>Ga0209575_10000012_pt1 | contig 339108 bp, 259 predicted proteins | sample Medcelwee11metaG_FD_187172 | JGI IMG/M metagenome (GOLD analysis project Ga0209575, IMG submission 187172) | Freshwater pond sediment microbial communities from the University of Edinburgh, under environmental carbon perturbations - Medium... | ecosystem: Environmental > Aquatic > Freshwater... | reverse complement strand
CGGCAGGGTCGCTTGCGCGCCATCCGACCCGCGTAGCCCATCGTGTCCGTCCGGCCAGCCTTCCGGAGTCGCCTACGTGGACCCGTTTTGGTTAGCGCGGGTGGGTCAATTTTAGCTAGCGGCTAAGGCCCCGGATGAGTGGCTGCTGCTGATTCGCGGTGGAAAGCTCGTGCGCGCCGGAATTGGCATCTCCGTCGTCCGGCTTCCGGGCGACAACATCGTACGCTTCTCGAGCACACTGCAGCGAGTGGCGTTCCAGGTCGAGTGCCGGAGCGCCGAGCACGTCGCGCTCACCGTGGACGGCTTCGCGCTTTGGAACGTAATAGCGCAAGGCGATGGGCCGTTTCGGGCGTACCGCACGCTGGGGCTCGCGAACCTGCAGCGCCCACCCGCCCAACTGCGCAACCCTCGTCACTTGCTGGCGGCGCCGCAGTACAAAGCATTCCAAGCGCTGTTCGCGGCCTGTATCCAGCGGCTCACGCCGCGCCGCACCCTGCAGTCGCTGCTCGACGACCCTGACGAGCTGCTCACCGCGCTCGACGCATGTGTGCGAGAGAGCGCGAACGACCTCGGCATTCGCATCGAGCAGGTGCAGGTGCTGGGGGTTCGTCCGACCGATCCGGTCCTGGTCGAGGAGCTCGCGGCGGAGCAGGAAGCACATCTTCGAGAACAGGCGACCATGGCGCGTCGCGCGTCGGAGCAGCGCGTCGAACAGGTGTCAATCTCTTCGACGACCGAGCTCGCAAAGGACCGGGCGCGCGCAGAGCTCGAGCAGGCAGCGTATGCGCTCGAGCAGCAAGTATCCTTGCAACGTCGCAAGCTCGAGGTGGAGCACGAGCAGCTCGAGATCGAGCGAGATCGTCTTGAGACGCGGCAGCGGTTGGAGCTGTTGAAGATCGACGCCGACGCAGTGGTCGAAGCGGCACGCCAGTCGCGAGAGGCGGAGCGGCAGCGCGCCGCGGACGTGGCCGCACGCGAGCGCGATCGAGCGGTGCTCGACCGCAAGCGGGATGATCTCGCCTTCGAGCTCGAGGGCGCGCGACAGCGTGCCGAGGTACAGAGCGAAGGCATCCGCGAGATCGCGGCGGCCGAGGACGGGAAGTCGGCGGCCCTTCGTGAGCAACAAGTGGTCGAGCACGTGGCCACGAAGCTCAGCGAGGCAATCGCCTCCTTGCCGATTCATGACGTGCACTGGTCGACGTGGTCGGGCGACTCCGCTGTAGCACTGCTGGGGGGCGCGATACAGGGGCTACGCGGGGTGGTTGAGGCGCCTCGTTCCTCGGGTTGACCGCAAGCTCGGGTCTGGTATGCCGACTCTCGAACCAGAAGGGATGGCTACATGGTCGCCGAACGAATAGGCGCATGGCTGGTGACCGGCGAGTAGGTTGGGCAGGCGAAACGAATTGCTCAACGGATACGAGAGGCAATCGAGGAGAATCCTGGACGGGAGAACCTGCTGGGCGAGCTCGCCAACAAGAGCAAGTCCTCTTGAGGACAGCGACCCTTGCTTGCTCGGGCACGATCGCGAGCGGTTCGTGACGGGTTCTCTGAGGTAAGGTTCATCCGAAAGTCATCGTCCCGTCAAGCCAAGGGAGGCCGAGGGCGTGAAGGTCGCGCGAGCGGACAACCCCAGTGGCACCTATGTGTCAATGCACCACAAGTTCGTGGTGAGCGACGGTCAGGTCGCCGTGCTCGGGGTCTTCAACTGGTACCATGACGCAGCGTTCAAGAACGAAGAAAACCAGGTCGTGGGACAAGACCCAAAGCTCGCAGCGGACCTCAGGGGGAGTTCGTCAACATGCTGCGCCGGTATGACGAGACCTTCGACGCGACGGAGTGGCCCCGACCACGCTTTCCTTCGACGCGTTCTGTGCTGGAACGACGTGAGGACGGTAGTCCATGACGGCCACGTGAGCGAGGTAGTCGTCATGAAGATTGTTCAACCCTGATCCGGAGCGAAGCGACGGACCGAGGGTCAAGGCCATTCTTCTAACATCAGTCCTTGCGCTAGAGCTAATCTCGGTCCATCCTGTACCTGGTGGAAGGACAGGTATCTGCCATCGTCCGCGAGAAGATCTTGAGCTCGCTCGAACGCCCGGCCCCTGCGCTCACACCGCGCGACGTGGATCGGCCTCGCGTGCCGGGCAAAGCCCTCGCTGTGATTGGCATGCGCCGCGCGGGCAAGACCACGTTCCTCCACCAGGTCCGAAGGGAAATGCTGGCCGCCGGCCGGTCGCCGCATCGGCTCGTGTACTTCGGCTTCGAAGACGAGCGCCTCGCGGATCTCGCGGCCCGCGATCTCGCGATCGTCACCGATACGTGGCAGCGGCTCTTCCCGGAGCCGAGCGATGAGCCGCTCACGCTCTTCCTCGACGAGATGCAGCGCATCTCGGGATGGGAGCTTTACGTGCGGCGCCTCCTTGACACTCCAGGGCACGAGATCTTCTTGTCTGGGTCCTCGGCCAGGCTATTGAGCCGCGAGGTGGCGACCAGCATGCGCGGGCGAGCGCTCGAGGTCACGATCCGCCCGTTCCACTTCCGCGAGTTCTTGCGGCACCACGGTCGAGAGATGCCAAAGCGACCGCGCCGCGTGACCCTAGCCACGGCTGCCCTGATGGAGAGGGACTTCGCGCGGTACCTCCGTGAAGGCGGGTTCCCCGAGGCGCAGGGATTGCTCCCGGCCGACCGACGGCAGCTTCTCAACGGCTACGTCGACATCCTGCTGCTGCGCGACGTGGTCGAGCGCCACGGGACCGCGAACGTGACGGCCCTCCGGTGGCTCGTTCGCAGGCTGCTCGGGAATGCCGCAGGGACGATGTCGGTCTCGAAGCTCTCCGCGGACTTCCGATCGCAAGGCATCGCCGTGGGGAAAGACACGCTCCACGAGCTCGTGCGGCACCTCGAGGATGCATTCCTCCTTACGACGGTGACCGTGGCCACAGACTCCGAGAAACGCCGGCAGAGCAACCCGCGAAAGGTGTATCCTGTCGACACGGGCCTCGTTCCGCTGTTCGACCGCAGCGGCAAGGAGAACCTCGGACACCTGCTGGAGACGGCTGTGTTCCACGAGCTCGAACGCCGGGGCGCTGAAGTTGCCTACGTGAAGAACGAGGCGGGCACCGAAGTCGACTTCCTGGCGCGCTTCGAAGATGGCGACCTTGAGCTGGTGCAGGTCTGCGCCTCACTCGACGACGCCGGCACACTCGCGAGGGAGCTCCGAGGCCTGAATGACGCGGCTTCGACCTGGCCCAAAGCGCGGCGGCTCGTGCTTACGATGGAGTACCGAGCGCCGTTCCCGCGCATGCCCGCGGGAATCGACATCATGCCGGCCTGGCAGTGGATGCTCGAGCCGTAGCTCTGCGTGTGCGGTTGTCAACCTCGAGCTGGTCATCGCGAACAAGCGGGGGGCGGCGCGCCGGGACGCTGGAGGCAACCGCCACGTCCGCGCGTTCGGTGAAGACGACGTCGTGCCGGTGCCGATGAGCTTTCGTTACGACTGCCTTCCCAGCAACGCAAGCAACCCAGCTTCGTCCAGAATGGCAACCCCGAGCTTCTCGGCCTTCTCCAGCTTGCTGCCCGCTTCCTCCCCGGCCACCACGAAGTCCGTCTTCTTCGACACGGACCCCACGACGACTCCGCCGGCTGCCTTGATCAGCTTGCCCGCCTCGTCGCGCTTCATCGTGGGCAGCGTGCCCGTGAGCACGAAGGTCTTGCCAGCCACCCCCTCCACGGCGTGGACCTGCTGCTTCGTCGCCTCGAGCTTCACCCCAGCGTCACGAAGCCCCCCGAGCACCTTGCGAACCGGCGCGGACGAGAGCTCCGCGAAGATGCTGTCCGCTGTCTTTCGCGCCATGCCCTCGATCACGCCGCTTCCCTTCTCCGGCGCCACCTGCTCGATCGCCTCCGCGTCCCCGTCCACGTATCGCTGCGCGAAGGCGAGCAGAGCGTCCGCGGATCCGAAGTGGTTCGAAAGATCCTCGGCCATCGTCGTGCCCACGTGCCGGATGGCGAGCCCCCCCAGCACACGCGCGAGCCCCCTTCCCTTCGCGACATCGAGGGACTTCATCACGTTCGCCGCGCTCTTCTTGCCCATGCGCTCGAGCCCCGCGAGGTCCTCCTCCTTCATGCGAAACACGTCGTCCGGCGACACCACCCCGAGCTTGTCGATGACCTGCTCCACCAGCGAAATGCCAAGCCCCTCGACGTCCATGGCGCTGCGACTCGCGAAGTGCCGCAGCCGCTCGCGCACCTGATCGGGACAGGAGGGGTTCGGGCAGTAGACGAAGATGTCCTCCGAGACCACGTCGGCCCCGCACGTCGGACAGGCGTGGGGCCGAACGTACGGTTCCGTCCCCTCGGGCCTCTTGTCCAGGACCACGCTCACGACCTGTGGAATGATCTCGCCCGCCTTCTCGACGAGCACCGTGTCCCCCACGCGCACGTCCTTGCGCTCCAGCTCCGGGAAGTTGTGAAGCGAGGCGCGGGAGACCGTGGTCCCCGCCACGAGCACGGGTTCGAGCTCCGCCACAGGCGTCAGCTTGCCCGTCTTGCCCACTTGCACGGTGATGCCCTTGAGCTGCGTCGGCTTGCGCTCCGGAGGGAACTTGTACGCAATGGCCCAGTGAGGATGGTGACCCGTACCTTCGAGCCGCTGGTATCGCTCGAGCTCGTCGAGCTTGATGACCATGCCGTCGATCTCGTAGGACAGCTGGCCGCGACGCTCCCCATATCGCTCGCAGTGCGCGAACGCCGCTAGGGCGTCGGGGGCGAGGAAGATCTCGTCCACGTAGACCTCGGCGCCGCATTCCACCAACCAGTGGAGCACGTCGGACTGCCGGGCGGGCAACGTGAGGTCTTCGAACCACGGCACCTGGTAGAGGAACGAACGAATACCCGCCTGGTCGAGGCCTTCCGGGTCCTTTCGCTTCATCAGCCCCGCGCAGCCGTTGCGAGGATTCGCCAGGGGCTTGTCCCCCGAGAGGATCAATCGATTGTTGTGCGCCTGGAACGCATCCACCGGCCAGTACAGCTCTCCACGCACCTCCAGCGATCCGCTCACGCCCTTGAGACGCTCGGGCACCGCGCGCGCCCCCTTCACCTGCCGCGTGATGTCGTCGCCTTTCTTCCCGTCGCCCCGCGTCACGGCCCGTTCGAGCTTGCCACCGAGGTACAGCAGCGAGACCGAGATGCCATCGATCTTCGGCTCCACAAGCAGCGGCAGGTCATCGCCCGTGCGGACGCCAAGGTCCTTCCTTCGCCTGTCGTACCACGTGGTGATCTGCTCGATCAGGGGCATGGGCTCGCCCTTGCTGTCCCGTCGATTCGGCGAGATCTTCTCGAGCGACAGCATCGGCGAACGGTGTTCGACCTGCACGAAGCCATCGGTGTGATCGGCTCCCGGGGCCTGGTCGAGCCTCTCGTCCGGGGCCAGGCCCAGGGTGTCCGCGAGGTGCTGATAGCGGTCAAACAGGTCGTCGAACGCAGCGTCCGGAATCTCGGGCGCTCCAGCGCGGTACGCCTTCTCGTGGTAGGCGATCTGCTGGGCGAGGTCGTCGAGCTCGGCGCGCAGGGCGGTCTTGTCGGTCGTCATGGCGGCGAGTCTTCGATGGCCACGTTCCGGCGTCCAGTGCCGGATGCGTACCATGGCGCCCCGCGGTGTAAGGCCATCGCCCCTCAGCACGTTGGACGGGCATGAAACGAGCACACCCCCTTCTTCTTGCTTCCACCCTCACGCTCTTGGGATTCGCTTCGGTGGGCTGCGCCGCTTCCCATCGCATGCCCGAGGCGCCCGCCGCTGCCGAGGCACCCGCCCCTGCACCCGTCCTGCAGCAGTCCCTGTTCTCGAAGGACCTCACCGGGTCCGTCAGCGAGGACGACCTGCAGAAGATCCTCGGCGCCCGCGTGGAGCTGGGCTTCCCTGCCCGCGTTGGCGTCGTCACCCTCGGCGAACCCTTCCGCGCAGAAGCCACAGCCCCCATCGGCCAGCAGTCGATCGTCGGCCCCACCATGGTCCGCGCCCTCGACGGCTCCCCGCACTTCTCCCACGTGACCGACGTGTCCACGGGTTTGCCGAACCCACAGGGCGTCGAGGGACTACGCACCATCGCCGCCCGTTACCGCGTTCGGTACTTGCTGGTCTGCAACGTGACCACCGAGGACGCATCGCACTTGAACAACTGGGCCTGGCTCTACCCCACCGTGGTCGGGTTCTTCGTGGCGCCAGGGATGACCGTCGGCTCCCAGGGACTGCTCGAAGCCAGCCTGATGGACGTCAAGACGGGCACCGTCTTGTTCACGGCCACGCAGCCCTTCGCGTCGTCGAGCACCGCGTGGGTGATCGGCTCCTCACGCCATCACGCGGAGGTGGACGCCAAGGCCGTGAGCGAGGCCACGACGAACCTTGCTCGCACCGTGTTGGCGCAGACGAATCGGGTAGCCTCCTGGGCGAAGCAAGAGGAGCGACTCGCGGCGGGGAAGAGTTCGGAACTCCACGCTACGCAGTAGGGGCTCTATCCCCGCTCCCCCGTCGCCGACGAATCTCCCGCGCCATGTCGACCATGCGCGCATCCTCGCAGCCGCGAGCCTTCTCCAAGGCGTCCTCGATCGTGACCGACCCATCCCCCGTCGCGTCGCGAGCCCACCGAACGAGCTGGTTTTCGAGGGCAGTTCGATACGTGTGAGATTGCACCGCGCTGAGCGTGACGTAGACGGCGCCCACCGCGGCCGCCGCCCAAGCCAGGACGGCGACGGGCACCTGGGCATGCGTGTACCCGAGGAGCAGCAAGCTGGAGCCGACGGACGCCAGCGGGGAGATGATGCCGAGGACGATCGCGCGCGCGTCGGCCCGATGCTCCGCATCGATGGCGTCGTAAAACATCGCGCTGATGGGGGTCTTGATGGCGCCCTTGAGCTCGAGGTCAGTGAACCGGGCGAGGGTGGCTGCGAAGAGGCCGGGCAGGCCCACCAAGCCGAGCAGAGCGACGAAGACGACGCCAGCGTAGGCGAGGTTCAGCTTGCCGACGCCGAGCCAGCGGAGCCACCGAGGCGTGACGAAAAGCTGGACGGCAAGTCCGATCCCGCTGGCGACCATCGTGTAGGACCCCACGAAGCGGGTGAGGTCGTCCGGTGTGCAGAATGCCGTTTCGAGCTCGTAGCCGTAGACGATCCGCAAGCACAGCCGGAGCAGCACCATCAAGGCGGTGGCCCCTGCCATGATGCGAAGCAGGGGAGATGCGGCCAGCAACCCGACGCTCCCCCACGCCATGACCCCCGCTGCGACGCCCGCGCGCTGCGTTCGGTCCTGCCGAACGGATTGTCCTTCCGATTGGCGGCCGAGGACAAGCATCGCGGCTGCCACGCCCAGCAAAGACACAGCCGGGATGGCCACGAGCAAGTCGAATGCATGCCAAGCGCCGGCGAGTTGCATGGCCGCTCCGGCCAGGAAGCTCCCCGCGCTGCCGGCGGCGTACACGAGCGGAAAAGCGCGACGGGACTCCGCCACCGTGAAGGCGTCGAGCAACAGGACGCCCCAGTGGATGACGAGGAAGGTCCCGAGCGCGGTGGCGCCCAGGTAGGCCAGGAAGTACGCGGGCCCCGGGGCGATCCCCACCAGCAGCCGCGACGCAACCAGCACGCCCACCAGCCCAGCTCCCAGGCCGACCAGCCCCCACCGTCGGTTCACCCGTCGTGCCCAGGGCATGTACGCGAACGCGAGGGGGACATCGATCAGAGACGCGGCGAGGAACATCAGCGGCAAGCGCTTCGCGCCCAAGTGATCGAGAAACAAGCTGAGGGATGTGGCTTCGGCGCTTCGCTGCAGCAGGGTCAGACACGCGTAGGCGACGGCAAGGACGGTCACACGAACGCGGATGGGCTCCCGCACCCGCGTCAGGGACCGCGGGACGGCTTCGTTTGATTCGTCCTCTTCGCCTCGGCTCACGACCTGGGAGCGTAGAGGCGGTCGCAGGAATGTCCAAGTCCGTGCTGCGAAACGGCGGAAGGGAACAAGGGTCCCCCTTCGGGCGTACACTCGGCAGCCATGACCAAGACCCCTGCGACCCTCTTCGCCCTTGGACTGACCTTGTTGCCCGCGTGCGACTCCAAGAAGGCGAGTCCCACGCCGGCCACCTCGACATCCACTCCCAGCGTTGCAGCAGCCACAGCGGCGACATCGACCGCGCCACTACCCGCTGCCAACGACGCAGGCCCGGTCGTCACCATCCCCGCCGGCACCCTCGTCGCGGGGTCCGCTTGCGGCGATCACCCCCGCCTGCCGAGCGAGGAACTGCCGGGGGTCAAGTTCGAGATGAGTGCCTTCGACATCGACCAATACCCCTATCCCAACCAAGCGGGGGCTCGTCCCAAAACGGGCGTCGCGCGCGAGGAGGCGCAGAAGCTTTGCGAAGCTCGCGGCCGGCGACTGTGCACCGAGCTGGAGTGGGAGCGCGCCTGCAAGGGCCCGAAGAACACGATGTACGAGTACGGCAGCCGCTTCGACGCGAAGAAGTGCCCTTCCGCGGCATCACCATCCGGCAGTTCGGACCACCCCGAATGCAAGAGCTCTTTCGGCGTCGAGGCCATGCACGGTTCGCAATGGGAGTGGACCTCCAGCGCGTGGGGGCGAGGCGGAGACGCAGACCTCGTCACCCTGCGCGGTGGCTTCGGGTCGAGCCCCTACGCCCACATGCGATGCGCCAACGTCAAGGCGTCCCCCCCGAGTGCCTCAGACGGCTCCATCGGCTTCCGATGCTGCGGCGGTACCGCCAACACCGCATCGGTCGACCTCCCCGCGCCGGACGCCCCGCTCGAGCTCGTCGAGGCCGTCAGCCCCATCGAGGACGCGATCGCCGCGAGGTTCACCAACGCCCTGCGCAACGGTGGCGTCCCGACCCAAGAGGGAGTGGCCTACGAGTTCACCCGCGCGTGGCGGTGGAGACCGGTCGTCCACGAAGAACTCTTCGTGGTCGAACGTCGTGAAACCCCGGCCCAGGGAACGCCGATCGTTCGCGCGTTCGTGGTGCACTTGTGCCCGGCTAGAGCCCTGCTCCGCTCGCAACTGCGAGGCCCCGTGGATTCCTTCCAGGCGCCGACCGCACAGGACGGCAAGCTCACGCTCGAAGCGCGCGCGGGATCGAACACCGGGACCGTCGTCTACACGTACCAGTTCGGCCAGGTGCAGACCGTCGAGCCGGCGTGGATTCAGGCTCCGCCGGTGTCGTCGGCAGCCGCGGACTGAAGCAGCAGACCAGGTAAACGACGATGTTCGACGCATGCCTGCCGCGGGCTGAAGGAGACTGTCTCAAAACCCACGGGACCGGAGATCTTGATCCGGTGCGTTGATCCAAATCGGGACGGGCTCGCGGGGCGGTGCCGCCCAGCGCTGGACTCCACGGTGTCGAGTCGCTACGTCGGCGAAGTTGTACCGGCCCGGGGTCGAAGTCGCTTCAGGCATCACCTGCGCTGCTAGCCTCCGCACCAACCCCTGCTCCTTCTGTGCTCTCTGCGGCCTCTGTGGTTTCTCTTCCGGTTCGGGCTCGCTCGTGAGACGGCCCCCCCTGCGGGTGGATCCCTGCGCACATCTGTGCAACGGTTTGAGCCCTCACAACGAGAGGGGAAGACTCATGCGATCCTATTGTGCGTTGACGGTGCTAGCTGTGCTCGGGACGTTGGGGTGCTCCAAAGCGGGCCTCGAGAGCCAGGAGTGCAAGGACTACTTCGCGAAGGTCGAAACGTGCGCGGCAAAGGCACCGGCGATCAAGGCCGATGCCCTGCGCAAAACGGCCGAGGTGTCCAAGGCGAACTTCGAGAAGAACTCCAACCCGCTCGCCGTGAAGAAGAGCTGCGAAATCATGCTCGACACGCTCAACAAGGACCCGGACTGCAAGTAGGATCTCACCCCTCCAGCCGCTGCATGATCTGAAGCTCCGTCACCACGCGCCCCGCCCCCAACCCCGTCAATCGGTCCACCACCTCGTTCGCTCGGTACGCATAGGGCAACCCGCGCACGTGCTCGACCCACTCCCCTTCCCCGCCAAACCGAAACCGCCGGACCGCCCCCTCCGCACGAACCTCCACGTCCATGCCCTCGAGCGCCGGAAACGCATACCCGCCACCATGCGGCAGCACCGAGGCCCCCTTCACCCGCTCGACACACCCCTGCCCCACCGCCTGAGCACGCACCCCGGCCCGATCGATCGCCGCCTCTCCGTACACCTCGTCCGGGGCGATCAGGTACGCCGGAAGGTCCGGCCGAAGCGTCATCGGAACCCACGGCGCCCGCAGCGACGTCGTGGAGTAACACCCGAGCAACATCCGACCCGCCCCGTCGAGCCCTTGGTGCGTCTCGTTGAAGAGCACGTGGGCCGCGTCCCCGAAGATGGCTCGAACGTACGCCTCCCTGCGCGCCTTCGCGAACGCGTCCACCATCGCCACGTACGCAACGTAGTCATCCGCAGCATCGTCTCGCAAAAAGGCAATGGGGCCGAAGGGCGTGTCCCAACGCTCCGCGATCGCGGCCAGCCCCTCCCCCGCCACACTCATGTACAGCCCGGGGCCCCGCGGGTTCGGCCCACGAAACTCGCTCCCGGACGAGTGCATGATCACAAGGTATGGGTGCCCGCTCGTCGCCGAAGGGTCCCCCACTCGATACAAGTTGATGAAGTGATTGCCGCGGTGCATGTCCCACTGCGCAGCCACGCCGTCGACCCGCAGCGTCGTCTCCGCAAGCCGCGCCACGGTTCGGGTGACCGCCTCGACCGACGGCACCTCCTCGAGCCCCGCGGCCAGCATCCCGCAACAGTTGGGCTTGAGCTCCAGGGGCATGACACGCCCCGACCACTCGAACACCCCCCCGTAGCCGAATCCCGAGGTCCACCGGTCGATGTTCCGGGTGACCGTCGAATCAGGGGTCGAGACATAGGTGGCGTCGGGTTCGATTCCGAGCGTCTCCTGGAGCCAGTGGATCTTCGCGAGCCCAAACGCCACGTTCGCACGGCACAGCCGCGCCGCGGCATCGTCGACGTCGAAGAAGAAGCATCGCTGGCGCGCGCGTTCGAGTCGCTCTCGGCTTTCTTGGTGGTTCGACACGGGGTCAGTGTGGGGTCAGGGCGTTCACACCGCAAGCCGTAGGTCGCGCTGCCTCAGACTCCACCCCGCAACGCACGAAGCGCGGGCGCATCGAACAGCGTCTTCGCGTTGACCAGCGTGATCGTGTCCTCCGTCCCTTCAGGCTGGTCCTTGCTTCGCGCCGACATGTTGAGGATGCCTTCGAGAAGCATCCGGTTGTCCGGCGGGACATGGACGGGCACAGGCCCGACCTCCGACGCCATCACCTCGGGGATCCGGAAGACGTCGTGCGCCGGGATCGCGGCCTCCACGCCCCCCTCCGACAGCACGATGAACCTACGATGCTTGGCCCCCGTGGTGTGCAACCCGAGGAGCCGGCCCAGGTCCAGCACGCAGACGATCGCGCCGTGCAGACTGATGATCCCCTGGACGAACGAGGGCGTGTGGAACACGCGCGTGACCGTGCACGGCAACATCGACGTCTTGACCTGAGAGAGGCGGACGGCAAATCGCCAGTGCTCGATCCGAAAACCCACGAGGTGAAGGGGCTCGTCGGAGGGGTGGAGGTTCGACGGGGACATCATGTGCGACGCCTCGTCAGGCTCGCCTGGGGTTGGCGGGAGGCAGGGCCTTGGGCCTGGGCGCACCAGCGGTCGCGGACTCCTCCGTCTTGAACTGCTCGACGCTCGCCAAAAGAGCTTCCCCTAGACGCTTGAGCCGATCGCCCTCGGAAACGGTCTGCTCGCTCGCGCTGAGGCCCTCTCGCACCAGCATGAAGATGTCTTCCATGTTGCGCGCGATGTTGTCCGACACGGCCGCCTGCTCCTTCTCTCGCTCGCCGATCTCCTTGACCAGGCCCATCATCTCGTTGAGCCCCCGGAACGTGGAATCGACCTTCACCACCCCCGCGTCGACCGTGCTGGTTGCGTCGCTCATGCGTCGCACCGCCTGCTCGGTCAGCAGGCGAATTTGCGCCAGCTGCTCCTCGATCTGCCGGGCAGATTTGTTCACGCGCTCGGCCAGGTTCGACACCTCGTTGGCTACGACGGCAAACCCCTTGCCATGCTCACCGGCATGGGCAGCCTCGATCGACGCGTTGAGCGCGAGCAAACTCGTCTGGTCCGCGATCTGCCCAATGGTCTCGACAATGTTCCCGATGCGGGCGGAGCGCTCCCCAAGCGTCTTGACGTGCTCGGAGACATCGACGACGGTCTTTCGGATGTCGACGATCGCGTTCGAAGCGTCGCCGACGGCATCACCGCCGGTCTTGGCGTGGTCCGCGGCCTCCTGGGAATAGGCGGAGAGCCTCTGGATCATCTGGTTCATCTCGCTGACGGCGGTGGTGATTTCCTCCACCTTGATGCTCTCCTCGCGGCTCCGCTGATGGAGTTGGCCGGCGGTTACTGAGATTTCGGCTGCGGAGTTGCCGACCTCGAGGGCCGCCGCCTTGACGCCGTTGAACAGCACCTGGAGATGGTCCAGCATCGCGTTGAGGTTGCGGGCAAGCTGGGCCAGCTCGTCGTTGCCCTCGACCGGGAACCTGTGAGTGAGGTCGGCCCCGCCCTTCGCCATCTGCTCGGTGTAACCGATGAAGCCTCGCAGAGGCCGCACGATGCTGCGTGCCAGCACGAACCCGAGGACGATGGAGATGAGCAGCGAGATCGCTCCCGTCAGAAGGATCGGGTTCTCGATGCGGTTGCGGTCCTCGAGAAAGCCGGTGCGGATGCGCGCCATCACCAGCTCCCCTTGCCTCTCCTTGTCCCCCATGTAGATGGAGCGCGACGTCGTGCTGAAGTCGTACATGGTCCCGCCGAGCAGGAGCACCTCGATGGTCCGGTTGCCTTCCTGATCGCTCCCTCGGCTGCCCGGCTCGTACGCCTTGGCCAGCGCCGCCGCGTCAATGACGCCACCGAACGAGGACCCCACCGCCTTCCCGTCCACCACGAACAGGAGGTTCTGCCACTTGGCCTTCTTGTCATCGGACAGCTTGGCAAAGTCGAGGAAGAAGCGGTCGAGGGATACGCCGAGAATGACGACGCCGACCCGGCGCCCATCCCTGTCTTTGACCGGTGCACCCGTGGCGTAGTAGGCCTTGCCCTCGATCTCCACGAAGTCAGACAGCGTCATCCCCTGGGCCACACGCTGATAGAAGAGCTGACGTCGCAGGCGTTCTCCTGTGAGGCCCTCCGGCGCCTTGCCGATGGGTGTGTCCCGCGCGTCCGTGAGGAGCACGAGGTCGGGCTCGAGGGTCGCGCCCAACACGCCGCGAGCTGCCTTCCACCGAGACTCCGGGTCACACTTCGGCATCGCTGCGGACTCCCCTTCCGGCGAAGGCTCGGGAGTGGAGGCCAAGCATCGAACCAGCTCCGTGTCGGCAGCAATCGACTCGGCCACCGCCGACATCGCCCGCCCCATGTACTTCGCGGTCCCGTCGAAGCGACCGAGATGCTTGGCCAGGTAGTCACCGCGATCCAGGGCAATGCCCAACTGGTAGCGCGACATCAGGACCGTGGCGGCCAGAAACACCAGGAGCAGACCGGTGATGGACAGGACGATCCGGCTGCGTATCGACCCCATGCGCGATAGGAATGAGTTGTTCATGCTCGAGCGTCCGCCAGCGCGTTATCACAGGGACGAAACCCCGTTCGCCCCGGCTATTTAACTCCAGTTCCACGTCACACCATGCCTGGGCAAGGTACCACAGGGGCCCCCACGCAACGCAATTCCCGGGAAGCACGACATGAACGGGCCTCCCTCACCGTCCCAGCTTGGTCACTCGTTCCATCAACGTCGACGAGAACATGCCTTGCTGAACGAGCCGGTCACGCACCTGCATGAACACCTTCCCCCACTCCGCCTTCTCGGCATCCGTCAGCTCGTGCACGGTCATCCTCTTGCGAAGCCGCTGGTAGGCCGCCTCGTCCTCGGCGCGAATCCGACGGCTGAGCTCCTGGGACGTTACCGCCCCGGTGTCCCGCAGCACGTCCTGCTGATCGGCGGGAAGCGCCAGGATCGCCGCCTCCGACAGCACCATGGCCCCGATCAACATCGTGGAGCTGCTCGCGATCATGTGGTCGAGCCGCGATGACCACTGCAGCTGCTCGCATGCGATCGAAGGTGCGGCCACGACATCGATGCGCCGGCTCGTCAGTCCGGGCAGAACCTCTGGCACGGAGGCAACCACCGGCGTGACGCCGCCGATCGACTGGAACAGGACGCGTGAGATGTCGTTCTCGCGCCCCACGAAAGGCTTCCGGCCGCGCACGCTCGAAGGACCCGTGACGGCGAAACCACGCGAGAACATGCGCACTCGGCCGACATCGCCCCATCCCGCGATTCGCAGCCCGGAAGCTGCCAGAGCCCCCGCGGTGAGCTCGTCGCGCAAGGCATTCCTCGTCACGTCGAGCTTTGCCCAACTGCTGAACAGGCCAGGCACCTGCAAGACCAGGATCGGTTTGTGGATCTTGCCGAGCCCCGCCGACGTGACAGCGGCAGCGTGCAGCTGGCCAGCCAGGATCTTGTCAACCATGGCCATCTCGTCGCCCTGGGTCCCGTTCCAGTAGAACCGAAGGCGAAGCGCGCCACCGCTGCGTTCGTTGACGGCGCGCTCCCAGACGCCAAGGACCTGGCCCCAGGAGCTGCCCTGCGGCGCGACCGTCCCGATCTTGAGAACGTTCTGCGCACGGGCGTCGCGGGAGGACGCGAGCAGGAGGAGGGCGAGGCACACCACGCACCGAACGGCCCCTACGGGTAGGTGAGTCGTCACGCTTGAATCGTGACGCGGATCGTGCAACCCGCCCAGCAGAATCATCCCCCCTGGACAATCCCTCCTACTGGCCCGAGGCTCGCCCCATGCATCACGACCACCATCACCACCACGATCGCCTCTTCCCCGCCGACGCCGCCGCCAGGCTCGACGACCCCTCTCGCTTGGAGCGCCAGCCACCCGAGGCCATCGTGAACGCCCTCTCGCTCTCTGCAGGGGTTCGCGTGCTCGATTTCGGCGCAGGCACCGGTTACTACGCCGTCCCCATCGCCCAGCGCCTCCGGTCCCTCGGCTCCGGCGGAAAGGTCTACGCCGTCGACACCCAGTCCGTCATGCACGACCACCTCGAGGCCAAGCTTCCCGGCCTCGACGTCGCCCCCATCGAGAAGCTCACCGGGTCCGTCGAAGCCCTGCAGCAGATGCAGCACGGAAGCGTCGACCGCGCCCTGTTGGCGAACGTCGTCCACGAAGTGCCGGACCGCCAGGCGCTGTTCGAAGCCGTCGCACGCGTCCTGGTCCCGGGGGGCATGGCCCTGATCGTGGATTGGCATCCCGACGGCAGCACCGACCACGGACCACCACGAGACCATCGGTTGCCGCCCGAGGAGGTGTGCCGCTACCTGTCCCACGCCGGGTTCGGAGACCTCGAGGCCTTGCCGTGCTACCCCGACCACTACGTACTCCGCGCGCTCCGCAAGTAGGTCCTCTTCATTTCCCTTCAGGTGGCGGACCGACGCGATACCCACCCCTGCAAACGCTCCATGTACACGTAGAACACGGGCGTGATGTAGAGCGTGAGCAGTTGCGAGAAGACGAGGCCGCCAACGACGGCCAAGCCCAAGGGTTGGCGTGACTCAGCGCCGGCACCAACGCCGAGTGCGATGGGAAGAGTACCGAACAGCGCGGCCATGGTGGTCATCATGATGGGGCGGAATCGCACCATGCACGCTCGGTGGATTGCCTCCTGGGGGTCAATCAGCCCCGCGCGTTTCGCCTCGATGGCGAAGTCCACCATCATGATGCCGTTCTTCTTGACCAGGCCCACCAGCAGAATCATTCCGACGAACGCGTACACGTTGAGGTCGGTGCGGAAGATCATGAGGGTGAGCAGGGCACCGAACCCCGCAAAAGGCAGCGCGGACAGGATGGTGAGAGGGTGAATGAAGCTCTCGTACAAGATGCCGAGCACGATGTAGATGACCACGATGGCGAGCAGGAGCAGCAGCCCGAGCCCGGCCATCGACGATGCGAAGGCCTCGGCCGTGCCCTGCAAGGTGGTGGTCACGTTGTGCGGCAACACTTGTCGAGCTGCCTGCTGAACGCGCGCAACCGCCTGATCGAGGCCGATGCCCGGTTCGAGGTTGAAGGAGACCGTGACCGCGGAAACCTGTCCGGAGTGATTCACGCTCAAGGGGCCGAGACTCTCGGACCGACGCGTCAGACCGCTGAGCGGGACGAGCTCGCCGCCCGCGGACCGGATGTGGATGAGGTCGAGAGACGCTGGCTCCCGCTGAAACGCAGGATCCATCTCGAGAATCACCGCGTAGGTGTTGTTGGGCGCATAGATGGTCGAGACCTGCCGGTTGCCATAGGCGCTGTACAGGGCGCTCTCGATCTGATCGACCCCGATGCCGAGCGACGCGGCTCGGTCGCGATCGATGCGCAGGTCCACCTGCGCATTCTTGAGCTGAAGGTCCGTGGTCACGTCGCGGATTTCGGAGAGACCCTTCATCACCCGCTCGAGCTCGGGAACGGCGCGGTACAGGGCCTGGGTGTCGGTACTCTGTAGGGTGAGCTGGTACTCGCTCTTGGTCAGGCGCCCGCCAATGCGGATGGTCGGGGGGACCTGCATGAACACGCGGATCCCGGGCACCTGGGCGAGCTGTGGACGGAGCTGGTCGATGACCTCCGAAGCGCTGACGCTACGTTCGTGCCTCGGCTTGAGCCGAATGAACAGCATTCCCGTGTTGCTGCCCATGGAACCGCCCCTGGCTCCAGCGCTCGACATGAAGCCGTCCACGTTGGGGTTCTTGGCGACGATCTGAGCGAGCTTCTGCTGGTGCTCGACCATCGCCTCGAACGCAATGCCCTCCGCGGCTTCCGTGAGTGCGAAGACCTGGCCCGTGTCTTCCGTGGGCAAGAACCCCTTGGGAATGCGTTGGAAGAGCATCACCGTGGCCACGAGCACCAGCCCGGAGAAAACCATCGTCGCCCGCCGATGCCGCAGCACCAAGCGAAGCGTGCGGCCGTACCACTCGACGACCACACCAAAGGCCCGCTCGGTGAGAACGTACGCCTTGTTGTGCTTCGCTTCGCGCTCCCCGAGCAGCCGGCTCGCCATCATCGGGCTCAGCGTCAACGACACGAACCCCGACACGAGGATCGCCACCGCAATCGTCACCGCGAACTCACGGAACAACCGGCCCACGATCCCGCCCATCAGCAGGATCGGAATGAACACCGCCGCCAGGGACAGCGTCATCGACACGATCGTGAACGCGATCTCCCTCGACCCGTCGAGCGCCGACTCCAGTCGCTTCTTACCCATCTCGATGTGCCGCACGACGTTCTCGAGCATCACGATCGCGTCATCGACCACAAACCCCACCGACAGCGTCAACGCCATCAACGATAGGTTGTTCAGACTGTAGCCGAGCAAGTACATCACCGCGAACGTGCCCAAAATCGACAGGGGCATGGCGACGGCGGGAATCAGGGTCGCCCTCACGTTCCGAAGAAACAGAAAGATCACAGCCACAACCAGCCCGAGCGTGAGCAGCAGCGTCAGCTGCACGTCGTTGACCGACTCGCGCACGGATTCACTGCGATCGAAAAGCAGGGTGAGACTCACGGCGGCGGGAAGATCCGCCTCGAACGTGGGCAGCACATCGCGAATCGCCTGGGACACCTCCACCGTGTTGGCGCCCGGCTGCTTCTGGACCGCGAGCACAATCGCTCGTTGGTCCACCAACCACGCCGCCACCTTGTCGTTCTCCACCCCATCGATTACCCGTCCCAGCTGCTCGATGCGCACGGGACTCCCATTGGCGTACGACACCACGATGGGGCCGTAATCCTTCGCGCGTGTCAGCTGCCCGTCGGTCTCGATCGTGTACGCCTTCGTGGGCCCGTACAGCGTTCCGGTGGGCATGTTGACGTTCGAGGATTGGATTGCCCGCGCGACCTCGTCGATTCCAATGCCGCGAGCCTTCAGCTTGCGAGGGTCGACCTGAACCCGAACAGCGTACTTCTGGGAGCCGTAGACCTGCACCTGCGCCACGCCCCGCAACGTGGACAGACGCTGCGCGAGCATCGTCTCTGCATACTCGTTCACCACGTGCAGCGGCAGGGTGGCGGAGCTGAGCGCGATGCGCACGATCGGCTCCTCGGCCGGGTTGACCTTGCGATACGACGGGGGGCTGGGCATGTCGCGCGGCAGCTGCCGCGCAGCCCGGGACATCGCCGCCTGCACATCCTGTGCGGCCGCATCCAGGTCCCGCCGAAGGTCGAACTGCAACGTGATCTGCGTGTTGCCCAGGGTGCTCGTGGACGTCATCGAATCCACACCGTCGATCGTGGAGAACTCCCGCTCGAGCGGGGTCGCGACCGACGCGGCCATGGTCTCGGGGCTCGCCCCGGGGAGCGAAGCCGCGACGTTGATCGTCGGGAAGTCCACGTTGGGCAGGGGGCTGACCGGCAAGCGAGGGTACGCGAGCACGCCCACGAGCAGCAGCGTGAGCGTCAGCAGCGTGGTCATCACGGGGCGCCTGATGAACGGCGCGGACACGTTCATGGCGAAGCGCTCGCGGGTGGTAAAGCCGATCCGGGCGGAGGCGCCGCTACGTGGCTGCCAGCACTGCCTGCACTGGGCTTGACCTCGACCCGGGATCCCGAAACGAGCTGCACCTGCCCGTCGGTCACCACCACCTCCTCCGGATCGAGCCCGCTGCCGATGACACTATGCTGCTCCAGCGTGCGAAGCACCGTCACCTTGCGCATCGTGGCAACCCCATCGGAGCCCACCACGAAGACGAACTCTCCGTCGCGGCTCTGCTGCACCGCAGCCGCTGGAGCCACGACCGCGTCGCGCTCGACCCCGAGCTCGAGCACCACGTCCACGTACTGTCCAGGCCAGAGCCGCTCCTGCTCGTTCGAGAAAAGGGCCTTGAGCTCGATGGTTCCGGTCGCGCGGTCCACACTGTTCTCAATCAAGGTCAACTCGCCACGCTCGGGCTCGGACGCGCGATCGCGCGCAAAGGCCTCCACCGGCGGCTTGCCCTCACGCATCCGCTCACGGATGCTGGAGACGAGCTGCTCAGGCACGGAGAAACGCACGTAGATGGGCTTCACCTGCCGGATGACCACGAGCGCCTTGTCGTTCGGCTTCACCACGTTGCCCGCATGAACGAGCAGACTGCCAGTACGACCGTCGATCGGAGAGCGGATGGTCGCGTACTGCAGGTTGATCGAGGCGGCCTCCACCGCGCTACGGTCGGCGCGGAGCGACGCTTCGAAGGCGTCCGCGTTGGCCTTGGCGCGCTCGAAATCCTCCTGAGAAACGTAGTCCTTTCCCATCAACGACTCGTAGCGGGCCAGCTCGCGCTTCGCGTTGTCGGCCAGCACCTGGTTTCTGTCCCGGCGCGCTACGAGTTCACGCATCGCGGCATCGAAAGGACGGCGGTCCAGCACGAACAGGACCTGTCCCTTGCTCACCAGGTCCCCTTCGTTGAACTGAACCTTCTGAAGCTCGCCTCCGACCTGCGCCTGAACCGAGACCACCGAAAACGCTTCGACGCTACCGATGGCCTTGATGTCGACGGGCATCGCCTTTCGGACCACCTTCGCCACGGTGACCGGAACGGGGCGCGAGGAACGTCCTTGTCCCTGACCGCCTTGCCCATCGCGGCACGCCGGAAGCGCGGCCACGAGCAGCAGCAACAAGGCCTGCAAAAATCCGAGAGTGCGGGGGCCACGACGAGGGTTAACAGTCACAATCACCTCGATTTCGACGGGGCGGACGACGATCCGCCCGGCGTTGCCGCGGGCTCTGCGGAGCGCGGGCCCCTCCCGGATTCGCCTTCGTGGAGCTCAGCAAGCGTGCGCCGGCCCAACTCGCCCGCGTCGTGCGCAAGTTGAACCCTGGCAAGCAGCCAGTCTGCTCTGGCTTGCACGAAGCGAGAGCGGGCCGAAGCGAGCGTGGATTGCGCAGCCATGAGGTCCAGTATCGTGCCCACCCCCGCTTCGTACCGCCCCCTCGCTAGCTGTTCCCACTTGACTGAGGTCGCCAGCAGCGCGCTCGCCTCACCAACCTGCTCAGCACTCGTGCGCAACTGCAGGTAGGCCGTCCACACCTCCAGGGCGATGCGACGCTCCAGCGTTTGGGCGTCGGCCTCCACGGCCAGCGCCTCCCACTCGGCGCGCTGCTGCTCATAACTGTCCGCGAAGCCCGTGAACACGGGCACGTTGAAGGTCAACGAAGCGCCCCAGTTGTCTCCGTGGGTCGCATTGTCCTGCGGGATGAAGTAGCCCCGGCTTGCGCTCGCATCCAGCGTGAGCGTGGGCTTGCCTCGGTGCTTCGTCGCTTGCGCACGCTGCCACGCTGCCGCCGCGGACGCCTTCGCCGCAATCAGGTCCGGCCTCGTCCGAAGCGCCCTTTCCAGCAACCGCCCCGCATCCTCCGTCACCGCCCCAGCATCCATGTCGTCCGCAAGGGCCACCAACTCGATCTCGGCATCGGGCGTCAGCCCAAGCTGGGCCGCCAGCGATCCCCGCATCACCTGCGCTTGTCCCTGGGCGCTCGTGTGGGCAATGCGCGCCCGCGAGACTGCGGTCTGCGCCTGTAAAACATCGCCCAGATCAGCCTTTCCCACAGAATGCAGCGCCGTGGCCGCCTCGAGGCTCAGCTTGGCAGATTGGACGTCCGCGTCCGACCCCCGCACCAAGGCCTCCGCGCTCACGCATCGGTAGTACGCGTCGACCACCGCAAGCACGTGGTCCTGAATCGCGGCGCCATGCGCGCCATTGGCGGCAACCACCGCCGCCATTTCCGCGTCTTCGTTCGCAGCTCGCGCGCCGAAATCCAGAAGAAGCCAGCTCAGCTTCGCGTAAGGACCGACCGTTCCCTGGGTGAAGGAGACTCGACCGCCCTGCGCGGTCTGATGAACGTAGGAGCCTGTCGCCCCCACATCCAATTGCGGATAGTACCCGGCCTTGGACACCCCCAGCCGTGCAGCAGCCGCGCGGGCGCGAAGCCAAGCCCCCCTCATGCGCGGGTCGTTGCGCATCGCCAGGTCCACAGCCCCTCCCACATCGAGCTGGCCTCGCGGTGCAGTGGTCGCTGGCGCCAACACCGCACCCACCTCCATTTCCCTCGAATCGCGGGCCAAAGCCCCCGTCGTCGCGGTCGCCCGCCAAGACTCGCCCGCCGACGCAGACGTCGCTTCACCGCGACCCACGCTTGGGAGCGCAGGAGCGCACGACGCGTGCGACGCGCCCGCGAGCACGAGCAGGAAGGAAACGGCGATTCGTAGGGAGCGCATGGTGTACACCGAACGGCTTCCGATGTGTGGACCTGAACGGTCCCCGTGTAAACCCCTGCCGGTTCTCGGCGCAATTTCACTTATTGTCTCCCAACGCTCGTCGGAGTATGCGCACCGAATATTGGTCTCCGGTGTTCCCACCGACCCGCAAGACAGGGCTACACGGCTCGCACGCTGGCTCATCCGCCACCGATCTCTCGTCCTGGTCCTCGCCTCCTTGATCGCCATCGTCGGGCTGTGGCGGACCGCTGCAACCTACCGCGCCCTGCGAAGTGAGCTCGAGGAGCTGCTCCCTACGACGGCGCCCAGCGTGCTCGCCTTTGACCAGGCCCGCACTCGTCTCCCAGGCCTGCGCACCCTCGGCGTGGTCGTCGATACCGGTGGACCCCAGAATGTCGAGGCAGCCAACCGTTTCGTGGATGCTCTCGCCGGCCGCGTTCGATCCTATCCCCCCGGCATGGTCACCTCCGTGCAAGTGGACATCGCCACCGAGCGCCGCTTCGCCGAGACCTACGCCCTGCAACTCATGGACCTCGAGGACCTCACCAAGCTGCGAAAAGCGGTCGAGGAACGTCGTGACTGGGAGGTCTCGCGCGCGACAGGCATGAACGTGTTGGATGAGGACGACGAGCCGCCAAAGGTGCCCGTCGAGGAGCTGAGGGACAAGTACCAGAAGCGGTTCGGCCCTCCCCGAAAGTCCCCCAGCGATCGATTCGTGAGCGATGACGGCCACACCGTCGTTCTGCTGATCCGATCGAGTTCGCAGACAACTGGATACGAGGCCGACGCGGAGCTGATGCGCCGGGTCAAGACAGACATCTCTTCACTTGGATTTCCGGATGCGTACGCGGCGGACATGCGCGCGGGATTCGCGGGTGACGTGCCAACGCAGGTCGAGGAAATGGAAGGCCTGGTGGTCGACCTCGGCGTGTCTGGGTTGGTCGTGATGCTCCTGACGTTGGGTGTGATCATCGGGTACTTCCGTTCGTGGCGGGCGCTCGTCATCATCGGTCTTCCGCTCTTGTTCGGCGTGTTCGCCACGTTCGGGGTTGTGGCGCTTCCACCGTTATCCATCCGCCACCTGAACTCGAACACCGCGTTTCTTGGGTCAATCATCGTCGGAAACGGAATCAACAGCGGCATCATGCTGCTCGCGCGCTTCCGCGAAGAGCGCATCCTCGGTCGCGACTTGGTGCAAGCCATCTCCACGATGGTGTCGACCACCTGGAGGCCAACCCTCGCCGCAGCAGGGGCAGCGGCCGCAGCGTATGGATCCCTCGTGTTCACCGACTTCCGAGGCTTCGCCCAGTTCGGTTGGATCGGCGGCATCGGCATGATCGTCTGCTGGATCTCGGCCGTGCTGCTCATCCCGGTGATGGCTTCCTGGCTGGGCGAGAAGATGCCCGCGTCCGAGGCAAGCCGCCATCATGCCGGACTTGGCGCCGCCAGGCTTCTGTTCCGCCATCCCCTCGCCGTACTCCTCACCGTCGGTCTGCTCACCGCAATCGCCGTCGTCGGTCTCGCGCGGCATCCGGGCGATTGGATCGAATACGACCTCTCCAAGCTACGGCGCAGCGACGCGTGGAGTTCCGGCGAGCGGTACTGGGGCCAGCGTATGGACGCAACCATGGGGCGGTTCCTCACGCCCACCGTCGTCATGGCCGCCGACGGACGGGACGCGTCAATAATTGCCGCGCGTCTGCACGAGATCATGGATCAGAACCGCGCGGGAGGCGTCATCGCGAGCGTACACAGCGCGGACGACCTTCTCCCCCCCGATCGTGACAAGCGCTTGGTGGAGGCGCGGGCGATCGCTACGGCGCTCACCCCACGGATCAAGCAGACCCTCACACCCAGGCAACGCGAGATCGTCGAGCGCGCCGTGTCACCGGAAGCCCTCGATCCGCTCACGGCGGACCGGGTGCCCGATACGCTTGCGGCTGGGCTCCGCGAACGGGACGGACGAATGGATCGTCACGTGCTCGTGTTCCCGAAGCCTGGGAGCACGTGGAACGCCGTACGGCTCGAACCCTTCGCGAAGGACGTGCGGGAGGCGGCCACGGTCGACGGCCGCGCAGCCACGGTGACGGGCTCACTCGTGCTCTCGAGCGACATCGCCGCCGCGATGACGCGGGATGGTCCGCGAACGACTGCACTTTCTTTCCTGGCGGTGACGGTCATCTGCATCATCGCGTTCCGGTCGTTCAAGGCCTCGGCCGCCGCGCTTGTGGCGCTCTGCGCGGGCGTGGTCATGATGCTTGGCACCATGGCGTGGGCATCGCAGAAGCTGAACTTCTCCAACTTCGTGTCGCTGCCCATCACCTTCGGCATCGCAGCGGACTACTCGATCAACGTGCTCAAGCGCTACCAGCAGGAGGGGCGGATCGATCTCGAGAGCGCGTTGTCCGCCACGGGTGGGGCTGTGGCGCTCTGTTCAGCGACCACGATCATCGGCTACGGATCGCTCCTGATGGCACAGAACCAGGCGCTCTTCTCGTTCGGGCTGTTCGCAGTGACCGGCGAGCTCACATGCCTGGGAACCGCGGTACTCGCCCTTCCCGCCGTGCTTTCCCTGCGACGACGCGCAAAGAAGCGGTAGACAAGCTGCCGTGTTCCGACGTTCCAGATCCCGGAATTGCCCTTGGGCTTGGTTTGCACTAAGCCCATGCCCGTGGATGTCATACTAGCCACAGCCGCCAGCCAGGGTTGGATGGCGAGTCTCGTGGATTCCGCCTTCGACCCTCAGTGGAACCTCGACCATCGAGGTCTCATCTGGGTCACCGTGCTGGTCGCGCTCTTCCTCTCCGGCGTCGGCCTTCCCCTTCCCGAAGACGTGCCGTTGACCATCACAGGGTTCACTACCTACAAGCAGTGCCACGACCAATTCATCTTCTCCCAGTACCTGACCTCCTTCGCAATGGTCGTGACAGCCATCCTGGCCGGAGACCTCATCGCGTACTGGATGGGCCGCAAGTACGGGTTTGGTCTTCGCGACCGCGCCAAGTTCCTGCGACGCGCCCTCACGGATGCTCGGATCGCTAGGGTGCAGAGGTGGTTCGACTCCTACGGCAGCTTCACCGTGTTTCTGGGTAGGCAGGTCGCGGGCGTTCGCTTCGTGACCTTCTTCACCGCGGGAACCATGCGAGTGAAGCTGTGGAAGTTCGTGTTCTTCGACTTCGTCGGCTGCTTGGTGACCGTGCCGGTCTGGATGACGCTCGGCACGCTGGCTTCGCACTACGGGGCCGACTGGCTGCACCGCATCGCCGGAAGGGTCGGACTTGGCTTCGTGGCCGGTGCGGTCGTCGTGTTCCTGCTCTTCTTCCTGTACGTGAAGATGCGCGAACGCAGGACCGCGCGTTAACAACTACGGCTGCAGCTTGTTCGGCTCAGGCTCTTCGACATCGCCTGGAACGTCGCGAATCCCCTTCTTGAAGTTCCTGATCCCTTCACCAAGTCCCTTGCCTAGATCCGCGATACGCCCCGAGCCAAAGAGCAGCACGGCCACGAACGCGATCATCAGCCACTCGGTGGGTCCAATACTTCCCAAGGGTCCTCCTCGTCCGACCTCAACCCATCCAAGCCGACGGGATCAAATCGGACTACCAGCCGGTTCCCTAGCACCGAACCGACCAAGCAACCACGGGCAATCAACCGAAGCGGCATCAGCTGACCGCGGCAAACGTCGAACGCGGAACGCCTGCACTCCTGCACCGACTCTGGAAGGCTCCGAGCAGATGGGGTAGGGGGAGCAAGCTCCCGTGCTGTTCAACACCCTGTCCTACGCCTGGTTCTTCATCGTCGTCTTCATCGCCAGCTGGGCGTTGATGCGACTCCGGTCGCTGCGGCTCGTCTTCCTCCTCGCTGCCAGCTACTTCTTCTACGCGCAGTGGAGTTGGTACTTCCTGCCGCTCATCTTCGTGTCCTCCACGATCGACTACTGGCTGGGCGCACGGATCGCCAAGTCCGAAGACGCTCGGAAGCGCAAGCTGTGGCTCATCGGAACCGTGGTCGTGAACCTCGGTTTCTTGGCCATATTCAAGTACTGGAACTTCGGCATCGACACCATCCAAGCGGCGACGGGCGCGCTGGGATGGAGCGTGCCCCCTATCTACCTGCGCCTCGGTCTGCCCATCGGCATCTCGTTCTTCACATTCGAGTCCATGAGCTACGTCATCGACGTCTACCGCGGCACAACCAAGCCGTGCGACAGCTATCTGAAATACCTGCTGTTCGTCGCCTTCTTCCCCCATCTCGTGGCTGGCCCCATCGTGCGCCCACGGGACCTGATCCCACAGTTCGAGCGAGATCCGGTCTTCGACGAATCCGAAGCTGGACGGGCGATGTTCCTCATCGCGATGGGGTTGATGAAGAAGATCGTCATCAGCGACTACCTGTCCGTCAACTTCGTGGATCGCGTGTTTCAGCAACCCTCGAGCTACTCGGCGCTGGAGGTGCTCGCCGCAATCTACGGCTACTCCGTGCAGATCTACTGCGACTTCTCGGGGTACACGGACATTGCCATCGGATCGGCGGCGCTGTTGGGGGTGAAGTTCCCCGTGAACTTCAACTCACCCTACAAGGCAGCCAACCTGCAGGACTTCTGGAACCGCTGGCACATCTCGCTATCCACCTGGCTTCGTGACTACCTCTTCTTGCCTCTGGGCGGGTCGATGGGAAGCACGGCCAAGACCGTGCGCAACTTCATGATCACGATGCTGCTCGGAGGGCTGTGGCACGGCGCGTCGTGGACCTTCGTGTTCTGGGGCTTCCTGCACGGTGTGGGTCTGTGCGCCACGTTCCTGTGGTGGCGCTGGCAAGAATCAAACGGACTGACCCGCAAGCGGCGCAAGAAGTTGCCGACGTGGCGGCGCGTTCTGGGCGTTGTGCTGACCTTCCACTACGTCAGCCTCACCTGGGTGTTCTTTCGGTCAGAGACCTTCACGCTGGCATGGGCAATGCTCGGCAGGCTCGCAAGCTTAACGACCTACCATCCGAACCTGCATGGTTGGGTCGTGGTCGCGCTCGCGGTCGGCTTGCTCGCACACTACGCGCCCACCAAGCTGTACGACTCGCTCCGTACCGGCTACGCAAACCTCCCCTTCTGGGCCCAAGGCGTCGCACTCTTCGCGGTAGCAACGCTCCTGCGGGAGGCCGCGACGGCCGCAGTCGTACCGTTCGTCTACTTCCAGTTCTGATTGAATGGGCTCGGATCAACAGGCACGCGTGAACTGGCAACGCTCGATGTTTGTGGTACAAGCCAAGCCGCTTGTGTCAAGGGCTCACGAGCGTCACCCCCGAGCACATGCCAACAGGCCGTCTCTGGATCTTGCGTCCCACCATCAGCAGGTTTCGACATGGATGAGCTTCAAAAAACAATCGCCGACTACATCGAGCGCGAGTACCTGGACGAAGACATCGATCAGGAAATCGGTCTCGATACCCCCCTGATCAGCTCCGGGATCGTTGACTCGTTCTCCATGGTCTCGCTTCGCACCTACTTCGAGAAGAAGCATCACGTCCGCATCCCCGACCTCGAAGCCACGCCGGAAGCGTTCGAAACGGTCCGTCGAATTTCCGATCTACTCCGCAAGCACAGCGCCAAGTAGCAGGGCGCAACGGGAGTTCAGGATGCCGATCACTGCTGACGAGAGGAGCCGGCTTCGAACCGAGCTCGATGCCATTCGCACCGCTGGGCTCGCCAAGGACGAGCGGACAATTCGCTCGGTTCAAGACGCTTGGATCGACGTCGAGTACCCAGCAGGCACACCCTCGCGCAGGGTTCTCAATCTTTGCGCGAACAACTACCTGGGCTTGTCGAATCACCCCGACGTGCTCGCGGCAGCGCACCGAGGGCTCGATTCCCACGGCTACGGGCTGTCCTCCGTACGGTTCATCTGTGGGACGCAGGACATCCACCGGACGCTCGAGCAGCGCTTGTCCGCCTTTCTCGGCACGGAGGACACGATCCTGTTCGGCTCTTGCCTCGACGCCAACGCCGCCATCTTCGAAGCGATCTTGGCAGAATCGGACGTGATCATCGCCGATCGGCTCGTCCACGCCAGCCTCATCGACGGCATCCGATTGTGCAAGGCACGGCAGGAGTCGTTCAAGCACGCGGACATGCAGCACCTTGAAGAGAAGCTGCGCGAGACACAGGACGCCAGGTCCCGTCTGATCGTGACCGATGGTGTCTTCTCGATGGATGGCGACATCGCACGGCTCGCCGAAATCTGCGCGCTGGCCGATCGATACCACGCCATGGTGCTGGTGGATGACTCGCACGCCACGGGGTTCATGGGGGCAACGGGCCGAGGTACGCACGAACTGTGCGGCGTGATGGGTCAAGTCGACATCATCACCACGACGCTCGGCAAGGCGTTGGGTGGGGCATCGGGCGGGTGCGTCAGCGCGCGCAGCGAAATTGTGGAGATGTGCCGTCAGCGGGCGCGACCCTACCTGTTCTCCAACACGGTCCCTCCCGTCATCGTGAGCGCAGCCATCGAGGTGCTCAATCTGCTCTCCTCCACCACGCAACGTCGGGACAAGCTAGCGCGCAACACCTTGCACTGGCGACGCATGCTGACCGAAGCCGGGTTCGACATTCGTGCGGGTGAACACCCCATTGTACCTATCATGCTCTACAACGCGAAGCTGGCCTCGGACATGGCGCGCGAGCTGTTCGACGAAGGAGTCTACGTGGTCGGGTTCTCATTTCCCGTGGTGCCCAAGGGTCAGGCCCGCATTCGCACGCAAGTTTCGGCCGCGCACGAGCTGGCGGACCTCGATCGTGCGTTCGAAGCCTTCAAGAAGGTCGGTGCCCGCCACGGCATTTTGGGCAAGAAGAAGAAAGACATCCTGGACATGTTCGGCAGCTAGCCAACCTGGTGAAAGCAAGGCTGGCAGCACAGCAGGTTCGGCCTACGCCACCACCGGGTCGGAGAGACCGCTTGACTTCGGTCCAAGGGGCGCGAGCGTGCAGATGGCGAGCTTCCCATCCCCCACGCGAGCAACATCGACCACGGGTGCCACGATGTGACCCGCCGCGCCTTCGCGAAGCGCGTCCGCCAGGGCGTCGCCATCCTGGCCTTGCAGCAGAGCAAGCACGTCACGATCGGCCGCCTCGATGATCCCCTCCTCACTCACGACAGCGCAGGGCTCGACACGGTCGTCGAGGAGGTGAAGCAGCGCTGGCCGCAGATCGGCCAAGACTGGAGAGGGCTGGACCAGAGAGCTTCTGCTCGTGGCGAATGCAGACTGATCGAGTAGCTCGTTGACCACCTGGAGGATGAACATGACGTCAGGAGAAACCGCGGGCACATGAACGCGACGAAGAGAATCCCCCTGTTTCGCTGCCGTGAGCGCGCTGTGCAACAAGGCTAGCGGTTGAAGGATTCTCGAATCAACTCGGCGCAGAACGATCAGACCGGCGACGAATCCTATGAGGCCTAGCAAAGCGACTGACCAAGCGCCGGCCCACCCGAGCCTGCGGACTTCGACGTCGGCGCGGAGAATGGCGTCGCGGTTGATCATGGCGAGCCGGTCGAGCGCATCGATGGTCGCAGAGCGCGCCTCCGCTTCACCGTCGAGAGCACGAGGCCCCTGGGCGCCGATAGTGGCGATCTCGGACTCCTCTTCTTTCTCGGTGACGTTCTTGCGCGCCCGGTCGAGTGCACTGCTGAAGCGCTCCCGCAGCTGGATGTCGCCCGGGCGATTCTGTGAGAGGGCGAGGACACGGAGCATTTCCTCGGTGGCCGCGAGAGAAGCGTCATTCTCCCGAATGACCTGCTCGATAGCAGGGCTCATGCGGGTGATCAGACCGATGGCGCCAAAGCACACGATCAACAGGAGAATCAGCATCGCGCCTACCCCGAGCAACATGTCGCGTCGCAACTCCATAGACGTGCTCCCTGGATTCTGACCGCTACCCGACACGGTCCAGCAGCTTCGAAACGGCGCCCGTTTGGGACACCACCACGAGCGTGTCGCCCTCGCGAAGCGGGGCGCGGGGATCGGGTGCCGTGAGCGTCTCGCCCCCTCGCTGTATCGCAACGACCGTGATGCCGTGACGCCGTGGCAGTTCGATCTCGAGCAGCGACCGTCCCACGAACGCACGCGGGAGCTCGAGCTCAGTGATGGTCAACCCTTCACTCAGGGGGTACTCACCCATGACGCCGTCGTGCGCAAGCTGTGCAGCCAACCGCTGCCCGAAGGCGTGTTCTGGGTTCACGACCTCATGGGCCCCGACCAACCGGAGAATCCGTTCCAGCACCGGATCACCTGCTCGTGCAATGACGCGATTGGCTCCCATCTGACGCAACATCGCCGTGCAGATGATCGCTGCTTCCCGCGCTTCGTCTCCGATTGCGCAGATGCACACATCGCGCCTCGATGGCGCCGCCCGAGCAAGCGCCGCCTCGTCCGTCGCGTCGAACGTGGCAGCCTGCGAGGCAAACTCCGACGCGTGCCTCACGAGCTCCGGCTTTCGGTCGACCGCGAGCACGTCGACACGAAGCTCGGACAGGGATCGCACGAGTGACATGCCAAACTGCCCCAGCCCCAGAACCAGCGCTTGCTTGTGCATCAGCCGACCTCGATCTCTTCCTCGGGCAATTTCCAGGACGCATCGCCGCCCCGCTCCGACAGGATCAGGAATGCGGTGAGAGGCCCGACGCGTCCCATGAACATGCACACCATGATGACCACTTTGCCAACTTCGTCGAGCTGGGGGGTGCCACCGATCGTAAGCCCAACCGTACCCAGCGCGGAGACCACCTCGAACGCCGCTATGTCGAGCTGAAGAGGGTGGGTGATCTGGATGACGAGGGTCGCCGTGACCGCAGCGAGTACACCCAGGGTCGCGATCGCCGTGGCCTTGAATACCGTACGCGATGACAAGGTCCGCCCGAACGCCGTGGCGACCGAGCTTCCCCGCAGGGAACCTGCGATCGCAAGCAACAATACGAATGCTGTGGTCGTCTTGATGCCGCCTGCTGTCCCACCCGGACACCCCCCGACGAGCATCCAGACGAGCATGAGCGTGGTCGTTGCGGGGTGGAGCGCGGTCATGTCGACGGAATTGAATCCTGCCGTGCGTGTGGTGACCGATTGGAACCACGCATTGTGCAGCCGGTCGACAACGGACATGTGCGCCAACGAAGCGCTCCATTCGAGCGCCGCGATTCCGATGAATCCGACCACCAGAAGGGCGGCGGTCGTCACGATGGCGACCCGAACCTGCAAGGGTATGGCCCTGCCGCGAACGGCGCGGGGCAGCATCACGATCGCAGCGGGGGACAGACCACCCGCGATGATCAGAACGCCGACTACGTGAAGGACCAAAGGTTGCGACTGGTACGGGACCAAGTTGTCGGTTTGCAGCGCGAAGCCCGCGTTGCAGAAGGCCGAGATCGACGTGAACACCCCGCGCCAAATTGCCTGCCCAACGGAATCACCGTTGCGCCAGAACAGAAGAGAGAGCAGCGCCCCGCCCACCAGCTCGAACGAGGTGGTCACCAACAGGGTCCTTCGCAACGCACGAAACAGGTCCGCCCGGTTCTCTTGGCTCACCAGTTCGGCCATCGCACCCTCCTGGCGCAAGCTCAGGCGACGTCCGAGGAGCCCGATCGCCGCCGTGGAGATCGTCATGATTCCCAAGCCGCCCAGCTGGATGAGCAGAAGGATCCACACCTTACCAAAGCCGGAAAATGCGCTCGCGGTGTCCAGCACGGTGAGCCCCGTCACGCAAGTGGCGCTCACGGAGGTGAACGCCGCGTTGAGGACGCCAATCGAAGTTTGGTTCGACCCGCTCCACGGAAGGGCGAGGCAGACCGTCCCCACAGCGCAGAGGCCCACAAACGTGACAACGAGCAGGCGGGCAGGGTGATCGAACACGATGTTCCAACCCGCACGATCCGTGGAGGCGACTTCACTTGGTAGCAAGACGGCTGCCACGACGGGAATCGCAGCGATGACGGGGAGCGAGCTTGGGGGGAGCCGGGCCATCAGAACTGCAGCGGAGGCAGCAGCTCCGATGACCAGCAGGCCAAGTCCAAGGCCATGCCTCACCTTCGCATAGCGACCCTCTCCCGAACGTCTGCGCATCAAGACGGCTGCGATCACCAACGACACCGTGGCCAGTCCCTCGGCAGCCAATGCCGCGTGCCCCAAACCAAACGATGCCAGAAGGCACGTTGCCGCAGCCGCCCACACGCAGCTTCGCCCTTCTTCCAAGATCAACCGCTCGCGAACAGCTTCGACGAATCGCGGACCGCCCGGACGGCCCACTTCGAGCGAGGGGGAGCGCCAAACGCGAAACAAGAACAGCGTGCACGCAAGGGCAAGGACAAGGGCGAGGACAGGTCGGTACGAGAGAGCTGGGACCGACATCGCCATCGCTGCGACAATCCCCACCGTGTACCCCCAACGCGCGAGCAAGGGACTCCGTGCGGCAACGAGGGAGGCCAGCACGATCAACAGGCCAGCACCAAGCGAGCCAAGAGAGAGCCACGCGCCAAGAGGCGAAGGGTCCCCAACGTGGACAGCAACCACGATCACGGCCGCCAAGGGCCCGAAGTTCGCATACCCAGCCGGGGGCGTCGCCTCTAGTTCTAGCGTCGTGGTGAGCGAAGACCGCATCCTCGTGCCCCGAAACTACGCTGAGTACCCGCCTCATGCCACCTCTGAAAACGCAAGCGCGCCGACCGGCAAACAAGGTGGCGCTGGACGCGCTTCGGCGTGGTGCATCTCCCTCGGGGATTCCGTACCGCCCGTTGACAGCAGAATTCATCGGGACACAGCCCAAGCTCCCGCCGTGTTCCGGAAGAGAATCTCCGATGCACGCGCCATTTCAGTGCAGAGCTTGCCTCTCATGCCTTACCTTCGAAGCGCGCGAGGAGGCAGAATGACCCGCAAAGCCGACAGCCAAACGCCACGACGAGGTCTTCGCTACCCCAGGATCGGGTTCGTCTTGATCACCGTCTTGGGGACGTTGCCGGGGTGCCCGTGCGGCCGAGCAGGACCCGAGTCGGGACCAAACCCCGCCCAGTCCGAACCGACGACCACCGAGCCCGGACCCAAGTCGCTCCGCCCCGCTCGCGTCCTCCAGCCCGACGCAACCGGCTTCGTGGCCGTCGACACCGTAGACGGCATCCAGGAGCTGCGCATCGCCTCCGATGGGAAGGTCGAGCTGTTCGTCGCGACGCAGCAGGAAACCTCGCTGCTGGCGGCCATGCTCCCCTCGCGCCCAGAGATTTGCAGGGTGCGCTTGGACCGATCCGCCGAAGGCGCCGACAGCGGTGTCCGTCGCTCCGTTCAATGGCTCGATCCCACCAAGCCCTCGGACATGCCACGACAAGTCGACCTTGGTGCCGAGAACCCTTCCGCCATCCTGGCGATGGGTGACCGCTGTCTGGTCGCCTTCACGGGAAAGGTCGAGGCCTTCGACTTCAAGACGCAACCACCGACGCGCAAGACCGTTCACAGCTACGACAAGCCGGCGCCCAAGCCGATTGACACGTTCGCCTGGGACAGCCAGGTGATCGTGGGGGTCGACGATTGGGTCATGCCCAAGTTCGCATTTGTGTACCACCTCGAGACGGATGGCTCGCTCCGCCCGAAGTACACAGGCAACCTCGGGTCACTGACGAATGGCGTGTACGGCGAGGCCGTGCTCGCAGACGGATGGTTGCTGGCGATGACCTACGAGGGGTACAGGGGCGGAGAAAACCAGGGCCTCCAGCTCTTCAGCGTGGGGGAAGCGGAGCTGAAGAAGCGAGGCCGGGCAGACGAATCCACGTCCACGGACGGCACGGAGAAGACGGTCCTGGCTGGAGCAAACATGACGAGCTGGCGAGCCGTGGGAATCGCCGGCGATCGCATTCTTGTGTGCGCCTCCACGCGAGGAATTCTGACGTTGCCGCCGGACCTTCCCAAAGGGGCGAAAGCAGAGACGCTCGACGCGAACGGCCGATGTGACGACATGCTGGTGGTCGACGAACGCATCTACGTCCTGGATGCGGGGACCTCTCGCAAACCGGGCCAGCTGAGGGCGTACACCTTCTCGGGAGGAAAGCTCCAACGGCAGTTCGAGCGGGACCTTGGGGTCATGGCACGAGAAATCGTGCACCCTTCCTCGCGCAAGAGGCAGACCCTGGAAACCGAGTGAGAGGATGGGCCATGAGTGACGACCCAACATCGATCGAACGGCAAACGTCCCGCGTGCACGTGTGGGTCCCCTTCTACGATGCCGACCCCATGGGGGTGGTGCACCATGCGAACTACTTGCGCTACTTCGAGAACGCCCGCATCGAGTGGTTCCGACGACGCGGGATCACCCAGGCCACGATGAACGGACCCGACCTGAACCTCGCCGTGGTCGAGTCCCAGGTGTGGTATCGCAGCGCAGCCCGGTTCGACGACACCTTGAGGATCGACGTGCGACTCGCGGAAATGAAGCACGTGTCGATGGAGTTCGCCTACCGCGCCGTGGTGCAAGACGACGCGGCCGAGGGAGGCGCCCGCCTGATCGCCGAAGGCCGCACCATCCACGCGTGCGTCGCCAGCAACCTCCGCCTCAAGAAGATCCCCCCGGCGCTTCGAGAGAAGCTGTCCTCCTGCGGAGAGTCCGTCCCGATCGACGTCCCCAACGCCGGCGACCCGCCTCGTTGACCCTCAAAATCAAGGCGCGTAAACTCGCTGCGTGCTCACCAAACGCTGGTCCGTGGTGCATGAGGAACGACGTCACGACGTGGTCGTGAGCTGGGACTTGCTCTCCACGGGCGGCGGTATGGTCGTGGTCGACGGGGTCGTGACAAAGCGATGGCTGGTGGGGGTGAAGTGGCCGGGCGTGGAGAAGCACTTCCCCATCGGGGATCGCAACGCCCGCGTCGTCCAGCAAGGCCTCACGAGCTTCCGGCTCGACGCAGACGGGGCAACGGCCACCGAACAGGACGCACCACCACAGTCCGCCGAAGCGACTCGGTGGAACCGTCTTGGCTTGCTCGTGCTCATAGGGCCGATCTTGGTGCTCATCGCCCTGGCTGCTGTCTTCCTCGGGACGTGCCCCTGGCATTGATCAAGTCGGTCATCGTTCCTTCTCAACCCCTCGAGGGAACGTGACCGATCCCGGTCCCGCAAACCCCTCGAAATCGATGAGGTACATCTGACGACCGCCGCCGTGCGCCGAATCAATCACCGCCTTGGTGGCGTCGGGGCTCAACCGCGCGTGCGGATCGCACCGGTGCTCTCCCACGTAACCCGCAGGAGAGAAGAACGACCCCAGCACGAAGATCTCGTCACCGAGGATGTCGTACAGGTACACGTGCTGGTCGCGCCTCGCGTCCGTGTACGTGTCCGTCAACAGCCAGTCGTAGCCCGGTAGGTAGCTCTGGTGTCCGTTACGCTGGGACAACAGCGTCCCCGCGTACCCGCCCCCCGGCTCGTCCGTATACAGGTCGTAGGAACCCCGCCCGATCCCGTAGATGAGAACGTCGTCGTCCCCGTTCCAGTCCATGTGGCTCAGCCCCCCGTCGTGGGTCAGCACCCGCAACTCGGCCCCGTCGACCGACGACGTGAACACGCGCGTCCCCATCCCACCGTCCATCCATCGGTGAAAGAAGAGGAACCGCTGCGCGCTGTCGCTGACCTGGATCACGCTGAAGAAGTGCTTGGCGGAAGAGAGATCCAGCGTCGGGTGCGGGAAGGCGGCGATGGTCGCAAGATCGAACAGGTCCTTCACCTCACCGGTGTCCAAGTCCATTCGGTAAATGGTCGACCCGGCCGGTGCTAGCTCGTCCTCGTAAGGGTCCTTCACCCCCACGTAGCCATAACCCACACGCATGTGCCCCCAGCGCGCGAAGTCGCTGCCGATGGCGAACGATCCGTCAGGGCTGACGTGGTGCACGGCCCTCGGAAGCGTGCGCATGATACCCGTCTGGACGTTCATGATGCGCGTCACGAAGTGCGCAGCATCGCCATCGCCCTCCCTGTCGTTCCACATCACCTCCGTCGACGAGCCCGGCCGCCACTGGAGCATACAGCCTTGCTGCCAACTCCATGCGTTGCTGTTGCCAAGTGGAACCCACGCATCCCCGTTGTGCAGGTCGACCATGCCGATCTGGATGACGTCCTCCGGCTCCGGGGAACGCCCCTCGAAGTCGACCTTCATCCCGAGCACGTAGCGGCCCGTCGGGTCGAACTGCAGCTTGTCGTAGTAGCCGAACCAGTGAAACCCCGGAGGACGTGTGATCGCCCGCACCGGAGGAAGCGCATCGAGCGAGTCACCACGCCCCAGATAAGAAGCCCACGCCGATACCTGGGTCGTGGACAGGGCCTGATCGAACCACAATACATCCCCAACGATGCCCTCGACACCCGCGCCACCCCCGGTGCGGTTGCCAATCGTCACCTCGGCTTCGCCCGCGTGCACGGCGAGGGGAACCCCATCCGTCGTCTCGCCCGTCAGCTGGCCGTTCACGTACAGCGCGACGCGAACCCCGGGCTCGAACACAGCCGCAACCATGCACGTCCGGCCAAGTTTCACCTGGCGCGTTCCCACGAGCTCGAGCGAATCCTCCCCCCACGCCCCATCTCCGCTCAGCATCACGTACGGAAACTGGGTTCGCTCGATCCCGAGCTCGTACGAACGTCGGTCGCCCGTCATCTCCCACTTCGACACCACCGCGTCGCGCAAGTAGGGTCGCCCCTGCACTTGCACCTCCGCCATCAGCGTGAAAGGCCCCGAAAACGTCGGCTCGGACACGGCAGCATCCGACAACGCAACGTCCCCGTTCCCGTCAAACACCAACCCGCGCCCGTCGTCCAGGGAGACGTCGACCACCGCGCCGCCGTCCGCCTGCCATCCCTCCCAATCGAGCCACAGGACCGGTGCCGGCGTGGGCTCCGGCACGACCCCGTCGACCGTCGCGTCACCCACGTCGCCGTCTTCGTTTCCCCCATCGCTGGGCACAGTCCCGTCCTGCTGCGCCTCCCCAGGGGCATCGATCGCCGGCGCATCCGTCATCGAACCATCCGCAACCGACGACTCTTGATGAATGCCCGCGTCCGCAGGCCCCTCCGTCTCCGAGTCCACGGCATCCGAGTGGCACCCCCAGACGGTCGCCGCAACCGCCACGTGCAGCCAGAGATCCTTGGCATCGCTAGGATTTCGCACGCAAGAATCTTGGACCATCTCCCTGCCTCACACCAGCTTCCCTTGGGCACGATCGACCAGACAGCTCACCGCGAAGTGTCACCACCGGACCTCGCAACGCGCAGCTTGCCCCGCCCCTCCAGGCAAGGCACCCTTCCTCCCATGCGGCCTCCCCGTTCGATCCTTTTCGCTCTCGCCGCCTTCGCCTTCGCCCATCAGTCTCCCGCCGGGGACCTGCCCGCCAAAACCATCGCACGACTGCGCCTCTCGAACGCCTCCATCACAACCTCCGGCGACGACCGCATCACCCTGCACGCCTTCGTCCCCGGCGACGCCGACGTCAGAAGCCTCGGGATGCTCCCCCTCGCCCCCGGATTCGCGAGCGTTCGCCTTCGCCCCGATCAAGTCGATGCCTTCGTCGCCGCACGCCCCACCGTCCACTTCGGCTGGCACCCTCCCCTTCGTCCGCGCCTCGACCACGCCACCACCCGGACACGCGCGTCCGCCTTCCGCAACACAACGGGACTCGACGGCTCCGGGGTCGTCGTAGGCATCATCGACACCGGTGTCGATGTCACGCACCCCGACCTTCGAAACACGGACGGGTCCACCCGCATCGCTTGGATGCTCGACTTGTCGCGACAACCAACCGGTCGCCACGCGGCCGTCGAGCAGGACTTCGGGTGCCTCGACCCGGAGCTAGGCGGCTGCGCCGTCTACGACGCCACCGACATCGACCAAGCCATCAAGTCCATCGTGGGCACCGACGAACCGCGGGACACAGTGGGCCACGGGACACACGTCGCATCCATCGCCGCCGGCAATGGCCTCGGCTCCGATCAGGGCGCCCTCGCGGGCATGGCCCCGGGTGCCACGATCATCGCCGCGAGGGTCACCCGCGGAAGCGCAGAGGACATCAGCGATGCCGACGCCCTGCTCGCCACGCGATTCGTGTTCGAGCGCGCGAAGGCCATGGGCATGCCCGCCGTCGTCAACATGAGCCTCGGCGCCGACTTCGGACCGCACGACGGCACCTCATGGCTCGAGCAAGGGCTCGCGTCCTTCGTCGGACCGGACCAGCCCGGACGCGCGGTCGTCGTGGCCGCCGGCAACAGCGGAGGCTTGTACCTTTCGGACGACTCGATCTTCGGCATCCACACCGAAACCCGCGTGTACCCACACACCCGCGTCCGCGTTCCCATGCAAAGCCTCTCCACTGGCTCCACCCTCCGGGGCAGCCTCTACGTCTGGCTGACGTGGCGCAACGACGAGCTCCTGTCCTTGGGCATCGAAGGCCCCGACGGCGAGACCTGGGTCGAGCCCATCGCACCGGGAAACACGGCGAGCTTCAAGACGCGCTCCGGAGGCAAGGACGTCGAAACCGTCATCCTCAACGACGTCCGAGGGGAGGGCAGTCCAATCCCCGAGGGCACCCGAGGCGCCGTACTGTTGGTCGATGGCGGCTGGAGCACGAGCGACCCCATCACGATCCTGCTGGAGGGAGACGGGACCGCAGAGCTGTGGCTGCAGGGCGTGGGAGAAGCAGGCGCGAGCCCGAGCGGGCTGGGCATGATGTTCACCCGGGCTGTGAAACACGGCACCGTCAACATGCCAGCCACACACCCCTCGATCATCGCCGTGGGCGCAACCATCAACCGCACGGACTGGCGCGATGCAAGCGGCGCGCGCGTGCAGATCGATCGGTTCGGTTCCCAGGCGCCTCCCATCGAAGACAGCATGGCTTACTTCTCCGGTTCGGGGCCGACCTCCATCGGCCTGCCGAAACCCGACATCTCAGCACCCGGAGTCTTCGTCGCTGCCGCCATGAGCCGCGACGCCGCCCCGTCCGTCAACCCCACGGGAATGTTCGCAACCGCCTCGTCATGCCCTGCGACCTCAACCGAATGCATGGTCGTGGGAACCCATCACGCCATCGCCTCCGGCACGTCCATGGCCACCCCGGCTGTGGCCGGTGCGGTCGCGTTGTTGCTCTCGATGGATCCCACGCTGACCGCCCCCGAGCTTCTGGCTTTGCTCCAATCGGGCGCCCGGTGGCCCGAAGGCGCCGTCCCCTACCCCTTCCAAATGGGCCCCGGCGTACTGGACGTGGAGACCTCCCTCGAAGTCTACGAGCTGCTCGGGCAACCCAGGCTCCGCGAGCCCGACGCAAAGCGCAGCTGGATCGTGGTTGCCAGCCCCTACGCCCGCCCCGACCCGTCGTGGCCGGTCTGCAGCTTTCTTGAGACCAGAACAGAGGACGGCTCCATCGCCGATGGTTTCGACCCCGGGTTGATGAGCCTTCACGTGGACGGAGCGACCATCACCCGGACCCTCACACGCATAGCGCCCGGTCTGTGGACATTCTGCTTCGCCGCCCCGTCTGGGTCGGGCGGGGGGACCGCCCACGTGGAGGCGAGATACCGCAACGAGCGACTCGGAGAAGCCCAACACCTGCCGATCGGCGTGGACTCGTTCGTCGCAAGAGACGGCGCGGTCGCGCGCGGCGGGTGCGCAACAACCCCCGCACCGTCGCGTGCGAGCCTCCACGCCCTGCTCGCACTCACAGCGATCCTCTGGCTTCGAAGGCGCTGCTAGAAGCTGCCCCCGAACGACAGCCCCGCGTAGCTCGGCCCCAGCGCTGGCTGCACCGTCGTACGCGGCACAGCCGCCTGGGACTCCGCCGCCGGCTTGTCGAAGAAGAAGTGCCACGCAAGTCCACCGGCCACGCCCACAACGCCAACCCCAGCCACGATGCCACCTGCCAGCATCTGCGTGCGGCCGTCGTCGCCGTCGGTCTTGGCCTGTTGACCCGCGGGAGTGTTGGGACACTCTCGCTTCGACCCACAAACATCCTCCGCGTCCGAGACCTTGCTCGACCCACCGAGGTAGAGGACCGTACCCACGACCGTCATCACGCCACCAGCCCCCACCACGATCCAGGGCGCAATCGACTTCCCGCCCTCAGGCGGCTTGTCCGTGCTGACAGCCGCGGTGGACGACTGCGCAGGCTCAGGTTCCGTGGCAGGCGGCTTGTCCGGTTGCACAGGCTTCTCCGCGGCAATCTGCGCGTCCAGGTTCTCGATCCGTCGCTCAATCTGGCTGCGGTTCGGCACGTCCCCCGCTCGCTCGAGGTAGACCTTGAGCGCCACGATGGCCCGATCCCACTGTGCCTTCTTCTCGTGAGCGTTGGCGAGGTTCAACAACAGGGCGTGGGCAGTGCAGTCCCGCTGGTACGCATCCTCCCAGTACATGATGGCCTTGTTGTAGTCGCCCTCCTGGTACGAGCCGAACCCCGCCTTGAACGCACCTTCCGCCGCTTCTTGGTCGGCTTTCGTCGGCGTCTTCGTGCAGGCTGGGTAGGGCGATGCCGTTTCAGCCCATGCTGCCGGTACCGACCCGAGCACCACACCAGCGCAGATCAACCAAGTCCACCGTTGCATTCGCTACCTCCCGAACCAACTCGCGGCAACCCGCTGCGGGCCAAGCGACGAGCTCGGACCCCATCCTTACCACAGGGCGCACAAAAGTAGCACAAACCGTCGAGACGCGTCCCGGGTGACCCCCTGCCTTAGGTTCGACTGTCCGAAACCCAAAAAACGCGCGATGATCGCTCGAGGCCGCGGCCCCGAAGGCGGGCCCGTCCCTTCGTCTGCCCCATGACACCGAAACGCCGGAGGATTCGTCCTGTGACACGAAATGCCTTCCTGTCCCTGCTGATCGCCGTCTGTCTCGTCATGTCCGCTCTGGCCCTCCGGCCATCGGTAGGCGTGGCCCAGACCGGCAGCACGGCAAGTGGCATGGACGCCGCCAAGAAACAGATGGAACGCGGCCAGGAACTGTACATGCAACGCAAGTACGACGAGGCCGCCGAGGCGTTCGCCGCCGCCTACGCCATCCAGCCCTACGGAGCGTTCCTCTACAACGAGGCCGTCTGTCACCAGAAGCTCGGAAACAACGACAAGGCCCTGGCCCTGTTCCGTAAGTACCTCGCCGCGGACCCCGGCGCCCCAGACGCCGACCAGGTACGCGAACGCATCCGACGAATCGAGGAGGCCAGCAAGCCCCAGCCCACCGTCGAACCCGACGCCGCCATCGAAGCCGACGCAGACACGGACGCCGGACCCGAAGCCGGACCGCCCCCCACGATCGTCGAGGAAGCCGGCCCCGACCTCATGAAGTCCCTCGTCATGATCGAGAGCGACCCCTCCCCGGCCCCCATGTCCATCTACTTCCGCACCTCCCCAACCGCCCCCCCGTTCCAGTACGGAAAAGACAACCCCGGCTGGCAGAAAATCACCTCCGCCCAGACCCCGCTCAACGTCACCCTCCAGGTCGGTCGCTACCACATCGTCATGGAACCCTTCGCTGACTTCCAGAAGAGCGAAACCCACATCGACGTCGCCGCCGGCCACATCCACCAATTCAAAGCCAACCTCCGACAGGGCGAGTTCATGGCTTTCCTCCGCGTGACCTCCCCCATCCCCGGCGCACGCATCTACGTCGACGACCCCCCTCCCCACAAGAAGCCACCCTGGGGCCGAACGCCCCACGAAGGGTTGATCGGTATCGGTAACCACAAAATCTGGGTCGCCAAGAACGGCTTCGAAACCACCGCCCGCTCCTTCTCCGTCGCCCACGGCGAAGAACGCGAAGAACTCGTCGACCTCTCCCGTATCCCCAAAGGCATCCTCCGCTTCAGCGGCAACGCATCCGCCATCGACGTCACCGTCGATGACAACCCCGTCGGCACCTTCCACCCCGGCTCGCCCCTCGATGTCGAGGTCCCCGCCGGAAAGCACCTCGTCACCGCCTCCGCCGACGGTCGCAAGGACCTCACCGAAGAAATCGACGTCCCGCACGGACAGGTCCTCCCCATCGACCTGGTCATGGTCCCCACCACGCCCCGAGGCGCCGCGTGGACACAGGCCGTCGTCTCCCTCGCCTTCCTCGGCGGCGGCGTCGCGCTCAAGATGCAGTCCGACGTCGTGTACGATGACGTCCAGGAAGACAGACAGGCCGGAACCCTGACCGAAGCCGATGACCGCTACACCAAGGGCAAGATCTACGCGTATGGCTCCACCGCCTGCTTCGGCGTCGGGGGCGCCCTCGCCTTGCTGTCCACCTATAACTTCGTCAAAGACCCCACCCCTCCGTCCGGGGCTCGCCCCGGCGTCCCCTCCGATTACCCTGAGCAGGGCAGCGAACCCGGCGCCCCCAGCCCAGAAAACCGACGCCTCTTGCCCCACGCCTCCCAACCCAGGACCCGTCGAACCACCTCTCCGCCCCCCGTGGTCTCGGTCCTGCCTGCCTATGACCTGCACGGCGCCGGACTGATGCTCCAGGGGAGGTTCTGATGCACACCCGACTGCTGCCTCTCACTGCCATCACTGTCGTATGCACGAGCTGCTCTTGGTGGTCCCGCTTCGACGACCTCCAGGAGTCCACCCCCGTCATCGAAATGCCCAGCCCCGGCGGAATGCCCGGCTTCGGCACGACCATGACCACCGTCCCTTCCAACGACGAAACCGTCCTCCTCGTTCTCGGCGAGCCGAACGTCACAGCCAAGGGCGCGCTGTACCGCATCCACAACGATGCCCCCGCGATGACTCCCAGCACCTCCGGCTTCTGCCCCAGCAAGCGGTGCCTGTTCGGAGACGACCCCGCATCACTGCACGCCATCTCCCTCGACGGAAAGCCATACGCATCCTGCTTCATCCTGGGTGTCGGTGACCGGAACAACACCCTGGGGCTGCTCGGCCAGTGCGCAGACGGCAAGGAATTCGTGTTGCCCGTTCCCGCGCGAAGCGACGAACACCCGAACGCGAAAGCACCTCAGGACGTGATCACCGAGGACCTGACGGCCCTCTCCCTCGGCAACTTGCTCATCGGCGACTTCAAGTACGCCGCCTCGGCGGAGGACAATCCGTTGATCGCCGCCGCCACGCGGCACCTGGGCGCCGCTTGGTTCTACGCTCCAGGAACCACCACCCCGGTCGTTCTCTCCCCCGTCGCACCACCCGGACAGGCGCTGGAGGATCCTTTGCTCCTGCTCGGCGATACCTTCGGGAGCGAAGTTGCGGTGGCCAGCCTCTCCTCTGGCGGACACCTCGTCGCCATCGCTTCCCCCCGCGGCGTGGGCAACGACACCCAGGGTCGCGTGTGGCTCTACCGCGTGGTCGACGGCAAGGTCGTGCACGATGGCCCAGTCCCCGACGTCCCCGCCCCCATGGGCTGCCTGCCAGGCTTCCGTCGCGACTTCGGCGTCCACATGCACACCGGCAGGCTGTTCGGAACGGCCACCGAGCAGCTCCTCATCTCCGATGGCTCCGCCATCAGCATCTACGACGCAGACGACCTCGCCGAGCATCCCCCCACCTCCGACTGCAGTGGCCCTCCCCTCGGGTCCGCCGGCTACATCACCGGCGTCAACTGCGTCGAAACGGCCTCCGTCACCGGCTGCTCCTACGTCACCACCGGGTTCGGGCGAGCCATCGCTCTCGCCGACGTCGATGGCGACGGCACCACGGAGCTCGTCGTCGGCGCCCCCTCGCTCGACGTCGATGGAACCAACAACGCCGGTGCGGCGCTCGTGTATCGCGTCGATCCCGAAGGCAAGCAGACACGTCTGCTGGAAGCCCGTTTCCTCTCCTCGAGAGACACAGGCGACGCGCTCGGAAGCTCCGTCGCATCCCTCCGCATCGGCTCCCGCGACGTCATCGCCGCCGGAGCCCCCGGCCTCGGGTCCTTCTTCCTCTTCTACTGCTCCACCCTCGGCGGCGCAGGTCGCGATTCCTCGCGCTGCGAATGACGACACCCGGAAGGTGACATGATGCTCCCGTCCAAAGACCAGATTCTCGTTGTCGACGACGAGGCCAACATCCGGCGCGTTCTCTCCGCTCAGCTCGCCCGAGAGGGCTACGAAGTCCACACCGCCGAGGACGGGGAGCAGGCGCTTGCGATGCTCCGCGAGCACCACATCGACCTCGTCATCACCGACTTGCGCATGCCCAAGCTCGACGGAATGGCCTTGCTCCGCCAAGCCGTCCTGTTGGACCCGGACCTGCCCGTCGTGATGCTCACCGCCCACGGTACGGTCGACAACGCCGTGGAAGCCCTGAAGACAGGCGCCTTCGACTACATCACCAAACCCTTCGATCAAACCGAGCTGCGTGCAATCGTTGCCAAGGCGCTGCGTACCCGAAACCTCGCCAATGCAGAGCTCGGACTTGACGCACGTGCCCACGTCGAGGGCGCCAAGTTCGGCATCATCGGAGAGAGCAAGCCCATCCAGGAGATGTACGCCATCATCGAGCGCGTCGCGGACACCCCCACCACCGTGCTCATCACAGGGGAAAGCGGCACGGGCAAGGAGCTCGTCGCGCGAGCCCTGCACGAGAATTCGTCCCGATCCGACAAGCCCTTCATCAAGGTCAACTGCGCGGCCATCCCCAAAGACCTCATGGAGTCCGAGCTCTTCGGCTACGAGCGCGGTGCCTTCACCGGCGCCGTGAGCTCCAAGCCCGGACGATTCGAGCTCGCCAGCACCGGAACCCTCTTCCTCGACGAGATCGGCGAAATCCCGATCGAAATGCAGGTCAAGCTCCTGCGTGTCCTGCAGGAAAGCGAGTTCGAGCGCGTCGGTGGAATCAAGACCATCCAGGTCGACGTCCGCCTCGTCGCTTCCACCAACCGCGATCTCAAGAAGGAAATCGCTGCCGGCGCCTTCCGGGAAGACCTCTTCTACCGACTCAACGTCGTCCCCATCGAGCTGCCCTCCCTCCGTAACCGGCGCGAAGACATCCCCTTGCTCACACGGCACTTCATCCGGAAGTTCAACGAACGCCTCAACAAGTCCGTGGAGTCCATCGACAGGGACGCCCTCGATCTGCTCCGCGTCTATGGCTGGCCGGGAAATATCCGGGAGCTCGAAAACGTCATCGAACGCTCCGTCCTGTTCTGCGACGGCACAAGCATCATCCCCGGCGACCTGTCTCCGGAGGTCCGCGAAGCCCAGGCCGCTTGCAGCTCGCTCACCACCCCTCCGCATCTCGACGACACCGTGCTATCGAGCGATGGGCTCAAAGAACAGGTCCGCGCCGCCCGAACACGAATCGAGCGCGAGCTCATCGTCCGGGCGCTCGAGCAGACATCGTACAACGTCACCCACGCCGCACGCATGCTCAAGATCTCCCGCAAGGGGCTGCAGCTCAAGATGAAGGAGCTCGGCCTGCGAGATCGGGAGGAGAAGGGCGACGGGTGAGACGCACCGCTGGAATCACGGCCACTTCGACCCTGGTCGCCTGCGTGGCCCTGGGATGCTCGTCTCGATCGTGCTCGAAGGAGCCTTCCCCCGCAGACCCCGACGGGGTCGTCGTGGCGCTGCCAGAGCCCGAGCGCCCACCGGTCCCCCGCAAGCGCATGGTGTGGATTCCGCCTGGCGCGTTCGTTGCGGGCACGCCCCCCGACACCCTGCCCCGCATCGCCGACGAAGAGTTGCCTGGCGTGCAGATCGTTCTGCACGGCTACTACATCGACCAGTACCCGTTCCCCAACGAGCCGGGCGCAATTCAGGCAACCAACGTCACGAGAGACGAGGCCCAGACGCGATGCGAAGCACTCGACAAACGGCTGTGCACCGAGATCGAATGGGAACGCGCCTGCAAAGGCCCTAACTCCACGACCTACGAGTACGGTGCGGCGTACAACGCCCAAATCTGCGTCATGAGCAAGGCGGGCAACATGGCGCCGTCAGGCACCAGCGCCGGTTGCCGAAGCGGGTACGACGTCGCAGACCTGCACGGCGGCGCCTTCGAATGGACGGCAAGTCCTTGGAACCGAGGATCCACTTCCGATCTCGTCGTCGTCCGCGGAGGGTCCGGCGAACCAGGGGAAGTCGTAGGACGATGCGCCAACGCGCGAGCTCGACGCCCCGACCGACAGTTCGCGGATGTCGGCTTTCGCTGTTGCGCTGGCGAGCCCAACGAGGCGCAAGTCGCCCTCGAGGTGGAACGCCCCACGGAACCCCTGAAGGCGCTCGCACGAACTCCCGAGATGACCGCTTCCCTCGAACAGCACCTCCCCGAGGAGCTGACCAAGTCCCTTCCCAAAGGCAAAGGAGGGGAGTTCCGGATCGAGCGGGTCTGGAAGTGGTATCCCATCGGCAACGAGCAGATCGTGTTGGCCAGCGGCTGCGCTCACCCGACCGCGCATGCCGTCTGCGGCGTCGTCATCGCCCGCCTCAAAAACGAAAAACTTCATCCCCTCACGTTCGCCCCAAGCGGATGGTGGCTCCCGAACATCCAACTCGACGACGACCGCCGGATCCTCTGGGTCTACGGCGGAGACGGTCAGGGCAAGTACCGTCGACGCGTGGCCTACCTGTGGGGTCGGATCGGCGTGGGCGAGCCCGAGCTTGGGGGCGTGAAGGTCCGCTAAGGGGCCGACCACGCGACCACGGCAATCACGACGCCTTGACCTGCCGTAACGCCTCCAGCACGGCTTCGACGTGACCAGCCACCCGCACGTTCCGCCACTCCCGCAGCAGCGTTCCATCCGGTCCAATGAGGAACGTCGAGCGCTTCACGCCCTCCACGACCTTGCCGTACATGTTCTTCGTTCCGAACGCTTCGTACCGCTTGGTCACCGCCAGATCCGGGTCCGATAGCAGCACGAAGGCAAGGCCGTGCTTGGTTGCAAACTTCGCATGCGACTCCACCGTGTCCTTGCTGATCCCCACCACGCTCGCTCCGAGACTCTCGATCGCCTTCGCGGCGTCCCGAAACGCTTCCGCCTCCTTCGTGCAGCCGGAGGTGAAGTTCTTCGGGTAGAAGTACAGCACGAGATGGCTGCCCGCGAAGTCCTTCAACGCCCTCTTCTTGCCGTTCTGATCCAACAACGAGAAGCTCTTCGCCTTCATGACTCTCCCCTGCTCGCGTCCCGAGGACGCGGATCACAGCAACACGAAGACCGCCAACACTCCCGCGGCGAACAGAATCGCCAGTCCCACGACCAACCCAAGGATGAGCAAGACCGGCGGCCCCTTGGGCGCAAGCACAGCCTGAAGCTCCCCCGTGCTCATCCCTTCCTTGTCGTGCCCCACCGGCCCCACACCTCCACCCATCGCCGTCGTCGCAAACGGGTCCGCTTCCACCGTCGCAAACGGGTCCGCTTCCTCCACCCCGCGAACCGTCTTCGCCCGCATCAACTCGGGAAGCGCCAAGTCGATGCTCTCCTGCAGCGGCTGCTCCGGAGCATACGCCCAGTCCCGGTGTGAACCCTCGAGCCCATACGCGTGCCCGAGCCTGTCCGCGAGCAACCCCACCGTCGCCACCCGCTTCGACGGGTCCTTGGCAAACGCCTCGGTGAGAACAGCGTCCACCGTGGGCGGCACGGGATACGGAACATCTTGCTCCCGAGCCACCTGGGAGGCGGGAACCGGGTCCTGCGTCAAGATCGCAAGAAGAATGCTGGGACCGTTGTTCCCCGAAAACGGCACCTTCCGGGTCAGCGACTCGTACGAAATCGCCGCAAGCGCCCACACATCTGCCCGCGCATCGAGCGTGTCCAACCCCTGCGCTTGCTCTGGCGACATGTAGAACGGCGAACCGATCGTCGTGCCCATCACCGTCAGCTTCTTCGCCCCCTCCGACTTGTCCTTCACGGAGCCGAAGTCGAGCAACTTGACCACGTCCCCCTCGTGGGTCCCGCACAGATAGACGTTGTCGGGCTTGATGTCTCGATGGATGAGCTGACGCCGGTGCGCATCGTCCAGACCGATGGCGATCTGGCTGAGCATGCGAACCAGCCTCGCGGGACGCACGGTCTTGTCACGCTTCAGAAGCGCTCGGAGCTCCTCCCCCTCGAGGAAGTCCATCGCCAGCGCATAGGTCCCGTCCGCCAGCTTGAGGAAGTCGTATACCTCCGCGATGTGCTCGTGCGGCAACAGCTGAGAGATCTCGTACTCCCGCTTGAACCTCTCGAGCGCCACCTTGTCACGCGCCACGTCGTTGTGCAGGACCTTGAGTGCCACCCGTCGCCCCGCCTGCAAGTCGAGCGCCTCGTAGACCCGCCCCATCCCTCCGTCCGCCACGATCCGACGGACTTGATAGCGATCCGCCAGGTGCTGCCCCACGCGCGGATCGTCAGGGTCTCGCTCGGGCGCAACGTCCGCCGCCGCCATCAACGCCACACCATCCACCGGACAGAAGCCCGCGTCGTCGGCAAAAAGGCGTCGGCAGATCGGGCAGCTCTTCACGGCAAGGCCTTACCGCTCTTCCGTGCTCGCTTCGGGTTCCCCTGGCTTGTAGTAGAGGATTCGCTGGCAATGCGGGCACTGTTCGAAGTTCTCGTGACGCAGAATCTTTTGAAAGAGCTGCGGGGGAGCCGCCATGTGGCACGCTTGGCAGATGCCGTCGCTCGTGGCCGCGATCGCAACCCCGCGACGCTTCCGGATCATCTCGTATCGACTGAGGAGCGGTCGAGGAAGCTTCGCGAGCACCCCTTGGCGCTTCTCGATCATCGCGGTCCTGCGCGCGTCGATGTCCTCCAAGCGCCTGGAAACTGCGCCCTCCGTGGAGCCCAGCTGTTCGGCCAGCTCGCCCCGCGCGGCCTCCGCCTCCTCCTTGCTCTTCAACGCCTGGGTCTCGAGGACCTGCAGCTTCCCGATCTCCTCCTCGCGGTCCTTCTGGATGCGACGAAGCTCCTCGAGCTCACGCGTGACGGCGTTGGTCTCCCGCTCGTTGCGAGCGCGCGAAAGCTTCTCGCGGCTCTTCTCCACCTGAACCGTCACCTGGCGAACCTCGAGCACGAGGTCCGAGCGAGCCTTCGACATCTCCGCGATGCTCTTCTCGTCGACGGCAATCCTCTCCTCGAGACGAGCAAGCTCCTCCTTCTTTCCCGCCAAGGCGCCACGGTCCGTGCTCAGTTGCTCGTCGACGATCCGAATTTCCTCATCGAGCGCCGACAACTCCTCAAGACAAGCGATGTGTTCTTGGATGCTCACGTTCGACGGTTGCTCCTCTGCGAGATCGATGGTCCGCGCAATCGTGGGCCCACCTGGGATCGAACCAGGAACGGCCCGGTTATGAGCCGGGGGCTCTTACCAATTGAGCTATGGGCCCTTGACGCCCTTCTCCCCACAGCCGAAACCATGGTGCGGGGCCGTTGCGCAAGGTCGAGAAATCGGGGCGGGTTCGTGGTGTCAACCACGCCTCGGAACCTAGTCGAACCCACCCCCAAGGGGAAGAGCCGAGCGAAACAGCCCAAGAGAAATACTCCCTCCCCACTCCTGCGCGTCCGAACAGGTACCGCCTCGCCCATTCGACCCTTCTTCCCAACCCCGCGGTTGTGCTACGCACCCATCGTTCCCCCTCTACCCTCGAGGAAGCCCATGCATCCGCTCGTCGTGCGCGGAGCGCGACAGCACAATCTGAAAAACGTCAGCTGCGACATCCCTCGAAACCAGCTCGTCGTCATCACCGGCCCCAGCGGCTCCGGAAAGTCCTCCCTTGCCTTCGACACCATCTACGCCGAAGGCCAGCGCCGCTACGTCGAGTCCCTCTCCGCCTACGCTCGACAGTTCCTCGAACAACTCGCCAAGCCCGACGTCGACAGCATCGAGGGGCTCTCCCCCGCCATCGCCATCGAGCAACGCGCCCTCGGCAAAAACCCCCGCTCCACCGTCGGCACCGTCACCGAAATCGCCGACTACCTAAGACTGCTCTTCGCTCGCGCTGGCACCCCACACTGCCCCTCCTGCGGCAAACGCATCGAAGCCCAAACCGTCCAGGAAATCGTCGACGGCATCCTCGCCCTCCCCGACGGCTCCCGCGTAGTCCTCCTCGCCCCACTGTGTCGCGGACGGAGATCCGACCTCCAGCCCGACCTCGAACGCCTCCGCAGAGATGGCTTCGTTCGCGCTCGCATCGACGGAAACGTCGTCGACCTGAGCGACGAGATCCGCCTCGACTCCCACCAGCCCCACGACCTCGACGTCGTCGTCGATCGCATCGCCCTGCGCGAAGGCATCAAGGGACGAGTGACCGACTCCGTCGAGCTGTCGCTCGAGCTCGGGGAAGGGCGGCTGCTCGTGGATGACACCTCCGGCGCCGAGCCCGCGTGGAGAAGCGAACGATTCGCTTGCATCGACTGCAACGTGTCCTTCCCGGCCATCGAGCCGCGCATGTTCTCCTTCAACGGCCCCCACGGCGCGTGCCCCTCCTGCGGTGGCCTCGGTTCCCGCACCCGCATCGACCCACGGCGCGTCGTGCCGGACGAGTCCGTCACCCTCCGGGAAGGCGCCGTGGCCGCCTGGGGACCCCGCGGAAGCCTTGCCCTCGCCACCGAGGTCGCTCACGCAGTGCGCGCCCTCAAGGTCGACCCCGACGTTCCCTTCCGCAACCTCGACGAGAAGGACCAGAAGGCCATCCTCCACGGCGTGCCGAAAACCGCCCGCCGCAAGGTCGAGTACGAAGGTATCGTGCCTCGCCTCGAGAAGCGCTTGTCCGGTACGGACGAGGAACCTCGCGGCGACGACGCAGACCTTGACGAAGCAGGAACGAGCGACGACGACCTCGTGCGCTTTGCCGTCACCAGCACCTGCGACGCGTGCCATGGCCGAAGGCTCCGCAGCGAAGCGCTCGCCGTTCGCGTGGGCGGCAAGAACATCGCTGAGTACGGCGAACTGTCCCTCGGTCGCCTTCGCTCGACCCTCCAGGAACTGGTGGGCAGCAGCACTCCCTTGTCCAGCCGGGAGCGAGCCATCGCCGACCCCCTCCTGCGTGCCGTCATCGCTCGCCTCGGCTTCCTCATCAATGTCGGCCTTGACTACCTGAGCCTGGACCGCGCAACGCAAAGTCTCTCCGGGGGCGAAGGGCAGCGCATCCGCCTCGCTACCCAAATCGGGGCAGCCCTCGTCGGCGTGCTCTACGTCCTCGACGAGCCTTCCGTCGGCTTGCACGCACGCGACAATGCCAAGCTCCTCGAGGCACTGCGCCACCTGGTCCGCATCGGAAACTCCGTCATCGTCGTGGAACATGACCGCGACACCATCGCGGCCGCCGATCATGTCATCGACATGGGTCCCGCCGCGGGCGTGCACGGCGGCGAGATCGTCGCAGAGGGAACGCCCGAACAGATCCAGCAGATCGAAACCTCCGTCACGGGCCCCTATCTCTCCGGAGAGAAACGAATCGCTCTGCCCGCCAAGCGCTGCAAGCCCACCAAGGCTTCCCTGCGCGTCGTCGGGGCGCGCGCACACAACCTGAACAACGTGACGGCCGAGTTCCCGATCGGTCTGATGACGGCTGTCACGGGAGTGAGCGGATCGGGCAAGTCGACCCTCGTCATCGATACGCTCCTTCAGGCAGTTCGGGCCGACCTGTACAGAGCCTCGGGGCAGGTCGGGTCCTGCGACCGGATCGAGGGCCTCTCTCACATCGACAAGGTCATCGCGATCGATCAGGCCCCCATCGGCCGCAGCCCTCGCTCCAACCCCGCCACCTATACCGGTGTCTTCACCCTGCTACGCGACCTGTACGCCGCCCTGCCGGAAGCCCGCACGCGGGGATACAAAGCCGGTCGCTTCTCCTTCAACGTCAAGGGCGGCAGATGCGAAGCGTGCCAGGGCGACGGCGTCTTGCGCGTCGAGATGCACTTCCTCCCCGACGTGTTCGTCCGGTGCGATGCCTGCGGCGGACGACGATACAACCGGGAAACCCTCGAGGTGCAATACCGCGGACTGTCGATCGCCGATGCGCTCGACATGACTGTCGAACAGGCTGCGGAGCTGTTCGACGCCGTGCCTCGGATCCGCGAGCGGCTGGCCGCCTTGCTGCGCGTCGGCCTCGGCTACATCCAGCTGGGGCAGTCCGCCACGACCCTTTCGGGGGGCGAGGCCCAGCGCATCAAGCTCGCCCGCGAGCTTGCACGGCGTGCCACCGGACGAACGCTCTACGTTCTGGACGAGCCCACGACCGGGTTGCACTTCTCGGACATCGACGTGCTCGTCCAGGCGCTGCTTGCCCTGCGCGACGCCGGCAACACGGTGATCATCATCGAGCACAACCTCGACGTGGTCGCCTGCGCGGACTGGGTCATCGACATGGGTCCCGAGGGCGGTGAGCGAGGCGGTTGCGTCATCGCCGCGGGAACACCGCAGCATGTAGCCGAAAATAAGGAATCGAGGACGGCGCCGTACCTGGCACGCGTGCTCGATCAGGGACCGGCCAGGCGACGCGAACGGACAGCCCCCAAAGATCGGGCAGCCCCCAAAGAACCGAGCGCGCCCGCCGCGGCTGCGCCCCCGAAGTCCGACAAGCCACGCCAGCGCCGCCCGTCAAGGGGCCGCTGACCGGGCCTGCTTCGAGATGAACGGGAGACGCCGCCATGCTGGCTGCGCCAGCTCGACGTGTGCGGGTTGGTACGGTTCTGAACGGCTTCAGCCGAAGTCTTTCTCGAGCCGCTCCTGGTCTTCCTTGCATCGAATGCACAGGGTGGTCTCGGGCCGAGCCTCCAACCTCTTCACCGAGATCTCGTCCCCACATTCCTCGCAGACCCCAAAGCTCCCATCGTCGATTTTTGCGATGGCCTTGTTGATCTTGTCCAGGAACGACTTCTCGCGCCCCCGAAGGCGGAACGTGAAGGACTGCAGATACTCACTCGAGGCGAGATCCATCTCGTCCGGAAGGTCGTTCACGTCGAGGGTCATGTCCTCGTCGAGGGTCTGCTTGGCTTTGCGAACGAGCTCTTCGCGCTTTCGTTCAAGCAGGACACGGAACTTTTTCAGCTGGGCCTTGTTCATGCTCGGCTACCCCTGGTTCCCCGCAAACCCGACACACTGTCGAGGCCGCGAAGGGCCGAATACCATAGGCATGAAGCTACGATTCGTCAACGGTACCGTGACCGCGAACCACGACGATTCGGCGACTCGCCATCGTGCCAACAATCCCCGGTCCTCACCAAGCAACTTGGCAGGAGGTGATGGCGCACCATGCGTGAAGTAGTCCCCGAAACGGCCGCCACGGTGCTCGTGCTCCGAGAGCGGCCTTCCACCCTCGAGGTCCTATGCGTCCGACGCCATCCGGACCTCCGAGCCTGGGGAGGCGCCGTCGCCTTCCCAGGCGGAAAGGTCGATCCCTGCGACGCCGACCCGACCATCGGCAGCCAGGCAACCTCACCTCACCCGCGCATCTTCGCTTTCTCCGACGACCCGACCGTCGAGTTTGCCTGCGTCGTGGCCGCTGCGCGTGAACTGTTCGAAGAGGCGGGCCTGCTTGCCGCACGCGGGTCCTTCGATGCGCGGCAACTACGAGCACTGCGGCTTCGCTACGAGGACGGACAATTTCGGTCCCTGATCCAGCGCGCGGGGGTCGTCTTGGACTTAGCGCAACTTCAGCCCGTGGCGCGCTGGGTGACCCCTCCGTCGCAGGCTGTGCGGTTCGACGCCCGCTTCTACTTCATGGCGCTGCCGGCAGGACAGGAGGTTTTTCACATCGGACAGGAGAACACGGAATGCTTCTGGTCTGAGCCGACGGAAATCCTGGAGCGGTTTGAACGTCGCGACCTCGACCTTGTCCCTCCGACCCAGTGGATGCTGTATTCGTTGAGCAAATTCAAAAAGTTAGACGACTTCTCGCGTTTCGCGTCTCGCCAGCTCTTGCGTCAGGTTTGTCCCGAATGTTCGCGCCTTGATGGCGGAGTTCACCTGGTTCTGCCCGGACACCCCGAACATAGCCAGCCCGAGTGGTCCCTGGAAGGTCCGACTTCATACGACCTCCGCGAGGGACGATTCGTCCTGAATTGGAAAAGCTAGGCGTCGTTCCTTTCGAAATTGAAGCAAACGGCCACGCCTTGTGCTAGGTTGTGAACGTTCATCGCTAAGCGATGACCCTCCCTTGTTTTCCAGACACGATCTGAACACCTGCAGGGCCCCGCACGGAGAAAGCGAAATCGCCAATGGACGCCAAGGACTCCCAGAACACACCGGAACTCTTCACCGCCAGCGATGTCGCCCGGTTCTGCCAGGTCGACCTCAAGACCATCCATAACTGGGCTGACAAGGGCGAAATCCGCCACTTCCGCACCCCCGGTCGCCACCTCCGCTTCCGTCGCCTCGACGTGCTCGACTTCCTCCGTAAGTATGGCTACCCGATCCCCGAAGTCCTTCGACTCGGCAAACCCAAGGTCGTCGCCGTCGACGAAGACGCCAACGTCCTGGCAGCCCTCCGTCGCGTCCTCACCCGACGCTTCGATCTAACCACGTTCCAGGACCCCTTCGATGCCCTCGTCGCCGTGGGAAACCTTCAGCCCGACGCCATCATCCTCGACGTGAAAACACCCGGCCTCGACGGGCTTCGATTGCTCGAACGCCTCAAGAGCATCGAGGCCACCGCGCACATCCGCTCCATCGTGTATTCGACCCACGAGGACATGCGCAAGCCAGCGCTGGAAGCAGGCGCCTACGACTTCATCCTCAAGGGCGAAGTCTCCGAGCTTCGTGACTCCCTCGAGCGCCTCATGGGCCTCGACCGCGCCTAGCTCCCCCGCTCAACGCCCATCTCGATACGCCCTGATCGCGTTCGCAACACCGTCCGCCAGCTTCTGACGGTAGTCCGCCGTCGCCAGGCGCGTCTCCTCCTGCGGGTTCGACACGAACGACACCTCGAACAACACCGCAGGCATCTGCGCCCCCAGCAGCACGAAGAACGCTGCCGACCGAACCCCACCATCCGGAACCGCCCCGTAACTCTCCGACAGCGACGAGATCGTCGCTCGCTGCAGCAGCGTCGCCAGCTGCCACGACTGCCGCGACACCGACTCCACTTGAAGCTCCGCCAGCATCGCTCCCACCTGATGCCCCGCCGCCGTCGACGCCGCATTCTCCCGCGCCGCCAACCGCTGTGCCGCGTCATCCTTCGCACTCGCCAGCACGAACGTTTGCACCCCCCGGTGCGATGGGTCCTCCGCCGCGTTGCAGTGGATCGACACGAACAAGTCCGCGTGAAACGCGTTCGCCCTCGCCGCCCGTTCCTCGAGCGCCACATAGCGATCGTCGTCGCGCGTCAACATCGTCACGATCCCCATCTCTCGCGACAGGATCGGCGCAACCCGGTGCGCGATGTCCAACGTCACGTCCTTCTCCCGCAATCCCCCCGGCCCAATCGCCCCAGGATCGTTGCCCCCGTGCCCCGGGTCGAGCACCACCCGACGCACCTGCCGCGGCCCCACCGCTTCGCCTTTCGTCCCCTCCACCCGCGGCGCCGTCGTGCTGATGTCCATCACGATGCGAAAAGGCTCCGGCAAGTAAAAGACCCGCTTGTACGCCTGCTGGCTCAGGTCCAGCACCACTCGCGTCTTGTCCTGGTGCACACCAACCCTCACCCGCCTGACCAGCCCATCCGTCTCCTTCTCCCGCTCCGCCTTCCCTCGCTTCGTCTTCGCAAGGTCCACGTAGAGCCGCGGCCCGTGCTCGCCGTCCGCCGCCAACGCGCCAACCTCGTACAGCGCAGGCGCCGTGAGGTGTATCACCACCCGAGCCGCGTCACGCGAGCTGAACGTCTCGATGGCCTCGATCTTCGAAGGTCCCGCCTTCGTCTCCGGCCCAGGCTTCACAACCGTCTCGCCCTTCACCCCGCCATCCTCACTCGTCGTCGCCTCCGCAACACGACGATCAATGTCCGCGAGCTGGGCTGGCTCCGCACGGTAGGCGCTCAAGTCCTCCAAAGCACGACGGATCGATGCCTCGCACAAGGCCGGGTTCTTCCTACGGCTCTCCTCGTAGAGTACGAGGTAGACCTTCCGAACGTCTTCCTCGAGCTCCGCACGCAACCCCAGCGATGCCACCCGAGCGCCACAGGACAGCTCCGCATCGTCACTCCGAGACGCCAAGTCGTACTGAACGATTGCTTCGCGCGCATCCGTTCCTTGGTGGAACGTCCGGTAGGATTTGCGCCGCAGGTCCCCCACCACCCGCGCGGCGCGCGCCGATACGCCTGCAGGCTTGCCCTCCATGGACAACGCCAGCTGATCCGCCACGCTCACCGCTTGCGCACGCGAGCTGAAAGGGTGCCCACTCGTCAGCACGTTCGTCGCATGTTCGAGCTCCGGGAAGGCCCCGCCATCCTCACCTCCCCCGGCGTCCACCGCCACTGCAGGCGCATCTTCCCCGGCACCTCGGCACCCAAGCGCAACCCAGACCACGGCCAGCACCACCACAGCCAGCCCTCGCCTCATCGCTCGTCCCATCTGACTCATTGCACCACGCGAACCCGCCCGCCATTCGCGCCAACACCCACCACGTTCCCAACTTCCTGCGACCATTGCATCAGGTTTTAGTTGTACCCAAATTTTCCAGCGCAATCGCGTCAAACCGTCCAACCAACACCGTGAGCTTGCTCCTTATCGCACACCAACGTTGATAGCACGGGAGTTCGAATGGTACGTTTTCCGTCTGGCAGCCAGACGGGCGCGAAAGGGCGAAGGATGTCCGAAGCGACCAAGGATACCGTTCCCGCACAGACCGCGGGCGACCAAGACATGCAGGCACCTCGCGACAGTACGCCTCCGCTCTCCGCCGAGGAAGCTGACCTCGTTGCCTCTCAGTTCAAACCCGCTTGGGAAGCCGTTCTCGACGACTCCCCCGCCGACATCGAAGCTCGTGGGCAGGCCCCCGACTCGACCCATGTGGCCGAATCCTCCCAAGCTGAACCCGCTGCGGCCCCCCTCGAGTCCGACGAAACCCAGCCCCCTCAGACCACCCAGTCGCCTGCAGTCCCAGAAGAGCAAGGGCAGGAAGACGCCGCCGAATCGCAAGGCCCGGTCGACATCATCGCCGCCATACCGAAGCGCACCGAGATCGAGATCAAGGACGAGCCCACCGTCGTCGTTCCCGAAGACGATCCCTTCGAGCCCGCCCCCGTCGTTCCCGTCGCCGCCCATGTGCAGGAGGACCACGGCTCCGATCGACAGAAGCGACAGCGCCGAAACAGGCTGATCGTCGTCGCCATCGTCGCCATCGCGGCCGTCATCAGTGGCATCGGTGGACTCAAGGTCGTGCTGTCCGGCGATGACGAGCCGTCCGGTCCAGCGAAGATGCAACATGATCCGATGAACAAGGCGACCTCGGTGGAGTCCTTGCCCGTCGCACCGGAAGAGCCTGCTCCAGCGCCCTCCCCGGATCCCACCGTCGCAGAGCCTGCGGCCACTACGCCAACGCCTTCGCCAGATGACACGGTCAAGCCGACCGCTGAACCGATTGCAGAACCGCCTCCGGACAAGACGGGCGCGGCCGCCAAGACCGCCCCCCATTCTACGGAAGGCACGGCTCCCACGTCGACAGCACCGGCCACCACAGCACCGGCCACCACGACACCGGAACCAACCAAGACGGCTGAGCCGAAGCCGCCCAAGACCGCCTCGCCACCTGCTACCGACAAACCACCTTCGGGAGGCATTGTCCGCGAGACACCGTTCTGACGACCTTCGCATGCAACCTTCGAGAGGCCGTACATGAGGATTCGTGCTTGTGCCTTCGTTCTGATCGCGCTTTCGATGCCTGCCATCTCCTTCGCGCCCGACGTCGCCGCCCAGGCCTCCGGCGATGCCTTCACAGACATGGCTCGCCAACGGTTCCAGGAGGGCGTCCGGCTGTTCGATCAAGGAAAGTTCGAGGAGGCTCGCGCTGCGTTCCTGCAGGCCTACGCGCTCAAGAAACACCCCGCCGTCCTGCTCAACCTCGCGCAGAGTGAGCTCCGATCCAACCACCCGGTCGAGGCGGCGCGCCACTTCTCAGAATTTCTCCGCGACAACCCCAGCGCGGACCCCGCCGAACGCAAGGCCGCCGAAGACGGGCTCGCCTCCGCTCGCACGAAGACCGCCAGGATCGACGTGAAGGTCGACGTCGATGGCGCCGAGGTGTTCATCGATGGGGATATCGTCGGCCGTGCCCCGCTGCCAGAAGCCGTGGACGTCGCCGCCGGCGTTCGAAAGGTGGAAGTCCGCGTCGGCGGGCGCCCGCCCCAAACCGCCGAGGCTTCCGCATCGATCGGCCAGGTGCAGACCGTCACCCTGACCTTCGGCGTCCCAAACGCCACGCAGGATCCAGTCGCCAAGCCCGACGACGACGCTGGGTTCGAGGTGTCCACCGAAGGTCGCAAGCCTTTCGTGGACTGGGTCATCGAAGACAAGGTCGCATGGGCGACGGGTGGGGCAACCGTGCTGGGTCTCGGCTTCGGCATCATGTTCGCCGCCTTCGCCCAAAACGCTTCGAGCAATGCGGACTCCATCGCCGGCCAGATCAAGGTCGTGGCCGAGAGAGATCCCGAATTGGAGAACTACGACGGCTTCGATCGCCGCAAGAACCCTTGCGCCGATCCGATCCCGATCACCAGTCGAACCAACTACTCCCCGGCATGCAGCCAACTGCAGGACAACCTCGACACCCGCGACACGGACAAGACCGTAGCAACGGTAGGATTCGTCGTGGCCGGCCTCGGCGCCGTCAGCACAGGCGTGCTCTACTTCCTCCGTACGGAACCCGAGAAGTCCCCCTCCGCCACCGCATCCCGATCTCCCACCAGCACGGTCGTGGCCCCGGTCTTCGGACCCGACATCCGCGGACTCTCCATCGGCGGCACCTTCTAGTCCCAAATCAAGCACCGTTCGAAGAACATGCGCGGGTTTGGAGTATCCGAGCCGAAGGCGAGGCGTTTTGGGGTGAGCCGCGGTGAGCGCGGCGAGGGGGCTTTTCGAAAGCCCCCTTTGAAAAACCTAGACCCAAAGCAGCGCGGAGCGCTTGATTTGGGTCTAGCGCCCCGCACCTCTACGACCCGTGAGCCAACCACGAAACGTCGACCGGGGAACGTCGCACCTCCTCGCCGCCGTCGAAATGTTCCCGTCGCAGCTCTTGACCAGTGCCTGAGCCGCCGCCTGGGACAGCGGTCCGACACTCGCACGGTGCACGCCCAGCGCAGCATCCACGTCGCGCGCTCGCACCCACTCCTGCTCGGATCGCGTGGCAGCACGAAACACCACGTTGGATAGCTCCCGCACGTTGCCCGGCCATTCATGCACCATGAGTCGCCCCAAAGCAGCAGGCGTGAGACGCTTCTGTCCGACCTCTTCCCTTCGCTCCCAAAGAAGATGCTCCGCCAGAATCCCGATGTCCGACTTGCGATCACGAAGGTCGGGCAGATGAATTGTACCCACCGCAAGGCGATGGAGAAGGTCCTCCCGGAAACGTCGAGCTCTCACCGCATCCTCGAGCGCAGCCCACGTAGCCGCCACGATCCGCACATCCACCGGGACGTGCCTGTCCGAGCCCAGCGGCAGCACCTCCCTCTGCTCCAGGGCGCGCAAGAGCAGAACCTGCACGTCCCAGGTCGCCTCCCCGATCTCGTCCAGGAACAGCGTCCCTCCTTGGGCAGCGAGAAACGCACCTTTGCGGACCTGCCCCGCACCCGTGAACGCGCCCCGCTCATGACCGAACAACTCCGCCGCCGCTAGCGACGGCGGCAACGCCCCTACGTTCACGCCGTAGAAAGGTCCGCATGCGCGTGCGCTCAGCGCATGGATCGCCCTCGCCACGACCTCCTTTCCGGTTCCTGTCGCACCACGGACGAGAATGGGAACCGATAGCTTCGCCAGTCGTCGTGTGTCCGAAGCCACGCGCATCATGGCCGCAGACGTCCCGATCACCCCAGGAAGGGGCACGTGCTCCTCGACGGGACGACTGTCAGAGCGCACGCAGCAGGCCACACGTCCCACCGCAAAGCACGCGCCGGGTCCAAGCCGTGCCAGCTGCACCTGGGCCCCCCCAGCATACACGCCGTTCTTGGACGCCAGGTCTCGAACCCACAGCACGCCCTTCTCGCACGCCACCTCGCAATGCCTGGCGCTCACCATGCGGTCTGCCAAGACGACGTCGCACGCGTGGCCGCTGCCCAGCACCAGCCTCACTCCCTCCGCCACCGCATAGCTCCGGTGGACGTCCCCATCTCCAACGTCCACCCAGAGCACGCCAGGGCTGTTCCCTCGCGGTATCTCCATCGTCCCTGTGGAAGGTCCTCCTGTCTCGTACATGGCTCAATCCTCCTAATGACCCCTTCGGACACGGGAGGCGTTCGGTTGCGTGCTATCTGCACCAGCCCCGCGAATCGTTGCGGTACGATGACGAAACACGCATGAAGACCGTCCTCATCGACCTGACCGCCCTCAACACGAGCCTCCGCCTGCGTGGCATCGGTCGACACGTCCAGCAACTGGCCGCAGGGCTGTCCAGCATCGACCAAGACGAGCGCGGAGAGGTCCGGATACTCGGACTGCTTCACCTGGATCCGTTCGGGAACAGCAAGATCTCAGAGGACTTCCGCGACTTCGGCGGCGAGCTTCGAAGCCGTACCCCGTCGCGCCTCGACGACCAGCGTGCACAGTGGCTCAGGCGCGTCGCGCTCGAACACGAGGCGGTGAGGGTACGAGCCGACCTCGTCCACCTGCCCGATCCCCACGCTACCCCCATTCGTTTCCCGTCCCGTGGCCCCCTTCGTGTCCTCACGTGCCATGACCTCGCCCAAACGCGCGTCCACACTCGCTCCCCGACGCAGCGCACATTCGCGGCCATTCAACGCCACCGCCAGGCCCGCCGCTTCCTGGCCGCGGACCACGTCATCGCCATCTCCTCCTATACCGCCGAAGACCTGCGTTCCCTCTTCGGGTTGCCAGCAGCGCGCGTTTCTGTCGTCTACAACGGCATCGACCTCCAACGCTGGACCCACCAAAGCGACCCCCAACAAGACGCGCTCGTCCGAAGAAAATACGGTGTCCGCGACGGTGCCTTCGCCCTGTACGTCGGCCATGCCGCGTGGAGAAAGAACCAGTCCGGCATGCTGCGCGCCTTGCGCCACGCCAGAGAGGCACGCCCTGACCTCGGCCTGCAGCTCGTCTGGGCCGGTCGCCTCGGCATCGACGAAACCTCCACCATCGATCGCGAAGCACGCAACCTCGGCATCCGCCACGCCGTCCGCCTGCTCAGCTACGTCTCCGATGCCGAGCTGGCCTCCCTGTACCGCTCCGCCATCGCCCATCTCTTCGTCTCACGACACGAAGGCTTCGGCCTCACCGTCGTCGAAGCCATGGCCTGCGGGTGCCCCGTCATCACCACCCGCCGCACAGCCTTGGCCGAAGTCGCTGGCGACGCCGCCATTCATGTGGAACCCGACGAGCACGAGCACATTGGCGATGCCCTCCTGCGCGTGGCTGAGGACCCTGCACTACGACAGGACATCATTCGCCGCGGGATCGCTCGAGCCCAACGATTCACCCAAGGCCGTCAAGCCCGAGAGACGCTGAGCGTCTACCAGCGCGTGCTTGGGCTGCGAGGTTGATCTACCCTGCCGGCACATGCCCCCCACGATCGTCATCGACTTCTCCCCACTCGACACGCCGACACGCCGCCGAGGCATTGGAAGGTACCTTCAAACGCTCGCCCTCGGTCTGTCACGGCTCGACCCACAGACCACGACGGACCTCCGACTGCTCGGCTTGATCACCCTCGGACTGCAAGGGCAAGTCGCCATCACCGACGACTTCCACGAGGTCGCGCGCCACGCGTGGAATCCCGCTGCCACGCAGCTCGATCGGTACCGCTGGGCCTACGGTCGGCGCCTGAGCTTGTGGGCAGCGATGCGAAAGGTCGATGCCCGCGTCGTGCATCTCGGCGACCCCAACGCCACCCCCTTGGCGATGTCCCTGGCACGATGCAAGCGCGTTGTCACATGTCACGACCTCATCCCCCTGCAGTTCCCCGCCAGGTACCTCGGGGTGCGGGACGGTTTCGGCGTCGTGGGAAAACGCTTGATACGAAGGCGCTACCGCAGTGCGGACCACGTCGTCGCCATCAGCGATGCCACACGCGGCGAGCTCGTGAAGCTGCTCGGCCTACCCCAAAGCCGCATCTCACGAGTCTACAACGGCGTCGACATGTCGAGCTGGACCTCGCAAGACCCCGGGGACGACCGACAGCGCCTCGAGCGCTACGCCCTGCCTCCCCGCCAGTTCTTGCTCTACGTCGGCGACGTGGACTGGCGAAAGAACCCGGAGGGCATGATCCAGGGGCTGGCGAACGCTGTCGATACCGGACAGGATGTGTTGCTCGCTTTCGCAGGGGACCTGGAAGCGCACAAGATCACCACCCTCCACCAGCTTGCTGCTCGAGCAGGGGTACAGAACCGTCTGCGCATGCTCGGCTATGTCCCCGACGCCGACTTGCGAGCGCTGTACAGAAACGCAATCGCACACCTGTTCATCTCGCGATTCGAGGGGTTCGGTTACACCGTGATCGAGGCCATGGCCTCCGGCTGCCCGGTCATCACCACCAACGCCGGTTCCCTCGCCGAAGTCGCAGCCGACGCCGCCCTGCGGGTGTCCCCGGACGACGTCGAGAGCATCGGGCGAGCCATTCACGACCTCTCCTCCGACCGGGCGCTGCGCGACACCCTGGTCTCTCGAGGCCTCGCCTGGGCGCCTCGGTTCTCTTGTGAGTTGCAGGCACAAGCCATGCTCGACGTCTTCCGGCGCATGGTCTCCTGAAGCGCTTCCGGCTCTCTGACGCCAAACCTGTCCAAGTCACCTTGGTCTCGTCATCGTGGCCAGTCCCCGGTGGACGTGGTACCACCTTGGGACCTCGATCTTCGTGACGTTCAGCACCTGTGGCCTACCGAATCCACCGCATCGGTGCCTACTTCCGCCGCCCCAGATCGGAGGAACCCTGGTCGCTCATGGACCTGTCGTTGGCCCAACACCGCCGAACGCCTCGAGAGAATGACGACGAACTGGACTGAGATCTACAACGCTGACACCTTCCGAGAGGAAGCCGCACCACTCCTCAGCGCAATCCGCCATGTTGAACACGTAGAGGTCGCAAGAACCCGGTTGTTCGATCGGGTCACGCGCTTGCAGTTCGATGCGTTCGCCCACGACGGACACGCCCACCTCGAAACGGTGTACGTGCGTGACTGCGTCCGGACTTTCCGATCGATCTTGGAGGCCCGGTCCGACACGCTCGCCGGATTCAGCATCACCCAGGCTCTCTTCGACATCGCCCGGGGACTCGACCGACCTGATTTGTCCCCCGCCTTCTTCGCCGACATGACACACCTCGTACGTGGTGTGCGACGTAAGATCCCGGTCCGGTTCGCGGATGACCTGGAAATGAACCCCGCGCTCGAAGGACGGGATGCCGCGATCGCACGCTCCGTCGCGCTTGATCGTCTGTTTCACCGCGCCGCTGACATCATGACCCGATACGCCTCCGGCCTCGACTCGGATGCCCGCCTGCGACGTATCGCCCGCCGCGACCGTGTGCTCGCCGCGCTCGATGCTTCCTTGGCCAGCTGGAACGACCCACATTGGCAAATGTCTCACGTCCTCCGCGACGCCGATGAGATCGCTCGATGCGTCACGCTCACGGAGCAAGAGAAGACCGCCATCGCCTTGCTGAGGCGCCAACGCCTGCCGTTCGGCGTCACGCCCTTCTACTTGTCCCTGATGGATGACGAACCCTTCCTCCGGGACCGGGCAGTCCGCGCTCAGGTGTTCCCTCCGCTCTCCTACGTCGAAGGCATGAGCGGGGAGAAACGTCGCTCTTGTGCTTTCGACTTCATGCTCGAACGCGACACCTCTCCCATCGACCTGGTCACCCGGCGCTACCCTGGAATCGCCATCCTCAAGCCGTTCAACACCTGCCCACAGATCTGCGTCTACTGCCAGAGAAACTGGGAGATCGACGATGCCATGATGACGGGCGCGCTAGCCCCTCGGCCCAAGATCGACCAGGCTCTGGCCTGGATCGCCGACCACCCGGCCATCCACGAAGTCCTCGTGACGGGTGGCGATCCCCTCGCCATGGACGACGAGACCCTGATGGGAATCCTCGATGGAGTGGCTTCGATTCCATCAGTAGAGCGCATTCGCATCGGAACGCGGACGCCAGTGACCGTTCCCATGCGGCTGACTACCAGCCTGCTCAGTCGGGTCGCTGCGCTCAGAGATCCCGGACGACGGGAAATCTGCTTCGTCACCCACGTGGAGCACCCGTACGAGCTGAATGCCGACCTCATCGCCGCCGTCGAGCGGATCCGACGACACGGGATGAACGTGTACAATCAGAACGTCTACACTTTCTTCGTCTCACGACGGTTCGAGGCCACGCTGCTTCGACGACAGCTTCGCCTCGTTGGCATCGACCCCTACTACACGTTCAACACCAAAGGGAAAGAGGAGACGGCCGCCTATCGCGTCCCCGTGGCTCGGCTGATCCAGGAACAGCACGAGGAGTCACGCTTGATGCCAGGGCTCACACGCACCGACGAGGCCGTGTTCAACGTCCCGCGCCTTGGCAAGAATCACCTGCGGGCACGTCAACATAGGGACCTGCTCTCCATCCTCCCGGATGGGTCTCGCGTCTACGAGTGGCATCCTTGGGAAAAGAACATCTCCAATCAGGTGACCTACGTCGGTCGAGACGTTCCCTTGCTCGACTACCTCGACCGCTTAGCGAACATCGGCGAGGACATCTCGCTGTACGCCACCATCTGGTACTACTTCTGACGTGCCCCTCGCCGCTTGCGCGATACCGCTGCCATCACGACCTGCACGAACCTGTCGCCGATCGTCTGCCAGTCGTAACGCTCCGCCATCCTACGAGCCGCAAGCGCCATCGGGTCAAACCGGTCGCGGTCCGCCAGGATCATGGCGAGGCGGTCCGCCAGCTCCTCGGTCGAACGACCTCCGACGTAGTCCCGCCCTTCTTCCACCGGGAACTCCCGAAGCGACGTCGAACACGCCACCACCGGCATCCCGCAAGCCATCGGCTCGAGCACGTCCTTCATCCCGTCCGATCCGACCGCAAGGGGAATGGCGAACACCGCATGGTCACGTAAAAGTGCCGGGACGCTCGTCCGGCCGCTCACCACGCGAACGTGCTCACTCTCGAGAGCGCGTACCTCTCTGGAGGGGGACTTCCCCACCAACGTCAGGCTCGCATCCGGGACGCGAGTCCTCACCTTGGGCAGGACGCGCTCCGCAAGCTCCTTCGCCCCCAGAGCGACGGAGGCCACCGCCAAGTCTCCCACGAACAAGACGGTGCTGCCCTTGCGCCGCGAAGGAGGAACGTAGGTAACCGCTTGCGTGTCCACACCATCCGGAACCAGCACCCCTGTGTCGGGGCGCACTTGGTGCACACTGGACAAGTCTCGAGCTCGCGCAACCGTGATGGCATCCGCACGGCCCCAGATCGCTCGCTCCTGACGGCGCCACTCCCTGAGCGCTATCAGCCGCGGCACCACACCCGCAACGCTCTCTCGGACCGACCGCAACGCCACCGTGGACTGCACCTCCGGCTCGTCCACGATGACCGCCGCATCTCCTACCCTGCCCAGGGCCGCTCCCGCAGCGCTGTGCACCACGATGACCACGTCGAACGGACTCGCGTCGTGGGATGCCGCAAGAGCACGCCCAATGCGCTTGGGAAAACTCCGCACCGCAAGCGGCCCCGTCCCCGGTGCCCTTTTGTCCATCGCGCTGGTCACCACGCGCGCATAAGGGTCGACCGCTCCTCCGCAGCGCTGACCCTCCACAACAAGGTCTTCCTCCGTCAGGGCGGAAAACAGGTGGACTTGCCCCTGCTGGGCCAAGGCCAACGATAGCCGAGCCACACGAGCCCGCACCCCGTACGACGTGGGGGTCGGGAATTGCGCCGTAACGAGTGCTATGTGCATTCCCACCACAGGTCGAAAGCTCGACCCCTGAGGTCCTTCTAGCCCGTTCGGGACCCGGAGCCAACCCACGCCCTTGCGACTCCCCGACCTCCCCCGGATCCAGGCATTGGGACTATGCGACGCTCCCAAGCCCGGCTACGCTCTCCCACCACGATGTCGGGGTTCGCTCGGTTCTTGATGGCCTCCACGGCCTCCTGCGTTGCCTTCCTGAGCGGCTGGGCCCTCCGAGCCGCCCCCCCTGCGGCCACAACCAGCAACACCTCGACCCTGGACGCCCAGGAGTTGGAAGTACCGGAATCGAGTTTCCCGTCCCCGGACCAACCCTTCCGCCTCGAAGCGTTGGGCGGCGGCGCCTTCGGAGATGCGTCCCTTCCCTCCGGCGAGTCCCTCAACGCCTACGGTCCCGGCCTGGGCCTACGCGCCGGCTACACCTTCGCCTTCGGCGCGACCGCCGCCTTGCGCTACGATCACTTCTTCGGCTCCACCTCCAGCTACCCCGTGCCCCTCGTCGCCCTCATCGAGCACCGCACGGGAGCCAGCTTCCTGGCGGCGGACCTCGGCTTCGAGTTGAACCCAAGCCACGCCATCTTGCGCCCACACGTCGGACTCGGCCTGCTCGGCCTCCGCAGCTCCGTCAAGTGCGACCCGGTCGACGGAGCTTTCCGAGAGCTGGCAAACGACCTCTGCCAGGACCATGATCAGTCCGAAACTTCTTGGCGTCCCGCGGTCGCCCCCGGCCTGCTCATGGGACTGGGCTGGAACCGCTACTACGGGTTCGTCGACGTCCAATACCTGCTTCGGCAAGACGCCAACGCCTTCGCCATCGCAGGCGGTTTCGGCCTTACCTTGTAGGCCCCTTCGCTTGTCCACCACACGGCATTGCAGACATGGCCTGACTTGGCCTAGATGTGAACCCCCATGCTCTCCCCCCTCCCCAAGCACTTGGCGCTGGCAACCGCGAGCCTCCTGACGCTCCTGGCACCCAGCATCGCCGCAGCCAACTACGAAGACCAGCCGATCCCGGTTCCTCTTCGAGCCGCACCCGACGATCTTTCAGGGCACTTCATTCTGGCTCCCAAGCTCGCCTACCTCGTTCCCATGGGAAGCGCCGAACAGCGGTTTCCTCAGCGCGCTTACACCGGAGCGGGCCCCTCCCTCGGAGTCGACCTCGCCTACGGCCTCAGCCGCTACGTAGCCCTGCACGGTCGCTTCGACTACGGCATGTTCGCCGAGAACGACAACTGCCCCAACGGCGGAACCTGCGAGGCCACGTCCATCGCCCTCGGAGCCGGCGTCGACTATCACCTCGTCAACGGAGCCGCCTTTGACCCCTGGATGCGCGCTGGCATCGGCTACCGTTCCATGCGCTACGATCTGCAGTGGGACGGCCACAAGGACGAACGCCGCTACGCCGGCATCGACTGGCTCCACCTCGCCATCGGCGGCGATTGGTACCCCCACAGTATGATCGGCTTCGGCCCCTACCTATCCCTCGACGTCGGCACCTACGGAGGCCGCCCGGACACACCTCCGCCCGGAACCTCCGGAGAGGTCGACAGCGCGACCCACACCTTCTTCTCCCTCGGGTTGCGCGGCGTCTTCGACCCCATGCGCTGACACCCCCGACCCCTTCCCATCGTCAACCCACGACCCGGCTAGCTGCCGAACGACAGCTCGCGGGTCGGTGGGTGATGTTTGGGTCGGAAAGAACCAGCGGGAGGGCGGACGTCAGCCGATCGTCAGCCCGAGCGCCTTGCGCAACGCGAAGTACTCGTTCGACACCGAGAACACGATCATCTCCGTGATCTTGTCCTCCGGGGTGAGATCCCCAGGCACCTGCGGCTCGATCAGAAGAATCTTCTTCGCGATCTCGAGGTCCCCGCACACCAGCAGCCCCGCACGACACGCCGTGAGGTCGGTCGCCTGCAACCACCGCTTCAGGTTGATGGCGCCCTTGGTGTCCATGAACTTCCGAACCACGTGCCGCAACCCCTCACGATGCTGAGGTTGCATCATCGTCGCCAAAGTTTTCGCCGTGACGTCGACGTTCTGAACCATCTCCGGCGGGACCGGCGCATCCGGCAGAACCATCCGCAGGCCAGCAAAGAACAACTGCGTCAGCTCACTCTGCGTCGGGAAGATGTTCTTGATGTAATGCTCGCCCCGATAGTTCGAGAGGTGCTTCGCCACGATGAACGACAGCTCGTGCGGCGTGAACCCAGACAGCACGCTCTGCCCGGCAACCGACGCAAACGGCATGATCGGAGCCGCCGTCAGACCGCCCTGGATGTTCGTGTGCACGTACAACTCAGGCGGCGTGATCCCCAACACCTTCGCCACGTGGAAAAACGTCTTCGCAAACGTGACCGTCGTGGTGTGCGGCTCCTGCTTATACCGCTTGTCGAGGACCGGAAGCTGATTCGCCGCCTTGAGCTGCTGCATCTTCGCCGTCAGCGCCGCGCTCGTCAGCATCTCGAAGATCAGACCGATCGTCTGATCCTCCGTCCGATGGTACACGTGCTTGCGCCACGAGTCGTTGTCCAGACGGCTCCGCACCTGCGGGATACCCTTCGGTCGGTAGTCCTCGTAGAACTTCTGCTGGTCCTCGTCCGCCCGACGCAAGAACGAAAGCGCCCCACACATGCACCACGCCTCGTCGTACGCCTGCTTCTGATAGTACAGCTGGTAGAGCGCTCGGTAGGGTGCCACCTGCGTCGGATCCCTGCGCAGAATCTCCTGCTGTTCCTCCACCGCAAGGTCGAGCTGGTTCGCTGTCTCGTACAACTCGGCCAGGATCTGCCTCTCCGTGATGTCGTCCGGCTTGATCCGAGACGCCATGCGGAACGCTTCGATCGACTTCTCCACGTCGCTGAGTCGATCACGATACACGATGCCGAGGTTGTGCCAGAGGTTGTACTCCAGATCCACCTTACCCTTGCCCGCGATGCGGTGGATCATCTTGCGGAACGCCCGCTCCAACTGCTTCCAGTCCTTCTGCGTCGTGAGGATCTTGTTGATTCGCTCGAACGACTCGAGGAAGTCGGGGTTCAGGTCCAAGGCCTCGTTGAACAGCTCGACCGCACGACCCATGTCGTTCTGATCGCGGTACAGCTGCGCCATCGTGTACAGATAGCGCGCCTTGCGCTCCGGGTTGGGCTCCAGCTCGGAGATCGCCTGAATGGTGTCGATCATCCGCTCGTAGTTCCGCGCCTTCTGATACAGCCCGAGGAGCTTGTGAAGCAGCACGTGGTTGTCCGGCTTGAGCTCCAACGCCTCTTCAAGCGTCTCAATCGCCTTCGGAAGGTTGTTCTCCTTCTCCGCCCAGATGTCACCCACGTCGTTGAGCATCAGGAACCGCTCGTCCGCCTCGAAAACGTTGTCGAGGATCTGACGCTTGTACGCGCAAACCTGCTTCCAGTCGGACAGCCCCGCGTAGATGCTGACCATCGCCTCGAGCGTGACACGATGCGCATCGTCGATGGCAAGCGCCTTCTCGAAGTTGTTGACCGCTTGCTTGAGCTGCCCCTGCTCACGCTTGATGCAGCCCAGCTTGAAGTAGACGTTCGCACGCTCTTCCCGGTCCCCTTCCTCGAGGGCGGTGAGCACCTTCTGATAGTTCGACAAGGCGCTCGCCCAGTCGCCCATCTTGAAGCTCACCTCCGCCAGCCCACGGATCGTCTCCTGATCCGTCAGGTCGAGGTGGTGCGCCTCCTTGTACGACTTCAGGGCCTTCTCGTTGTTGCCGAGCTCCGACGCAACCTTGCCTTGCATCGCGTACAGGTGGTGAAGCTCGTAACGCTCCAGCTTGCTCGCCCCCTTCTTCAGCAGCATGTCCGCAAGCGGATCCGCCTCTTCCCACCGCCCCACGCGCACGTACTCCTCCAGCAACGGCCGCGCCGCTTCCTCGCTCTCTGGGTCCGCCTGCAGCGCAAGTTCGTACGCCTGCACCGCCAGATCGTGCTCCTCGAGATGCTCCTCGCGAAGATTGCCAAGCTCGACCAACAGCTTGGCCCGAGACCGCGCAGACTGCGTGTGCATCTGCTCCTGATCAAGATACCTCGCAGCCTGATCGTACTCCGCAGCGTCGATCGCTATGTCCTTCAGCGCCGCCAGCGTGGCCAGATGCGCAGGATCGAGATCCAACGCCATCTCGTACCGCTCCCGCGCCGCTACACGATCCCCAAGCTGCGTATCCAGCGAATGGCCGATCCTGTAGTACATCTCTACCCGCTGAGCACCATCCGCCGTCAGCTCCGCCACCCGCGTCATGTAGTCGATTGCATCCGCGGCGCTGTCCTTTCGCTCGTACAGCTTCGCGAGAGCTTCCAGCGCACCGATGTTCGTGTCGTCCAGATCGACGATGCTCTGGTACGCGTCGATCGCCCGGTCCACGTCCTGCACTTCGTCCGCAAACACCTGCGCCACGTAACCGAACAGCTCGACCTTCAAACTACGGTCCAGCGTCACCGAGATGTGCCGCTCGTAGGTATTCACGAGGTCCAACCACTGACGAAGCTTCGCGTAGCAACGCTCCAGCCCCACCAGCGCAGGCTCCTGGCCCGGATCCACGTCGAGAACCTGCTCGAACCGGGCTGCCGCCTCGTCCGACTTCAGGAACTGCTCCTCGTAGATCAACGCCAACTTCATCAGGACTTCGATTCGCTCCCGCTCCGTCGGCACCACGTCCAGCTGCTGCTCCAAGACCTTGACCATCTCGGTCCAGTTGCCCTGGGCTCCGAAAATGCGCTCCAAACCGCGCATCGCCAGCAAGTTCGACGGCTCCGCATCCAGCGCAGCCTCGTACGCCTTCGTCGCCCTCTCGAGATCGTTCAACGTCGTCTCGAACAGACCACCCACGCGAACCTGGATCGCTGCGACCTCCTCCGGCTCCTCCTGCTTCGACACAACCTTCGCCGTCAGAATGTCCACCAACTCCCGGTACTGCTCCCGCTCCGCGTAGATCCGCTCCAGCGCTTCAAGCGCCGGCAAATGGTGCGGGTCCACCTCGAGAGCGTTCTTGTAGAACATCATCCCCTTCTCGATCTCGTTGAGCTGCTTCTCCAGCAACTCTCCGAGCTCCGTTTGGATCTCCTTCCGGTCCTTCTCCGACGTCGCGTGCTTGAGCGCTTCCGTCAACGTCCGGCCCAGCTCCTGCCACTGCTGGTTCTTCCGGTACAGGTTCCCCATCTGACGCAGCACCGCCACGTTCGTCGGATCCAGCTGCATCACCTTCTGGAAGTACGGCTGCGCATACTGCGCGTGCCCCAGATCCTCCCCGTACCACTTCGCAAGTCGCAGGCAGAGCTGGATCACCTTCGTGTTGTCCTGCTTCTCCTGCTCCCCCTGCAGCCACGTGTTCGCCGTCTGGATCAGCTCGCTCCATCGGTTCGTGGCCTGCGCCATCTTCTCCAAGTAGCGAGACGTCTCGTTGTCGCCGTAGTCCTCCTCGAACGCCTGCAGCAACGCGTCAAACGCCTGATTCTTGTCGTCGACCCGCTCCTCGAACACCCCGGCGATTTTTCGCAACAACTGCGTCCGGTCCGCTATCGCCTCGCGCGTCTCGAGCCGCGACAGGTACAACTCGATCAACGGCTCCCATCTCTCCGCGGCCGAATGCAACGACTCGAGCGCCAAGAATGCTTCGTCGTGGGTCGGGTCGATCCCCAACACCCGCTCGAACGCCATCGTCCCCGAGTCTCGATCGCCAACCCGCTCCTCCCAGATCCGCGTGACCTCCAGTAGCTCACGGATCTTCTCCTCCGGCTCCGACAACGCCTCCGCACGTCGCATCTTCACATCGACGACGTCCGTGTACCGCTCATCTTGACGGTAGATCGCCTCGAGCGCGTCAAGCGCCTCGAAGTCACCCGGGTCAACCTCCAACAGCCGCGTCCAGGCTTCCGCCGCGTCGAACGGCTGCACCAACACCGTCCCGTAGGTGACCCCCTGCTCCCTGAAGATCGCCTTGAGCTCCGGCGACTCCAAAACCGCCGACGCACGCTCGACCAGATTGTGCAACGCCTGCACGAGCTCGTACGCGTCGTTGCGCGCTCGCCAGATGTTCGCAATCGCACGCAGCGCATCCACGTTCGCGTAGTCGATGTCCAACACCCGCTGGTAGTCGTCGATCGCCTCTTCGTCGCGGTTGAGACGCACCAGGAAAACGTGTGCCCTCCGAAGCCGAATGCTCACTCGCGCCTCGTCCGACTCCGCAATGTCAAACTGCCTCTCGAGTACGTCACACAGCTCCGCCCACTGGCCGCGCCCCTCGTACAGGTTCGCCAGCGCTCCGAGCGCCTCCACGTCTTCACCCCGAAGGTCCAACACGCGCTTCCACGTATCGATCGACGCGTCGATATCCCCGAGACGTTCCGCCGCCAGTCGCGCCATCTTCGCGCGAATGTCAGCTTCCTCGGCGTCCCCCATCGCGTTGTCGAGCTGCCGCTCGTACACGACGTTGAGCTCCGCCCAGGCTTCCTTGTACTCGTACAACCGCTCGAGCGCCGAAATCGCTTCCTCGTGCGATGGGTCGAGCTCGTCAAAAATGCGGCGGTACACGCGAATGGCGTCGTCGTACTGCTGCAACCGCTCCTCGTACACCGCCCCCAGCCGACCGTGAAGCTCCACGAGATCCACCGGTTCTTCGGAGGGCTTGAGCCGCTGCTCCAACACCTGCGCTAGCTCAGCCCACTGCTCCATCGCATCGAAAATGCGGTCCAGGTTCGTCAACGCGTCCGCGTCCGCAGGGTCGACTCCCAGCACGTAGCGGTAGGTGGCCACCGCGTTGTCGATCTGCTGCAACTCTTCCTCGAACACCCTCGCGTGCCGCTTCCCAATCGCCTTCTGCACCCCTGGGTCTTGCTGCACGTCGAGCACGTCCGCGTAAGCATTTCCCAACCGGTCCCATCCACCATCCGTGTCCGCAGCAAGACGCTCGATGTCCTCGCCGACCCGCTCGTCCTGTGGGAACTCCTTGATCGCACGGACGAACACGTCCATGGCACGAACAGGATCGAGCAGGTTGTGCTCGTAGTCCTCCGCGATCCGGAAGTACATGGCCAGCCGATCATGAGGCTCTCGCAGATGCGCAAGCTGCGCCTCGTGAACGCCAGCCAGCTTCTCCCATTGCGCGTTGTCCGTGTACAACGGCTCGAGAACTTCCGCGATCTCAGCCTGCTTGACCCCCTTGCCGAACAAAAGCTCGAGCGCCTCGAGCGCGTGCTCGTGCTCCGGCATCGCTGTGATCACTTCGCGGTACGACGCCACCGCCTGGTCGATGTCGTCCAACCGGTGCTGGTACACCTGGCCGAGTCGGAACCGGAAATCGAGAACGCGGTCCGGATCCGCCGTGACCTCCGCTTCTCGAACCAACACCTGCGCCAGATCTCCCCACCGCTCCGTCATCTCGAACAGCCGGTCGAGCGAGCTGAGCGCCTGCTCGTTCTCCGGTGCCACACCGAGCACCTTCCGAAAACGCGCCACCGCGCTGTCCAAATCCTCCAACTGCGTCTCGTAAATCGCCGCCGTCCGCAACCCGAGCTCCACGAACCAGTCCGGGTTGTCGCCAAGCCGGTCCAGCTCGCGGTCGTACAGACCGGCCGTCTGGGCCCAACGATCCGTCACCGCCGCCAACCGCTCCAGCGCAGCCAGCGTGTCCTGATTCGTGTTGTCCAACGACAACGCCCGCGCGTACGTGTCGAACGCAGAACGGTGATCCTGCAGATTGTCCTCGTACAGCGACGCAATTCGATGCAGCAGATCCACCTGCATGAACGGGTCATCCTGGAAGCGAACCTGCACCTCCAACACACTGATCAGCTTCGGCCACTGCGCTGCCCCATCGTAGAAGGGCTCCAGCACACTCGCCGCTGCCAACGGCTCCTGATCCCCGTCCTTCAACCGCTCCAACGCCTGCAACGTCGGCTCGTGGTCCGCTTGCTGCATCAGGATGTCCCGGTACAACTCAATCGCCCGCGGCACGTCCTCCAAGTGCTTCTCGTACAACTCGGCGATCCGGTACTGGTACGATATCGCTTCCGCCGCATCCATCGTCAGCTCAGACTCGTGCTGCAGCACCGTCAAGAGCTCCGCCCATGCCCCCGACGTCTGGTACAAGACGTCAAGGCGCCCAAGCGCCTGCAGGTCGTCCGGGTCCAGCTCGAGCACCCTCTGGTACGTGTCGATCGCTCGCGCTACGTCACCAAGCTCCCGCTCGTACACCGCACCCATCTGATAATAGATGAGCTTCTTCTCCTCAGGGTCGAACACCAGGTCGACCTTCTTCGTGTACACCCCCAGCAAGTCTTCCCAGCGCTTCAAGCCCAGGTACTGACCGATCAGCGCATCCACCGCCTGCAAATCGTCCGGGTCCGTCTCCAGCGCGCGAAGGTAAACCTTGATCGCCTCCTCAGGTCGCTCGAGCATCTCCTCTTCGATCGCCGCCGCCTGGAACAACGCTGCCTTCTTCTCCACCGGGTCGTCGACAATCTCTGCCTTCGTCTGCAACACAGCGGACAGATCGGCAAATCGCTCCGCTCCCCTGAACAACCCCTCCAGCGCTTCCGCCGCGGACAGGTTCGTCGGATCGATGCTCAAAACCTTGCGGTAGTGCTTCACCGCGTTGTCGACGTCCCCCAGATCTTGCTCGAAAACGCGCGCCGCAATCGAGTACAGCTGGCTCGCCAAAAACGCGTCCTCTTGCCCGCCCGCCAGCGTCTCGTACACCCTCGCCAGGTCGGCGAACCGCGACGTCGCTCGCGCTAGCCGCTCCAACGCCGCTTGCGTCGCCTCGTGCGCCGGATCCTCCGCCAACGCCCGCGCCAACGTGTCGAACGCAGCGTGAAGGTCCCCCGCCGCGTCTTCGTACAAAGATGCGATCTGGTGAAGCAACTCGACACGGCGAACAGGATCGTCCGTCCGGCGCACCTGAACCTCGTGCACCCCAATCAGCTTCGCGAAGTCCCCCCCCTGTCGGTAGAGAGGTTCGAGGATCTCAGCGATCGTAAGCTCGTAATCCGGCATCGAACCCAGGCGCTCCAGCGCGAGCAAGGCCTGCTCGTTGCCCATGTCCCGGTCCAACACCTGACGGTAAATGTCGACCGCCTGCTCCACTTGGCTCATCTTCGACTCGCGCAAAGCACCAAGCCTCAGCATCAATGTCCGCTCGTCCTCGTCCGACTCCGCCAAACGCAGCTGCGCCTCGAGATTGTCCGCAAGCTCGAGCCACATCTGCTGACGCGTGAACAAAGCGTCCAACGCAACGAGCGCCACTTGGCTGGTCTCGTCCAACGCCAACACTTCTTGATACGCCGCAATCGCGTCCTCCGGACGCCCCAACCGCGCCTCGTAGACCTGCGCCATCTGCGCATACAACCGCTCCCGATCGACAAGGTCTTCCATTAGCTCGATCCGCTTGCGGAAAACCCCGATCAGATCCTCCCATCGCTCCGTGCGACGGTACAGCGCATCGAGAGCGGCAAGCGCCTCCTGATCCGCAGGATCAAGCGACAGCACATGCCCATACCCGGCCGCAGCCGCATCGATCTTGTCGAGCCTTTCCTCGATCCCGGCCAAGCGCATCCAGTAGTCGCGCGCGAGTTCGACATCCGTCAAACTCGTAGCGATCTCGGAGAAGATCGCCTCCAGCTTCGTCCACGCCGAAGACTCCTCAGCCAGAACCTCCAACTCCCTACGAGCCTCCACGTTCGCCGGGTCCTCCTTCAATGCCCGAGCCTGCGCGGCAAACGCTCGCTCCAGATCGTTGAGCTGGCCGGCCGCCGTTCTGGAGATTCGACGAAGGATGTCCACCCGGGACACCACGTCGTCCTGGCCAGAAGCGAGAACCTCCAGCACCCCCAGGAGCCTCTCCCAGTCTTCCCGCGCTTCGTAGATCGGGTCGAGTATCTGCGCCGCCTCCGCCGCAAGGTCCTCGTTCGACAGCATCGACTCGAGCGCGTTCCTCGCCCCGTCGTGGTTCTGATCGACGAATAAGATCTCGCGGTAGTTCTGCAGAGCCCCCAGCGAGTCAGACAGATGCTTCTCCAGGGTCGACCCCAATCGATACTTCAGGTCGATCAACTCCGCTTCTGTCACGTCCAGCTCAATCAAGCGGCGCAACACGTCCGCGTAGCTCGCGTAGTCTCCCTGCGCTCGGTACAACGCGTCCAATGCCTTGAGCGCCTGCACATCCGTCGGGTCCTCCTCGAGCACCGCCACGTACGTTTCGATCGCTCGCACGGGCTGGCGCATCTCAGACTCGTAGAGCCCAGCGATCGCGTACAGGACCTCCCTCTTCTGGTCGAAGTCCTCGGTCAAGTCGCGCTTCTTCTCGTAGATCCCAAGCAGATCGTCGAACCTCGAGGTCTGACGATACAGACTCTCGAGCGCCACGATCGCCTCAGAGTTCTCACCGTCCACGTCGTACACGGACCGGAACTCGAGCAGCGCCTGGTCAACGTTGTTCACTTCGTCCACCAGCACTCGGCCGAGCTTCAAATGAAGCGAGACCGAAAGCTCCTGCTCTCCCTCACGCTCCGCCGTCTCGATGGCGCGACGGTAGGAGGCGATCACACTGTCCCACGTGCCAATGGCCTTCGCGAGCCGCTCCACGTCCTCTCGGCAGGCTTCGTCCCCAGGCGAAATCTCGAACGCCGAAAGATAGCGCTCGAACGCGCGCTCGGGGTCCCTGACTTTCCCCTCGTACAGTTGCGCCACCTCACGCAGCAACTCGAGCTTCGTGAAGTCGTCCTCCTCGTGAGAGAGCTTCACCTCGATCGCCTTGGCAAGCCCCTTCGCGTTGTCCGCTTCCTGGTAGATCGGGATCAACGCCTCGGCCGCCGCCAGGTGGTTCTCGTCAAGGCTGAGCACCTTCTCCAACGCGCGCGCGGCTCGGTCCGGCTTCCCCTTCTGATCGTTCCAGAGTTGCGCGACCTTCATCAGCAACGAGATCTTCCCCTCCGGGTCCGCTTCCTTGCTCTCTTCCGACTCGAGCACGCGGATGAACTCGTCCCACTTGCCCGACTCAGAATAGAACAGCTCCAAGTCGTCCCATCGACGCAACGCTATGTACTTCTTCCGAAGCTGCTCTTGCGCCCGTCGGTCGTTCGGCTGCAAGGCGAGCAAAAGCCTCCACGCCTCCACAGCACCTTCCTCGTTCTGCAACCGGTCTCCGTAGATCGTCCCCAACTTCGTCAGCAGCAGGATCTTCGCCTTCTCCTCGTACGTCGTCTCCACCTGCTTCTCGAGCACTCGAACCAGCTCTTCGAACCTACGCGCATGCTCCAGCAACGGCGCCACAGCCTCCAACGCCTGCTGGTTGTCGGGGTCGGCTTCGAGAACCGCGTTCCACAGGTCGATGCAGATGTCGGGCTTCCGAAGTCGCTTCGTCGCCACGTCTGCAATGTCAACCAACTCCGCAACACGACGGTCGGGCGGGAGAGCCTTCGCCTCGGACTGCCGCAGCCGGATGAGGTTCTCCCAGTCTCGCCGCTTCTCGTACATCTGCAGCAAGTAGTCGACGGCCTGACGGTTCCCCGGGTCGTACTCGACCACCTTCTCGTACGCCTTGATCGCCTCGGCTTGGTTCGCAAACTTCGTCACGAACAGGTCCGCCGCCCGCTGGTAAAGGTCGATCTTCTCCGAAACGTTCGGCACGAGATCCGCCAGCGACATGAGGGTTCGAACGAGCTCGTTGAAACGCTTGCTACCCTCCTGCGTCACCGCAGCCTGTCGCAACTCGCCGATCTTGTCCCCGTCTTCCCCAGCCATCGCCTCGCCCTGCATGGCGGCCGAGTCCGACACTGCTTCGCCGAGCTCAACGTCCGCTTCGCCGACCTCCACCTCCGCTTCGCCTACCTCCACTTCCGCTTCGCCGACCTCCACCTCCGCTTCGCCGACTTCCACTTCCGCTTCACCAACCTCCACCTCCGCTTCAGCAGCCGCCGCGGACACCTCAGCGAGCGGAGGAACCGGCGAGACGTCGACAGGCTGCCCCACCGAAACGGGCTTCAGCTTCTGTCCAATCTGCGCCTCGAAAGCCACAAGACTCGGGTGCGCCGCCGACAACGACGCCAATCGCTCGAAGGCCCGTTGCGCCTCGAGCATGTTCCCGAGCTTCTGCCAGTACACGAGCCCGAGCTGCGACAGCAGGAACATCCGGCTGCCCGACGGTTGAACTCCGTCGTACGCGCCGTTCGCGATCTGAACCACGCGGTCCCACGCGCCGTCCCGCGTCCCATACACCTCACGAAGGAACAGGAAGGCCGCCTCGTTATCTGGGTCGAATCGCAATGCCTCCTCGGCAAGCTGCGCCCCAAGATCGAGGTTCTGATGCCGCGTGGCCCAGCGCAGGCCGAACAGGAACGCAAGGCTTCCCCGCCGAGCCCCATCCTCCGTCTCGTCCAGCAACGTGCGTTGGAGCGAGGCGATCTCCTCCGTCCGTCCGGCCTCGACCAAAAGGGCCTCGAGCAGCGTCAACACCTGGATGTTCGTAGGGTCGGCACGGAACGCCTGCGTAAGCATGCCCTCCGACTCCTCCGGCGCAAACCGCTTCGCGATACGAGCAGCTCGAAGAAACAACCGCGCCTTCGCCATCAACTCAGGCTCTTGATGCGCCGCACGAAGAAGAAACGCAACGCGATCCTGCCATCCACCCGTCTCGATCTGAACGTCCTCGAGACACGCACTGGCCTCCGCGTTGTTGCCCTTCGACGCTCCCAACGCGCGCGCATAGGTCGACATCGCGCGTTCGAAATCACCTTCATCCGACAGAACGTCGCCCATCTCGAGCAGCAGCGCGCTGACATGGGCCGGCTCGCCCTCGACCTTCAGCTCGAGATCAAGAAGCTTCTGCACCATGTTCAGCTTCCCGAGCCGCCAGTAGATCCGTCGGGCGTCAGCAAGAGCTTCCACCAGCGCCGGTTGGAGCTTGAACGCATCTTGGAAGTGCTTCAGAGCCTTGACGCTCTGCAAGAACTTCTCGTCGAGAAGCCGGCCGATCTGCAGGTGCAGGTGAGCCTTGTTGGACGGCTGAGACTCTGTTGCGATCGCTCTCTCGAGCTCCTCCAGCACCCCCTGCCAATCGTGCACCGCTTCGAGCTGCTTCAGACGCTGCTGCAAATCCATGTATCCCTCGGTCGGTTAGGGAAGATGATCACGACGGTTAGCCACACGCACGGCCGAGCCACCAGGCTCGACCCCTTCCAGCGGTCGACGCTACGGGCCCTCGAGCTTGACCACCAAGGCCATCGACTGCTCGCACTGGTCCTTGTACTTCTGCGCGGATGCACCCTTGCAGGCCTGCGCTTGGAACTTCTTCAGCATCTGAATGGCCTGCGACTTCTTCGGTGGGTTCATGACCGCGTAGGTGCTGCCAAGGTTGAAGAGGATTTCCGGGTTCTCTTTGCCACCGATGTCGTTCGCAGTCTCCAGCGCCTTGACCATGCCGGCCATGTCGCCCTGAAACTGGTGCACGTTGGCGAGCAACACGTACATGTTGAACTTGGCCTTGCTCTCGTCGGCGGCAAACTTCACGCCCTGCTCGAGCACCCCCTTCGCCTGATCGAAGTAGTCCAGACGGATATAGAGGTCCGCGAGCGGCGCATAAAAAGAGCCTTCGTTCGGCGCATGCTGGATCGACTTCGTGTAGTTCTCCAGCGCGCCCTGCTCGTTGTCCAAGAACAACTCCACCAAGGCGAGCTCGAAGTAGCAGTGCGCAAACCGCGTGTCGGCTTCGATGCACTTCACAAGCGGTTCCTTCGCTTCCTCCCAGGCGCTCTTCTGCTTCGACTTCGACGCCACCTGAACCAAGGCATACCCGCGTTCGTAGTGGTAGTTCGCGTACGTCGGCGCGACCTGAGTCGCTCGCGCCAGGGTCGACGCGACCTTCTCCCACTCCTCCTTCTTCCGGTAGGTGGTCGCGAGCATGTAAATAATTTCGTGGTTCCCTGGGTCCAATTGCGTGGCCGCCTCGTACTTGTCGATGGCGGCATCGTAGGCTCCCTGCTTCTTCAGCATCGTGCCTTCGTTCGCCAGATTGACAGCCTCGATCTTCTCACGACCGCATCCCGTGAGAAACACCACGAAACCAAGGGTCAACACCACGCACAACGTGCTGAGCTTCATCTGTCCTGCCACCTTTCAACGAGCAGAGTGCAACTCCGATCCAGGTCGAACCAACGCGTCCAGCGGGGTAGGGCAAGCGGCGTGGGCACGGTCCCCCGGCCAGAAGCCATCGAAGCAATCCTCAAGAAAGTCACACGCAGCCACGCACCCCGTGACGAGCACGAGGCGCGGGAAGTCTACGCGGACGCGGTACGAAAAGTCTAGGGAGATCGGGAGGGAAGAGGTGGGCGACGAGGACCGTCGCTCACTGGCCGGGCGAGAACATGATGGGGTAGACCACTGTCACGATGCCGCCTTCGGGCTGCGGGAACGACAGGCCGTAGTACGCACGCGTCACGCAGGAGACCACAGCCGGATCGGGAAGGTCCGACCCCGCATTGCCGACGTTCGACACCGACCCGTCACGGCCAATCACGAACCGCACGGACACGCGTCCCTGAAGGTTCGGGTTGTTGCGCAAACCGTTCTCGTAGCAGAGACGGAACCGCCCGTAGTTCTGACGCACGATGCGCTGGATGACCTCAGGGGGAAGACGCCCGTTCACCGTCGTCGCGCCCATGCGCACCTGGGGCGGACGTGTCCGATGGGAGCCCCCCAGTCGGCCGTGACCCGAACCGAAGCCCTGCCCTGTACCGGTTCCGGCGCCGTGCCCGATCGTCCCGATCGACCCGAGGCCGATGCCCTCACCTCGACCACCGCCGCCCTCACCGATGCCAGACAACCCCAGTCCGCCAGCGCCGAACGCGTCACCGATGGAGTCACCCCACATGTTGCCGCGAGCACTGATCGGATCCGTTCCCAACGAGTCATCTCGTCCCCAAGGCGCCGTGGGTGAGTTGGGGTCCCCTCCCGCACCCGTGTTCAGAAGCCCGATCATTCCGAACTCGGCAGCCTCCCGCAACGCCGCCGAACGGGCGATGTGCGGATCGGGATTGTCCTTCGGGCCGGCGACTCCGTAACGTCGGTTCGTGTCGCGCGAGTTCGGGTTGCCCATCGACCCTTCCTCGCCCTTCGCACGCGTCCCAGTGCCGCCTTCCTTGTTGTCAGGATTGTCCTCCGAGACCTGGTCCGTCTCCTTCTGCTCCATCTCGCGCTCGGCCGACGCGTTGAGGTACTGCTGGATCAGATAGAGCTGATCCTTGCTCATCGCTCCCTCATCCATCAACCCCAGCGGCGGCATGAAGAACGCCATCGCCGAAAGCAGACCCACGTGCACCGCCAGAGACAGACCGACGTACAAAACCGTGGACCAGTCCCTGGACGACGAGAACAGCCCAGCTGGCGCCCTACGACCTGCGTTGACCGTGGCGACCTGGAACACCAGCGCGCTCCCTGGTTGCGCACCAGCAATCTCCATGCGCGCCTTCGCCCCAGCAGGCAGCAAGATTTGGTGCGCCCCGGATAGCTCGGCGCAGGGCTGAGCACCTCCGCTGGCCACGATGTCTTCGATCTTCCGCTTGCCCTGTCCGGCAATGTCCACAAACCCCTTCGCCCCAGGCAGCAGGACCAAGGCGACGTTCCCGCCACTCGCCAAAACGATCGGCGCGCGGGTTGCCCCTAGCTTCTCCGCCGGGATGAAGTAGTCACTTGATAGGTTCTTTCCCTGCTCTTCGCCGACATAGAAACTCCTGGGCGGGGAAAGATGGGAGACGTGAAGGACCATGTCGCCCCACATGACCATCACCTCGACCGCGGGGACGTTCACCTCGACTTCGTCAGGATTCACATCGGGCCCACTCTTCGTGAGCACGTACCGCACTCCGCCCTCGCCCTCGGCCACCTCTTCCCCGCTTCCGAATGGGTCCGCAGCAGCAGCAAACGGGTTCGGCGAGGAGAAGGCAAACGGGTCAGCACCCGCCCCCGCAAAGGGATTCGCTCCAGGACCATCCGCAAACGGATTCGAGACGGGCGGCGGCGGCGGCGCCGGCCGGGCAGGGGCTGGCGCAAATGGGTCCGCCGCAGGTGCAGCCCCCTGAGCAAACGCATCAACAGGCGGGGCCGGCGGCGCAAACGGGTTCGCCATCGGAGGCGGCGGAGGCGCAACCTGCACAGGCACCGGAGGCGGCACGAAGGCCTGCTCCGCAGCAGCGTCCTGCGCCGATTCCAGCACGATGAGCGTCCCTCCCACCTGGATCTGATCCCCGGGCCGCACCTTGCACTTGTTCACCCGAGCCCCGTTCACAACCGTGCCAGGCTCGTTGCCCAAGTCGATCAACGTGATGTCGTCCGCCGACGCCACCTCGATGACCGCGTGCATCCTCGAGGCAAGGTCATCATCCACCCGCAAGTGGCTCTTGGGATCCTTGCCCACCTTGACGATGTCCTGCGTGACCGACTCCCGCCGGACCAGTTGATCGCCTTGGTACAACGCGAACGTGAGAGTGACCTTCATCCTGCCCTGACCTTTCACCGAACGACATCTTCAGCGCCAGCCGCCCGTTGACTTGGCGCCTGCAATACCTCGCCTATGCCTGTCGCCCGCTACAAGTTCTCGACCGACTTCAACATGTTGTCGACGAAGGAAATGCGCGGCCGAATCAGCGTCGTACGCACCGGCCCGGGCCGCACGCGGATGGTCGCGTCGTTCGGTCCAAACCCCCCCGCCGCGAGGGGATCGTCGTCGAACTCGTAACCGTACCCCGTGTCCTTGCCTTCCTTCGCCCCTTCTGTCGTTCGCTGAGCCCATGCGGCAGAAGCAACGAGGAAGACTCCCAAGCCTACAATGGTCGCCACCAGTTTGGTTCGCCTCATGTCCAGTCTCCGTGGAATATTACGTCGCAGTTTCAGTATCATTGTAATCCGGTTCGGCGCTTTCCGTCAACGCCCAATCGGATCAGCCTGCGCTCCGGTGGACCATGCGCCCATCGACAACAGGTCCGAGCGCGAGTTCCCAAGGAAGCTAAAAAAGACACGCCGGCCCCTCCACGGGGCCGGCTCCACTCCCATGCCTACTTCGCAGTCCCCGCAGGCGCCGCAGGTGGCGCAGGTGGCGCAGGTGGCGCCTTCTTCCCAGAAGCTTCAGCCTTCTTCGCCTCCGCTTCAGCCTTTTGACCCTCACGAATGAAGTCGATAATCTTCTTCATGTCGTCTTTTCGTTCATTCGCGTTCTTGACAGCTTCAGCGTACTCGGGCGCCGACCCGGCCTTCCCGATGAACGAGTCGAACACCCGCATCGCGTTCTCGTACAGGCCAATCTTCTTCGCCTCGTCCGGGGCATACTTGGCCTTGAACTCCTGAATCAGGATCGCCTCGTTGAAGTACGCCTCCGGTCGGGCCCCGTCGAGCTGCTTCGCCTTCTGCAACTCCGCATCGGCGTCCGCCATCTTCGCGTCCAGGTTGCTGTCGTTGATCTGTCCGCGGATCGCCAACGCAAGCCCCAAACGCCCTTCGTAGTTGTTCGGCTGCATCTTCAACGCCGCCCGATACGCCTCTTCTGCCTTGTCAAACCCGCGGAACGAAAGATTCACCGCCGCGTAGTTCATCTGCGCTTCGAAGAAGTTCGGGTCCAACGTCCGGGCCGAGTTGAACGCCTGCACCGCGCCGTTGATATTCCTCTGCTCTACCTGGATCAACCCCAACGTGTTGTAGATCGGCCCATACTTCGCGTTCTTTCGAATCGCCTGCGAACACACCAGCGCTGCCAAGTCGAGCATCTGCCCGCTCAGCACCGCGGTCTCCGCATCCGCAGCCACCAACCGCCGACGCTTTCCCCCCTCACGCTTCGCTCGCGCACGCGCCTGATTCATGTAGTACAGCGCAAGCTGGTTGAACGCCGGCATGTACCCGTCGTCAATCGCAAGCGCACGCTGCACGTTGAGCTTGGCGCAGTCCATGTCGTCGGTGCAGCCGGGCGCGCCCGCCGGACCGTTGCGCTTCATTTGAAGCATCGCCAGGTTCACCAACGCATCGACGTTCTGGAACTTTGCCTCGACGACCGCGTCACTGAGCTTCGTGATCGTTTGATCGAGAACGGAATCGCCCTTCTCCCGGTACTCGTAGAGCGCAAGCTGAACCTTCGCTCGGTGGAATCCTGGGCTCACCGACAGCGCCGATTGGAACTGCCCCTTGGCCTCTTCGTGCTTCGCACATCGCTGATACGCAAGCCCGGCGTTGTAGGAAGCCTCTGGCAAGCCCTTGCCCGTCGCATCCTTCTGCTCTTTGACCGCATCGAGGAACTGCTGAGCGACGCTTGTGCATGCCGCGTCGTTCCAGTCCGCCTTCTCGTCGCGACGGGTCATCTCGTTGAGGGCGTCTTCGAACTTCTTGGCCGCCACTTGGGCAACCGGCCCCTGCATGCCGGGGGGTCCCGCGGGGGTCTTCGGTGGCTCGTTCTTGCTGCCGCCGCAAGCAACTGCGAACGCGACGACAGCGGCCAACCCGATCATCCTATGCATCTTCATGGGTGCTCTCCTCGGTTGGACGTTCGCGCTCACTTCTTTTCCTCTTCTTCTTTCGTGGCAACGGGCGCCACGACGTACGGCTCGCCTCCGAGCTGCAGCGGGTACGGCTTGTCGTTCAGTCCCGAACCCACGAGGTCAGGACTGCCGCGGAACTCGTCCACCTTGTGGAACTCAGCCTTGTAGTTCTCGGCCAACCACTCCTCGCAAGAACGAGAGTACCGGTCGAAGTACTGGTGCTTCACCGACAGCCCGAGACAAGTAGTGAACGCTGCCTTCGCGCGCTGCTTCACCGGCTCGCTCGCGGCGTCGAGGTTCTGGTAGTACACGCCGCGCAACTCGTCGTCGGACTTCATCCAGGCGGGGATCGGCGCGCGACGGAATTCGGCGACGAACTCGGCCCACATGGTTCCCACGGCGGCACCGGCAGCGATGACCCACTGGGGCGGAGGGGTCGGCTCGAGCTTGAGGATCTTGAGGTACTCTTGGTCCGCCGCCTCGATCGCAGCCTTCTTCTTCTCGACCCAGTCTTTGACCTTGGTGTCGATGTGCTTCTTGACGTTCTCCGACTCCTTCTTGCGCTTCCCCATCTCCTCCTCGAACTCATAGGTGTCCATGAGTTCGACCTTCTTCGTGCTCGGCTTGTAGGTGCTGGTCGTGTACTCGGGGAACTTGATTGGATCGACGGTCTTACGTCGCTTCTCCTCAGCGAAGAAGAAGAGGGCCTCGCCCACGGCGGTCAGGGCCTTGCCGAGGCGCCGGATCCGGCCGGACTCGGGCTCGTCCTTCGCATCCTCCATCACCTTGTCCGCCGCTTGCTTCGGGTTCGCCCACAGGTCGGCGACCTTCTTGTATTCCGGAACCGCGCTACCCTCGCGCTTCATCTGCACGTAGATGTTGCCGAGCATCGCATGGGCTTGCACCCGCACGTCGTACGCGGCGTGCTTGTCGATCAACGCCATGCTCTTGGTGAGCTGGTTGCGGGCGTCGTCCCACTTCGTTTGCTCGACGTAGTAGCTGGCGATGGCGAACGCGATCTGTGCGTTCTGGACAGGCTTACGGGCGCCGAAGAACTGCTGGAAGAGCTTCGCGTTCTCGAGAGCCTTGGTGTCGTGACCGAGCCCCAGACGTAGCACGACCGAGTCAGAAAGCGCGGTGTCCGCCTTCTCGTTCCAGAAGTCGAGGGACTCCTTGGCGTTGGGCTTCGGCTTCTCCCTCGCGAACTTCTCGTACCAGTCGGCCGCCTTGTCGTAGACCGCAATGGCTTGGTAGTTGCCGCCAATCTCGTACACGGCCTTCCGCGCGAGCGGGCTCTCCGTCATCTTGTTGTCGGGGTTCAGAAGGATCTGGCGGCACTGGATCGCCTTCGCGACCAGACGCCCCGCCTGGAAGGCCTTGCAAGCGTTGTACACGACCTCATCGAGCCGTTCGCACTGCTGTTCTTTGTTGTTCTTGACCGCGTCTTCCCCGTACTTGCGCCACAGACCAAGGTAGGCGTTCGCGGCCGCCTCGTACTGCCGGAGAGCACCTGCGCCCCCCTTGTCCGCGATCTTCACCATGTTCTCGGCCTTGAGTCGCTCGATATCGCACTGGATGCGCGTGAGCACCGCACACTGGTCTTCGTTCGCTGCAGCGCGAGCACCCGTGCAGTACAAACCGATCAGCTTCGGAACGTCCTCACCCATCTTGTCGAAGCAGTCCGGACGGGGCGGGTCGATCTTGTCGCCGAGCACGTTGATCGACTCGAGGTAAAGCTGCGCAGCGAAAATCCCGGCCTCGTGGTCCGCGTGGTTGATGGCGACATCACGGAACGCGAGGGCCGCCTCCTCCCAGTGCTGGGCCTCGAAGTACGTGCGGGCGCGCGCATACTTCACCTCGACGTACTGGTTCTTGCCTTCCTTGTCGCTGTCCGACGGCTTGATGTAGCAGACGTACCGGTTGAAGGCGGTGATCATGCCCTTCTGACGATCGGTGAAGTCCTTCTTCTTGTACTTGTCGGCTTCGCTCGCCTTCTCGTCCTTCTTGTCCTTCTTGCCGCCCGGCATGTGACCGCCGCCCTTGCGGTCCTTCCCACCCTTGTGCTCCTCGTCGTAGATGTTCTGGTAGCAGAGCACCGCCGCGAACGCCGCCTCGGGTGCCTCCGCGCTGGTCGGGTTCTCCGCCACCACTGCGTCGAAGGCCGGTCCACATTCGTCCCACTTCTTCTGTGCGTAGAGCAAGTCCGCACGGTGGTACTTGATCTTGTAGATGGTGGGCCAGTCCTCCTTCGCGATCCGCGGGAACTCGAACTTGGCAAAGTCCTGCGTCGAGAAGTTGTCGACGACCTGCCCGTAGAGGTAGTCCGCGAGAGCCATCGTCTTCGGGTCGTTCGTCCCTCGAACACCACCCGAACCGACCGCCTCGAGATGCCACGCCATCGCCGTCTCACTGAGCAGACCGGCCGTGGCGTTCGCGCACTTGAGCTGGCTGTCCCCCGTGTGGCTGGTCCCCTTGAACTCCTTGTACACCGCCACCTGACCGTCGAGCGCCTTCTTGATCTGGTCCTTGTTGCCAGACTTCATGGCAAGCGTCGCCTCGGAAATGCGCGCATGGTACTGACAGTACCGGGGTCCCTTGTCGCGACGCATCAGGTCCTGATACAGCGTGATGGCCTCGGCGTAGTACCCCGTGTCGAGGTAGTTCTGCCCGAGCTGGTCCATCATGTCGAAGGTCTTCGAGTCGTCGTTCGGCTTGTCGCCCGACAGGCCCTTGAAAAACCCGTAGGCCGCTTCCGGACGACCCGAGAGCGCGTAGACCGGAACCAGGTCCTTCCTCGCGGCAGCGGCCAACGGGCCGGCATTCGGCAGCGTCGGGTACTGGTCCGCAAACTCGATCGTCTTCTTGAAGTGCGTGAGGGACCTCGGAAAGTCCTCCTGGTTCCAGTTGACGTACGCGAGCTTGTAGTGCGCGTAGCCGAACATCTTGTTGTCCGGCGGCGGGTACTTGATGACCTCGGTGTAGGCCTGCTTCGCGAGCTCGAACTTCGAGGCGTCGGACTGGGCCTCACCGAAGAACAACTCGCCGAACGCTAGGTACGCGCTCGGGATGTACTTCGAGTTCGGCGTCTTCTGGATCAGCTCGTAGTAGACCTTGCGGGCGTTGACCAAGTCCTCGGCCTGCTCGTATTCGTACGCCAGGTAATACAAGACCTCGTCGAGACTCTTGTACGACGGGTACTGGGTCTTGATGAGGTTGTAGAAGGAGATGGCCTTCTTCCGGGCGAGCAACATCACCTGGCCGGCCTTCTTGACCTCCCCAGCGTTCTTCTTGACCTCGGCCTGCGTCCTGTCGCGACGGGCGGCGTTCTCGAGTTCGACGTACGTTTCTGCGAGGCGCCGTGCGATCCGCACACGGTCCGGGGCGCGTCGCGGCGTGGTCTGAAAGAGTTGCTCCAGCCCCTGGATCTCCGTGATGAGCAAGGCTCGCACGCGGGGCTTCAAGGCCTCCTGACGTTGGTCGCGGATGGCAAACGAGTCCATCTCCGTGCTCGGGCCGCCGGGCTTGGCCTTGGCGTCGCGTTTCTTCAGATCCACCTGCTCGGGCGCGCTCTTGAACCGAACCCGGGGTTGCTTCCCGTGGGTGCCAACGTTGAAGGTCGTCGGCCCCGAGCCGGGGCACGAGGCGAGATTCTTCTCGGCCTCGCCCGACCAGCAAGCCTGTCCTCCGGCCTTGGGTGCATCGGCGGCGTACACGCCGGCAGCCCATGTGAGCGCGATGGCGCTCACGCACAGCGCGCGGATGTTCCGCAACGGCTTCATGATGCCTACCTCCCGCAGTTCGAAATCACGACCTGCCGATAGAATCCCAGTTCGTCACGCCAGTACTCGCCATTGAAGGGCCAGAGCACGTGCTCCTCGTCCGGCTTCACCACGCCGTAGATCTTGGACTCTTCACGAGAGACCTGGCCGCTCTGCACTGCCTGCTCAAGCTTGTTGCGCTCGGCAGCGGTCACGTCGATCAAGATCTTGGCAGCATCCCGAAGGTGCTCGTTCAACTCATCCACCGTACGCTGGAACCGAGCCCGCGCCAGGTCGCCCGCGTTGCGCACCGCAAGGTCCTTCGCGAAGTCAAGCGCGTCCTGCACATCGCCCCCCAAGGGCGAGTTCTTGAAGGCGTCGGGAGCCTTCTTGAAGACTCGCTCCTCGTCCTCCAGCACGCGCACGTACTCGAGATTCCGCAAGAGCTGACGGTCGGACAGGGAGTTCTCGACGATCGGACGCACCTTCGGGTCGAGGTCGGCCTTGCCTTCCCGAACGTTACGAAGGAACTCGAACATCTTCGCTTCCTGGTTCTCGCCCTTGTACTGCGCGAGGATCTTCTCCATCTCCGTCTTGATGGGCTCGTACTTCAGCTTGAAGCGAGCCACCACGGTCGTGGCTTCCTTGTACTGGCAGTTCGCGAAGTAGATGACGGCCTTGAGAATGTCCGCCTCGGGGTAGAACGAGTTGGGGAAGTACGGCGACTGGATGGTGTGAATGTTCCCGAGCGCGCGAGGATAGTCTCCCGCCATGAAATACGCCCAGGACTGCTCGAACAAGCCGTCCAGCCAATACTCGCTCCCCACGTCGATCTTGTTCCAGTACTTGACCGCGGCGCTCAGCTTCGTGGCGTCGACCGTCGGCGTGTTGTTGTCGTCAAGACGAATCGACGCCGTGTAGTACGTGCGGGCCATCGAGAGGAAGGCAAGGTCACGCATGCGCTGCTCGTCCTCGACTCCCTCGACGCCGTCGTCAATGGCGCCGACGATGCGGTTGAAGGACTTGACGGCAGGGACCGACCGACGAAGCTGCACGTAGGAGATGCCCATGAAGAACTGGGCCTGGACGAAGTACTTGCTTCGTTTGCTCACATTCTGGAACAGCCGGATGGCCTCTTCGTACTGGCGGTTGCGGTACTTGTAGCGTCCGAGCAGGTAGTTGAGCTGCCAGAACAGCTCGTGCTGGTTTGGGTTGTCGAACCGTGCGATCGCGTCGGACTTGTACTTGCCGACCCGCTCGATGATGTCCGCCGGTTCCGGCAACTGCGTCGCCAGCTTGGAGAGCCACAGCAACGTCTCGTTGAACTTGAGGTGGTTGGGATTGTCCGCGACCAAACTGAAGATGTTGTAGCTCGCCTGATGCAGCTTCAGTTGGTACAGCGCGATGGCCAGGTTGTACTGAGCGATCTGCTTGTTGCCCTCATCGTCGCCGGTCTCGCCCTTGAAGACCCGATCGAGCGCGAGGGCCGCCTGGGCCCACTTCTCACTGTCAAACAGACGTTTCGCCTGGGCCGCCTCCTCGGTCATCTGCCCCGCAACCACGGGCCCCGTGGGCTCGTTTCCAGGCTCGTCAAGCTCGATGTCCACCGCCTCCGCCGCGGGGGCCTTTCCGCCCTTCGCGCCCTGGGCGACGGCGCTTCCGGTTGCAAAGCCCATGGCACTGACCACCAGGCAGATGCACGCAAACCGATTCAGCATCGCTGTTCCTCGCTTTCGGCGACGTTTTCCCAGGGCCCAGGGAGGTGTCCCCGTGGGCCCTCAAAGGCAAAAAAATCAATGATGACCTGGAGATGGCTCTCACAGGGCGCGTCATGTTAACGGGGCGCGAAGAAGCTTGTCAAGCGACTCCTCCCGCGCTTCGCCCGCCGAGCGCCATGAAGTCGGCCCCGGCGCTGCTGGAACGGGCATTCGTCTGCCCATACCTCGGTCTCCATCCTTCCATGTACCGTCCACGTACCGATTCGGTTCCGAAACGACGACTATCTCAGAACCATCGCACAATTCCGGCCGCAAGGCATCCTTGCGGAGATGACAATTCCAAGCCGGCCTTCCTGCAGTACGACAAGGTGGCTGTCGATACGACATTAACCTCCAAGGCTCGTCCAGTTCCCCGTTGACTCCCCCGTCTTCCCTGGTCTAGCGTGCAGCGTCGCTGAAAGAGCGTGCGGTGAGCACATCGAGATGTCCCGCCGCACAACGTGTAACCATTTCGAGCCACGGCCCGAAATCCGTACTCAGGGAGCCCACCACGATGATGCGGCAGACGCTCGTTTCCGCTTCGATGGTTCTGCTATTCGGAGCCGTCGCCCTCGCCTGCAAGGCGGGCGGTGTCGGAGACCCCTGCATTCCCAACGACGAGTTCAGCGCTGAGTATTCCGGTGCCACGGAGTCCGGCGCGCAAATCGAGGACCGGTCTTTCCAGTGCGAGACCCGCGTCTGCCTCGTCAAGCACTTCCGAGGACGCGTCTCCTGCCCCTTCGGCAATGCCACGGGACGAGACTCACCCTTGATCCCGGAGGCCTACTCTGGGGCGGACAGCGAGCAGTGCTTCGTGCCGGGAACAACCACCCCCGTCAACGTGCCTGTCAACTCCCAGTGCCAGCCCCGCAAAGGGCAGGTCTACTGCTCGTGCCGCTGCGACGGGGAAGACTCCGCTGCCAAGTACTGCGAGTGCCCCGAAGGGTACGACTGCAAGGAAGTCACCCGGTCCCTCGATCCCACCCTCATCGCCCCCGGAGACAAGTACTGCGTCAAGCAGGAAGACAAGGTCTCCGACGGCTACACTTGTGACCGGGGTTTCGGTTGTCACGAAGTGGCCGGGGGCTGCGGCTTCACCAAGAACGCCTACGAGTTCTAGGCTTCTTCTCGCATGACGCGCGGCTCAGGCCACGCTCTAGGGCGACGCGCCGAGCAGGCCGCCGTCGAATACCTCATCCATCACGGGTTCACCGTTTTGGCTCGAAACGTCCGAATCGGGCATCTTGAGCTTGACATTGTTGCGAGAAAGGGATCCGTCGTCGCCGTCGTCGAGGTCCGACACCGTGGGCCGACCTCCTGGGAAACAGCCCTCGAAAGCCTGGGCCCCATCAAACGGCAACGGCTCGTCCTCGCCGCCGAACGACTCTGGGAACTGAGATTCGCGGCGGACCCCACGGTCGACCGTGTCCGCTTGGACGTCGCTTGCGTGTCGCTGGGACCGACGGGACCGAGCGTGGACTACGTCGAGGGGGGGATCGACTAGGAGTCCTCGAGGCGGGCGGCCATCTCTTGGTGAAGCTTCTTGAGGGGAGCGAGCTTCTCCGGGTCCACATCGCCCTCCAAGCTCCGGATGGCCTCGTCGAGACGAGTCATCGTGTCCACGTGACGCTCGCGCAACCGGTCGACCATCTTGCGAAACGTCTCGAAGAAGTCCACGAGCTCGTCCCCCTTGCGAAGCCCGGAGTAGACTTTGAGCTGTCCATGGCCGACCTTGCGCAGCAGCAGGCTCATCTTGAACACGGGCCCCGCAATCTTGTGAGTGAAGACGATGCCCGTCAGGGCGATGGCGATGACGAGAATCGCAAGGCCTCCCACCAGGACGAACAACGTCTTCTGTTGCTGGCTCGCGAGGTATGCCGCTTGCTGCTCGAGCGCCTGCGCGTCCTCTTGCAGCCGCTTCTGCTCCGCCGCGAGCTCCTCGTTTCGCTTCTCGGTGTCGGCGTTGAACAGCTTCGCGAGCTCGGGGTTGTCGGCGTACTCACGCGCGATGTTCATCGCAACGACCTCGGAGACCTTCTTGCTCTCTTCGACGGTCTTCTGGCCTCGCTGGACGGTCTCCCTCCCCTGTTCGACGGCCTGCTGGCTCTGGGAGATGACGGCCTTGTTGGTGAACCAGAGCTGCGTGCCCAAGACCCCGGATAGCAGCAGAGCCACGAGGACCAAGAGGCCCGTGTACTTGAGCTGGAACTTCGGGTCGAGCAAGTAGTTGCGCGCGCTGCGCTTGTACGGAGGAGGAGGGGCGGAAGGAATGTTGGTTCCACTCATGGTGAGCCTCTGCAGCGGTCAGGCGCCCGCGAATCGTTGGCCGAACTGGCGACAAGGGTACTTGGGACCCGCGGACGCGGACAACAAATCCCTCATCGCCTCGCCTAAGGCTTGGTGGTCTCGGCCACCGTGATGAACCGAGCGACCGCACGCTCGGACGCCATCTTGATGAGTTCGTTCTCCGACTCGTGATCTTCCGAGGGTGTGCCGGACTGGGTGAGCTTGGGTGCGAACTCCCCTTGGAGCGCCTGGTTTGGGTAGGTGAACATCGTCAAACGAACGCGAATTGTGAGGCTGGAATCGGCGTACTCAGGCGCTTCCACCGTGGGTTGGAGTAGGTAGCCCTGAACCTTGTGCTTCTGCAGAACTGCCTGGGCCTGGGCGGTCGTTTCTCCTGCAGGCGCCAGGGCAACCGCAGCGTTGGCCATCAAGGCCTTCCGCACGGCCGCTTGGACGATCTTGTCGATTTCGCTTGCGCTTCGGTTGCCCTTGTTCTTGGTCTCGGCCACCGCGACGTACCACTTGGTGGAACCGTCGGGCGCCCGCGCGGGCGCGTCGGATGCCCCCCCTCCCTTGATCTGGGCAATGGACCGCGTGATCTGGGACTTGACCGACGCGTTCGACTCGGACTTGGATCGCTTCTCGAGACAGGTGACCCCCCCCGGCTTGCGGAGACGCCCGAGCGCCGCCGCCGCTGCACTCCGGACCGTCGCGTTGCCGTCGTCGAGCCCTTCACACAGCGGCGAGACCGCATCGTCGGCCTTCGAAGCTCCGAGGGCGAGCGCAGCCTGAACGCGCACGCGAAAGTCGGAGGCGTTGCGAAGACGCTCAGCGAGTTCCGCCACGGAGGGTCCCGCGAACGCACGCGACGAGCCGAGCAGTACGGCGAGGCACAGGACGGTCGCCAGCGTGCGTTGCGAGAAGGTGCGAGTTCGAGCCATGCAACCACCCAGAATATCACGGGGCGAGGGGGGAAGGATCCTGTATCCTGCTCCTGCCCGGTTTCCGAAGACGGGGACTGAGGCTCATGGATCGACGGACCAATGGCCTTCTGTGTTCAGACCGACCGTAACATTTCTGTCCTCTCCGGAGAGCACCGGAAGGAGTCCTCTGTGGGACGTCGTGTGGCTTGCACCTTCCTGATCCGCCTCATGCTCTGCGCGGTGGCAAGCACATGGCAGAATCCGATCGTTGCTGCGCCACGCGTGCAGGTGCGCGGGGCGTCAAGGGTCGAGGTACGCGCTTCGGGGCCGCGGGATCAGTTGCAGGTCGCGGGAACCCTGCGAGACGAGGCAGGGCTGGCCATCCCGGATGCCTTGCTGGTGGTCACGCCGATGGCGGACTCGAGTGCAGCGATCCCTTGGCGCTCCGTCGGGCGCTGTTCGGAGGAAGGGTCCTCTGGAGCCGGAACCATCGACCACACGGTGACCACCGACGCCTACGGGGCTTTCTGCGTAGTGGGCGCGCTGGCGCGCAGTGAGGCGCTCGTCCGTGTGGTCTATGCCGGAGGCCCGCTTCACGAGGGCACGCGGTCGGACATTCTGTGGAACGCTCGCCAGCAACCCATGTCGGTCGCGTTCGTGCCCCGCCCCGAGCGGGTCGATCTCGATGCCCCGCGGGTGCTGGTGTTCGCCCGTGTCACGGCTCCCCCGGGCTCTTCCAGCAAGGGTTTGCGCCTCACGCTGACAGGCGAGGACGGACAAGACCTCGCGACCACACAAACCGATGCTTCCGGATCCGCGCACTTCGACTTCCCCAGCTCAGCCCTTGACGGCCCCGGCATGGGAAACATCACCGCCTCGTTTTCCGGCACCGACGACCTCGCCGCCGCTCACACGACAGCAACCATCACACGCTCGGTACGTGTGCGTTTGATTGCCCAAAAGGACGAGGTCCGAGGCGATCCTTCGCGCGGCCTGTCGGTGCAGGTTCGCGCCGATTCGTCGCGGGGTCCCGTCCCCGCAGGAGCCGTGGAAGCAACCCTCGACCACGAGGTGGTCGGCGCAGGTGCGGTGGTCGACGGTTCTGCAGACGTGGTGCTCACCTATCGACCCACGCGCGACACCGGGCCCCGCACCGTCCTGCTTCGATATCGACCCGACGCTCCTTTTTACGAGCAAGCTGGTTCCATCGCGGTCACGGTCACAGCCGTCGCTCCGAGCCCTTGGCTCCGTGCCGTTCCCATCGCCCTGGCTGTCGTGGTCGCAGGTTGGCTCGTTCGCGGCTGGTGGCGGCCACGACGCCGCGAGCGGGAGAAGACCCCACAACCCACCCTCCGGGGCGAATCCTGCGTGGACATCGTTCGCCCCTCGCCAGCGCGCGACCAGTGGACCGGCAAGGTCGTCGATGCTCACGATGGCTCACCGATTGTGGACGCACGGGTCCGCGTCGTTGTCCCATCCTTCGTCGACTTGGACGTGGTGGTGGACGCGCGAACCGACGCGTCCGGAGCCTTCGATTTTAAGATCCACACCGCAGAGAAGGACCTTCGGCTCCTTGTCGAGTCCCCCTACCACGCGGAGGTAGAGCGCCCACTTCCCCCCGCCAGCGAAATGGTTGTGGCGCTGGCAAGCCGTCGCCGATTGTTGCTCGACCGGTTGGTCCGGTGGGCTCGGAGAGGCGGCAAGCCCTGGCACCAAGAACCGGACCCGACGCCAGGGCACGTCATTCGGGTGGCCCGAGGACACCGCGGAGACGCCGTTGCAGTGTGGGCGGAGCGTGTCGAGCGCGGAGCCTACGGCCCGGACCCCGTAGATCAGCGTCAGGAGAAGGAAGTTCGTGACCTGGAGCCCCGAGGACAAGCTCTGCGTTGACGCGCCGGGAACCGTCGTTTTATGGTGCGCCACCTTCGCATGCTGCAAGCAGCGGGAGAGACTGACTCATGGAGATCGTAGGCGTCATCATCGCGGTCGTCGTAGTTATCGCGATCTACTGGTTCGTCATCCGCAAGCCCGAGGCTGGCGACGCGCTTCCCGAGGCGCCCGAGCCCAAGCGTCTGGCGGGCACGTCCGAGGAACGGACGGGGACCGGGAAGAAGCCTCGCAGCGACGACAAGCCCGAGCCGAAAAAGGAGCCTGAGCACAAGGAGCCCGAGCCCAAGAAGGAGCCCGAGCCCAAGAAGCCTGAGCGCAAGACTCCGAAGGCCGAAGAGGAGAAGTCCGAGGCGCCTTCGGCGTCCGAGGCTCCATCCGGCCCTGGAGATACTGATCAAGGCCAAGAGAAGGACGTCGTGGACGCGAGCATCCCTGTTCGCGACGAGGACGAACCCGCGCCGCTCGTGGCTCAGACGGTCGACATCGGCGCCACGAAGCGCACTCGCGACGTGGCTGGTCTGCGCAAGGGATTGGGCAAGTCAAGGGCCACCGAAGGCTTCTTCGGCCGTCTTGCGAAGCTGATCACGGGTCGACGAGAGATCGACCCGAACATCGTCGACGAGATGGAGGAAGTGCTCATCACGTCGGACGTGGGTGTGAAGACGACGGAAGCGATTTTGGAGCGACTGCGGGAGGGGATGCGAAGCAAGGAACTCAACGACTCGGACAAGGTGTGGGCGGCCTTGCGCCAGGAGGCGGTTCGGATCCTGCGCGTCGGGGACGGCGGAATGCGGCTTCGCTCGAAGCCCACGGTCGTGCTGATGGTGGGCGTCAACGGGTCGGGAAAGACGACGACGATCGGCAAGATGGCGACGCAGCTGAAGGCGGATGGGCGCAAGGTGTTGCTTGCGGCTGGTGACACGTTCCGAGCTGCGGCTGTGCAGCAGCTGCAGGTTTGGGGCGACCGCGTCGGATGTGACGTGGTGAAGGGCAAGGATGGCGCGGACCCGGGCGCGGTGATCTTCGATGCGATTCGACAGGCTTCGGAGGCAAACGCGGATGTGGTTCTGGCGGACACGGCGGGGCGGTTGCACACGAAGACGAACTTGATGGAGGAGCTCAAGAAGGTTGCGCGGACGATGGGCAAGGCGATGGAGGGAGCACCTCACGAGATCTTGCTGGTCATCGACGCGACGAACGGGCAGAACGCGCTGGCGCAATCGCGTCAGTTCGCGGAGGCAATGCCATTGAGCGGAATTGTGTTGACGAAGCTGGACGGTACGGCGAAGGGTGGAGTGGTTCTGGGAATCTGCGACGAGCTCAAGGTACCGGTTCGGTACATTGGGATCGGAGAGAGGGCCGATGACCTTCGGCCGTTTGATGCTGAGGAATTCGTAGAAGCGCTGCTGGGAAGCGCTGATTCCGAGGAGAACGAGGCTGCATAGCGGGACAAGATTGGCGTGGCGACAGATGGGAGTTGATTGTTTGAAAACCCCCGTGATATAGTCCCGCCCGCCTTGGCCGTTGGCCTTTTTCTCTAATGGTTCTGACAACTTAGGCCTGTCAACTTCGCGACGAAACGATGCGGAAGGGCTCACAATGAAGCAGGCTCGCACGGGACTCCTCCTGGGCATGGCGCTCTTGCTGGTGCCGGCTATTGCCGTGGCCCAGGGAAAGGGAGCAGCCAAAGCCGAGGAAGTGGAAGCAGAAGCGGAAGGCGATGACACCGAATTCGACGCAGACGCGCCCTTGGAAGAGGAGGGCGAGGAAGGGGTCGAAGAGGAAGGTGCTGAGGGAGCGGTTGGCTTCGAGGGCGGTCTTGGCGACATCTGCAAGATCGACCCGGACGCCTGCCCGAAGATCAGCATGGAGGAGGCTGCCAAGAAGGATCTGAACCCACAGATCTACGCGGTGCAGCAGATCTATGCGTTGCGGCGCGAGCGTTTCGAGTTGCAGCCCTACTGGTCGTTCACGATGAACGATCAGTTCGTCTCGCACCCGGCGCCGGGCGTTGCCCTCAACTACTACATCACGAACGTGATGGCGGTAGGCGCGAACTTCAACTGGTACCAGGGATTGAACGCGGACTCCGAGTTCAACGCGGCCACACGGCGCGCGGTCCGCGTGGGCGTACCGCTCAACGAGTACCAGTGGTCGGCCGCAGTGAACTTCACGTACGTTCCCATGTACGGCAAGTTCGCGGGGTTCGGAGACTTCATCTTCCACTGGGACGGGTACGTCGTCGGTGGAGTGGGAGCCATCTCGACCCGTCCGATCGTGGTGTTTGACCCGCGATACCGCAACTTCTCCTTCGAGCCCAAGGTTGCGTTCAACGCGGGCATTGGCGCTCGAATCTTCTTCAATCGCTGGTTCGCTGCGATCGTGGAGCTTCGCGACTATGCCTATCTCGAGGAACTCGAGAACACCGCCAACTACGACGCGATGGAGTTCCCCAGCGAGGACGCGCGAACAGCTTGGCGGCAGGATGAAGCGAACTGGACGGACGAGAAGAAGCTTACCAACAACGTGCAAGCCCAGGTTGGCATCTCGATCTTCTTGCCGTTCTCGTGGGAGTACCGGCTTCCGAAGTAACGAACGGCAGTGGGAATAGGTCGGAGATGATGGCAAAGGGAAGGACGAGGGCGACAATGCGACGAATCTTCGCCACCGGGCTGCTGGCAGTCGTTGGCGTGCTCGCTTTGGAATCGACAGCGAGCGCTCAGGAAATCCAGCTCACGGGGCCGTTGGCTGGTGCCCCGGCTGTCCGTGAGCTCCGTTGGCACCGAAACAAGCGGTTCGAGATCGCGCCAGCGGTCTCGTTCACGTTGCTCGACGAGTACCAGCGAACGGTCTTCGCCGGAGCACGGATTCAGTATCACCTGACGGACTGGTTAGGGCTCGGCGCGTGGGGAGCTTACGGAGTCGTCAACCTCAACACAGCCCTCACGGACGAGATTGACAAGGTCAACAAGGATCGGTGGGACCCGTCGCGCAACTCGGATCCCAGGACCCAGATCGACCGCAACGCGTCCATGCTCAGCGTTGGTTACGACTTCCCGAAGCAGCTCGGCAAGATCAAGTGGGTCATCGCGCCCCAGATCACTGCGGTGCCCTTCCGGGGCAAGCTGGCGCTGTTCGAGAAGGTATTCGTGGACACGGACCTGTATTTCTTCGGGGGGCCTGCGTTCATCGGTGTCGAGGAACGTGAGGACTATGCCGTCGCCGACTTGGCGGACCCAAACAAGACGGTTCTTGACGCCACCGGCAGGCCGGTGGAGCCGTACCCCACGGCCTCTCGCCTGGCGATTGCTCCGACCTTTGGCGCAGGCTTGACCTTCTTCCCCGGCGGCGGGACAGGGATCGGCCTTGAGTACCGGGCCATTCCGTTCTCCTGGAACACCTCGGGGTTCGACTCTCAGGGGGGTCCGCCGGACGAGAATGGCCCCGACTTCGCGGTCGACGAGAAGGACCGGCAGTTCCGGTTCAATCAGATGATCACGCTCAGCTTCAGCGTCTTCCTGCCGCAAGACATGAAGATCAGCCCCTGATCGGGTCTCCGCTCTCCTCCGTCCACGTCCGGTCGTTTCCCCGCAACAGGCGGACAGGTCCTCTCGCCGCTCGAAGAGAGCAGCGGAAGGTCCGCTGTGCATGGGAAACTGCGCCTGCGAGGGACGTGCGGTCAGCTTCTCTTAACGACGCCGTCGCGCACGGCGTAGCCGGAGGGAAGGGCTTCAGCGACTTCGTCAGCGAGCCCCTCCGGGACCTTCCAGCCCCGCGAGGCCATCCCCTCCGCGACTCGGTTCTTGACGCGAACCGACTCCTCGCCCACCAAAGCCTTGTAGAGGAGTTCTGAGGACGCCTCGTTTTCCTGAGAGAAGAGCGTGGCCACGGTGTGGAATCGGACGCGCTCGTCGAAGTCGTCCAGGAATCGCTCGACTGCCAGGCGCACGTCGTCTCTCTTTTTGCCTTCGAGTTCCGCGATGATCTGCAGCTTCGGCTCCTGCTTCTTCGCGTAGTCCGTGTCGAAGCGCTCGAGGAGGATGAGCAACTCGTCGACGAAGGCGCTCTCATCGAGCAACTCTTCGAGCATCTTCATGGGCCAAGTGAAGCTCTCAGCCTTCGTGCAGAACTCGCGGATGGGCTCTATCGCCGCATCGCCCGAGGCGATGATTCCGCGGAAGGCGATTTCCTTCTCCTCTTGGTCCGTGATGGACGGGTCGATGTAGAAGGAGAAGCGCTTGAGCAGAGCGGCAGCGGAGTCGGCGGTTGCCACGGAGCACAAGCTCTGGATGGCCTCGAGCCGGTCGTACGCTTGGGCGCGCTTGTCCGCCGCTGCTCGACCGAGCCGAGCCACGCTCTTGTCGTGCTTGGAATCGTCAGCTTCGTCGTCTTGCTTCGAGCGCTTGAAAATGTCGAACAGGCCCATATGTTGTGACCTCAGTGGGAACGGTTTGGATAGCCCCATAGCACAGGACCCCCGCAGGAGGCGACGCACAAGCGGGAAGCGGGGTGCGCGGGGGGGCTCAGGGGAGCTGGACGGCGAGGAGAGTGACCTCGCGGCCGCGCAGCTGGACTTGGTAGCGAACGGGGCGTCCGGACTTGGAGCTCATCTCGATCTCGCGTTGCCGGATGCGCTCGACGAAGCTGTCCTGGGTGATGTGTTCGACGGGGTCACCGATGCTGCGCTTGGCGTCGATGTATTCGCGGAACAACCTCGGGTAGTACTGCTCGGCGGGTTCGGCAGCCAACGCGGCTGCAGCGGCGGTGTCCACGCGCTCGGCCGCGGGTGCGCCGGGTTCATCGACGTCGAGTGCGCCCTGGAACGCACTGGTGGAAGGAGCCAGGGAAGGCCGTCCGTCTTCGTCCGTGTCGTCCTCCTGCACGCCCATGAGTTGGTTGAGCAAGGTGTTGATCCGGAAGACGACGCCACCGAGTACGGCGTGTTCGATTTCGAAGCGAAGGTCGGTGCGGCCGTTGAGGATTTGCAGCAGGCCTTCCTCGAGCTCTTCGACGGGCTTGGAGACGTAGCTTCCGAGAAGCCAGCCGGTGGCGCTGACGAGGATGAGTCCGAGGACCACCATACCGAGAACGGAATAGAGCACGCCGCTCACATCCATGATCGAGGACGGCGAGACGGCGACGAGGACGGCTTTTGCGCCTCCGTACCCGCTGAGGGGCGAACCGACGAACACCCAGTCCTTGGGCCCGCCGGCAAGTCGCTCGGCGGCGTCGAGGCGAATGGCGCCTTTGACGCTCTCCGCGAGTGCGCCTTGCCCGATGGCGCTGGCAGCCGAGGCATCGACGAGCTTCGATTTGGCGACCATCTCGATGCCCTTTGGGCCTTCGACGGCGATGACAACGGCCCCGCCGCTGGTCTTGTCGGTGGTGCGGGACATCCGTTCGTCGTTGAGCGGGGTTCCGAAGATGATGGCCCCGAGCACCTCGCCTGCGCCGTTCCGAACGGGAGCGAAGGAGACGAGCCACTGTTGGGAGAACTGGGGGGCGTACCAGGCTTCGGAGCCGGTTCGCCCGTTGGCGATCGACTCTTTCATGCCGGGGTGGGCTTTTCCGATGTCCTCGCCGCGCATGAGGTTGTTGCCGTTCCGCCCGAGCGCAATGCCGTTCACGTCGACGAACGCGACGATGGCGGGGTGAAGTCCAGCGAGGGCAGGCGCCTGGATGGCGGCGTCACGGAGGCCGTTCGCCTGTTTGGTTGCGGCTTCAGAACGCGCATCGCGAACGCCGGCTTCGAAGGGTTCACGGACGGACGGCTCGTTGGCTCGATTGGAGAGCCACCGTTCCACCTGAAGGGCATCGAGCTGCAGCTGAGCGTTGGCTGCAGAAACGGCCTGCGAGGCATCAGCGACGATGAGCGACTCGTTCGAGACCAAGCTCTTGAGTTGAGCCCAGAGCAAGGCGCTGAGGAAGACGCCAAGCAGGATGATGACGACACTGTTCGCGGTGATGATCTTCCAGCGCATCGAGCACTCTCTCCCCTTTTGGCGCGGAGCCCCCTGGCCGGGCATGGGACGCGCCACCGTAGGGAGGCGCGCGTGGCAAGCTTCCGGTGGAAGGTACCACTGGGCGCTGCCCCGGTTCAAGGACGGGATCGGAGCGTGATGACGGTGGAAGAAAAAGAAAAGCCGGTCGGGGACTCGACCGGCTTACTGAGGAGGCTGGAGCGGGAGACGGGACTTGAACCCGCGACGTTCACCTTGGCAAGGTGACACTCTACCACTGAGTTACTCCCGCAGGGGAGCCGCGTGAGTACACGTAGAAGGGGCGGGTGTCAACACCAATTGTGTTGGGTCGAATGCGGGCTTCGTCTGGGGTGTTCGATGCGGGATTGCGGAGGGTGGGTGGATGGACGTATCATCTTTGACGAAACACAGGGGGGCCCGGCGGACGACCGTGGCGGACGACGTGGCGGGCTGTCTTGTGCTACCCACGAAGGGGGGATGCGATCATGATGGGCACACAGGGGGAGCATGTGGTTTTTGTGGCCGCAGGGGCGGAAGTGCAGGGAGCGCCAGGGGGCTGGGGGCTGCTCAGGGTGCGACGAAACGGCTCGTTGGCAGCGATTCCCTTGTACGATGGGGCGATCGTAGGGTCCGCATCGGGACAGCGGGACGATGTCATCAGCGTGGGCGACACGACCGTGTGCTCGCATCACGCACAGTTCGTTGTTCGACCGGATGGAGTCTACGTATCCGACCTGGACAGTCCCACGGGGACCTGGCTCGATGGCGTGCCGGTGAGCATGCTGGGTCTGGCGCACGGCTCCGTGTTGAGGATGGGCGATTCGGTCATGCTGTTCGTGGAGCGAGAGCTCGACACGTACGCTGGCGCGCCCTCGATGATGGGGGATGTGCTGATCGGAGTCCGGCAGCGGTCGTGGATGGATGTCGTCGTGGAGCACATCGACAACCGCAGGAGTCTCGTGATTCAGGGAGAACCGGGCGTGGGCAAGTCGACGATGGCGCGGGCTGCCGTTCAACGTGCGGGTGGCATGTCACACACACACGTCGTCGACGGAGCGAGCATTGACCCCGACCAATTGATCCGGGCGTACGGGGAAGGCGGGCCCACGTTGTGGCTGGTCACGCACATCGACCAGATGCCTCGTGCAGCGCAGTCGGATCTCGTTCGTGCGGTCCGTGCAACCGAGGGTTCGATGCTGATCGGGACGGTCGTGGGGGCACTGGAGGACGCACACGCGGAGGGGCGGGTCGGCTCGTCTCTCATGGCCTTGGTCGAGACGCGAGTTCTTCGTGTGCCGTCGCTCGCGGAGAGGCGAGAGGACATTCCTGCCTTGACGATCGAGCTACTTCGACGCGTGGGGGTCCGGCTGGACGCAGGGGCGGAGGCTGTGTTCGAGTGCGTGTTGCGGGCCGGCTGGCCTGGGGGAGTGCGCGAGTTGGGTGCGCATCTCGCTGCGGCATTCGATGCGGGGGAAACAGCCGAGCGAGCGGCGAAGATCCTGTGCCGAACCGTTCCTCGTTCTTGCCCGAAGGAGCCGTTGGCGTTGCAGCTATCGGACAGGGATCTGGCGCGTGTGCGTCTTCAGAAGGCTCTCGCGATGGCGTCCGGGACGGTAGCCGTGGCGGCCCGGGAGCTGCGCATGTCCCGGCAAGCGTTCTACCGGGAACTTCGTCGTCTTGCGCCGGACGCGAGCCGGTAGCGATCAGACTCGCTCGACGCTGTAGACTCCCTGCACCTTGCGCAAGGCGCGCATCACGACTTTCAGCTGCGTCAAGTCGGAGCAAGGGAACGTGAAGATGTTGATGGACCTTCCGTCTTCGACGGCGCGGCTTGAGACGGCGGACAGGTTGATGTCTTGCTCGGAGAACGCCTGCCCCATGGAGGCGAGGACGCCGGGTCGGTTGGCGGTGAGCACCTTGAGCTGTACAGAACGGTTGGCCTTGACGCGGGAGTCCCAGATCACGGAGATGCGCCGGTCGGGGTCGGCCTCGAAGGCCTTGGTGCAGTCGCGGCGGTGGACGGTGATCCCACGCCCGCGGGTGATGAAGCCGACGATCTCGTCGCCCGGCAGCGGGTTGCAGCATCGGGCGTAGCGAACGAGGATGTCGTCGATCTCGCTGACCTTGAGACCTTGCGCATCCCGTCCGGTGATGCGGCGAACGAAGTGCTCTATCCGGCCTTCGCGAAGGCTGGCGGCGGGCTTCGGCTCGTCGTCATCCTCGGAGGCTCTAGTGAGCGTGCGCGTGACACTGGCGGGAGCGACCTTTCCGTAGCCCACGGAAACGAACAAGTCTTGGATGGACGGGACCTCGAAGGCCTCGAGGGCGCGTCGAAGCTCGGCTTCGTCTTTCATGAAGCGCTGTAGGGAGATGCCGTGGTCGTGCAATTCCTTCTCGAGCAGTTCACGGCCCAGCTTGAGGGACCGCTCCCTCTCGTCGTTGCGGAGGTAAGCGCGGATCCGATTGCGAGCGCGGCTAGTGGCAGCGAACTCGAGCCATTCCTTCTTCGGACGTTGGTCCGGACTGGTGAGCATTTCGATGACGTCGCCGTTTCGGAGTTTGTGCCGGAGGGAGGCGACGGTACCGTTGACGCGGGTACCGGAGCTGTGGTGGCCGATCTCGGTGTGGATGGCGTAGGCGAAGTCGATCGCGGTAGCGCCGCGGGGGAAGACACGGACGTCGCCCTTGGGAGTGAAGGCGTAGACCTCGTCCTGGAAGAGGTCGACCTTGATGCTGTCTAGGAACTCGGCAGCGTCCTGGATGTCGCGCTGGAACTCCATGAGGTCTCGCAGCCACGCGAAACGCTGGACGAGTTTGGGGTCGGCTCCGCCGGAGATGCGCTCCTTGTAGACCCAGTGAGCGGCGATGCCCTCATCGGCGACGCGGTCCATGTCTTTGGTTCGGATCTGGACCTCGACACGTTCCCTTCGTGGACCGATGACGGTGGTGTGAAGGGACTGGTACATGTTGGGTTTGGGCAGCGCGATGTAGTCCTTGATGCGTCCGGGCACGGGCGTGTATCGCGAGTGGATGGCCCCCATGACGCCGTAGCAGTCGGCGACGGACTCCATGACGACGCGGAAGGCGACGAGGTCGCGGAGCTGATCGAAGTCGACGTGGAGTTGAAGCATCTGTCGCTGGATGGAGTACAGGTGCTTGGTTCGCCCGGAGACGTCGCCTGCGAAGCCGTGGTCATGGAGCTGCTTTCGGAGCAGGTCGCACATCTCGCGGGTGAACTGGTCGCGAGCGGGCTTGGTTTCGCCCATGAGGCGGGCGAGGTTTTGGAAGGCGTCGGGTTCGAGGTAGCGGAAGGAGAGGTCCTCGAGCTCGGTCTTGAAGCGATGGATGCCGAGGCGACCTGCGAGGGGCGCGAAGATTTCGGTGGTTTCGCGGGCGATGCGTTCCTGCGAGTCGGGTTTCATGAACTCGAGGGTGCGCATGTTGTCGACGCGATCGCAGAGCTTGACGAGCAGGACGCGGATGTCGCGGGACATGGCGACGAGCATCTTGCGGAAGTTCTCGGCTTCCCTTTCCTGGCGGGAGGAGAAGTTGATCTTGGACAGCTTGGTCACGCCGTCGACGAGGAACGCGACTTCTTTTCCGAAGAGGCGCTCGAGGTCCTTGACGGTCTGGGGGGTGTCCTCGACGACGTCGTGAAGGAGGCCGGCGCAGACGCTGGCGGCGTCGAGGCGCAGCTCGGTGATGACGCCTGCGACGGCGGCAGGGTGAGCGAAGTAGGGGTCGCCGCTCTTTCGGATCTGGCCTTCGTGGGCGGTGTTGGCGAACTCGTAGGCTCTGCGCAGCAGATCGACGTCCGCGCTGGGCTGGTAAGCCAGCACGCGCTCGAGCAGTTCTTCGAGAGGAAGGATACCGGATCGTGAGCTGGGGGGATTCAAAGCCAAGTCCCTGAACGCAGCCACATGGAAGGTATCATCCGTTGAGGAAGGGGGCAACGTTACGGAGAGGCGTTCCTGAGTGCGGGTGATGAGCAGAGGGGGATGAAGTTGGGCGCGGGGCGCAAGAACGAGTTTGCGGGAGGCGAATCGATGGTAAGCTGCGGGCCCTGAACGTTGCTGTCCGTCCCGGGGCAGCGTGTTGCACGGAGACTTCGGAGATGATCGACGAAATTATCGGCGACCTAAGTGGTTCCATCGGCAAGTCGCAGGAGGCGTTCAAGCGTGAGCTGAGCAAGCTGCGAACGGGGCGGGCCCATGCGGGGATGCTGGACAGCATTCGGGTCGACTACTACGGGACGGCCACGCCACTGAACCAGCTGGCCACGATCAACGTGCCCGAGCCTCGGATGCTCACGGTCCGGCCGTGGGACAAGGGTGCGGTCAAGTCCGTGGACAAGGCGCTTCGGGAGAGCGATTTGGGGATCAATCCGCTCCTTGACGGCGACGTGATCCGAATCCCGATTCCGCAGTTGACGGAGGAGCGACGCAAGGATCTTGTGAAGCTCGTGAAGCGGATGGGGGAGGACTGCAAGGTTGCCGTGCGTAAGCACCGCCATGATGCGATAGACATGCTGGCGTCCTTGGAGGACGATGGGGAAGCGAGCGAGGACGAGGTCAGCCGGGCGCGCAAGCGCGTCGAGGAGATCGTGTCGGACGCAGTCCGCAAGGTCGACGAGATCCAGCAGGCCAAGGAGAAGGACATCTTCGAGATTTGATGGATCGAGACAGGGTGGGCCGGGCCCTTGACACGGGGGGCTCGTGCGTACGAAAGTGAAACGTCATCGATAGGATTCGGAAGTTTCTGCATGGGTGAACCGAACACCTCTCATCGGATGCGTATCGTTGCCTCGGGCTTGACGGACGTGGGTCTGCAGCGTGAGCACAACGAGGACAGCTATCTCGTTCTCGATGAGCATGATCTGTTCATCGTGGCTGATGGGATGGGAGGCCATCGAGCCGGGGACGTTGCGAGCCGTGTCGCCACGGAGACGATGGCGGACTTTTTTCGCTCGACGGCGAACGAGGACGTGACGTGGCCGTATCACTTCGACACCTCGTTGTCGGAGGAGGAGAACCGTCTGTTGACGGGGATTCGGATTGCGAACCGGCAAATTTTCGAGCGCAGCATCCGGTCGCGAGAGTTTCAGGGCATGGGCACGACGATGGTGAGTGCCCTGTTCTCGTCGAGGCACGGGAAGCTGTACATAGGGCACGTGGGGGACAGCCGTTGCTACCGGGTGCGGGAAGGCGAAGTGCGTTTGATGACGCGCGATCACTCGCTGATCAACGACTACCTTCTCGCGATGCCCGAACTCACGGAAGAGCAGAAGGGTGAGCTCCCCAAGAACGTGATCACCAGGGCGCTTGGAATGCAGGATCACGTGGTGGTCGATCTGCAAGCAGACGACCCTGTGGAAGGTGACATCTACGTTCTTTGCTCCGACGGGTTGTCGGGGATGGTCACCGATGAGGCCTTGCTCGAGATCCTGAGCGACGGCAAGGAACCGGTGGAGTTGTGCCGGCGCCTGATCGAGAAGGCCAATCGCAACGGTGGAGAGGACAACGTCACGGCGGTAGTGATGTGCCTGGTGGCGGATGATCGCCCTGAGAGAGGCGAGGACGACGACGGAGCCGACGAGGATCAGACGGCGGCGATGGAAACGACGGCGGTGATGCCGCGTCCGTGATTCAGGTCTCGCAGTTCTCGAACACCAGGTAGCCGTTGTACAGCGAGCACTGCTCGTTGTCCGAGGAACCGCTGATGACGAGGGGGCACTCGAAGGCGAGCCAGATGAACCCTTCTGCGCCTTCGATCATCTGGAAGGTGCACAGGGTCTCGGCGGTGGGACCGTAGGACTTTCCGGCTGTGTTGGCGCCGGCGATGGAGACGCGTCCCTGGTTGGAGTTGCCTTCTCCGACGGTGACGGGGGCGAGGGAGAACCGGGAGGTTCCCTTGACGATGCTTCCACTTGCGCGGAATCCGGCGCCGCTCTTGGAGACCGTACAGGTGACGGCAACGCCGTCCTCGCCGTCGATGACGCTGGCATGCTGAGCGCTTCCCACCGCGCCGACCATGAGTTGGGACGGTTGCATGGCGGGACAAGTGACCCCGGTTCCGACGGCGTTTCCGAAGGTCACGTTGAAGGCGCCCTGGGGCGCGGGAGCGGCGGGATCGCTGCACCCCCAGACTGTGAGAACCGATGCAATGGCGAGTCCGTGCCCGACGAAGCGCATGACGCTCATCACGATGTCCTTTCTCGACCTCGGGGCCCCTGGGCCCGTTCAAGGCAAGAGTAGCCCACGGTGGGGGCAAGTCGCAAACACCTGGCGGAGGAGAGTTGGGCGGGGAGAAAGGAGGAGGGGGAAGTGGGGTGACCGACGGGATTTGAACCCGCGACGACTGGAGCCACAATCCAGTGCTCTACCGGGCTGAGCTACGGCCACCGTCTGGATGGGCGAGATACAATACTCAGGTCGAGTGGAAACGCAACGCCAGATCGCAGCGGTTCGATGGAAAGTTCCGTGGTAGGTTCGGGTGCGGCTGGGCGAGCTGAGAAGGGAAGCAGGAGCAGTTGGATGGGGAGTGAGGCGGCGAGGCGTTGGGGTTCCTTGCTGATTGGCGTGGCAGCGGTGGCTGGCCTCGGGGCGAGTTGTTGCAAGAAGAAGACGGCAATCGAGGGGGAAGACATCACTTCGGCGGTGGCGTCTGACGACCCCGGGCTGGAGGATCCTGGTGAGACGCATCGGGACTCGAAGGTGGACCGAACCATCAAGTGTTTCAACGCGGCGATGCGCATCAACAAGGCAGCCAACCACTACTTCAAGCGCCTTGGGGGGGGGATGCCGCGAGCGGGCCGAGTTCCCTCGGTGCTCTTCGCGCCCCCGCCGAACGCCAACCAGTTATGTCAGGAGGCGAAGGCGGATCTCACGCCGCCGATGCCAGAGATCGACAAGATGATGCCGCGGTATGTCGATCTGGTGGCGTCCCTCTCCCGGCAGCTGGAGGAGATGGACCGGTACTACAAGGACAAGGGGTACAAGGGCGACGGGTACAAGCGAGCCAAGGAGATGCATGGGGTCTTCAAGGCGGACCACGAGGAGTTCCAGAAGTTGCACGACGATTTGGCGGAGGCCATCGACGCCGTGGCGGACAAGCGGGACGACGAGTCGATCGAGAAGGAGTCGAAGGTCGGCGGGTTGCGCTACTTCTCGTTGGTGTTCTTGCGAGACGCCAAGCTGTTGTCGAGGGAGGTCACGAAGGACAAGCCCGACGCGGCCAAGGTGTCGGACCTCCGGAACCGGATCGAGGCGAGCCACAAGGGGTTGTCGGACCATGCGGCGGGTCACCCGGACCAAGTGGGCAAGGCCTTCATGTTCGCGATGTACAAGGGCCGAGCCGACACGTTCGTGGAGTCGGTGCGGAGCGCGGATCCCAGCAAGCTGGACGACCGGGATTTGGACGACATGCTCAACAAGTACAACGCGATGATCGACGCATCGAATCTCGTGCGCTGGCGGCCGTGAGGGGCTTTGGGGTTGTGCTGGGGGGCGGGTCTCGCGTAGGAACCGTGCGAACCGGAGGACCTCCATGGCGGAAGCGAATGTGCATGACGAGCTCGCGTGGCGCGGGCTGATCGATCAGACGACGAGCCCGGAGGTCGCGGAGATCCTCGGGAAGGAAAAGGTCACGTGCTACATCGGGTTCGACCCGAGCGCCGACTCGCTTCACGTGGGCAGCCTTCTTCAGATCTTGTTGCTGATGCGGATGCAGCGCGCAGGACACCGGCCGATCGCGCTGCTTGGGGGTGCGACGGGAGTGATCGGTGACCCGAGCGGCAAGAGCGAGGAGCGCAACTTGCTCGACACGGATCGGGTGGAGCGCAATCTCGCCGGGATCCGGTCCCAGCTCGAGCACTTCCTCGGAAAGTCGGATGGCGGAGCCGTCACGATCGTGAACAACCACGACTGGCTCGGCTCGGAGTCGTTGCTGAGCTTCTTGCGGGACACTGGCAAGCACTTCTCGGTCAACGTAATGATGAACCGGGATTCCGTGCGCACGCGGCTGACGGAGCGGGAGCAGGGGATTTCGTTCACGGAGTTCAGCTACATGTTGCTCCAAGCGCACGACTTCCTGCACCTGTACGACCACCATGGGTGCACGTTCCAGCTCGGGGGCAGTGATCAGATGGGGAACATCCTCGGGGGAATCGACTTGATCCGACGTCGCCGTTCTGGACGCGCGTTTGGGATCACGTCCCCGCTGCTCACGACGTCGGACGGGAAGAAGCTGGGCAAGACCGAGAAGGGCGCGGTGTGGCTCGACGGTAGCAAGACGAGTCCGTATCAGTATTACCAGTACTGGGTTCGGGCGGAGGACGGGGACGTGATCAAGCTGCTTCGCATGCTCACGATGCGAGGACGCGAGGAGATTGCGGCGCTGGAGAAGCAGGTGGCGGAGGCTCCCCATCTTCGAGAGGCGCAGCGGGCGCTGGCGCGGGATCTGACGACACTGACGCACGGCGAAGCTGCGACCATGGAGGCGGAGAAGGCAGCGCTGGCGTTGTTCGGGCAGTCGATTGCGGAGTTGGGAGAGACCACGTTGCTCGACGTGATGTCGGAGGCGCCCTCGAGGGAAGAGGCCGGGGATTCCTACGAAGGCGATGGGGTGGAGCTTGCGGACTTGCTTGTGAGAACGGAGTTGTGCAAGTCGAAGGGGGCGGCGCGCAAGGACATCGCGGGAGGGGGAATTTACGTCAACAACCAGCGTGTTGTGGACGCAGGGCACAAGCTTATTCGGGCGGACGCGCTGCACGGGCGATACTTCGTGCTGCGCAAGGGCAAGAAGAACTTCTTTCTGGTGAAGCTGTTGCGCTAGGCCCAAATCAAGCGCTCCGCGCTACTTTGCCAGGTCTTTCTCGGGGGGCTTTCGCGAAGTCCCCTCGCCGCGCACACCGCGGCTCACCCACAACGCCTCGCCTTCGGCTCGGATAGCCCCAAACCCAAGCCCGTTCTTCGAACGGTGCTTGAGTTGGGTCCAGGAGAGCGGGGGGGGAATTGGGGGGTCAGTCGCCGCGGCGCTTGGCGAACAGGTCGCCGAAGGTTCCGAACTTGGATTCGCGAGCGACCTTCGTTCGGTACTCGTGGTAGGCGGCCTTCTCGGTGTCTTCCTTGAGGGCGCGGATGGAGAGCTTCACTTCGCCACGCTTGGGGTCGATGTCGATGATCTTGGCCTCGAGCTGGGTGCCGGTGGGGAACTCTCGTCGCAGATCGGTGCCGCGTGCGGTGTTGGTATGACCGGCGGGAATGAAGCCGCGAGCGGATGCGCCGGTGACGCCGAGGATGCGAACGGCAAGTCCTGGGGCGTCTGCAGAGACGACTTCCACATTGACGGTGCGGTAGGGGGCGACCTTCTGCCGGGGCTCCTCCCCTTCCCCTTGCAGGGCGGGATGCAGGGCGATCTTGCGCTGCTTGGTGTCGACGTTGACGACGATCACTTCGATCTCCTCGCCGACGGTGGTGACCTCGCTGGGGTCATTGATGCGTCGCAGAGAGAGGTCCGCGGTTCGGATCAGACCATCGATGCCCGGAGCCAACTCGACGAAGACGCCGAAGGGCTGCATGCGAGCGACGCGACCGACGGCGCGAGTGCCGACGGAGAACTTGGCAGCGGACGCCTCCCAGGGGTCACCGACGACGGCCTTGCGGCTGAGCCAGAGCTTGCCCTTTTCGTCGATGCGGAGGATCTTGACCTCGGTTTTCTGGCCGGCCTTGAACATGTCGGCGAGTTTCGCGTTCCGCTCGTAGGCGGCTTCGGAGACGTGAATGAGCCCTTCGATGTTGTTGGCGGAAGGGATGGCGACGAACACGCCCCACTCGACGACGGAGCGAACGACGGCGTCGACGACGGAACCAGGCTGAAGCTTGGCAAGCCCGTCCTGGCGGGCCTGGGTTGCCTCTTTCTCGAGCAGCTCACGGCGGGAGAGGACGACCTCTTTGCCGTTCTTGGCGAACTTCATGACCTTGAACGGGAGGCGTCGGCCGATGAGGTGGGAGAGGTCAGCGCCGAGCCGCAGGTCCACGTGCGAGCCGGGAGCGAAGGCGCGAAGCCCGTCGGCGTCGAGCTCGACGCCTCCTTTGATGACGCCGGTGACGAGGGCTTCGACGGGCTCGCCAGACTCGAGGGCGGCGAGGACGGTTGCCTTGGTGGTCTCGACGCGCCCGGGGGTGTTGGTGAGGACGACGAGGCCGCCGCGTGATCCGTCTCCATGGATCTGGGCAATGAACTGGTCGCCGGGCTGGGGCGGATCGGCAGAGAGCTCATGGCGGTCGAAGATGGCCTTTGCCTTGGAGGACAGGTCGATGAAGATGGCGTCGGGCAGGACTTCGACGACCTTTCCGAACACTTCCTCGCCGACGTGGAAGGCGGGGCGCTCCCTGGGCGCCGCGTTGCCCTTTCCCTTGGGGCGGGAGGTTGCTTCAGGCTCCCTGGCCTCGCCCTTCTTCTTGGGTCGCTTGTTGCGGCGCTTGGCAGCGGCGGCTTCGACATCGGTGGTGGTGCGCTCGTGGTGAGCGGGACCGTCGATGCGATTGCCGATGTCGTCGCCAGGCTCGAGCGACTCGTCCTCCCAGGCCGTCTCGGCGATGGACGGGGCGAAGTTTCGTGGTGCCTCGTTTCCGGGGCACGGCTCGTCGATGTCTTCGTGAACGCCAGCGGCGACGGCTGGCTGCACTTCGTTGCCAGGGCACGGCGCTTCGTCGACCGGGGGCTCGTCCGAGCCGGAGAGCACGTCGCTGGGGGTGGAAGGCTCGATGGGCAACGCCGCATCCGAGGCGTCGTCCTGCGAAGGAGCGGCAGCTGACACAGCCGCAGCAGGGTTGGTGTCGTTGGTGTCGGTGCTCATCGCACGCCTCGATGTGGATAGGAAGAGGGCGCAGAGGATAGCGCAAGGGAAAGGGGCCCGCGACAGGGATTGCGTACCGCGTGCGGGCCGGAGGCAAGAATGGACGATGCGGCCCACCAGCTCGAGGCACACGGGTTGGCAAGCAAGGCGGGTTGCACGAAAGTCCCCATGCATCGACTTGCCGGATTGTGCAAGGTGGTATCGGCAGGGGGAGTCAGGAAACCACGCGGTTGCGGCCGGACTGCTTGGCCCGGTAGAGCAAGGCATCGGCCTTGGCGTAGAGGGACTCGGAGGTCTCGTTCGAGTCCATGCCGGCGACACCGAGGCTCACCGTGACGGGGATCGAGATGGCATCGAACATCATCTCGGTGGCCTCCACGAGGGACCGGATCTTGCCCGCGACCGCAGCGGCATCCGGTGCGGCGGTTTCGGGCACGATGATGGCGAACTCTTCGCCCCCCACGCGAGAGAAGATGTCCTCCCGTCGGATGTTCGCGCGAACGAGGGCGGCGAGCTGGCGCAAGACGGCGTCCCCCGCGATGTGACCATAGGTGTCGTTCACCTTTTTGAAGTGATCGATGTCGAACAGGATCAGGGACAGGTCCCGGGCGTAGCGCTTGCTCCGGGAGACCTCCCGCTCGAGGGCCTCGTGGAAGAACCGCTTGTTGTGCGCGCCGGTCAGACCATCGAAGGTCATCAGACGATAGATCTCCTCGTGGTAGGACGTTTCCACGCTTCCGCCCTCGAGGAACTTCAGGATGGTTCGGCCGACCTTGATCTGATCACCGTCTCGCAGGACACGATCGGTCACGATCTCGTCGTTGACGTAGGTGCCGTTGGTGGACCCCAGGTCGACGGCGTGCCAGTGATCGTCGGACCAGACGATACGGGCGTGACGACGACTCACGGACTCTTGGTCGAGGGGGAAGTCGTTGGAAGGGTGGCGCCCGATCTCCATGGCGCTGGTCCTGCGCAGGGGGATCCGGCGGCCAAGCTCTGGGCCATAGATCATGACGAGGCACGCTTCTCCGGGTTCGGCGGAAGCACGCTTCTGCGTGGGTTTGAGCACGGTAATGACCGTGCGTTCGTCATCGTCAGGACGGCGAGGCACGCCCCACGATACCATGGCGTTGCCGCGGTCGTGAAGGAGGGAAGGGTCGACGTCGGAAGGATCCGAAGATGGAAAGCGGAGCACCGCTACCGGGTGAGGCCCGGGGCCGACGATGGACGGATGACAGACATCAACTGGAAGCTGAGAACACGGAAGGCGAACAGAGGACCAGGAACGGGCGGAGTTATGCCTGTGCGAGCCTTGCATCGGGCGTCACCCGCGGCCTAGCTCCGCACCGATCCCCCGCCCCTTCTGTGCCTTCTGCGTCCTCTGTGGTTTTCTCGACTCGGGCTCAACCCGAGCGGACTGCGATCCCGGTACTCACTTCGGGCACCCGGTACTAGCCTGAGGGAGACGCAGAGCATGAGAAGCGAACCACGATCAACACAGCGGACCGTCGGGCTGGGGCGGAGGGTCCTGAAGGGCACGGGGACGCTTCTTCTTGCGGCGATGGTGTCGTGCGGCACCCGACCGGCTGAGAGACCCGACCCAACGTCTGCGTGGCTTGGTCCGTTGCGGGGCATGGGGGCGACGTCGGTAGACGGCGCGCGGTATCGCGGCGCGCTCTTCGCGCTCCGGGCGGGGGGGAGCTCGATCGACGAGGCGGTGTGGGTTCGGTGTGCTCTCGAGGTTCCGTATCGCTTCGAGGCGATTCGTCCGACGACGGTGGAGGTGGACGTCCCGGACATGGAGGCCACACAGCGGTTGCTGCCTGCGAGCCGGGGGGCGGTGATCCCGTTGGTGCAGGCTGGGACGCCGGTCCGGGTTGTGTACCAGATCGCCGGGCGGTTCGTGCTGGACGCGCCGTCGGTGCGCGCAGCGAGCATCGTCTGCGCCTCGGCGACGCACTACGTGCGCTCGATCGCTGTGGGGGCGTACCGCGTCGAGGTGGGGGCGGGGAAAGGGGACGGGCCGGTGGTATCCGGAGACGTGCAGGGGGAGACGCATGGGCGTCCTTCGCATTGCGCGGGAACGCGTTCTTCGTCACCTGTCGAGGGTTGCACGGTACCTCTCGCGTACGAGTTGGAGTCGATTCCGGGTCACGATCCGCAGGCGAAGCTTCGTGCCGGAGACCTGGCCGGACCCGAGCACATGCCGCGCAGCGAGACGATGCCTGGCGTGCGGGTTCGGCGGCAGGAGGGCAAGACCGCGGGAGCGGGCTATGCCGACTGCGCGGCAGGGTTCGAGCCTTCTGGGGACGCGGGACTGGACCTTGGGACGCTGGGTTCGCGATGTGGGGGGCCGACGGGGATGGTGCCGCATTCGGAGGTGCTGGCGGGATGGCAAGCGGCGACGGGAGATGTGTCGCGTTACACGGTCCCGTTTGAAGCGGGGCAATGCTACCGCGCGTTCGGAGTGGGCGGGGGAGGCGTGCAGGATCTGGACATGGGTTGGCACGATCCACGCGGCTCGCTAGTTGCGAGGGATGTTCGTCCAGACGCCTGGGCTATCGTGCCCTCCGAGGGCCCGCTGTGTGCGCCCGAGTCCGGGGACTTCGAGCTGATGGTCTCCGTCGAGCGCGGCCAAGGTCCTTTCGCGGTGCAGGTCTGGCGAGTCGATCGGTAGTCATTCGAGCGGGCCAAGGAGAGACACGACGTCGCCTCGGGCCGGGCGACAGGTGTCGATTCAGTTGACGGCAATAGAAAGCGGTGGAATCACTTATATTGTGACACATTCACACAGGGTGCAAACCAAGTTGACGGTCGGTCGCGACGACTGGCGCTTCGTGTTGCACGAGGTGGTGGGCCAAGGGGCTTCGGGGACGGTCTGGCGCGCGTGGGACGAGCGCACGGACCACTGGGTGGCGGTCAAGGTGGCGCACGATCGCGAAGCGGCCCTCGTGCTCGCGCATGAAGCCGAGACGTTGCTCCTGACCGACTCACCGCACATCTCATCGGTCATCGATCTGGGTCGGGTTCCCGCTGGCATCGACTCGGTCCAAGAGGGGTCGGCTTACCTGGCGCTCGGATGGGTCCCGGGCACTCGCCTCCGCCCCGTCGCGGTGCCGAGCGAACAGCGACTCGGACTCGCGGCAGCACTCGCTCGCGACGTGGGCGCCGCCCTCGACGACCTTCACCAAGCAGGCATGGCGCACGGGGACGTGAAGCCCGACAACATCCTCGTCCGTCCAGAAGACGACGGATTCCGGGCGGTGCTCGTCGACCTCGGCTACGCGACCGAAGCGGGGACCGACCGCCTGATAGGGGCGACGCCTCGATACGCGCCACCGGAGCTGGCCCGAGGGGAACGCAATGCGGTGGCCCATGATCTGTGGGGGCTTGGCGTATGCCTGGCGGAGGTGCTCGACTCTTCGATCGCGAAGGCGGCCGATCCGGTGGGCCGACTCTGGACGAGCGCGTTACCTGCGCCGTGGGGTGCGTGGTTGCGCGCGCTGACGGCGCACCAGCCGTCGGCACGACCGTCTGCGTCGTGGGTTCGGGGCGTAGCAACCGGGGCTTCGCAAGCTCGAACGGGGAGAGGGGCCAACCGGGTTCGGTCGAGCTACCTGCGGGTTCGCAAGGCGTCGCTAGCCGCGGCTCGTGAAGCATCGACGGTACGGTTGGCGGAGGGCACTGCGCCTTGGCTTGGGGAAGCGGTGTCGGTGGTCCGCAGCGCGCGTGCGTTGCGAGGCGAGCCGGCGGCGGAGGAGAGAGGACCCGCGTGCGTGCTCGAGCCGCTGGACGCCGCGGGACGGAAGCGTTGGCTGGTGGCGCTGGTGGGAGCGGGAGCCGTGGGTTGGGCCCTACCTCCCTCGGTGGTGGAGCTTTCCGAAGACAAGCTCGCCTCGGTCTTGGATCGTCTGTCCCAACGCCATGATCCCACGACGTGGACGATGCTGGATGTCATCCGGGCGATGGAGAACGACCTTCCTGCGCCTTGCCGTGACATCGACGACGACGGCGGGGACTGGGTGGAGCTTGCGCTTGGGCTCGTGAAGCGCCCATCCTCCCCTGCCCTGTTGCAGCGTGCGGAGCGGCTTCATCATCGAGGGCTGCTGCCGCCGGCCCTTCAGGTGTTGCTGGCGGAAGCACTCCGGAGCGGAGGGAACCTCGGCGCAGCGTTTGCGGCCCTCGACGGATGCGGTGACCCTCGCGCCGAGGTGCTGCGAGCGGACTTGTTGCGTCGAATGGGCCGGCACAAGGACGCAGCGGTGCTGGCGACGGCGATCGTCGAGTCCGCGGGAACGAGCGCGGCGCTGGGTGCGCAGGCGGCCGCGGTGTACGGGCGAACGGTCCTGGATCTTGGAGACGCGGCGAAGGCGTTGGAGATCGTGGGAGCGAAGGCTGGAGCGGCGGCCGCAGAGGTGCGCGCGTTGGCGCACCTGGCTCGGGGCGAGGCGGCGGCCGCGATGCAAGCCGTCGAGGAAGGCTTGGCGACGGCGGTGGGCGACGAGGAGCGAGCACGTCTCTGCTGTGTGAGAGGCATGGAGGCGCACGCGCGAGGCGAATCGAAGGGAGCCTATGCGTCGTTCCTGCAGGCCGCGGAGTGTGCGGCGCGGGCGGGAGCCGTGGTGGAGGAAGCGACGTACCAGACGGGGGTGGCGGCGGCGGCTGTGGATGCGGGCTATGTGGATGCGGCGCTCGAGGCTTCGCAGCGGGCCTTGTTTCTCTGGGAGCATCTCGGTCAGCCCGCGAAGGTCGCGTACGCTTTGTTTGCGCGTGCGTCGGCCTTGACGCTGGTGGGGTGTGCGCACGACGCGCGGGAGGAGGCGGTTCGTGCGTTGGGCCACGCGAAGGAATCTGGGGACCGACGAGCGACGTCGTTGCTGCGGATGTTGATATCCGACCTGGGTTCTGGGGACGAGCAGGTTCGGGAAGCGACGCTGGCGCTCGAGGTGCTTGGTGCGGACGGGCTGTTCGACGACGTGCTTCGCGCGCAATCGCGAAAGGTAAGCGTGATACCGGAGGAGGAGGTTCGAGAGATCGATCGGCGAGCGGACGATGAGGACGTGAGCGTGACGGCGCGGGTGGACTGGTGGTCTGCGCGGGCGAGGGCGTGGATGCGGGGGCATCGTGTGGGTCGGGACGCGGAGATCGTGTCGAAGTTGACGCGTCTGGTTCGGGAGCCGATGCCGATGGGGATCAAGGGCCCTGCCGTGGAGGCGGCGCGTGCGCTGGCGGCGGCGGCCGGGGACGGGGAGACCACGCGGTGGCTCGCGTCGCTGCAGGTGAAGCTGTCGTTGGAGCTGCTCGAGCGCGTGCCGCCGTGGCTTCGTGGTCATGCTGTCTCGCTGCCATGGGTCATGCAGGCCCAGGCGCCCTCGGGCGATGGCTCCTCCGTGGATCACGCGCGGCACCTCGATGCGCTGGTTCGTGCGATGTCGGAACGCGAGACGCTGCGGCGGGTGCTGGACCGGGCGCTGGACGCGCTGGTGTTGTGGACGGGGGTGGAGCGCGGCTTGCTGTTGCTTCGCGCGCCGGGGGATCGGCTCGTGGTGCGGGCTGCTCGCAACCTGGAGCGGCGCGACCTGCGCGACGAGCAGCTCGAGCTGTCGCAATCGCTTGCTCGGCGTGCGCTGGACACGCGCGAGCCGGTCGTGGCTGTGGACGCGACGGGAGAGCTCGCGGAGATGCATCGAAGCGTGCACGTGCTCGGGCTTCGCAGCGTGCTGGCGGTCCCGTTGCTGGTGCGTGGCGAGGCCGTCGGCGTGGCGTACCTGGACGACCGCATGCGCAAAGGGGCGTTCGGTCCGCAAGAGCTTTCGTGGGTGCGGCTGGTGGCGGGGATCGCGGCGATGGCGATCGCGGATGCGCAGGCGCAGGTGCTGTTGAGGCGGGAGGCGCGCAGGGCATCGCGGGCGGAGGCGCGAGTCAAGGAGGACCTGGCGCGACGGGAGGCGGATCTGGAGCGAGCCGAGCGGGCCTTGGCGAGCGAGGCGGGGCGACCTCGCCTTGGCTACGAGGCAATCGTGGGGGAGAGCGAACCGGTCCGCAGGATGCTCTCGCTCATCGGGCGGGTGGCGGCGACGGATCTTCCGGTTTTGATCGAAGGCGAATCCGGTTCGGGCAAGGAGCTGGTAGCACGGGCGTTGCACGACCACAGCCAGCGGTCGAGCAAACCCTTCGTGACGGAGAACTGTTCGGCCATCCCGGAGCCGCTGTTCGAGTCGACGTTGTTCGGCCATGTGAGGGGCGCGTTCACGGGGGCGGATCGTCGCCGGCTGGGGTTGTTCGAGGCGGCGGACGGCGGGACGCTGTTTCTGGACGAAGTAGGAGAGATACCGCTGCGGTTGCAGGGCAAGTTGCTGCGCGTGCTCCAGGACGGCGAGGTGCATTCTCTGGGCAGCGCCCACTCGACGCGCGTGGACGTGCGTGTCGTTGCGGCGACCAACCGGGACTTGCGGGAGCTCGTGAGCGCGGGCTCGTTTCGTGAGGACTTGTTCTACCGTCTGCACGTGGTGGCGATTCAGGTGCCGTCGTTGCGCGAGCGAGTCGAGGACGTGCCCTTGTTGGTGAGGCACTTCCTTGCGAAGTACGGGTCGAGCGAGGCGATGAAGGTGTCGCGGGGGGCGTGGTCGAAGCTCGAGAGCTATGCTTGGCCCGGCAACGTGCGAGAGCTCGAGAACGAGGTGCGTCGTGCGTTGGCCCTGTGCGAGGGGGTCATCCGGGAGGAGGACCTTACGGCACAGGTGGTGGGGCGTGCGGCATCGCGAGGGAGCGCGGCGGGGGGCATGAACCTGAGAACGCGCCTGGATGGCCTGGAGCGAGAGTTGGTGGTGGAGGCGCTGGCGAAGACGGGCGGGAACCAGACGCGGGCGGCGCGCATGTTGGGCGTGTCTCGCTACGGGTTGCAGAAGATGATCAAGCGGCTTGGGGTGGGGTAGAGAACGACGATTGCCTCGACGACCACGAGGAGTTTCGGCGCTGAGTTGGACGACATCTGGGTCTACTGGCGAGACGGATTTCAGATGCCGTACCAAGGGACTGGCCGGGTGGTTCGCGCTCGCAAGGATCGAACGGGCTCTTTCGAGGTGCTGGCGGACGACGAGCCGAGCCCGGGCCACCTAGCCATCGACGACACCCGCATGTACTGGCCGTCGGGCGAGAGCCTTCGTCGCAAGACCAAGAGCGGCGGGGTCGTAGAAACGCTGCTCTCCGGGGCCGACTACACGATCGGGCACGGGATTCTCGTGGAGGGGGAGTGCGGTATTCTTTTGTACTCATACGAAGGAGGGGAGGCTGTATCGTCTTGCCAAGTGAGGGGGTGCGACCTCGTGTGTCGCACGGATGGCTGGTATCCGCGACCCCGTGGGTCGCACCCTTGCCCGGTGCGTCCGAATTCGGCAGGCGTACTCGTTGGCGCGCTGCTTGCGAGCGCTCTCAGGCAACAAAGGAGCGATCCATGGCTTGGTTGTCGAGGTGGATGCCGCGGTGCGTGGCGATTCTTCTCTTGACCGGCTGCGGCGGTGACGATGAATCCCCGGGCGGTAGTGGCGTGGGGGGCACGGGTGCCCAAGGTGGCGCAGGCGGCACGAGCCAAGGGGGAACAGCAGGAGACGGGGGAGGCGTTGGCGGCGTCGGGGCCACCGGGGGCGTCGGGGCTACCGGGGGCGTCGGGGCTACCGGGGGCGTCGGGGCTACCGGGGGCGCCGGAGGGGAAGCCGGCGTTTCCGACCTGCCTGCATGGAGGGTTGCCGATGCCATCACCGATGGCACCCTCTATCTTTGGCTCGACCCGGACTGGCCCGGATGGGTGGCGGGCCCCTCCAAGATCGAGTGCCTTCTCAACGGCTCCGAAGTGCGAACGCTGGAGCTCGCGATGGCGGGCCTTCATTCACTCGACCAAGTGACCAACGACGAGTCGCAGGAGATCGCCCTGCGAGCTTGGTGGGGCACGACGCCCTCGCCTTGGTCGGCCCCCCAGAGCGCAACGCCCACACGCGGCGCCCTCGAACGCTTCTCGCTCTTCGCCAACGAGTTTCACGAAGCCTCGCTCCAGTTCACCGTGACCGGCATGGGGCAGGACGTCGCCACGATCGGTGCCTCGAGCATCAACCGACCCATGAGACTGCCCTCCGGCGCCGAGGTCGAGTACATCGGCGGACGAAACAGCCTCTTCGTCTCCCGTCACACGAACACCTTGTACAACGCCCAGATTCCCCCTCCCTCGGAACCACGCACCGAAGTGCCCGAGTCCCGTCACCGTCACTTCGACCCGCTGGGTCGCTTTCAGGATCTCCAACCGCTCGAGCCGTCGATACAATCTTTCGGCATTGCCTTTCAGGATGGTTCCACGGAGACAGAATCCCTCGCCCATGTGGCCGTCCTGGGTCGCGTCATCCGATCCCAGCGTCGCGCGGTCGCCTCTGTCGGCCTCGATTCCAAGGGAGATCCGGTCCTTCTGCGCTTGGACCGGGAGACCGGCGTGGGCGAGTTGCTCGACGGCAGACCTTTCATCGTGAGTGACGGTTCGGTTCGGGCGCTGCACAACACGGGGGTCCTGACTCCACTGTTGCCAGGGGATGTGGTGAGCTACGAAGGCGCAAGATTTTACGTGGTCGCACGGGCCGGTCTCGCGCCGCCCGAAGCTACTGCCACGAAGACAATGGGCCCGGAACCGGCCTACGCGAGCGCCGGACCTGCTGCAGATGGGTCCGCATGGAATGGCCTGACGCCCCAGAACAACGGACTGACCGTGAGGCCCGGGTTCTCGACACTTCACGTGTATCTTCAGAGTTCGTCTTCAGCGTCGTCGGAGGTTCGATTCCGACCCTCAGCGACGGGCCCATGGTTTCCCGCCTTGCCCCTCGTGTACGATGCTCGGACGCCAGCGAGCAGTCCGGTGGACATGACCGCGGTGGTCGTGGGCAACCACCGCTCCACGATTGCGTACCTGAAGGCAGGGGAGAGCTACGACGTGCAGGTGAAGCAGGGGCAGAACCTTTGGAGCGCGACCGTGGAGACGAAGACCCGGGCGCCCGACAAGGTGACGAGCGGGCCGGTCGGGGTCCTTTCGGGGGATGTCACCATCACGGAGGGAGCCGGCAGTGTGGAGGTCTCGACCACCCAGGGCAAGCTGCTCGAGATCGCCCGGACTCCCGGACAATTCGTCGAGATCGCGGGAATGGTCGTTCTCGGAAGCATTTTTCTGAACGCCAGTGACGTGATTCTGCGGGATTGCGAGAGCTACGGCGGATACGAACACGGTATCGTCCTTGGCAGCGGGGTTCACGGGGTACGGCTGATTCGGCCCATCGTGCGCGGATGGGGCCGACCGGATACGGACTACAAGCCCGAGAACAGTGGGTTTCAGCGGCAGCACCAGAGCGGCATCTATTCGAGTGCCGAGGGAACGACGAGCCCGTACGACGTGCTCGTGATGGGCGGGGAAATCGGAGTGCCCCGGTATCCAGCCAACGCCTGGGAGGAGCGCAACACGGCAACGGGGACGGCTCCAGCCGACCCGACTGTGGGAACCCATCCGTGGGGCAGCAACGCAATCACCCTCAAGCCAGGGTCCTATCGAGGTCAGGTCGTGGTCGCCGGGGCTGCCCTTTGGGGTTCGTCCTATCGCACACACCAGGATTGCATCGGGCACGACAACAACTTCACCTCCCAGGTCGGAGGGCTCGGGGCCGACAGCTACGTGGGTTGGACCGTTTGCAGCGGCTTCACGGACGACGGGGTCGAATGGGACGGCGCCGGGATCACGTCCCTCACGGAGCACTGTCTTTTCCACCTGACGCCCTTCCGCCCCCTCGTTCGCGTGGCGAAGTTCGCCATCTCGATTTCGACGGGCTACTGGGGTCCCGTGGATGTGAGGCGCAACGTTATGCGGCGTTCGGGCGCCGGCGTGCAAGCCAACGACGGACGGGGTGTGAAGCTGCAGCGTCACGATGGCGAAACGGGTACCATTCGGCTGTTCAACAACCTGCTCTTCGGGGAGACGGGGGGCCGGCCCTACGATCTCGTGAGCCCTTCGACCTCGGGGACGGCGCTCTCGGGTGTGCGCTACGTGGTTGGGCGAAACAATGTGGCGGATACGGTGAATGCTTTTCCGGCGGGGCTGCTGGACGGATCCTACGGAAACGACTTCGATGGGGTGAGCAATCGGCGTGCAGCCTCGAGTTCCCTTGCCTTCGTGCCCGGGTGTTATGAGCTCGCCCCGGGACAAGAGGATTTGGGCAACGGGGTGTTCGTGCCCAACGTGACGGACGCAGGCCCCTTCCAATCCGTGGTTGCCAACCGTGGCAGTTGGTGATCACTTCCCACACGCGTCGAGTCTCCACTTCTTGACACGACGGACCGCAACCCTGTCCCCATGAGCCCTCGTTCGGCTTCTCCGAGCCGGACGACTGATCGCAAGCGGTTCGCGAATCCGCCGAAGGCCCAGGATTCGTTGTCCTCGAGGGTTTATGAAGTGCCGTCCTTGGTCAGGACGGTTGGGTCGACTACAGCTGATTGCAGAGCTTGGCGACCGGCTCTCCTCGACCCCTTCGCCTCCGGAGCAGCCGGCAACCACGCCCATGCCGCCAACCCCCAGCAAACACAAGGCTCACGCCGCGAGAGGGTCGTTCGTGCTTCGGAACGAGGTGTGTGAGTGGAGCACGAGGGGAAGCGTTGTCTGGTCATCGTATCCTCATTTGGAGTCGTCGAATCATACCGACACGATTCGTCGCGCACATGGTCCATGTGCCAGCGCGGGCGCGTTGTTGCACGAGTTGAGCCAGCGGTGGGTCATCGAGCGGCGGGACCTGCGACCACCCGGGCACACGTCGCCTCGCTCGGCCTGGCGCGAGGAAGGGGTGTACCGAGCACGGTCGTGGGATATGCTCATGTTCGAATGCTCGCGCCATCGCCAGGACGACTCGTGCCCGTCATGATCGTGTTGCTCTGCACGAACGCTACTTCGTGTCTGGTGAGCATCCCGGAGCTCTCGGAGGGCGGTGAAGGCGTGGGCGACGGGGGCTCGGATGTGGATGTGGATGTGGCTGCGGAGGCAGGTTGGGAGGCGTCGGACTCGGACGCCGATGCGACCTTGCCGGAAGCAGACGCTCCGGAGGAACCTGAGCAGGAAGCGGACGCTCCGAGCTGCGAGACCGGAACGGTCGATTGCGACGGAGACCTGTCGAACGGCTGCCAGGATCTTCTCACGGACGGCTTGAACTGCGGGAAGTGTGGCCACGACTGTCTCGGTGGGGAGTGCGTCGCGGGCGTGTGCTCTGCCGTGCTGCTCGCCAGCGGCATCCAGAAGCCGTATGCGATTGCGATCGACGCGGACTACGTCTTCGGGACCGGAGACGACGCGGACGGCCAGGTTTGGAAAGTCCCCGTGGGCGGTTGTACCACGCCGGGCAATTGCGCTTCTTTCGTGTCCACGGCAGGGGCGCGTTACCATGACATCGCGCTCGACGCGGACTACGTCTACTTCACGGACAGGTCGGCGGACCGCGTCGCGCGAATCAGAAAGACCGGCACGTCGGAGTGCACGATCGCGGGCGGTCAGCAGGCCCCCGTGGGCATCGCGGTGGATGCAAACTACGTGTACTGGGGCGCTCAAAGCGGCAACGCGATATGGCGCGCATCGAAGGAGTGTGGGGGCGCAACGCCGCCGGAGAAGATCGTCTCCGTGGCTCCATCACCCCAAATCCTGCGTCTCGATGCGACAGGGTTGTATTGGACCAGCGCCGCGGGCGGACTGGTGACCTGGGCGAGCCTGGATGGCGCGAGCTCGGAGCCGATCTGGTCCGGCACCACGCTTGGGGACTTCATGTTCGGCTTGGCGATGGACGACGAGTGGGTCTATTGGCGCGACGGATACCAGTATCACTACAGCGGGACGGGCCGGGTGGCGCGGGCACGAAAGGACCGAACGGGCAGCATGGAGGTTCTCGCTTCGGATCAGCCCAGTCCGAGATACATGGCGCTCGACGACACCCATGTGTACTGGACCTCGAACGAGTCAGTCGGCCGCGTGGCGAAAGATGGGACCGGCGAGGTCGAGACGCTCGCGCAGGGATACCCAAGCGCGCACGGAATCCTGGTCGAGGGACCGGCTATCTTCTTCTGCACCTATTCCGGGGGAAGCCTCTACAAGCTCGCGAAGTGAAGGCTGAACGTTCGGTCGCACCCATCACGGCGCGTCCGGGCCGACGTCCTGCGCCGTGAGCGGCGATCTCGTGACGGGCTCGGAGGACAGCTGATCGCAGCCGATGTCGTTCGTAGCGCCGCGCCCCTGCCCGTCGACGTCGTCACAAACGACCAAGCCACCGTAGCCGTTGCCATCGAGGACCGCGCCCTGTCCCAAGAGCGCGTTGCTCGCGGAAGAGGGCCGATAGAGTCCGCCGCTGGGCGAGAGCTTCGGGTCCTGTTCGATCAGCCCCGCGACCGTGTCCGAGTCGGCGCCGAAGTACACGTTGTTTGCAAACTCATTGTCGCTCTGATGGTCAAACGTCCAGAGATACTGGCCCCCACCCGCGGCGAACGTCAGGTTGTTGACGAACCAGTTGTGCGACGAATCGTACTGAAGCGTGAGCGACGACCGAAGGGACCCAAGCAGAAACGCGACCTCGCCCTGCCCGTCCGTGATGACGGTGTTGTTCGCAAAGACCGAGTCTCTCACGGGCTCGTACGGGTTCTCACACCCTTCATCCACCTGCCCATCCCCGTCGTCGTCCTTGTCTCGATGCTGGGGATCGCACAGCTCTTTGTCATTGGGCATGCTGTCGTACATCCCCGCGGGGACGTGGTCGGGCTCCACGTTGCCGGCATGCAAATCGAACGCGACTCTGCAGTTGAACATGTAGTTATCGTAGATCCTGTGCCGGGCTCCCGAGATGGTCATGCCCGTGGCATCGAACATGAAGTTCCCCGCGACCACGTGGCCGCCGCCGTGCCGCAGCGAAATCCGGCCCGATCCGTTTCCGTTCGCGAAGGTGTTGTAGCGGATCCAGCTGTCCGATCCCTTCGAGCAGATCGTCTCCCCGTTGGCGCAGATGTCATCGAAGAAGTTGTGCTCCACAACCAGGTTCGCCGGCTTGACGGCGTCGACGTGCGCATCCCACAAGTACATGAAGGTTCCGCTCGCTGCGTCCTCGCCGCATGCGGCCATCGACTTGAAGTGATTGTGGTCGAACTGAATCGTCCGGCTGGGCTGCTTGACGTAGATCTGATGACCTCCACCGTCTTCCACGGCACAGCGGTCCATCCGATGCTCCTCGATCCCCGACGAGTAGCTCACGTAGGTCGTCGAGCTGTTGCCCAGGCCGCTGAACCGACACCGCGTCAGCCTCGTGCGAGTCGATGGCGGCGCGACGACGACCTTGGCGCCCCCCTTGAAGTGAATGCCTTCCACGCGTACGTGCGACCCGGTGATCGTCCACGTACCCCCTGTCCAAACCGCGCCAAGCCGCGTTTGCGCGCGGATGACGACCGGTGCATTGTCGCTCGCACCACTCGCGGAAACGGTCACGTCGCCGGAATAGCTACCGTCGCCGATGACGATGAGCCCGCCGCCTTGGCTGGCCGCGATGGCGGTTTTCAGCGCAGCGACCGAACCGGGCTTGGCATCGGGGGAGCTCGAGGCGGGCGCGAGTTCGACGACTGGCTTGCCGTTCGGAAGCTGGGTCGCATCGAAAGGTCCGCACGGCGGTAGGGCGCCGCCGGTCCCCGACGCCCCCGCGCTGCCGCTGTCTCCTGCCACACCAGAATCTGCTGCACCTGCGCCTGCTGCACCTGCGCCTGCTGCACCTGCGCCTGCTGCACCTGCGCCTGCTGCACCTGCGCCTGCTGCCCCTGCGCCTGCTGCACCTGCGGCGGCCCCGGCTTCACCGGAACCCGCTTCCCCGCCCGTACCCGCACCGCCCGATTGTCCCGCACCACTCCCCGCCGAACCATCAGCGCCTTCGCCACCTGCCCCGCACGCCGCCAGGGAAGCCAACGCGAGCATCGCGAGACCGACTCTGTTGTGAAGCTTGGAACGCATGGGATGAGGGTGAGCATGAACTGTACCAGCAAGCTCGTGGCGACCCATCGCGAATACACGTGCAAACGAACGGCTGTCAGCGCGACCGCGGCCGTCGCAGTGCGACGTCGGACGTCACACCGATCTTTCCGTGGCATCCAGATCGTCGCTTGCCCCGCTGCGGCTCACGAACACTCGTGCCTTCGCAAGCGAGACGCTCGCCACGAACCCGGGACCTCCGCGTTGCATCGGGCCGACCCGTCGCGCCGAGCCGGGCATGGGCGTGTGCTCGAGCGTTGCGTTTCCCACGGCGTCGTGCTCACGGCACAGATGACAGCTACCCCGCCGTCAGTAGTTACCCCGAGCTTCGCGAGGCCACTTCCACGAGACGGGAGGAAGTCTACGCGCTGTGACGACCGTGCGGGAAGGACTGGCTGATCCTTGGCGTAGCAGAGCGGCGTCACGGCTTGCCGTTCTCGAGCTGGTGGAACAGCGCGGCCGTGGCAGGCAGGTCCCGCATGGGTTCACAGAACCGCGTGGCGAGACCGAGCAGCTCGTGTTCCAGGGCGTCGGCCTTCTGCCCCAGCTCGGTGGAGTGCTGTTCGATCGCTTCGCGCTCCTGCTCGGACGATGTCTCGAGCCGGAGCAGGCCGGCGCGCAGCTCCCCGATCTGGTACTCGAGGTCGGTCACGAGGCTCTCGAGCTCCTTGGCCTTCTTGGAAGCTTCGAGATCTAGCTTGCGGGCGGCGCACCAGGGATCGATGGCGTTAGCGATCTTGCGATAGGCCTCTGCCAGCTGGGGATAGGGCTCTTCGAAGGCGCAGCGACCTTCCCAGAGGATGACCTCGGGGTGCAGATCCTGGGCCTGCTTGCGCAGGGTGCCGGTCCTGGCGGAGGCCTTCTCGGCCTGCTCTCGCGCGGCACGCGCCTCCTCGCGAGCCCTCGACGCGTCCAGGCCGAGACCTTCGACGGCGTTGCCGAAGCGCTGACGTCCCTCCCGGGACTTCGCCTCCAGGGCGGAGAGCTTGCGCTGCTCCTTGACGGCGTCGGCGCGCAGCACACTCAGCTCGCGAACCTTCCGCTGGAGGGTGGAGAGAAGCTCTCTCGCCTCGGCCGGTGGCTTGCCGCCGTGCACCTTGACGAGCATCTGCTCGAAGATGAGCGTGCGGCGGGCCCAGCGGTCGATGCTCGCGGGAGGCAGCGTCTTCGGCTCCTCCTCGAACGTTGGTTCGGTCTGAGGCTCGGGGGGCACGGGGACCCGCGCCTTGTTGCTGATGTCCGCGAGCTCCTTGCAGACGGCATGGGCGTCCACCGGTCGCTTGTCCGCGACCTTCGCCAAGAGCGATGCGACCAGAGCTTCGAGCTGAGGCGGCACACGCGCGCCCACGGCCGCAAGGGTCGGTGGCTTCTCCTTCATGTGGCGCGCGAAGTACGTCGCCACATCGTCCGCTTCGAAGGGCAGCTTGCCGGCCAGCATCTCGAAGAGCATCACGCCGAGCGAATACAGGTCCGCCGAGGGTCCGGCGTCGATGGTCGAGATGCGTTCGGGCGCCATGTATTGCGGCGTTCCGAACACTTCCCCCGCCGACGTGAGGCGCGCGTCGTGCATCGAGCGGGCAATCCCGAAGTCGAGCAACTTCGCGAGCGGGACGCCCTCACGTGCGCAGAGGAACACGTTCTCGGGCTTGAGGTCTCGATGGATCACGTCGAAGTCGTGCGCGCGCGCCAGGGCACGTGCGATCTGCAGCGCGATCGGCAGCGCCCCCGCCAACTTCATCGCGCCCCTCGCGATGGCTTCCGCCAGGGTCTCCCCCACGAGGTATTCCATGACCAAGAACGGCATCCCGTCGTCGGTCTCCCCATGGTCGAGGATCTCGATGATGTTGGGGTGGGCGAGCTTCTGGGTTGCCTTGGCCTCGCGGCGGAATCGCTCGCGCACGACCTTGTTGCGCACGAGCGTGGAGCTCAAGATCTTCACCGCGCACTCGCGGTTCACCACGCGGTGCCGTGCCAGATACACGGTCGCCATTCCACCTTCCGCAAGCACCCGCTCGATCTCGTAGCGACCGGAGAGCACGAGCCCGATGCGAGGGTCCTGCATCGCAACGAGGCTCTCCCCATCGACGAAGCACTTCGTCGCGTCAGAGGGGTAGCGGAGGTGACAGCGCGGGCACGTCTTCATGCGATTCCTGATGCGAGCGGCCGCACACCGGTCGGTGAGGTGCGGTCGCAAGGCCAAGGCTAGACGGAGGTAGGGCGGGAACGGAAGCCACAACGGGCCCACGAAAGGCAGATCGCACAAGCCGGCATGGTTGGGATTCCAGTTTTCCACGGTACTGGCAGAGACGGCGGCCAAGATTGCGACGCGTTGGCACAACCAACCGGGATGATGCATGCTGCGGGGCGCGTTGGCCCTTCGAAGTCGTCCCATGTCAGGCACCTCGATCGCACCTGCTGTTGCTGCAGCCCTGTTCATCCTCGCAGGAGGCGTGGGCGGGTCCGTGGCCTGGGTCTGGCACCTGCTGCCCCGAGCCGGGACGGTCGCCGAAGGCACCCGGATCGCGGGCGAAGAAGTGCCCGAGGGAACTTCGCCGGAAGCCTGCGTTCGTCGCCGAGCCAAGGATGTCCTGGACCGGTCCGTGACCTTTCGGGTGAACGGAGGACCCGAGGTCACGCTGACGTTGCAGCAGCTCGGTGTGCGCGTGGACGAGGAGACGACGTTGCGGCGTGCGATGGAGGTGGGCCGTCGTGGAAGCCTGGCCTACCGGCTCGACGAGAGTTGGCGTGCGCGAGGGGGGAAGGTGGGCGTCCCGCTGTCGTGGAGCATCGATGCGGAGCCGGTGGTGCGGCGGGTGGACGGGATCAAGGAGGAGCTGGACGCGCCTGGCGTCCCGGCGCGCTACGACTTCCGGGCGAAGGCGGCGGTCGGCCACCGGAACGGTCGGGCGCTGGATGCCTACGGGGCGCTGGACGTACTGGATCGGCTGGTGAGAGAGGGGGGCAATGTGGTGGAGGTCCCCGTGGTGGAGGTGCCCCCGGTGGTGACGGCGGACTTCTTGGAGCGGCTCGACATGAGCCAGCGGGTGGGGCACTACGAGACGCGGTTCGGCTATCTCGGTGGGCAGGCGGACCGGGCGCACAACATCGCGACGGCGGCATCGCGGCTGGACGGGTGGGTGCTTCTGCCGGGGCAAGTGGTCTCGTTCAACCAGGTGGTGGGGCACCGGACACTCGAGAACGGATTTCGCAAGGGTTGGGAGATCTTCAAGGGGGAGATGGTGGAGGGCGTGGGGGGCGGGACGTGCCAGGTGGCCAGCACGCTTCACGCGGCCGCCTATCTGGGCGGTCTCGACGTGGTGGAGCGGTCCCCGCACTCGCGACCGAGCGGCTACATCGACATCGGTCTGGACGCGACGGTGGTGGACGGGCTGGTGGACCTGAAGCTGCGCAACCCGTTTACGTTTCCGGTGGTTCTGCGCAGCGTAGTGGACAAGGGGCAGATCACGTTCGAGGTTCTGGGCGAGCAGCGGCCGGTGCGGGTGACGTTCCGGGGAGAAGTGGTGGGGACGCAGCGATACAAGCGGAAGGTGCAGGAAGCTGCGTGGTTGGCAGAAGGTCGTGTGGTCCGCAAGCAGCGGGGGATCCGGGGCTACACGGTGCGCAAGGTTCGATTGATCAGCGATCGGGACGGACGTCAGAGGGAAGAGGAGACGCGCGACGTGTATCCTCCGACGGTGGAGATCTTTCTGGTTCCCCCTGGCACGGACCCGGAGCGGGACCTGCCTCCTCTGCCCCACGAGGCGGAGAAGGATCCGGACCAAGAGGACGCTGGTTGTGAGGGTGCATGCGAGGAGCGGGAGCGACCGAAGATCGAGAACGCGGCGCCCGCGCGCGCGGCTGCGCCCCAACCGTCGCTGCGGGTGGTGATTGACCGGTGAGTGCAAACATTCGCCCGAATTGGCTGCCGTGTGATAGGGCCCGAGGTGATGCAGAACCGCACCGATCGTCCTGTGGTCGAGGTACCTGACCAGAAGTCGGATCGCCCGGTCTGGACGAAGGTCGGGATCATTGCCGTCCTTGGTTTCGCGATTGGGATCGCATGGCCTCGCGTGGCGGGGCTGCAGCTAGGGCCGACGCCGCCGGATGAGGGTCCGAGGGCTGTCGAGGGTGCGGATAGCGCGCAGGTTGCGGCGGCCTCGGGCGCGCCGGTGGGGTCGGCGCTGGTGGCGGCGTCTGGGTCGGGCAAGGGTCCGGCTCCGGTCGAGGTGCAGACGGTGGTGGTGAAGAAGACGGACCTTATGACCTGTCGGGACGAGAGAAACAAGGTTGTGGAGACGTGTGATCGGCCGGACTTCGACACGTTGTTGATCCCGCTGGTCAAGGAGCTCGAGAAGTGTCCGGCTGCGGCGGGGCTGGCCGGCAAGCTCTCGATCGGGTTCGACCTCGACTTCCAGGGCAGCAAGGTGACGGTGCTGCAGGGCAAGTCCACGACCATTCCGCGTTCGACCGTGGTGGGGATCTGGACCTGCGCGAACGACGGGGCCAAGCGGGTGAAGCTCGACGGCATGCAGCACGACCAGCGCCGTTACACCGTGTTCTACTCCGCTTTCTTCTACCCGCCTGGAAAGATCATCGATGCGGACATGGAGTCTGATGAGCCGGAGCGGGACCATCGCGTGGCGGAGGGGCCTGAGGTAGTGGCAGCGGAAACGATGGGGTCGGCGCAGATCGTGTACGACACGGTGCTGGTGCGCGACGAGCCGAAGACGGGCAAGGTGATCGCGCGACTCGTGCGAGGGACTCGCGTTGACTTGCTGTCGAAGAAGGACAGCTGGTATAAGATCAAGTTCGAAGAACGAGAAGGATGGGTCTACCGCGGAGCCATCGCTCAGTAGCCGACGGGCTGTCGAACGCGGGGCGTGCGAAGGACGTGGGGGGCGTGGCGGAGGAACGGTGCAGGCTCTGATCCACAAGCTCTCCAAGCTCAATCAAGCGAGTCAGGCCATGACGCGCTGCCGTGAGCTTGCGCCCTTGCTCGACACCATCCTGTCGCTCGTGGAGGACGTGTTCGACATCGACACGTGTGCGGTGCTCCTGATCGACGAGGAGGGGGGTCACCTGCGGGTGGAGCGGGCTCGCGGGTACGATCCGGGGGTGACGTCGTCGTTCCGGTGCAAGTTGGGGGAAGGCATCACGGGTCAGGTGGCGCTCCAGGGCAAGCCGGTCTTCGTGCAGGACGTGCAGAAGCGCACGGACTACGTGGGAGGGGTGCGAGGGGCGGTGTGTGAGATCGCGGCTCCCATGCGGATCGACAACGTGGTGATCGGGGTGCTGGACGCGGAGTCCCGCAAGCGGGTCGAGCTGGACGCGACGGACCTCGAGGTGTTTGCCGCGTTCGCGGATCATGCGGCCGTGGCGGTGCAGAACGCGCGACTGCACGACAGGCTGGCGCGTCGCACGGCGCAGCTCGAGCAGCAGGTGCACCGCATGGAGCTGTTGGGGGCGGCGGCCGAGGCGATGTCGTCGACGCTGGATCAGGATCAGCTCCTGCATCGGGTCCTTGCGCTTTCGAAGAAGGCATTGCGGTTTGAGAACTGCGCGGTGCTTCTGTTCAACGGGACCGAGGGTTTCCTCAAGGTGCGCGCGGCCATCGGGTATGACGACGCGGTCAAGAACCTGGAGATCCCGGTCGGGCAAGGGGTGACCGGGGAGGTGGCGCGAACGGGGCGGCCGCTGTTGGTCGCGGACGTGGACCGGAGCGAGCGGTACATCCGCGGCGTGATCGGAGGCCGGTGCGAGATGGCGGCTCCGCTGATTGCGAACGACGTGACGCTGGGGGTGCTGGATGCGGAGAGTCCGGTGCCGGGGGTGTTCACGAACGCGGACCTGGAGCTGTTCTCGACCTTCGCGTTGCATGCGGCTGCGGCGCTCGCCAACGCGGAAACCTATCGTGCGCTCGAGGAAGCCAACGTGAAGCTGCACCGCAACGTGATCGAGATCGAGCGAATGAATCGCGAGTTGCTCGAACACGCCCGGGTCATCAGCGAGACCAACGCGAAGCTGGAGCACCGCGTCAACGAGCTTCTCACCTTGCAGGAGGCGTCGAAGACGATCACCTCGAGCCTGGACCTCGACGACACGCTCGACGCGATCGTGGGTATGACGAGGTCGATCGTGCACTGCTCGATGAGTGCGATCAAGCTGGTGGACGAGGAGACGAACGAGGTCCGCGTGCGGGGCCAGCTGGGCGAGGGCAAGGAGAACGGTGCGATGCTTGGTGTTCCGCTGCGGATCGGCGAGCGGACCATCGGCAGCTTCGAGGTCTCCCGAGGCGACGAGAGCAGTTTCTCGGACGAGGAGCGCCGGCTGATCGAGACGCTCGCGAGTCAGGCTGCGATCGCTATCGAGAACGCTCGTCTGTTCGAGAACACGCAGCGGACGTACTTCGAAACGATCCGGTCCCTGGCGCAGGCGCTCGAGGCGCGGGACTCCTACACGAAGGGCCATTCGGAGCGCGTGATGCGGTACGCCGTACAGACGGCGGAGGCGATGGGCATCGCGGAAGAGGAACGGCGATTGATCTGTCATGCGGCGTTGCTGCACGACATCGGCAAGATCGGGATCGCGGACGCGGTGTTGAACAAGGGTGGCGTGCTGTCCAAGGAGGACAGGGACGCGATCGAGCATCACCCCATCTGGGGGGACTCGATCATCGGGCCGATCCGGATGCTGGATCGTGTGCAGACCCTGGTGCGCCACCACCACGAGAGGTTCGACGGCAAAGGCTATCCCGACAAGCTGGTGGGAACCGACATTCCCCTCGGCGCGCGGGTCATTTCGGTGGCGGACGCCTTCGATGCGATGACGTCGAACCGTCCCTATCGGGCTGCGCTACCGCTGATGGCGGCGGTCAAGGAGATGCAGCGCGGGGCGGGGACGCAGTTCGACCCGGAGGTCGTGGAGGTTTTCCTACAGGTGCTGGGGTCGACGGGAATCGCTCAGGCCACGGGGGAGGCCTTCGAGGCGGCTCTCGAGCCGCCTTCGAGCGTCCGCAGAACGTCGCACTGAATCCGGGAGGTCAGGATCGCGAGGATTCGCTCTGCCGGTCGGGGAGGCGTCGGGTGTCGGGTTCCTCGTGCATGACGGACAGGACGAGGGCAGCACCGAACACGGGGACGAGCCAGATGAGCCAAAGCTGGGCGCGTCGCTGGGCGGGCTCGAAGGAAATGTCCCGGTGGACGCGCTTGGTGGCGATCACCTGCAGCACCACGGTCACGATGAGCAGGAGCGGGATGATCAGGGTGAGGAAGTCGACATACATGACGAGGACGCAATCTAGCCACAGGTCGGGGCCTGGCAAGGCCCACGCGAGACGATGAGGGTAAGAGCCGGGCGGCGGGACGAGGGTTCTCGGGAAAGTTGGCCTTGCGGGATGCGCGCACGGATAACGAGCTCGTCATGTGGAGAGCGTGGATCCAGTCGGTCGCGTGCCTGGTGATCGCAACGGCGTGCGGCCGGCCCGACCAGCAAGCGCCCAAAGCGTGCGCGACGGATGCGGAGTGCGGGGCGGCGACCGTATGCCGCGTGGCGCGGTGCCGCAAAGCGTGCGAGGCGAACCTCTGGGTGGGACAGCCGGTGCAAGTGAGCGGCTTGCAGGGCAAACGCGCGGCGACGATCTCGGCGTGTGACGCGGTGGTGGCGGCTCCCGCGGCGAGCTCCTCTTCTGCAGTCGCCGCGGCGGTTTCTTCGGGTCCCCCTCCCCCGAAGTCCCCCCACCGGCTGTGGGTTCGGTATGACTCGGGCATGGAGGAACAGGTCGAGGTCAAGCGGGTCACCGCGGAGGGCGTAGCGCCGGCGAAGCCCGGGGGACCTTGAGCTCAGTCACGACCGGATGAAGTCGAAGAAGGCGGCGTCGTCGAGGGGGGTGGGAAGCGCGACGGCCTCCGGATCGATTTGCTGGACGCGTTCGGCGAGGGTGGCGAAGGCGAGGGCAGCGGGGGCATCGGGGGCGAACTCGACGACGGTCTTGCGTTCGCGCTCGGCGGCGATGATGAGGGGGTCGCGAGGAATGTAGGCGAGGATCGGGGTGCCGAGGCGAGCGGCGAACCGTTCGATGAGGTCACGGTCGGCGCTGTCGGTGCGGAGGTTGGCGACCAACCCTGCGAGAACGACGCCGTTGTCGTGGTAGGTGTGGATGGCCTTCGAGATGTTGTTGGCGGCGAACAGCGCCATCGGCTCCTCGGACAGGACGATGAGCACCTTCTGCGCGAAGCCTTGGCGCAAGGGGGCTGCGAACCCGCCGCACACGACGTCACCGAGGACGTCGAACAGGACGATGTCGTAGCCGCCTTCCTGGATGACCTCGAGCTCGTCGAGCAACTCGAGGGTGCGGGCCACGCCACGTCCGCCGCAGCCGACGCCGGGGGCGGGGCCACCGGCTTCGCAGCAGTGAATGCCGTGGCGACCTGTGCGCAGGAAGGCCTCGGAGGAGGAGAGGTTCGGGTTGACGGCCAGGGCATCGAGGACGGTGACGATGGTCTGGTCCGAATCGATGAGGCGCACGGCGGAGTCATGCTTGGGGTCGCAGCCGACGTGAAGGACGCGCTTGCCCTGGCGGGCGTAGTAGGCGCTGAGAGAGGTGGCGACGACGGACTTGCCGATGCCGCCCTTGCCGTAGATGGCGATGCGATCCATGGGGACGGGGAGATTGGGTGCGGGAGGGGGTGCTGTCAATTGGTGGGGGAAATTTGGGGCGGCTACGCCCTCGGCCGCGCAGGTTCATCGCGTCGGGCAGGCCCACCCGCGATGGCGAGGATGCCCTGAAGATACAACTCGGACAGGACCCGCAGCACGTCGAGCTTGGGGAGGATTCCCCCGTGGATGATGTCCTCGACGGTGCGGATGCCATCGATCTGGGACAAGACGAGGGCGCTGCAAGCATCGAGCGGAAACGACCGGATGTCTTCGGTGCGGACGGCGACATGGGGAACGCGTTGCCTGGCCCCGAGCCGGGCGTCGTAGGTTTTGTAGAGCTCCGACCGGGCGATCTGAGCAGCCTGCAGGGCATCCTCGGATCGCGGGTCGTGGCGGAGAAGGGTATTGGCTGCCATGAAGGCGCCTTCGTAGTCCGCGGCGGCGAGCCGCTCGAGCATGGTTTTGCCGAGGTTCTGGGTGACGGAAGGGTCTGCCACGGAGAGTGCCGCAGGGACCAGAGGGGGGCCGGCCAGGCCTGGCCGATCGGAGGGACGCGGCAGGGGAGGCGGCACGGACCTTTTCTTGACGGCAGACGGTTGGAGGACGAAGGGAGCGGCCCGTGACGAGTCCAGGTTCTCCTGGGCGTCAGGGAAGCGAGGCAACGAACGTTCGCCGCCGGGTTCGGCAGGCTCGGCGGCACGGGAGGGGTCCTCGCCGTGCCAGGTGATGTCCTCGAGGTCGCGAGCGCTCAACGGCTCTGGCACGGAATCGGGGGCCAAGCCGGAGACAGACTCTCGGTCGGGGTGTTCCAGGCCCGGGGACTCGGGCCCTGCGAGGGAAGCCAGGTCCACCGGGCGAAATGCGGCGATCCGGCCGGCCGCTGCCGCGTTGAGCGTTTCCAACGCTTCCTCGGACGACGATTGATTGATAGAAGCTTTGGGGGACGACGATTTGTTCGATGTCCCGTGTGCTCAAGGGTTCCGGGGCCGTCTCGGGCATCTCGGGGAGGGGGTCGGCGGGGAGGGGAGCCTCTACGGACCGGGGACCGAGTGGGGGCTCGGCAGAGGACGATGCTGGGTCCCCTGCGATGTCGTCCTCTCGAGCGCTGGAGGATTCGGGCGCAGGGCTCTGGGAAGGCGCTGGGGCCGAGGCGGCATCACTGGCTTCCCGGGCTGGAGGGGCGGCATCGGAGGCTGGGCTGTCCCCCGTTTCCACGGTGCCCCTCGGCTCTCCTTCTGCCTCTCCGGGCCTCGCCGTCAGCGTATCCTGGTCTTCACTCGCGGGAGGTTTCGGGAGAGGTGTGGGACACATCTTACCACCAAGCCTTTCGCCAGCGACGGCAGCTACCGACGCTGTGGGTCCAACGGGCAGGCCGACAACGTTCGAACGCTATCACAAGGGCGGTGCTCGGAACAGATGCTCGCGGTTGTCCATGACGAGCCAGTTCGTGTCGGCGAAGTCCACCGAGGGAGTCGCCCCTCTGCGCCACATCTCTCGGGAATCGCAGCCCTTTCCCAGGGGTACCCAGACGAGCGAACCTGTACTATGGTATCTGCCGATGAGCGGGCAGCGCGTCTTCGGGCGTGTCGGCACCGTTCCTTGTTTTGCGGGCCAAGGCCCCTCACCCACGCGGGGCACGTCCCCACCCCAAACTCCCATGCTCGTCGACGATCCCCTCTGGTACCAGGACGCCATCATCTATCACCTCCACGTCAAGGGGTTCTTCGATAGCCAGGGGGACGGGTTTGGTGACTTCAAGGGTCTCACGGCCAAGCTCGACTACATCCAAAATCTCGGCGCCACCGCCATCTGGCTCTTGCCGTTTTACCCTTCGCCCTTGCGGGACGACGGCTACGACATAGCGGACTACTTCGATGTTCACCCACTCTACGGCTCGCTGCGGGACTTCAAGGCCTTCGTCCGCGCGGCGCACCGCCGCGGATTGCGTGTGATCACCGAGTTGGTGATCAACCACACGTCGGAACAGCACCCATGGTTCCAGGAGGCGAGGCAGCCGGGGTCTCCGCGTCGGGACTTCTACGTGTGGAGTGATCGGGACAACGAGCTTTCGAGCGTGCGAATCATCTTCAAGGACACGGAGCGCAGCAACTGGACGTGGGACCCGGTGGCGCGCCAGTTCTACTGGCACCGTTTCTTCTCGCACCAGCCGGACCTCAACCACAACAACCCCAAGGTGGTGCGGGCCGTGCTCAAGGTCCTGCGTTTTTGGCTGGACATGGGAGTCGACGGGCTCCGCTTGGATGCCATCCCCTACCTGTGCGTGCGGGACGGAACGAGCTGCGAGAACCTTTCGGAGACCCACGAGGTCATCCGTCAGATCCGCGCCGAGGTCGACGCGCACTACGCGAACCGGATGCTTCTGGCGGAGGCGAACCAGTGGCCGGAGGACGTGATTCACTACTTCGGAAACGCGGATGAGTGCCACATGGCGTTCCACTTCCCCTTGATGCCCCGCATTTATCTGGCGGTCGCCCAGGGGGATCGGGACCCCATCACGGACATCCTTCGTCAGACCCCTGCCATCCCGGATACGTGCCAGTGGGCCTTGTTCCTGCGCAACCACGACGAGCTCACCTTGGAGATGGTGACCGAGCAGGAGCGCGCCGCGATGGTGGCCCACTACGCCAAGGATCCGACGATGGTGCTGAACCTGGGCATTCGTCGGCGCCTGGCGCCCCTGATGGACAACGATCGCCGCAAGATCGAGCTCTTGAACGCGCTTCTGCTGTCGATGCCGGGCACGCCCATCATCTACTACGGGGACGAGTTGGGCATGGGGGACAACGTGTACATCCGCGACCGGGACGGTGTCCGCACGCCCATGCAGTGGAGTCCCGACAGGAACGCCGGGTTCTCGCGGGCCGACCCTCAGCAGCTCTATTTGCCCGTGATCACGGACCCCACCTACGGTTACCAGGCGGTGAACGTGGAGGCCATGGAGCGTACCCCCTCCTCCTTGCTGCACTGGATGCGTACGATCATCGCGGTGCGGCGGAGCCACCGTGCTTTCGGGCGCGGGAAGCTCACGCTCTTGTACCCCGCCAATCACCACGTGTTGGCGTACCTCCGGCACGACGCGCACGACGTTCTGCTTTGTGTATTCAACCTTTCGTCGTCCGCCCAGGCGGTGGAGCTCGACCTGCACGAACACGCGGGCAGGTTCCCTGTCGAACTGATCGGCGGAGTGGCATTCCCACGTATCGGGGACCTGCCCTACCTGCTCACCCTACCGGCCTATGGGTTTTACTGGTTCCGCCTGGCGGCGCGGGACCATCTGCCGTTGCAGGTTCCGGACCGGCCCGAGCTGCCCTACCTGGTGATCGGACGCGACGAGACGGTACAGGACGTCCTCGGTCCCGTCTTGCGCGACATCCTGGGGGACTTCGTTCATCGGCAGCGATGGTTCCAGGCCAAGGGCGGAACCATCACGGGGATCAGCTCCACGCTCGACCGCGTGTGGGCCCACGCCCCGGGGGAGTGGTTGTGGGCTATCGTGCATGTCGACTTGGAGGGAAGGCCGTCCCAGCGCTACTCACTGCCCCTCGCGGTGCTCTGGGATGACCGAGCCGACCACGTCAGGCGCTCGGCGCCCCATCGCGTGCTCGCAAAGATCCGCCGTGGGACCCGGGTGGGCGTGGTCTGCGACGCCTACCTCGACCCGCAGTTCTGTCTGCGCATGTCCGAGGCGTTCGACGGGGCGGACCGGCTGACCCTTGCGGGAGGAACGCTCAGCTTTTTGGCCACCAAGGCGTATCGCAAAGCTCTCCACCTCGAGCCCGGCCAGGTGGTCCCGCTCGACGTCGAGCAGAGTCATACGTCGGTGCTCATCGGGTCGCACCAGATCTACAAGAGCTTCCGAAGGCTGCAGAGGCGGGTGAGCAGCGAAGTGGAGTTGGGAAGGTACTTGACGGAGGTATCCGTTTTCGCGAACACGCCGCCGGTGCACGGTCACGTCGAGCTCCGGGATGCGGACGGGGTGGACCAGACCATTGGCATCCTGCTTGGTTTCGTGCGCAACGACGGGGACGCCTGGCGCCACACGTCCCGCTACCTGGAGCGGTATGTGGAGGCGCGCTTGGCAGAGGACGAGGCGGACGTGGAAGAGGCGGAGAGGCACGTTGACTACAGGGGATTCGCCGAGAACCTGGGGCGACGGACGGGAGAACTTCATCTCGCCCTCTCGCGCCCGACTCTGGATCCGACGTTCGCGCCTCGGCCGATGACGCCGGGGGATCTGGCCCGCTGGGCGGAGGTGGTGCGACAAGACGCGGTGCGGACGGTGGAGATGTTGGAGAGCGGTCTTGCGCGGATGGACGAGAGTGCGGTTCCTTCGGCGCGACGGCTGGTGGAGCGACGGGACGACTTGCTGCGCATCCTGGCGCGGGAGGCTCCGATTCCATGCGAGGGGGTGTGTTGTCGCTTCCATGGTGACTTCCATCTGGGTCAAGTGCTGGTGCAGGGGGACGACGTGCACATCATCGACTTCGAGGGGGAGATGGCCCGCCCGGAGGGGACGTTGGAGGAGAAGCACTCGCCCCTGCGGGACGTGGCGGGGCTCCTTCGTTCGTTCAGCTACGCGGCGATCGTGGCGCTGGCGGAGATTTCGGCGAGTCTGGGGCATGCGACCCAGCTGGAAGGCATTCTTCGGGCGTGGGAGCGGGTGGCGGTGCAATCGTATCTCGAGGGGTATCGGGCGGTGACCAAGGGGCGAGGGCTGGTTCCCGAGGACGAGGCTGGCTTCCGGTATCTTCTGAACCTCTTTCTGTTCGAGAAGGCCTTGTACGAGATCAATTACGAGCTAAACAGCAGGCCTCGCTGGGTCCTTGCCCCCCTCCGGGGGGTACTCGCGCTGATGGGCGAGCCCGCCCCTGCCGGGGAGCGGGAGTGACCGGTGCGATCGCCGGCTTGCCGGACTTCTGGGAAACGCTGTGCAGCAGAGAGCACCGTCTCCTCGCGCTGGACTACGATGGAACGCTGGCGCCTTTTCGTGTCGAGCGCATGGAGGCAACCCCGCTGCCGGGGGTGGTCGACGTACTGGAGCGCATAGCGGCGCGGAGGGACACGCGGGTCGCTGTGGTCTCGGGCCGCCCCTTCGAGGACTTGAGGCTGCTGTTGACCTTGCCTGATGGGCTGGGCATCGCGTGGGTCGGGTCGCATGGATTCGAGGGGCAGCGCGCGGACGGGGAGCGCTGGACCCGGAAGCTCTCCGGCGCGCAGGTGCGTGGGCTCGAGCAGGCCCGGGCAGTCGTAGAGTCTCTCGGCCATGGGGACAAGCTCGAGCGCAAGCCCTCGGCCCTCGCGTTCCACACCCGAGGGATCGACCCGGACGTGGCTCGGGGACTCCAAGCGAGCGTGACGTCGAGGTGGTCTCCCCTCTGTGGGCAGGATGGGTTGCACTTGCACGCTTTCGATGGAGGGGTCGAGGTTCGGGTGACGACGGCGGACAAGGGCCAGGCGTTGCGAGAGTTGTTGAGGGAGCGACCTTCGGAAACGTTCGTGGTGTACGTGGGGGACGACGTCACGGACGAGGATGCCTTTGCGGTGGCAGCGGAGGCGGGGGGCGTTGGGATCAGGGTGGGAGGGGGGGACCGTGCCACGCGGGCGCAGGGGACCCTGCGCGATTGCGGTGCCGTGCTGGAGATGCTTCGGCGCTGGGCGGGCGAGCCGAGGATGGCCGAGGAGAGGACATGACGGGTCAGCGAGACTTTCAGCGTTTGGTGGTGGTATCCAATCGATTGCCGGTCGTGCTGAGCCGCGACGAGCAGGGGCAGTGGGTGGTTCGGCCTGGGGAGGGCGGGTTGGTCACGGCGCTGGCGCCCGTGCTTCGGGACCGGGGAGGAATTTGGATCGGGTGGCCCGGCACGGACGACGAGGAGGCCATCGAGCAAGTGAGGGCGATGACGGGGCAGGCGGGCTACCAGTTGCTGCCGGTGCCGCTGACCGCGGAGGACGAGAGAGGCTATTATCACGGGTTCTCCAACGAGACCCTGTGGCCGCTGTTCCACGACCTCGTGGGGTACTGTCGCTACGAGCCCGCGCATTGGCGGCGCTACCGAGAAGTCAACCGGCGCTTCGCACAGATCGTGGCAGACTCCACCACGGAGGAAGACTACGTCTGGGTGCAGGACTACCATCTTCTGCTGGTGGCGGGGTTCCTGCGAGAGCTGGGGGTCAAACGCCGCCTCGGCTTCTTCCTGCACATCCCCTTCCCTGCCCTCGACATCTTCTCCAAGCTGCCGTGGCGCAAGCAGATCCTCGAGGCCATGCTGGCCTACGACCTGATAGGGTTCCAGACGCCGCGGGACCGTCGCAACTTCATCCAGTGCGTGCGCAGCCTCCTTCACGGGTCCCAGCACGAGGGCCGAGGCTACCTGGGAACACTGCGCGTGGGAGACAGGCAGGTCCGCGTCGGGCACTTTCCCATCGGGATCGACGCCCGGAAGTTCGCCTCGGAGGCCGCTTCCGCTCCAGTGTCGGAGCAAGCGTGGTACATCCACGAAGCGCTGCCCAAGAGGCAAATCGTGCTGGGCATCGACCGTCTCGACTACACCAAGGGCATCCCGGAGCGGCTGCGCGCGGTCGGCAATGCGCTCGAGCGCTTTCCGGAACTTCGCAGGCAGATCACCTTCGTGCAAGTCGTGGTACCGAGCCGGGTGGGCGTGGGGGACTATCGCCAGCAGCGCCGGTCCATCGAGCAGCTCGTGGGCAAGATCAACGGCAAGTTCACGAGTGCTGGCTGGACGCCCGTGCACTACATCTACCGAGCGCTCAACTGGCACGAGCTGCTTGCCTACTACCGCACGTGCGAGATTGCGCTGCTGACACCCCTCAAGGACGGAATGAACCTCATCGCCAAGGAGTACTGCGTTTGCAGCGTCGAGTCCGGCGTGCTCATCCTCAGCGAGTTCGCGGGGGCCGCCAAGCAGTTGCAACAAGGTGCGCTGCTGGTCAACCCCAACGACATCGAGGGGACCGCGGAGGCACTCCGCCAGGCGTTTCACATGCCTCACGCGGAGCGAAAACGCCGCATGCGGAAAATGCAGCGCGAGGTCCATCGGCACGACGTCTTCTGGTGGGTCGACCTGTTCCTCAATGCCGCCTTCGGCCGTCGTCTCGCGGACTTCCCCGCTGCCTGACTCGCGTCGCGGAACCTGTGGGCAACCCGCCCGACCTGGGCGACAATGCGCCCATGGGTTCCTTCTTCACGAACGTCCAGGTGCAGATACCTGCTGGCGTCGAACCGACCGATCTCCTCGACACGGTGACGCATGCGCTGACTTCCCTCGCCGCGGAGCGGGGCATGATCCCGTGCGCGGCCGCAAGCACGGAGGCGGATCGAACGGTCGTGCTGCGGCCATCCGCGCGGGGATGGCTCTCCGTTTACGACGAGGGCACCGAAGACCAAGACGCGCAGGGGCTCGACCTCTTGGCGAAGGAGCTTTCGAGCGCGACCGGCGGGATGGCGGTGACGGTGCTGGTGCACGACAGCGACGTTCTGCAGCTCGCGCTGTTTCGGAGGGGCAAGTGCCTCGATCGGTACGACAGCCATCCTGCGTACTTCTGCGACGGGGAGCCCTCGAAGAAGGAGTTGGCAAAGGTGGCAGGCAAGCCCGACCGATGGGCGCCCCTGCTGACGGAGGGGCATCGTCCCGAGGACTTGGCGCTTGCGTGGAGCGAGAAGAAGCTGTTCGCGGAGGGCACGCTGGCTCGGACTTCGGAGTTGCTGGGGTGGGCCGAGGGGCGCGCCGCGGTGGGGTTCCGTTACCTCGACGGCGCCGGGCTTGGAGAAGGTGTCATCCGATTGCGGTACTGCCACGCAAAGCGTCCGGCCCACCAGGAGGAAGCGGAGGGAGTGCCCCGATTCGTCACGGATCTGCCGCCAGACGTGACCCAGCGGCCGGTTGAGCTTGCGCTGGCTGTGGGCGACGAGCTGCGTGTTTCATGCACCTGTCGCAACGCGGGAGGGGCAGGCCGGGGAATTGCGATCCGCGCCTGGGGGAGCGCGCTCGAGATGGGGTTGGTGGAACTCACGGCCTTCGAGCTTCTGGTGGGCAATGTGCTGAAGGGCGCAAAGCATGTGGGAGTCGCTCCGAAGGTTTCCGCGAACCACGTCTGGCATGCCACGGTGGACCACGCGATACCGGCGGGACTGCGAGGGAGTCTGGCATCTCTCGCGGGCGCGTCCTGGCGTGAGGTGCAGGAGGCCATGATGCGGGCGCAGGTGCACGTGAACGCGGTGGGGCGTGTGGTGGCGCCTGGACAGGGGGAGCTGAACGTGGCGTTGATGCCGTCGGAGGGTGGCGAACGGGGGGCGCATGCGACGGCCTATCGGCTGGACGTGGACGCGCCGCTGTGGCGTCCGCTCCGGGCGACCCCGGACGACCAGGGCGGAGCCGTATCTCACCTCTTTCGTCCGCTGAGCCAGCGGGACCACGTGGTGGCGCTGGTCGTCTATGGCGCATCGCAGCCGCAGGCGGCGATCCATGCGGCCTCCGCGTTTCGACGGTTCGCTCTCGCATCGCCGAGGGTCGATCGCTACGAGAAAGCCGTCTTCCGCGCGGACCCCGCTTTGCGCCCGCAAACGGGCTCCCTGAAAGCGGAAGGGCTCTTCGCGGGAAAGCGCTGGAGGGCAGTACAAGATGCGCTCCGGGACGAGAGGCAGGTGACGCTGGTTCCGCCCTTCGACCTGAACGACCTTGCGCAAGGTGGGAGTCCGACCCGGGTGGGGCATGGGTTGACGTTCGGTCGTCATCTGCTTCCCCTGCCCTGTGGCCCGGGAGACGGAGAGGTGTGTGTGCTGTTGCTGTGGGCGTGCGCCCGGGAGGCGGATTCCTCTCTCCGCGGAGCGCTTGGTCTTGCGTGCGAGTTCGTGGAGGAGGCCATGCGAGACCACGACGGTATCCAGGGGTTCGTCACGCGCTGGGGAGCAGCGGGGGGGAGTTTGGACAGCACGCAGTATGAGCAGGCGGCGGGCATCCACGGCCCGACGATGCTTCGCAGTTGGAGCACGAGGTGGCTGCGCGCGGTGGGGAATCACGCCCTGTGGCTGGGCTCGGAGTTGCGGAAACGGCTATCGCGCGAGGAGCTCGAGGCGTTGTCGTCGGTCGCGCAGGTGGAAGCGGCGGGGTCCTACCTCCGGGTGACGCTGCGCACGGGCGAAAACGAAGAGGTATCCCGCGTGGAGAGGGCGCTCTGTGGGTTGTTGCCGACGCGGGACGACGCGTGGTCGGCGCAGAAGGAGGTGTATCAGCCGAAGGAAGGGTGAGGCCCTCATTGCACGGCCGACGCGATGGCGGTATCGTCCCCGGATGAAGACTGCTTGGGCTTTCGCGTTGGCGTGCGTTGTTGCGGGCTGCGGTTCCGAAGAGAAAGCGGCGCAAGGGGGGACCGGCGGTGGAGAAGCCGGTGGAGGGGGCGACGGCGGAAGCGGCGGAATCGCGGGCACGGGAGGCGGGTCCGGTTCCGGGGGCGCGGCAGGGGCTGCCACGGGGGGCAGCGCAGGGAGCGCGGGAAGCGGGGGAGGCGCAGGGAGCGCAGGGACCGCGGGGTCGGCGGGAACGGGGGGCGAGACGGGTTCGGGAACGACTGCCCTCTACGAGCCGTGCCAGGAGACGGCTGCGTGTCTTCCGGGCCTGCACTGCCAGAGCAACGTACCGGAGCCCCAGGGCGGCCAGTGCACCCACGCGTGCGCGAGCAACGACGACTGCGAGGCGGCGGGCGGAGCCCAGGCGCTGTGTCATCCGGTGTCGTCGACTTGCGTGATTGGCTGCGGCATGTACGGCGGTGATTGCCCTGCCGGGCTGGTGTGTACTGACGTGCAGTTCTGCACGGAGGGGTCGGATCTCGTGCCGACGAAGACCACGGGGGAGAGTTGCACCACGGCGCTCGAGTGCCTTAACGGTGCAGCGTGCGTGTCGGGGGAGCACACGGCGCCCTACTGTTCTCCTGCGTGCGCGAGCGACGACGACTGCAAGGTGGGCGCGCCGGATGCGGTGGGTACGTGCAACGCGGCGGGGGGGCTGACGTTCTGCATCTACATGTGTGGGTTCATGGCGAACGGGGCGGACTGCCCGGGCGACATGACGTGTGAGGTGGCAGTTTGCCGGTGATGGGTTGGGAGGGGCGGCAGCGTGTCGATGGTGCAGGAAATTGGCATTCGCCCGGATTGCCACGCAGGGGCGCTACTTCGACTCGGTCCGGCAACCAACGCCTCGTCACGACGCCAGCGGGAGGCATCCCCGACTATTCACAGGTGTGCGGATCCACCGCCTGGCAAGTGCCGTCCACGCACGACGCCAGCTCGTAGCAATTCCCGCCCACCGCGTACAATTCCTCGCACGTCTCGCCGAGCTTCCGGCGAGGCTCGCAGGTGCCCGTGAACGTGTTCTTGTTCGAGATCCTGCAGATGAAGCCCGGAGCGCAGTACTCGATCGATGCGCCGAGAATGCCGCACGGCTCCGCGTCCGTCGCGCTGGTACCGTACGGCTCGCATGTGGTGGTGTCGGTGTTGCACCAGCCGGTGAACCGGCAATGGTCGTTTTGGGGGGTAGGCGTGCAGGATTCACCTATGTCGGCGTGCTCCACGCACTTGCTCTGGATGCAGGCAAGCTTGGGACCGCACGCGTTGGAGTACGAACAGGCATCGCCCAGCCCGGGCATCTTCGTGCACACGCCGGACGTGCACACCAGGCCTCCCTTGCAGTCACCCGAGGTGCAGTCTCCGCCTTCGTCCAGGAGCTTCGTGCACGAGCCGCAGGTCGAGCCCGCCGGCACGGAGCAGTGCGAGGTCTCACACTGGTAGCTCGAAGAGCACGCTGCGCCGTCCGCCAACTGCCCAGCAGGAGTATCGCAGGCCGCAACCGTAGTGATGCCCCACACGAGCCAGTCCTCGAACGCCCCGCAGTCGGCCAGGATGGGGGCCACGGCATCGGTGCAGGCCTGGAACTGCTGCGGTGTCGTATTGCTTTCCTCTGAGAACACGTAATCCACGCACCGATCTGTCATGAGATTGGCGCACGAGGCCACATCAGGAAACGTCATGTACAGCATCATGGGCACGCACTTCTCGTAGGCGGCGCACACCTCCCCCCAGTACGCTTCGCAGGCCTCTACTTCACCGGCCGGAGGCCCAGAGCCGGCCTCGCCCGCATGGCCGCCCGCGGCTGCAGTGCCTGCACCGCCGCTCTCACCGGCATGGCCTCCCGCATCAGCCCCCGCTGCGCCCGCTGCGCCTCCCGTGCTGGGTGCCGCACTGGCTGGGTTGGACTCGTCACTGCTGCACGCCGCGAGGAGTCCCACCAGGATCGCGCCACAGACCAACGCACAACGCATGGACTTTCTCCTTGAGTGGACGCCGAGCTTAGATGATTTTTGCGAAAAGGGAAACTCGTTCAGTTTCGTACTCAGGGGGCGTTGGAGTTCAAGGCGAACGGTGCGAACTGCCCGGGGCGACCTGACGTGGGAGGGGGCGGTTTGCCGGTGGTGGGTTGCGAAGGGTGGTGGCGCGACAGACCACGGAAATTGTAGATTGGGGACTCCACTCTCCACCGAGAGGTCGAGCGATGCAATCACCAGGACAAGGATCGCCGCCCGGGCAGGGAGGGCCTTTTGGCCCCCAACCATCCGGTTACGGACAGTACCCCGGACAGCCGCAGGGGGCGTCTCCCTATCAGCCGCAGCCTCGTCCGCAAGCGGGGCCGCCTCAGCCCTTTCCGCAGCCCTATCCACAACCGGCGCCTCCCCCACCGTCTCCGGGAGCTTTCGGCGCTCCGCCGGGACCACCGCCCCAGGCTTTCGGCGCTCCGCCGGGACCACCGCCCCAGGTTTTCGGCGCTCCGCCGGGACCACCGCCCCAGGCTTTCGGCGCTCCGCCGGGACCACCGCCCCAGGCTTTCGGCGCTCCGCCGGGACCACCGCCCCAGGCTTTCGGCGCTCCAATCGGGCAGGCCTTCGGTGCTGCCGCCGGAGGTCCGGCCACCCTCAATCCAGCCCTCGTGGCAACACCAGGACAGTCCGTCGCCTTCAAGACAGATCACGTCAAACCCCGCCTCGGCGGGCTCGGACTGGTGGGGCTCGGCTTCCTGCTCCTGGCGCTGAACGCCTACACGTTGTGGAGCAGCGAGGAGTTCTATCCGAAGGCGCTCTTCTTCGCTTTCCCTCTGCTGCTCGTCGGCGGCTGGATGACTGTCGTCGGCAAGCCTCTTGACTCGAAGACCGGTCAGCCTGTGCTCTGGAGCACCATCGGCGCCGGAGCCGTGGGCGGCCTCGGCGTGATCGTCAGCATCGCCGCGATCTGGTTCATCGGCTGCTGAACAGCGTGCATCCCCGCGCAGCGGTGTCGCGCCCCATGCCGAGGGGGCTCCTTGGGATCACCCGTTGGGCTCGAATCCTGCGTCAGCGTAGGCACGCGCCAAGAGATCTTCGAGGCCGAGGGCAGCGGCCCATTTCGTCAGGTAGTCCCGGTCGAGACGCTCCCGCTGCACGCGCATGACGCCAAGAACGTCCTTCCACTGACGTTCGGAGATCTCGTTGCCCAGCCGAAACCACTCCAGTTTGTTAAGAATCGTGTCTTCAGGAGTCGCCACCGGGAACACTTCGCCCGGTTCGAGCTCTCGGCTTTGTGCCCGGGAGAACGCGACCCGGTCATAGGCCCTGTGCTTCAGCACGAAGACGTCGACCTTCAGCATGGTCTCGAGATGGATGACGTTGAACGTTGCACGGCGTCGCACAGCGTCTCGAACCATGTCTTCGTCGATGTAGTAGGCATCGCTCAACGCCACGACCAGATCCTTGACATGATCCGGTCCAAGGTCCGCCACGAGATCGACGTCGAGTGTGGATCGCGGAACACCATGGATGGAGCTGACCACAGACCCTCCGATGTGCCATGCCACGCCGAGCCGCTCGAACGCACGCGCCACGGGGGCGGTCGCTCTTACGATGTCCGACTCGCTCATGGCGCCTTCGAGGCCCGCTGCTGGGCAAGTCGCTGTGCGATGCCCATCGCAAGCTCCTCACCGTAGTTGAGCCGAACGAATTCCACGTTGAGGTCGTCCTCTGTGAGGCCTGGGCGCGCTTCCCGCAGTGCCTGCCGGGACCACCGGATCACGCTCGCGGAAAGAGAGCTCACCAGTCGAAAACGCTTCGCCGTCGACGCCTGCCGGAGCAGCCCAATCCATACCTCCTCCACCACAGGATCGGTGTCGCCGGAGAAGCTATTCATCGGTCGCCCTTGTTCTTGCACGATCTACATCGTGAACGGCACGGTCTTCGACGGCAAGACCTTCGATCCGGTCGTCGAGCCGGAAACGGGGTGGGCCGTGCTCCGATGCGGGTTTCGCCCTTTCAGGTTGGGTCAGGACGGGCACCATGGTCGTGCGCGGATCGGGCCCCGGTGGTCCGCGCGTCACGCGCCCGTCCCCTTGCCTCGTAGCTTTCCGCGTCGCAAACTCCATCGCATGACCCGGTCACCGCTCCCCCTGGCTGCCCTCGCACTCGGGGTCGCCTGCGGTGGACCGAGCGAGCCGCACGAGCCGACCTGCCTAGCCATCGACGACGTGGAAACGCCAGCATGGTCCCATCCGTCCTCAACCCCGACGACGACGGCCATGACCGCGCCTCCGCGCGAGACGGTGCGGATCGAAGCACCTGCGGAGCCGGATCCCGTGGGGCGGTTATTGCGACGTAGCAAGCGGCGGGTGAGGAACCTTTCGCTGCACCAAGCTCCCGTGGACGACACGCTCCGCATGCTCGCGGACATGGGTCGGTTCAACGTGGTGGTCGTGAGCGAGGTGGGCTCTGTCAAGGTGTCGGTCGACCTTCGGGACGTTTCCTTGGAAGGCGCTTTCCGCGCGGTGCTCGCCAGCGCGCACCTCGAGGCACGGTTGCTGGCGGACGACATCGTGGAGGTTCGCGCGACGGGAGCGCGGTAATCACATTTTCATCATCTTCTCGAGCCGGGGCACGATGAACCCCACGGCGCCATCGCCTTTGATGCCGCCCTGCACGCGCGTGTCCGAGCACCGGCCATCCTCCGTGGGTTTGGCGAACAGGGGGATCAGCTCCGACAGGCAGCCGGCCTCTCGCAAGGCCGCTTCGTGTCGGTCGCGGTCGAACTCGACCAGGCGCAGCGTCGGGAACCGCTGGTCCAGCTCTCCCCTCGCGGCAGCGTCGTGGAACCGTTGACAGGGCTCACACCAAGGCGCGCCCACGTACACGATGAGCTCGCGACCTTCGCGCATGGCGCGCTCTCGCTCCGTCCGGATCAAGGTGCGCGCATCGGCGACCTCGTGCGCGACGGGCACGATTTCCACACGGCCGGTCGCGGCGGAAGCGGTGGGGGAAGCACCAGAAGGCTGGGCCGGCTGATCGCACGCAGAGGCTGCGAGGGCGGCAATCAGAAGGGGAAGAGCTTGCCTCATGGGTCGCAAGATAGCGCCAGGACACGACGTCGGGGAGGCCTTCGGCGCGTCCGAATCGCAAGCGCAAGGCCCACTGCGATCCACAACGGCCAGGAGGAGCGCCGCACCGGTCCCGTCGCCGCACGGCAACCTCCCGTCGCATGGACGGTGGGCATCGACGGGTCGGGCGACGAGGGGCGCACTTCGAGCGCGAGGGCCCCCACGAAGGCAGGCAGGGCGACGGAGGCCAACCCGTCCGCATTGCCTACGACGTGGACCCAGTCCACGACGACGGTTCCACCGGTCGTCTCGAACGCGCGGACGGAGCAAACCGAACGAGGGTCGCAGGGAACGCGAAGGCTCGCTCCCTGCACGCTCGGCATGCCTGCCTTCGACGCAATCTCCCAGCGTGCGTCGGGATGGCGGAGGTAGATCATGGCACCCGTCGTCCCCTTGCGGCCGAAGACGTCGAGGTCGTTCTCGCCGGCCGCAGCGGTCACGTCATCGCCGAGCGGCTCGTGCATGCCGCGGAGGTCGACGGACTGGACGAAGGAGGCCACGCCCTGCTGGGTGTTCCACAGGTCGAAGGGACGCAGGTAGGAATCCCACCACCAGGACATGGCTCCTCCCCACACTCCGCTGGCGAGCGCGACCCAGGAGCCTTCGGCGAGGTGCAGGCCTTCCACGTCCTGGTTCTGCAGCTCGCCGAGGTAATCGAGCCCGAACTCGGCGAAGATGGCGGGCTTGCCATGGGCGCGCATGGCATGCGCGTCTTTCGGGAGGTTGAACCAGAGCGCTCCGCCATACGCGTGGGCTTGAACGATGTCGTACGCGTCCGAGTCGAAGAGGCGCGCAGGGGCGAGCGACGGACGCACCATGACGCTTGTGGTCACGAGGTGGTGATACGGGTCGAGGGAGCGCAGGTCACGCGCGCGATCCTCGTTCCACGATGTCACCACAGCGACAGGCGCGTGGACGCCGTCGAGCTCGTTCATGACCTCCCAGGCGAGCAGGGAGCGGTAGGCTCCGTAGCGTGCCACGAGGTAGCGCAGCTTTCGGCGGGACAGCTCGAGAGCTGCGGGGTTCGAGAAGAAACACTCGCTGTCGTCGCAGGGACCGCCGTTGGCCGCGTTGTAGGGGTTCTGATCCCAGCTCGACCAGGTGTCCGCCTCGAGCTGGCTGTGCTGCCAGAGCACGAGCTGGATCGCGATCCCCAGTGTCTCTGCGAGCGAGAAGACCCGGTCCAGACGGCTCGCGACTTCCACGCTGTAGCGGCCAAGCCCGGCATAGTACCCCGACGGATGGTCGGGACCCCACTCCAGGGTCCAGCCTTCCCCGAAGTGGGTCATCCAGAGCCGCGCCCACGTGCCTCCTGCTGCAGCCAGAGACGCCAGATAGGCCTCGAGGTCGTAGCCGGCCGAGGGGTCTGCCGACCAGCAGAGGTTCGCGCCCACGGGAACGTAAGGCGTGCCGTCGTCGTGGGAGAGAGCCCTGGGGTCGGAGGGGTCGACGCGGACAAACCCTCTTTCGTCCCCAGGAACCACGTCGAAGACCAAGGTGGCCGCGACGTCCTCGCCTTCCGGGTCGCGGGCCACGACGGAGACTTCGTGCCGCCCGAGCTCCATGGGAGCGTAGCGAACACGGAAGGAGCCCGGGCCGGCGGCGACGATCACCTCGCGTCCGTCGACCAGAGAGCGGGAGGTGTCGCGGTCCCAGTAGGCGGGCAAACGATGCAGGTCTCCGCTGGGTGTTGCGATGAGGGCGTCGACGGTGATCAGGGCGGGGTCGAAGGGATTGTCGTAGGCGCGAACAAGGGAGACGCGAGCCCGGAAGCGTTCACCTTGTCGGACGGTGGTCGCCTCCGCGGTGACGTTATCGATGCCCGCGGCCAGGGCCACACGGGAGGAGAGCCCCAGCGCGAGGAGCGCAGCCAGCGCCAGACCTGCAGGAAACTCAGGCACGCCCGCATTGTGGCACGAATCGGTCGGGGCGCGAGTGCAACGTCATGGATCTTCGGCTCATCGGAGGCTACGAGTGCTCGCCCATGACTTCCGAACGTACCCAGGCCAGACCCGTCATCGTGATCACCGGAGCGAGCCGAGGCGTCGGGCTTGGTGTGGCGTGCCTGCTGGCGGCCTACCAAACGTCGACGTTTCTGACGGCAAGAGGAGCTTCTGAGCTGCAGCGCGTGACCGCCTTTTTGAAAGGCCAGGGAGCCTCGGTCGAGCATCAAGCCTGCGACGTGGCGGACGAAGCGGCGATGACGGACGCCTTGGGTATGGCTGCGCAGATAGGCCCGATCGAAGGTATGCTCAACAATGCGGGCGTGCTCGAGCCGATCGGCCCGATCGACAAGATCGAGATCGCGGCGTTCGAAGCGCACATGAGGACGAACGTGACAGGGGTGCTCGTGGGCATCCGGCGAGCGCTGGCGCATCGGGCCCCGGGGCATCCGCTGCGCATCGTCAACGTCTCGTCCGGGGCCGCCACGCACGGCTATCGAAGCTGGGGCGCCTACTGCGCCTCCAAGGCCGCCGTGAACCTGCTGACGGAAGTGGCTTCCGCGGAGTCCGACGCAAGCACAAGTGTGGTTGCGGTCGCCCCGGGCATCATCGAGACGCGCATGCAGCGCACCATCCGGGACACGCCGCCGAGCCAGTTCCCCGACGTTGCGAAGTTCCAGGATCTGAAGAACCAGGGTGCCCTGCTGCATCCCGTCGACGCGGCGAACGCGCTGGTGTGGCTGCTGTGCGAAGCTCCCTTGTCGTTGTCCGGTCGCTTCGTGGACGCGCGCGACGAAGAGATGCTGCGAAACGTGCCCCGTGCGGACGAAACCGCGGTGCGTCGGGCCAAGGGCTGGTTCGAGGCGCTGGAAACCTGGGGTTGACTCTTCACGAAAGGTGCTATGGGGTTCCCGTCCGGGCGTCGAGGCGCGCGCTGGCAAGGAGAACCCGGTGAAGCTCACGTTGATCTACCCGTGCATGGGCCGTCGGCCCGGCAAGTCGTACGTTCGGTCCTGGCAGATGGAGCCGCTGCCGGCCGCCCAGATCGCGGGGCTCACGCCGCCAGGGGTCGACATCACGTTCTGGGATGATCGTATGGAGCCGATCCCGTACGACGATCCCGCGGACCTCGTGGCGATCACGGTGGAGACGTACACGGCAAAGCGTGCGTACCAGATCGCGACGGAGTATCGCCGGCGCGGCGTGCCGGTCGTCATGGGGGGATTCCACCCGACGCTGCTTCCCAACGAGGTGCTGCACTATGCCGAAGCGGTGGTGGTAGGGGAAGCGGAGGAGACCTGGCCGCAGCTGGTGCGAGACTTCGAGCGAGGCGAGATGAAGCGCGTGTACCGCACGACGCGTCGCCCCGACATCTCGAAGACGATGCCGAACCGAACGATCTTCGGGAAGAAGAACTACCTGAAGTTTGGGCTGGTGGAGGCGGGCCGGGGATGCACGCAGCACTGCGAGTTTTGCGCGATCCAGACGGGGTTCGCGGCGACGCAGACGATGCGGGACCCGCAGGTGATCGTCGATGAGATTCGGCAGCTCAAGCGCAAGCACAAGCTGTTCTTCTTCGTGGACGACAACATCGTGGCGCACCTCGACAAGGCCAAAGAGCTCTTCGAGGCGCTGATCCCGCTCAAGATCCGGTGGGTGAGCCAGGCCTCGATCAACATGACGTACGACCGGGAGCTGCTCGCGTTGATGAAGCGCTCGGGGTGCCTGGGCGTGCTGATCGGGTTCGAGTCCTTGAACGACGAGAACCTGAAGTCGATGAACAAGGGGTTCAACACGGCCCGAGGGGGTGCGGCGGAGGCGGTGCGTCGACTGCACGAGCACAACCTTCTTCTGTATGCCACGTTCGTGTTTGGCTACGAGAACGACACGCTCCAGAGCTTCCGCGACACGGTGCAGTTCGGGATCGACAACAAGATCTTCATGATGGCCTTCAACCACTGCACGCCGTTTCCGGGCACCCCGCTGTACGACCGTCTGCAGCAGGAGGGGCGTTTGCTCTACGACAAGTGGTGGCTGGACGACCGGTACAAGTACGGCGAGGTGCCCTACCGCTCGAGCCTGCCGCCGGAGGTCATCCAGCGTGAGTGCGTGAAGGCGCGCAAGCACTTCTACGGACCTCGGTCCATCTTGCGAAGGATGTGCAAGACCAACACCCCGGACCTCGAGATGCTGCGCAACTACCTGTTCATCAACCTGCTCCTTCGCAAAGAAGCGTCGCAGCGGGAGCACTACCCGCTGGGGGATCTGGGGTTCCAGGGCGAGCTTCTCGAGACCAGCTTGCCGATGCCCGCGGAGCGGGTGAGACCGGCCCTCGTCCGAGAAACGGGCCATGCCCCAGGCGTCGCCGCGATCGAGGTGTGAGATGCGTGTGTTGTTGCTCATGGCCGACGCCCAGATGCACAAGTTCCACATCGGATCGCATGTGCGGTCGGCGCGGGAGGCGCCCCTGTCGCTGTCGACGCTGGCTGCGCTGACACCGGACCGGCCGGACATCGAGTACACGCTGGTGGACGAGAGCGTGGACAAGGTCCCGTTGGACTTCCCGGCGGACCTGGTGGGCATCAGCGCGCTCACGGGGACGGCACGTCGGGCCTACGCGCTGGCGGATCACTTCCGCGGGCGCGGGATTCCCGTGGTGATGGGCGGCGCGCACGTCACGATCTTGCCGGAGGAGGCCCGCCCCTTCGCCGACTCGCTGGTGATCGGCATGGCGGAGAAGACCTGGCCCCAGGTCATTGAGGACTTCGAGGCAGGCAAGCTGGCCCCCGAGTACCGCGAGCCGGAGACGGACAGTGACTGGGCCGAAGGCATCCCCACGCCCCGCTGGGACCTCACACGCCGCAGCGGCTACATGATGCCCTACGTGGTGCACGCCACACGCGGCTGTGTCCATGGCTGTGACTTCTGCTCCGTGCGCGGCATCTGGAAGAAGTTCCAGCGACGGCCGGTCGCCGACGTCGTGCGAGACATCCGCGCGATCCCGACGAAGCGCTTCGTTCTCAACGACGTGAGCCCTTTCGACGACGTGGAGTACGCGAAGGAGCTTCTGACGGCGATGATTCCGCTGCGCAAGAAGTGGGGCGGGCTTGCGACCACGCGCATCACGGATGACCCGGAGCTATTCGAGCTGTTGCAGAAGAGCGGGTGCAACTACTTGCTGCTGGGGTTCGAGTCGGTCAACCAGCAGGCGCTCAACCGCATCGCCAAGGGGTTCAACAAGCCCACGGACTACAAGGTCGTGATGCAGCGCCTTCGCAAGGGGGGCATCATCGTGCAGGGCTGCTTCGTGTTCGGCTTCGACCACGACACCAAGGACGTGTTCGCGCAGACGGTGGAGCAGGTGCAGGACCTGAAGATCGACATCCCGCGCTACTCCTTGTACACGCCGTACCCTGGGACGCCCCTGTTCCGCCGGCTCGACCGGGAGCAGCGCATTCTCAGCTACGACTGGTCCGACTACGACACGATGAAGGTGGTCATCCGGCCGAAGTTGATGTCCCCGGTGGAGTTGTACGAAGGTTTTCGCTGGGCGTACCGGGAGACCTTCAAGCTCCGCAACATCTTCGAGCGCACGGTGGGGGCGGGGCTGAACTTCCCTATCGCGTTCATGGGCAACCTCACCTACCGGCTCTACGTGAAGCGACTCGCGCGAGCGCGCGGCTTCGAGATGCCGCTTCCGGAGCGAGCATCCCAACCGCAGCAGGACCTCGTGCCCTTGCGCACCGATGCGGTGAACCAGGACCAGATTCCGGCGGCCTGACAGATGCGCGCGGCGGCACAGTGTGGTGACCGTCGGGGCTCGGAATCTCGGGTTGTGACTGTGGGGGATCGATGATGGATTTGAACACCCCTGGCCTGCACCAGGCCACCCTCCTGCTGGTGGCCGTGATGAGCCAGGGCTGTGCCTTCGGGGCAACCGGTGCAATCATGGCCTCCATCGATACTTCCGGCCAGGTCGGCGTCGAGACGCAGGGCAGCGGTCTGGCGGGTGTCATCGCGAAAGACAACCCCAGCACGGTCGCGACGGTGCTGCCGGAGATTCTCGTGGGCGTGGGCTACCGGGGACTGGGGTCGCGCGACGCGGTCGGGACGTACCTTGCCATCGCTCCGCGGTTCTCGATCACGCATGTTCCGGCCGAGGGCGCATCTCGCCGCGCCGGGGTGTCCTTCGGGGCAGTGATCCCCTTTCGCCACGAGCGCAAGGCTGGCATCATCGTGCGGGTGTACGGGGCAACTTATCCGCAGCGCTCGGTGCACGACTCGCCCAGCGAGTGCACCGAATACGGGGATGACACCGTGAGGTACACCGGCCGGGACCCCGACCGCCGCAGCCACGACCTCGGAGGCCAGCTCGCTGCGGGCCTTTGGTGGACCGATGACAGGCGCAACTCGGTGTCAGGAGAGGTCCTGGCGGGAGCCGCCTACCAGTATATGCACCTGACCCCACCCTGCCGCAGGTGAGCGTATCGGACCAAGCTCGCCAACCCCGACATCGCCCAACCCCCGGGTGACGTAAGTGACCTGTTCCGTCGTTCAATCCTGCGTCGTCTGCGCCTCAATACCGAACGCGCTTCGCAATCATCCGCCACACCCCATCGGGGCAGCGTCTCCGCAAGAGACATCGCGCTCGCCGTGACCGTGCGTGGCGACGACGAGGTGGGACGAGAAAACCTTTGCCAGTACTTGCTTCGTCATCCCATAAGCTTGTCGCGCCTGAGCCTCGCGAGTCTGGTGCCCCCACCACCAACCCCAACCCTCTGCGGCTTTTGTGGTTCTCCGGGTGGGGCTCCGGGGATCCCACCGTGACCCGCCAGGACACGCGTCAGGCTCGGCCGAAACCACGACGTTCTCTGCCAAACCACCCGAGCCGGCACATGGAACACGTTGTGCTTCACAGTGCGACCAGAGCGGTCCGTGTGCACAAAACGCTCCCGTGCACGAGGATCGGACAGACGCTTCCTTATCCTCCCTCCCTCTTCCTTTGCTTATCGTCCCGCGCGCACGCGATGGCGGCACGAAACCGCGGGGCATTTCGTTTGACCCGCCGTGCTGGCGGAGGCCGACATCGGATGCTGGCCGCAGGTGGGCCACGGGATCGCGCTATCCCCGACCCACGCGTACTGGGGGGAGGGGCTTTCCATTCTGCGATCGATACGGTCTCGACGTCGCCCCCGTCCAACGCAACCCGCTTGGCCGTGGGACTCGATCAAGTCTACTGGGCAGGGTCCCTCGGCGGCATCTCGTTCGCCCCGCTGGAGGGTGGGCCTGCGACGGCCGTGCAGGGAGGTGGCATAGCCGGGGCGATCGCCATCGGGTCCGCGAGCGTCTACTGGACATCAGAGCCCTCGTTGCTGCGAGCCGGCTTGGGAAGCAACTACGGTCAGGTTCTTCGCGACGGGGTCAGCCAGATCACGGGTGTGGGGGTCGACGACGCGTATGTGTACTACGGGAGCGATTCGGAGACGGGCGTGAGCCTGACCAGGATCGCGAGGTAGCTCTGGTTCAGAACCCAAGCGGCATGTCGAACCGTCGGTCGTCCCGCCAGGCGATCTTTCCCCCTGCGATCTTGCGTCGGGCGAGCTCGCGCATGGTGAGGTTCAACGGCCAGTAGGCCAGGTTCTGCACCCAGGTGTGATCGCGTCCCGGGTCGTAGCGTCGCGCGATCGAGGGCAGCGAGTACATGCGCAGCCACGCGTGCACCCACGCGTCGCGCAGGGTGGAGCGGGACATGTGACGCGGTTCGAAGAACGGGGAGAGCTTCTCGTGGGCGGGGTCGAGCCACCACGTCGGCGAGACGAGACGATCTTCGTGAAGCAAGCGATCATACAAACGCGTTCCGGGGTACGGGGTCAGCAACGCGAACAAGGCCACGGTCAGCTTGGCATCGATGCAGAAGTCGACGGTCCGGGTGAGAGAATCGATGTCGTCGCCGTCGAGCCCGAACACGAAGCTACCCCACACGGCTACGCCCGCATCTGCGAGCCGCCGCACGACTTCGTAGTAACGGCGTGGGTCGTTCTGCTGCTTGCCGGTGGCGCGGGTGGCGTCTCGGTTGACGGACTCGAAGCCGATGAACAAGGCCTTGCACCCGGACTTGGCGAGGAGGTCCACGTTGTCTGGCCGGTGTAACGCGGCGAGGGAGCACTGTCCGACCCAATGCTTGCGAAGGGGGACCATGGCGCGTAGCAGCTCCCGGCCTCGCGACGTGTGGACCATCACGTTGTCGTCGCCGATCAGGACGCGCCGGGAGACCTGCTCGAGCTCCTTCATCACCTCGCGCACGGGGCGGAACCGGAAGTGGCGCCCGTGGTAGGCGGACACGCTGCAGAACTCGCATGGGAAGGGGCAACCGCGCGCGGTCTGGACGACGTCGAAGGGGACGTACTTGGGGGATCGGAACAGATCGCGCCGGGGCAAGGGCAACCCCGCCAGGTCGATCCAGCCTTCGCGACGGTAGATGGGACGCAGGCTTCGGGAGCGGGCGTCCCGGACGACCTCGGTCCAGAGCCCCTCGCCTTCCCCGATGACGATGGCGTCGGCATGGCAGGCGGCTTCGTGGGGCACGAGGGAGGCATGGACTCCGCCGAGCACGACGAGCGATCCGCTCCGCCGGTAGGCATCGGCGACACGGTAGGCTTCTGCCGCGGTCTTCGTGTTGACGCTGATGCCGACGAGGTCGGGGACGGAAGACGGGGGATCGGGGTCGACGGCTTGGACGGAGGCGTCCAGGAAGGAGAGTTCGACGTCTTCGGGGGTGTGGGCGGCAAGCACGGCGGCCCAGAGGGGCTTGACGGGCGTGGAGTCCTCGCCCCGCGGGGCGATGAGGCGGACGTGCATGGTCGGCACCGTGCACCTGTGCTTGCCCCGGCGGCAAGCCCGGCGGCCATTGTCCATTTCCCATTCGCGTCGCAAGCGCTACAAGCCGCGTCATGAGCGACCGCAAGCGCGTGCAGATCTTCTCGGACGGGTCGTGTCTGGGCAACCCAGGTCCCGGCGGGTACGGCGTCGTGCTGGTGTACGAGGACGTTCGTAAAGAGCTGTCCTGTGGGTTCCGCCGCACGACGAACAACCGGATGGAGTTGCTCGCCGCGATCGTGGGTCTGCAGGCGCTGAAGCAGCCGTGCGACGTGACGGTGACGTCGGATTCGGAGTATCTGCGGCAAGGCATCACGCAGTGGATCAAGGGATGGAAGCGGAACGGATGGCGAACGTCGTCGAAGGCGCCGGTGAAGAATGCTGATCTGTGGCGTCAGCTCGACGAGCTGGCGGGTCGTCACGCGGTGGAATGGAAGTGGGTGAAGGGGCACGCGGGGCACGCGGAGAACGAGCGATGCGACGTGCTGGCGCGGACGGCAGCCGAGTCGCGGCCCACGGAGACGGATGCGGGATACGAGGTGACGTGAGGATCGACCCTTTACGTCGGGTCGCGATCGAACCAAGTTGCGGGTCCACGCCCGGTGGGGGTGGAACAGAACGAAGGAAAACAGGAGGTCGACGTGAGCGATCGGATGGTCAATTGCCGCAAGCTGGGGAAAACGCTGCCAGGTCTGCCCAAGCCACCCTACCGGAACGCGCTGGGCCAGAAGATCTACGAGGAGGTCTCGAAGGAAGCGTGGGACATGTGGCTGCAGGAGTCGGTGCGCATCATCAACACGTACCGGGTGGACCTTGCGAGCAAGGAAGGGCAGCGGTTCATGCTCGACCAGACTGCGGTGTTCTTCGGTTTCGAGGCCGGTGATGTCGTGGCCACGGCCTGGACGCCGCCGAAGCAGTGACGGTCACAGGTTGTCGACCAAGTGGACCGGGAGCAGGACGTCCCGGAGGAACTGGGCTGCCCGCTCCGGGGGCGTGGGGTTGATGTAGAAGCCCGTGCCCCACTCGAACCCCGCGACCTGGGTCAAGCGGGGAATGATCTCCAGGTGCCAGTGAAACTCGTCGGGGCGTGACCACCGGCCGCCGGGCGCCACGCGGGGCCGCGTCTGGATCATGAAGTTGAAGGGCGGATCGATCAGCGCGATCCGAAGCCCGAACAAGATCTCCTTGAGCATCCTCGCCATGGAGAGCAGCAGCTCTTCCGACGCATCGATGAAGTCCGACTCGTGCCGCCTGGGGTAGATGTGGATCTCGAATGGAAACCGTGAGGCGTAGGGCGCCATGGCCACGAACTCGGACGTGGCCTTGACGATGCGGTCCTTGCGGGCGAGCTCCTCGCGAGCGATGTCGCAGAGCAGGCAGCGTCCGGTGGCGGTTCGATGGGCCTGTGCGCACTGGATCTGCTCGTTAACGAAACGCGGAACGATGGGCAGGCCGATGATCTGGGCGTGGCTGTGCTCCTGGGAGGCGCCTGCGACGGAACCCCAGTTCTTGAAGATCTGGACGTACTCGATGCGGACGTCAGCCATCATGGCGCGGGCGCGGTCCTGGTAGGCAGCGAGCACGCTGGCGATGTGGTCCACGGACAGGTCGCACATGTGCGCGTCATGGTCCGGGGTTTCGATGACGACCTCGTGCATGCCGATGCCGGTCATGTGGTCGAAGAGGCCCTCACCGTCGCGGTCGAGGCGCGCGTTGGCTCCGACGGCGGCGTACTTGTTGGGTACGACGCGCACGGACCACCCGGGTTCGTCGGGGGCGGAGTCCGGGGAGCGATAGGCCAGGACCTCGGGGGGGGTTTCCCACTCATGGCCGTTGCAGAACACGCAGGGCCCGGCGGCTCGTTCGTTGCGGACGGAGCCGAAGTCGGAGGGACGCTTGCCGCGCTCGGTGGCGATGATGACCCAGCCGCCGTTGAGCGGATCTCTTCGAAACTCGGACACGTCAGCCCAGCGATCCTGGTTGGGCACCGGCCTGGAGCATCTGCTCGCGGGCTTCGCGCCCCCCCTTTTCGGTCACCGGTCGCATGCCGCCTTCGATCAATCGGACCTCGAAACCCTCCCGGAGCGCGTCGAGAACGGTAGCCTTGACGCAAACGTCCTCTGCCAGCCCTCCCACCCACAGGCAATGGACCTTGGCGTCCCGCAGGCGCTGCGCAAGTCCGGTCCCGTCGAACGCGGAGTAGGCATCGCGGTCGTCGGCCTCGGCCTTGCTGATGACGATGGCGCGGTTGGGCAGCGTGAGGTCCGGGTGAAAAGCTGCGCCCTGGGTATCGCGGACGCAGTGAACAGGCCAGGGGCCGCCACGCGGCGCGAAGGACACGTGCTGCGGGGGGTGCCAGTCCCGCGAGGCGTACACCGGAACGTCGGCGGCGAGGGCGGCTTCGATCCAACGGTTGAGCACAGGTACCACGGCGTCGCCCTCGGGGATGGGAAGGGAGCCGCCGGGGCAGAAGTCCGATTGAACGTCTACCAGCAGCAGGGCGTCGGCTGAGCCGAAGGAGCGGGGCATTCTTTCCTCCTGTGACCGGATGCTAGCACGCATGCCTCTCACGGTTCTCGTTGACAAGCGTATTTGTGGGCGTCCACGGCACGGTTCAGAGGAGACCCAAGCGATCCAGCGCGCGCGCGATCTGCGAGGCAGGTGGCTTCCGCCCTCGAACGGGGTTGGCAGGCATTCCAGGTCGTCGCGGATGAGCCCCGTTCTCGGCAGCGTCGTCGAAGTAGACGATGTCGGGTGCCGGGCAAACGACGGCCTGCTCATAGAGCTCGAAGATCGAGGGGTCGGGCTTCATGTGGCCGAGCAGGTGACTGGCGTGCCGCTGCTCGAGCATCGACAGGGAAGGAAAAGTGTCCGGGTGGTCGAGCATCCACTGCCAGTGATGGTTGCAGGTGTTGGACAGACAGCCGAGGCGGACCCCTCGGTCCCTCAGTTGGCCGATGAGCTCGGCGACCCCGTCGAACTCTCCGAGCAGCCAGGACTCGGAGATACGGCGCGCCTCGGACGGGTCGAACCGTCCGCCCAGGGCGTGGGCCCAGGCTTCGAACAGGGAATCGTCGGTAAGCTGGCCGAGCTGCCATACGAACAGCAGGCGGGCGACCTCGTCGGGCCGTTCGGGATGGGTGGGGGGGCGCCACGGGACCCCTGCGCGCTCGGCCGCGGCCTGCGTGGTCGGGCACAGACGCACGAGCACGTTGCCGAGGTCGAAGGTGACGATCGGGTTGGCTCTGGGCGCATGATTCATGACGGGACTCCTCGGCTCGACGTGCCCTGAAGGTCTACAACAGCAACAACGGATCACAAACCGGTGCTCGTTCGTCCGCTGCGATGATGCTATCGTGCGAGGCATGGGACGGCTGTCAGGGCAGCGTTCTGCGGTTCGCATGGGGGTGGTGGGATGCTGCCTGAGCGCGACGCTGTGCGTTGCGTGTGCCTTCTCCCTCGAAGACGTGCAAACGACCGCTCAGGATGGCGGCTCGTCCTATGTCCAGAAGGACGCTTCGCAGCAGAGCGACGCGCCGCAGCAGGGCGACGTGTCGACGGACGGGGGGGCAGTGGATGGGTGCTGGCCTTCGTCGGACGAGGCGTTGTGCGAGACCGCGGGGCGCGGGTGCGGGCCTTTCCAGACGACGGACGAATGCGGACAGCTTCGTGACGTATCGTGCGGCATTTGCGCGGAGACCGCGCACTGCGAGGCGGGGGCCTGCGTGGCCTGGGGGTTTGCGTGGAAGACGTCGGCGTGGTCGGCCTGCTCGGCGTCGTGCGACGGGGGGACGTGGAACCGCCAGGTATGGTGCGAGCGGGAGGACGGGCAGGCGGCGCCGGATGCGTATTGCGGGAGCGGGAGGCCGGCGGGTTCGGAGATTTGCAATACCCAGGCCTGCTGCACGCCTTGGTGCGCCCCGCATGACGCGTGCGGGTCGGACGGGTGCGGCGGGACGTGTGGGAGCACGTGTTCGAGCGACCCGTACCCGCGAACCTGTCGGGACGGCTATTGCGTGTGGGAGCATGGGAACAACGGGTCGGTGACGTGCGACACGCTCTGTTCGTGGGAGGAGTCGCTGTGCGTGGACACGTCGACGGGGCAGTGTTCGGTGAAGGCGGAGATGGACTGTTACTGCTGGTAGGCGTGGGGTCTCAGGGGCGACCTACCCGCGAGGCGGGTTGCCTCATCAATCGTGCCTCTACCTGAACGCTTCTCGTATCGAGAAACGGGGTCTGTGGGGGTAGGGGGGCGGCCAGTCCTGTCCAATTGACAGGGTTCGTGCCCCCGACTACGTAACCCATCGTTCTTGTGATTGCGCGCACTTCGGCGCGACATCACGGGCTCATCTCTTGTTCGAGGAGCGTGTCTTCATGGTTGAGACCTACGCGCCGCTCTTGCTGATGCTCGGCATCGCGTTCGTCGTGGTCGTGGGCTTCTTCTTGGCCAGCCATTATCTGGGACCGAAGAAGCCTTCCCCCGAGAAGAGCATGCCGTTCGAGTCTGGCAACCCTTCGCCCGGGGCCAGCCACTTGCGCATGAGCGTGAAGTTCTTCCTGACGGCCATCTCGTTCGTGGTGTTCGACGTGGAGGTGGTGTTCCTCTACATCTGGGCGGTTCACTTCAAGTCCCTGGGGGGCGCCGGGCTCGCCATGATGACGGCTTTCCTCGCGATGCTCGTCATTGGCTTGGTGTACGAGCTGAGGAAAGGAGCGCTCGAATGGGAGAGCTGACAAAGCCGACGACGTCGCAGGTCATCCAGACGGGCGAGTCGGGGTTTGCGACGACGAAGTTCAACGAGCTCTTGGCGTGGGCGCGGAAGTATTCGCTCTTTCAGTACCCCTTCGTCACGGCTTGTTGTGCGATGGAGTTCATGTCGACGGCGAGTCCGCGGTACGACCTTGCGCGATTCGGGTCGGAGGCGCCGAGGTTCACGCCGCGGCAGGCCGACGTGCTCTGGGTGGTGGGGACGGTGAGCCAGCGGCAGGCGCCGATCTTGAAGCGCGTGTACGAGCAGATGACGGAGCCCAAGTGGGTGATCGCGTTCGGGACGTGCGCGTCGTGCGGTGGTTTTTACGACAACTACGCGACGCTGGCTGGGATCGACAAGGTGGTGCCCGTCGATGTGTACATCCCTGGGTGTCCGCCTCGACCGGAGGCGGTGCTCGACGGGCTGATGTTGTTGCAGGACAAGATTGCGCGGGGGGATCACACGCCTGGGGTGGTCAAGCCGCGGCATGATCCTGGGGAAAACCTGGTGCAACTGCGCCGGAAGACGGGGTAGCCCGGAGGTAATCGATGGCGCAGAAGCTTCTCGACATTCTGATCGAGCGGTTTGGTAGCTCGGTCGTGCTGAGCACACACAGCCGATGCGGCGACGACACGGCGGTCATCGACGCGGGGCACTGGCGCGAGGTGGCGACGTTTCTTCGGGACGACCCGCGCTGCAAGATGAACATGCTGTCGGATCTGTGCGGGGTGGACCATATCGGCGAGGCGAAGCGCCTCGAGGTGGTGGCTCATCTCAACTCCCTGGATCTCGGGCATCGTCTGCGCATCAAGGCGCGGGTGGGCGACGAGGAGTGCGAGGGGGCGGTGATCGACAGCCTGGTGCCGGTGTGGTCCGGCGCGAACTGGTTCGAGCGGGAGACGTTCGACATGTTCGGCATCCGGTTCGAGGGGCACCCGGACCTTCGGCGGATCTTGCTGTACGAGGAGTTCGAGGGGTATCCGCTGCGGAAGGACTACCCGGCGGCGAAGACGCAGCCGCTCATTCCCTACCGTGAGGGGCCGGACGTGCTCGACAAGATGGCGCCTTTCGGGGCGGACGAGGGCATGGTCTTCGGCAGGAAACACCTCGACTACATGAAGGAAGAGGACTGATGGAACCACTCGACCAAGAAACGGAAGAGAGTGGACTCGAGCTCCCATCCGACCCCATGCAGCTCATGATGGGCCCGTCCCATCCCGCCATGCACGGAACCGTGCGTATCGCGGTGGAGCTTTCCGGGGAGGTCGTGGTCAAGGCCGACGTGCAGATCGGTTTCTTGCACCGCGGGTTCGAGAAGAGCTGCGAGCGCGGCACGTGGACCCAGGTCTTTCCCTACGTGGACCGGTGCAACTACTCGTCGCCGATGCTCAACAACGTGGGCTACGCGCTGGCCGTCGAGAAGCTGTGCGGCCTGCACGTCCCGGACCGTTGCCAGTACTACCGGGTGATTCTCGGGGAGTTGGCGCGCATGGCGGACCACCTCGTGTGCAATGCGGCCATGGCGATGGAGCTGGGGGCGTTCACCCCGTTCCTGTGGTGGACCCGTGCGCGCGAGATGATCTACGACCTGTTCGAGGAGGAGACGGGGGCGCGCGTCACGCACTCTTTCTGCCGCATCGGCGGCATGGCCCAACCGCCCACGGACACCTTCAAGGAGCACGTGCTCGCCATCCTGGACAAGGTGGTGGCATCGAGCGACGAAGGCATCTCCCTGCTCGAGACCAACCGAATCTTCATGGACCGGACGATGGGGGTGTCGGTCATCAGCGCCGAAGAGGCCATCGCCCTGGGCTGGACGGGTCCGTGCCTCCGTTCGACGGGCGTGCCTTACGACATCCGCAAGGCGCATCCGTACCTCGTCTATGATCGGTTCGACTTCGACGTGCCGGTCGGGCACAAGGGGGACAACTACGACCGGCTCATGGTGCGCACGGAAGAGGTGCACCAGAGCGCTCGGATCATTCGTCAGGCGATCGAGCAGATGCCGGACGACGGACCGATCAACGCGGACGATCCTCGCGTGGTGTTGCCGCCCAAGCCGGAGGTGTACAGCACGATCGAGGCGACGATACGCCACTTCAAGATCATCATGGAGGGGCTGAAGGTTCCCGAGGGCGAGGCGTATGGTTACACGGAAGCGGCGAACGGCGAGCTTGGGTTCTACGTCGTGTCCGATGGCAGCGGCACTCCCTACCGGGTCCGGATCCGTCCTCCCAGCTTCGCCATCGTGGGGGGGTTGGGCAAGCTGATCACCGGCCAGATGATTCCGGACATCATTCCAACGTTTGGCTCGATGAACATGATCGGAGGCGAGTGCGACCACTGAGCAATCGGTGAACGCCGGGAAACAACGCATGCCGACCTTCAAGATCGATGGGAAAGACGTTCCGTTCGAGAAGGGTGACACGATCCTGCGTGCCGCCTACCGAGCGGGCATCGACATTCCGTACTACTGCTGGCATCCGGGACTGAGCGTGGCGGCCAACTGCCGCATGTGCCTGGTGGAGATCCTCCCACCGCCCGGAAGGCCGCCCATGTTGCTGGACGTGCTCGAGCTGGACCGCAAGACGGGCCAGTACGTCAACACGCGCAAGCCCAAGCTCCAGCCCGCGTGCCAGGTGCCCGCCGCCGAGAACCTCGAAGTGCTCAGCGACACCAGCGAGCACGTCCTTCGCGCGCGCCGTGCCGTGCAGGAGTTCCTGCTCCTCAACCACCCCGTCGACTGTCCCATCTGCGATCAGGCGGGCGAGTGCAAGCTCCAGGACTACTGGCTCGAGCACATGGGCACGGCCAAACGGATGCGCGACGAGCCGGTGCACAAGCCCAAGGCGGTCTCCTTCGGCCCCACGATCGTGTACGACGCCGAGCGTTGCATCGTGTGCACGCGGTGTGTGCGCTTTTGCAAGGAAGTGGCGAAGGACCCGGTCCTGAGCGTACGCGAGCGGGGCAACGTGAACGAGATCACGGTGTCGCCGGGCCGCCAGCTCGACCACCCCTACACGTTCATGACCGAGCACGTGTGCCCGGTGGGCGCTCTGACCACGAAGGACTTCCGGTTCAAGGCCCGAGTGTGGTTCTTGCGCTCGGCCAAGGCGATTTGCCAGGGCTGCGCCACGGGGTGCAACGCGTGGCTGGACTTCGACCCGCGCTACCAGCGGGCCTACCGCTACCGGCCCCGGGACAACGAGAAGGTCAACGACTTCTGGATGTGCGACGAGGGAATGCTGAGCTACCGCGCGGCCCACGACGATCGCATCACCCAGGCGCGCGTCGGCGGGAAGAAGACCCAGCTCGCGAAGGCCTTGACGAAGGCGGCCGAAGCGATCCGGGAAGGGTCCACGGACAAGGGGGCCATTCTGCTGAGCGCCCAGCACAGCTGCGAGGACAACTTCTCTCTTGTGGCCCTGGCGAAGGCGCTTGGGATCAAGGCGTGGTTCGTGGCCGGCAAGCCCGACGGGGAAGGTGACGACATCCTCCGGCACGTGGACAAGAACCCCAACACCGCGGGCGCCCGGCTCGTGGCGGGGAAGGACCTCGGAAGCTTCGAGGACCTCACCAAGGCCATCGAGGGCGGCACGGTCAAGCACGTCATCGCTCTTGGCAGCGCGTTGCCGCGAGACGACGTGGACGCGCAGCTCAAGCAACTGGACACGCTGGTGGTGATCGCGAGCTGGGCCAGCCCCTTGAGCCGGCATGCGGACGTGTACCTGCCTGCGTGCAGCTGGGCGGAAGCGCATGGCCTCTATGTGAACGCCAAGGGGATCGCCCAGGAGAGCCGCCAGGCCATCCAGGCGGCGGACGATGCGCAGGCTGCGTGGAAGGTGCTCGGAGACGTCTCCCGAGCGCTGGGTCACGAGCCTGCCTGGAAGAAGCTGGACGAGCTGCGCACGGCGATGCCCAAGGCTTGCCTGCCCGAACCTGAAAAACCCGCTTCGGCCGTGGCCGAGGACAACCCGGACGCCAACGGGGGTGCTGCCGAAAAGGCAGAAGCCTCCGCGGATTCCTGAGGGGCGAGAGGGACCATGAGCCTTGTCGAGCTGATCTTCACGCTCATAAAGATCGTGTTCATCCTGGTGTTCTGCCTGGCGTTTGGGGGCGCCCTGACCTGGAACGACCGCCGGATGAGCTCGATGATTCAGGACCGCATCGGTCCCAACCGCGCGCGGTTCGTGCTCCCGCAGCCGCTCGCTCGCGCGATGTTCGCGGGTCCTGCGCTGCTGGCTGCCGCGGGGATCGGCGCCTGGGGCTGGCTCACGACCTTCCCGGACACGGCTGCCGGCGCCCACCGAACCACCGAGAGGATCTTGCTCGCGTCCGAGCTCTCCATCCTGATCGCCTGGGTCGTCCTGGCGTTGCTCACGACCTGGGCCATCCGTCGCGGGCCGAGCAACCCGCTGGAGACCTTCCTCGCAGAGCAAGTGCGCGACCCACGGCTCGTCTTCTACGCGGGCCTGTTCAGCCACGTAGCCGTGCTGGTGCTTCGGTACGCCCTGCGTGGCACGGAGCTGGCCACGTCGGCCAAGCCAGTTTTGTTTCTTGCGGCCCCCACCGTGCTGGCCGTGCTGATCGCGGCATGCGGCCTCGTTGCCGCCTCCAAGGTGCCCGCGGAAGGCTTCAAGCTCCGGGTCATCGGCCTGCTGCACACGATGGCGGACGGCATCAAGATGATCTGGAAGGAAGACTTCGTTCCGAAGCGTGGGGATCGCATCCTGCACGCGGTCGCTCCCATGATCGCGATGTTTCCCCCGCTCGTGGTGCTGGCGGTCGTGCCCTTCGGCGACGTGCTTTGCTTTGCGACGGCACCGGACGGCGGGATTCAGTGGACGCAGGTGCTCACGGTGGTGTCACGAGATGGCGTGTGCGCCGAAGGCGGCGTACCGATGCAGATCGCGAACCTGGACATCGGCATTCTGTTCATCTTCGCCATCTCTGGGACCGGCATCCTGGGCGCGGCGATCGGCGGCTGGGCCAGCGACAACAAGTACTCGCTGCTCGGCGGCCTTCGCGCCGCCGGCCAGATGGTCTCCTACGAGATCACCCTGGGCATGACGCTCATCGGGCTGTTCATGATCTACTCGACCCTGCGCCTCGACGACATGGTCCGGTGGCAGGGCAACAACGCCTGGGGCATCTTCGTGCAGCCCCTGGCCTTCTTCCTGTTCTTCATCGCGGCGACGGCGGAAACCAAGCGCATCCCCTTCGACTTGCCCGAAGGCGAGAGCGAAATTCTCGGTTACTTCACCGAGTACTCGAGCATGAAATTCGGCATGTTCTTCTTTGCCGAGTACATCGAGGTGGTCACCTCCTCGGCCATCATGGTCACCCTCTTCCTCGGTGGCTGGTACCTCCCGTTCCTCCACCGCGATGGGCTCACGATCGCGATCGGTGACGTGGTCCTGTTCAAGTACGCCATGACCCACGGGTCCGTGGTGGCCATCCAGGTCCTCGCATTCTTCCTGAAGGTCGTTGCCTTCGCGTGGCTGCAGGTCGTGGTCCGCTGGACGCTGCCTCGCTTCCGCTACGACCAGCTCATGAAGCTGTGCTGGCGGATGCTCCTGCCGCTGTCCATCGCGAACATGTTCGTCACGGCCATCGTCCTGCTGCTCGCGGACAACATGAGCGTGACGGCGAAGAACGGGCTGAGCGTGGCCGGAGACGTCACCCGGCTCGTCACGCTGCTTGCCATCGTGGTCGCGGTCGTCGCCCTCGCGCGGTGGCTGCTTAAGCCTGCGCACAAGGAACGCGTCATCCTGACCTCCACCGCGAAGATGGCGGCGAGCCAAGGCGGGACGAAGCAATCCCCCATGCAAGCCTGATCGAACGAACGGATAGCTGACCCGCCGCGCCCCTGCGGAGCCGGCGGAAGGGACAACCAAGAAGCCATGGCCGACCCAAAGAAATCAGGTGGAGGCATCGTCGGAAAGAAGGTCCGACGAACCACGCGCACCCTCGGCGTTCAGGCGTACATCCCGGAGACGGCCAAGGGGATGGGCGTGCTGATGAAGCACTTCTTCCAGAACACGAAGGAGATGGTGCTCGGACAGCGCAACGACCCGGTCCTGGAGGCGCTGGACGACGGCATCAACACGGTTTCGTACCCTGAGCAGAAGCGACCGTACCCGCTTCGCAACCGGGGACTGCACCGTCTGACGGTTCGGGACGACGGGTCCCCGCGCTGCGTGGCCTGTCTGTGCTGCTCGACGGCTTGCCCTGCGCAGTGCATCTACATCGAGCCTGCGGAGTACCCGGAGGGGCATGAGCGGCACGGGTACGAGCGTTACCCGGCGAAGTTCGTGATCGACGAGCTACGATGCATCTTCTGCGGGTTTTGTGTGGAAGCGTGCCCGTGCGATGCCATCCGAATGGACACGGGGGAGCATGCGGTTCCCTACGACTCGCGCGACCAGTTCATCTACGAGAAGGACCTTTTGATGTCCTTCGAGGGACGCGATGGGAAACGCAAGAGCGCGAACCCTCGCCACGAGCCTGGGGATCCCACCCACCCCGGGGTCACGCGACTGAAGAAGCACTGAGCCTCCCCCAATCAGAACATCAACTGCGCCTGGAGCGTGCCGTTGGCCAGCCACTTTCCCTCGTGCTCGGTCTCCGCACCGATCTGCATCTTGAGCGACGCGGTGTGACCCGAGAGCCAGGCGTTGATTCCGCCGGCCACCGCCTGGTAGTCGCCAAGGTCTCCCTCGGTGTCCGAGGCGGTGAACCGGTCGTACCGGACGATGGGTTGCACGATGTCGTAGCGAAATCCTGCTTCCGCAGCGACGCCCCAGCCCGAGTACAGTCGCGACGCCGCAGGAACGCCGTCGTAGTAGTTCACGCCCCCTAGTCCCCGGGCACCGTGATCGAAGGTGAAGAAGTTGATCTGTCCGTTCACGGACATGATCTTCTCGGGTCCCACGGGGATGTCCCAGAAGACGTCGCCAGCGGCCGCCAGGTAGTCGCTTCGCTCCGCAACGCCTCGGACCCCGGTGGCCGGAATGGCATCCCAGGTCACGTTGGCGTCCTTCTGCCAGTCGACGGACCCGCCGAAGGCCACGACGGTCTTGGGGGACACCAGCCCCTCGGGCCTGGGCTCCAGGTAGATGCCGTCGTAGAACATGCCCGCCACGCCCGGCCCCCCTTCGGGGTCGAACAGGTTGAGGGTGAGCCTCGCCGTGACACGGGGCGCATCGCTGGGGTTACGCGGGTCCGTGGGCTGCCTCCACGCCAGGTCGGTCCCGTCTTCGGTCGTGGCGGTCTTGCTCTCGGGCTTGGCGTTGCCTCGGATCCCGTTGAACAAGCCGACGCGGTACTCGAGCACGTTTCCGAAGGGCATGCCGCGCGCCATCAAGCCGGCGTCGCGCCACACGAGATTGCTCGCGTGCGGGTACCGCAGCAACGCGGTGTGATAGTCCACGCCGAGCAGGGTGGTCGCCCCCTGCATCCCGTGGTGAGAGAACGGCAACAGCAGCATGCCTCCCGCGATCTGAAGGGCCTCGTGCGCCTCGTACTCCACATACGCGTCCTGGATGAACATGCGCCCGGACCAGTCGCCCCCCTTGCCGAGGTTGGGGCTGTCCGTGTCGATGAAGAACGACACGCGCTGGGACACCTTGCCGAAAAGCATGAGGCGGATCCGGCGAACGTAGAAGTCCGTCTCGGTCCCGTGGTTGGGGGCGCCATCCTCCTGAGAGACAGCCCACGCCTGCAGGAGGCCACCGATCTTGACGTGGTTGTCGTCGGTTCCGAGGGTCTGCACGGCCTGGCTGGATGCACCGGCAAGGAGGACGACCAGAGATGCGCGGACAGCGAATCGCAGCTTCCTGAGTTTCGGCACGGATTACCTCGCACGCAACACAACGACCGCCCCCATGCGGCGGTTCGTGAACCATCAAGTCGGAATCGCCATTGAGCTTCGTCAGCGCGATCCCGGGAATGGCGCGGAAGCTAGTGCAGCGAATTGGTGCGTGTCAACGATGTGCAACGCCGGTCAATCCCGCGTCAGCCGCAAAGACCACACCAGGTCGTCGCGGCATCCACACAGGACTGGTCCCACTCGGCGGTGCAGCAGAAGGAGTCGAGGAAGCACACGGTCTGCGCACACGACGAGCAGCTTGCAGGCAACGCGGCTCCGACAGTGCATTCGTCGTGACCGCACACAGAACCACCTCCAGAACCTCCGGCGCCGCCCGTGCCGCCCGTGCCGCCAGCGCCGCCAGCGCCACCGAAGCCTCCGGTTCCTCCACCTCCCCCGGTACCGCCGGCGCCACATAGTCCGCACAGAGCCTCGGCCTCGTCCACGCAGTACACGTTCCAGTAGTTGTTGCAGCAGAACGGGTCCTCGAGACAAACCGTGGCCGCGCACGCCGTGCAGGAGGGACTAAGGGGCGGGCCCACCGTGCATTCGTCGTGCGAGCAGCCACCGGTGCCACCGGTCCCGCCGGTCCCGCCGCACTCCCCACAAAGGGTTGTGGCCTTCTGCACGCAGTAGATGTTCCAGCCGGTCATGCAGCAATAGGCGTCACTCTGGCACACGATATCGACGCAGGGAGAGCACGAGGCGAACAGAGCCGCCCCTGTCGTGCAGACGTCGTGCGCGCAAGGTCCCGTTCCGCCGGAGCCGCCGGTTCCACCGCCCGTTCCGCCCATGCCTCCGATGCCCGCCGTGCCTCCGATACCCGCCGTGCCTCCGATACCCGCCGTACCTCCGATACCCGCCGTACCTCCGATACCCGCCGTACCTCCGATACCCGCCGTACCTCCGATACCCGCCGTGCCTCCGATACCCGCCGTACCTCCGATACCCGCCGTGCCTCCGATGCCCGCCGTACCTCCGATACCCGCCGTGCCTCCGAAGCCTCCGGTGCCAGCCACGCCTCCCGTTCCCGCCGTACCGCCGGAACCGCTTGCCGCCCCTGTTCCGCCCGTGCCCGCGACACCACCCGTGCCACCGGTACCGCCGGTTCCGCCGGTGGCCCCTGCCCCGCCGCCCGCGCCCGAAGCCCCCCCCACACCTCCCAGGTTTGTGTCGTCGTTACCCGAACATGCGGCCATCCAAGCCACTGCCGCGACGCCAAGCAGGGAGCGGAATCGACTTCTGGTCATCGGAGACACCTCGTTGCTGCGTGGTACGGAACGGGACCGCGTCACCTACCCTGCGCCGTCGCCGGTCGCACCGTCCCGATCGATCTTCGCCAGGATAGCATCCGCGTGGTCGGGGTACAGCCGACGGATGCAGTCTTGGCAAAGTCCGTGCGTGAAGCGCGCTTCCGATCGCTCCTCGATGTACAGCTCCAGGGGACGCCACGACCCTTTGTCGTCGCGGATCTTCTTGCACCCGGCGCAGATGGGCAGCAGACCTTTGAGCTCGTCGCGCTCCCGCTCCGCCTCGATGCGGGCGGCCAACTCGCGCTGCACCTGCTCGTGCGCGTCACGAAGACGGCCATAGGAGCTCTGGAGGCCCAGGAGCAGCGGGCGGAAGACGAAGAGCCCCTCGACGGCAATCAGCACCAGGGCCAAGCCCACGATCGCCTGGAGCGTCCGGGTCACGGACGTCGCTTGGGACTCGCTGTCCCGCTCCATGGCCCCAAGGAGGTAGTCCATCTCGGCGACGTAGGCATCACAGCACCCGCCCAACTCCTGGATGGAGGGGATGGGCTGGGCGAGGGCTCGCTGAACTGAGGTCTCGACGCCGAGGAACTTGTCTTCGAGGGTCGCAAACCTCTTCTGGTTGGACGGGATCCGGAGCAGCCCTTCACGACGCTCGGCGTCCGCGCGCACAATTCGCTCGTGGCCCCGCCGCCACTCGTCGAAGCTCTCCCGCAGTGCCGTCGACGCCTTCTCCCTTTCGGCAGGCGAGGTCGCCCCCCGGAGCACGAGCGCGGAGCGTGCCACGTGCTGTGCGAGCATGCGCTGTCGCCCCGCGGCGTTCACGATGCTTGCATCATGGGCGGTTCGCTCGTGAAGCTCCCGCACCAGTAGGAACCCGGCAAGGACCGCGATGCCCAGAAATGACAACGCCACCACGTAGATCAACGTCGACTTCCGGTAGGGGAAGTCGGCGTGTGGCTTGTCGTCCATGGGTGAGGTCCGAAGACATTCACATGGCTCCGGCCTGTCGAACGTCAAGACGACGCGCTCGAAACGCCCATCCAAGTAGCTGTTTGCCTACGACGCGGTCACCAGCAGCCCCGCCACGGGCTCGCTTCGTTCCTGCCGCAGCACCACTTCTTCCACGGAGACCTCGGCGAACCCCGCCTGCTCCAGCATTTTCACCACGTAGTCCTTGGGGTGGCTGTAGCGCCCATGGGGGTTCAGCAAAAACCCTTCGTTCGACGCCGCGGCTTTCTCCACCGTGAAGAACAACACGCCCCCACCCCGCAGGGACTTGCGCGTCGCGCCAAGCACCTCACGAAGGTCTCCGAAGTAGCAGAGCGTGTCCACCGACACCACGAGGTCGAACGCCTCGGGACGCTCGGTCAGGTATTGCGTCAGCTCCCGCTGCACAATCTCGTCGTAGGATCCCAGCGCGCGCGCACGAGCCAGCATGCCCTCTGACAAGTCCACTCCGACGAGCCGGCGCGCGTGGGGCTTCAGAAACTGAGCGCAAAGCCCCGTCCCGCACCCCGCGTCGAGCACGTCCATCTGCGCCCCAGGCGTAGGAAACCTCATCTCGAGCGCCTCCTGCACCAACTCGGGCGCCTGATACCCAAGCCCCCGCAGGTGCTCGTCGAAGCTCTCTGCCAGCGCATCGAACGCTCGTTGCACGTATCCATCCGAGGCACGCGCAGGGATTCCCTTGCCCGAACACGCCGCCAACATGTGACGCGCCTCCGGGTTGTCCGGCTCGAGCTTCACCCAGCTCTCGAGCACCTCGATCGCCTCGCTCACCCGGCCGTCGTAGTACAGCGCCTGCCCGAGTAGCTTTCGGGCATCGGGGTGCTTGGGGTCGAGGGCGATCGCCGCCCGGTAGTGCCCGATGGCCTCCTGCCTGCGCCCCAGCCGGTGCAGTGCGTTCCCGAGGTTGTGGTGAGCACCAACGTGGTCCGGGTCGCAGCGCAGAGCCTCCTCGTAGTGCAGGACGGCGGCTTGCACTTCCCCGAGCGCCGCCCTCACCGCTCCAAGGTTGCTGTGCGCGTCGGCGTGGTCTGGCTGCAAAGCGATCGCTCGCTCGTACGCCTCGCGCGCGGCAGCGGGCTGTCCCTGCTCCTTGCGAAGGTTGCCCAGGTTGTTCCACGCGTCGACGTATTCGGGGCGCAGCTCGAGGGCCCGTCCGATGCACTCCGCCCCCTGCTCGGTCTCGCCGGTCTGGTGCAGCAGGACGCCATAGAAGTGAAGCGCGTCCGGGTGATCCGGAACGGCTTCGAGAATCCGCTCGTACAACACACGCGCCTCCCGCAACGCATCCCTGCTGCGCGTCCGCACGCCTCCGCGGTGAATCTTGACGGCCAAGTCGACCGCCTGCTCCACCGTCACGGTCTGGCTCTGCGCGCGCTCCTTGGGCCGCACCGGGCACGTCCCTTTTCGCTTCCCCTTGCCCGTCTTCTTTCCCTTCGACGCCATCGTCTTCTAGCCCGCCTTGATCAGCGCACCGGCCAACGTCAGGATGCCCGACGCCTTCACGTCCACCATCCCGCTGCCCTCCACCTTCACCATCATCCCCTTGATGGTCACGTTGCCGGCAGCGTCGATGGCGATGCTCCCAGACCCCACCTTCAGCTCGAGTCCCTGGGTCGCGTTCACCACGAACTTGCCGGTGACCGTGTACTCGTCGTTCTTCATCACCTTGTGACTGCGAGCGCCATCCACCTTGGTCGCGTCGTCCTTGGTCACCTTCGTGCTTCGCGCACCGCTGATCGTGATCGTCTCGTCCTTCGCGACCTTCTCCGTGCGAGCCCCGTCGATCGTGATCGTCTCGTCCTTCGCCACCTTCTCCGTGCGAGCCCCGTCGATCGTGATCGTCTCGTCCTTCGCGACCTTCTCCGTGCGCGCCCCATTGATCGTGATCGTCTCGTCCTTCGCCACCTTTTCCGTGCGCGCCCCGTCGATCGTAATCGTCTCGTCCTTCGCCACCTTCTCCGTGCGCGCCCCGTTGATCGTGATCGTCTCGTCCTTCGCCACCGTCTCCGTGCGCGCCCCGTTAATCGTGATCGACTCGTCCTTCTCGACCTTCTCGGTGCGCTTGCCCTTGATGGTGATCGTCTCGTCCTTCTCCACCGTCTCGGTGCGCATCCCGCCGACGGTCGTGGTCTCGTCGTTCTTGATGTCCTTCTTGCGGTCGTGGTCGACCGTGTGGGTCTCGTCGTTCTTGACGTAGGTGTCTAAGTTTTTTTCCGCCTGCAGGTAGACCTGCTCGGAGTCTTTCTTGTCCTCGAACCGCAGCTCGTTGAAGTTGTCGGCGGTGCCGCCGGCGGAGCTTCGGCTCTTGATGCCGCTCTGGGTCTGGTTGGTAGGCAACGCATAGGGCGGCATGTTGTCGGCGTTGTAGACACGCCCGGTGACGATGGGCCTGTCGGGGTCCCCCTCGAGGAACTCCACGATGACTTCCTGCCCGATGCGTGGGACGTGGATGCCACCCCAGGCCGTGCCACCCCAGATCTGGGCGACGCGCACCCAGCAGCTGGCGTTCTCGTCGGACTTGCCTTCCCTGTCCCAGTGGAACTGGAGCTTCACGCGGCCGTACTCGTCCGTCCAGATTTCCTCTCCCGACTTGCCCACGACGACGGCCGTTTGCGGGCCGTGGACGCGCGGGCGGGGCGTGAGGGACCGGCTGCGGAAGGGCACCTTGCTCGGGATGGAGGAGAAAGCGCACCGGAAGACGTTGTCTCCCTTCGCATCGCCGACGGACTCGTAGTCGAGGACCTGCATGTCATACTCGGCAGAGACGATGAGGTACTCGCGGTTCTGGTCGGCGCGAGGGTGATTGGAGAGGGCGAACAGGGCGCCTGGAGCCAATCCCCGGGCATCGCCTTCGCCGCGGGTGAGCTCCTGCTGGGCGTTGTATTCCTCGACTCGGATGCGGGCGTAGGTCTCGCCCTGGGAGCTTTCGGTGTATGCGCCGGGGTAGTCGTAGATCTCCCGCGCAGCGTCTGCCAGCTCGTGCTGCGACACGAGCTTGGACAGCAGCTCCGCCTTCGGACGGGTGAAGTCGAAGTCTTCGAGCACGCACGCGGAGGGAGTCAGCTCCTGCGACACCGACCACACGTCGACGTGGTCGCGCTCCCTACGCCCCATCTCCTGGCGGGGGAAGTAGGGGACGTCCTCGTAGCCGCTGACGACCTCGTGAGCGCTATAGGCGTCGGCGATGACGAGCGTGTGCCGGTCGCTCTCGTGGCGGAAGAAGTAATAGATGCCCTCGCGCTCCATCCAACGGCTCACGAAGTCGAAGTCCGACTCGCGGTACTGGACGGTGTACTCCCGGGAAGCGTAGGTGCCGGAGAGCGACTCGGAGAAGTCCGTGAGCCCGTGCTCGCGAAAGATCGCCTTGATGATGTCCGGCACAGTCATGTTCTGGAAGATGCGGCAGCCTGCGCGAAGGGTCAGGCGCCACAGCCAGGGCCGAAGCGTGGCCTTGTACAGGGCGAAGTTGCCGGAATCGCCAGCCAGCCGCAGCCGGCTGACGACCCCGTGGAAGTGCCGCTGTCCCCCCGCGTGCTCGAGGCTCACCGTCATGGCCTGACCGACCAGTCCCCCCAGGTCGATCGAGGGGTCCTTGCTCAGCAGCTCGACCTCGTACTCGAACAGCCTGCCGACCTCCTCCCGCCCCGACATGCTGCGAAACTGGAGAACGTCGCCGCCCAAGGGCGTGGTGACGGAAACGGGCCTGGTCATGCTTCCACCTCGAGCTGGTTGGGTTGGGGAGTCACGAGCGGGGAGAACACGTACCTCAGCCGAACTTGTACGTGAAGTCCGAGTCCGTCGCGGAGACCTCCACGGACTGGACCGGCTGACCCTGCATCAGGCGCGTGAGCAGCTCCTGGCTCACGGTCGGAAGCATCGTGTTCGTGAGGATGGCGTCGATCATGCGCCCGCCGCTCTCCAGCTCCGTGCACCGACTGATGATCAGCTTCACCGCCGCATCGTCGTACGTGAACGGGATGCTGTGATTGGCCCGCACGCGCGCGGCAATGCGACCGAGCTGCAAGCGGGCAATCCGACCGATGACGTCTTCCGTGAGCGGGTAGTAAGGAATCACCACGAGACGCCCGAGCAACGCCGCAGGGAAGACCTTCAGCAGGTCCGGACGGAGCGCGTCGGCGATGTGCTCGCTCGACGGGATCAGCTCCGGGTCCGCGCACATGTTCATGATCAGCTCGCTGCCGACGTTCGACGTGAGCAGGATGAGCGTGTTCTTGAAGTCGATCATGCGGCCCTCGCCGTCCTCCATCCAGCCCTTGTCGAAGACCTGGAAGAAGATCTCGTGGACGTCGGGGTGCGCCTTCTCCACTTCGTCGAGCAAGACCACGGAGTAGGGCCTGCGGCGGACGGCCTCGGTGAGGATGCCGCCTTCGCCATAGCCCACGTATCCGGGGGGGGCGCCCTTGAGGGTGGAGACGGTATGCGCTTCCTGGAACTCGCTCATGTTGATGGTGATGAGGTTCTGCTCGCCACCGTAGAGCTGCTCGGCGAGGGTAAGCGCGGTCTCGGTCTTGCCCACGCCGGAAGGGCCGGCGAGCATGAACACGCCGATCGGCTTGTTGGGGTTCTCCAGGCCCGCCCGCGACGTCTTGATCCTACGTGCGATCATCTCCAAGCCATGGTCCTGGCCGATGACGCGCTGGCCCATGGTCTGGGCGAGGTTGAGCACCGTCGAGATCTCGTCGTGAACCATCCGGCCCACCGGAATCCCGGTCCAGTCCCCGACCACGGACGCGACTGCATGCTCGTCGACGCTCGGAAGGATGAGGGGGGTGACGCCCTGCAAGGCGGCGAGCTTGCTCTGCAAGCCAAGGAGCTTGTCGAGCTGGGACGCGCGATCGGCGTCCGGGCCGGTCACGGGCTCGGCCTTTTTTTCTAGAGAGCTGTTGGTGCCTTCGACCTTCTGGTGCCCCTCGCGCAGCTCGGTCCGCAGCGCCAAGAGCTCGTCCACGAGCACCTTCTCTGCCTTCCAGCGCTCCTGGAGCTTGGCGAGCTTCTCCCGGTCGAGCTCCAGCTTGGCTTCCGCGTCGGTGCGACGGCTACCGATCGCGACTCCCACGGCCTCCTCGCGGTCGATGATCCGAAGCTCGCGCTCGAGGGCCTGAATCCGCCGCATGGTGTCCTCCACCTCGGGAGGCGTGGCGTGCTGGCTGATGGCGACGCGGGCACACGTGGTGTCCAGTAGGCTCACGGACTTGTCCGGCAGCTGCCGAGCAGGGATGTAGCGATGAGAAAGACGCACCGACGCCTCGAGCGCCTCGTCGAGCACCTGCACCCGGTGGTGCTTCTCGAGGCTGGACGCGATCCCTCGCATCATCAGAAGGGCCCTCTCCTCGGTGGGCTCGGGGATCTGTACCACCTGGAACCGCCGGGTGAGGGCGGGGTCCTTCTCGATGTGTTTCTTGTACTCGGCCCACGTGGTCGCCGCGATCGTGCGGAGCGTGCCCCGCGCCAAGGCAGGCTTCAGCAAGTTGGCGGCGTCGCCCGTGCCCGCCGCACCTCCCGCGCCGATGAGCGTGTGCGCTTCATCGATGAACAAGATGATGGGCTTGGGCGAGGATTGCACCTCCTCGATGACCTGGCGCAAGCGGTTCTCGAACTCGCCCTTCATGCTCGCTCCGGCCTGCAGCAGCCCGATGTCCAAGGACAGCAGCGATACGTCCTTCATCGGCGGGGGTACGTCGCCCGACGCGATCCGCAGCGCGAAGCCTTCCACCACCGCGGTCTTGCCGACGCCCGCTTCACCGGTGAGGATGGGGTTGTTCTGCCGCCGACGCATGAGGATGTCGACGATCTGCCGGATCTCCTCGTCGCGCCCCACGATCGGGTCGATCTCGCCCTTGCGCGCGCGCTCGGTGAGGTCCACGGCGTACTGGCGAAGGGCTTCCTGCTTGCCCATCTGGGCCGGCGCCATCGCCCCACTGGCCTCCCCCGGCGCCGCGCCGCCGCCGACCTGGAACCCGTCGGACGCGCGCATGCGCGCCTCGGGAGAGTCGTCGAGCAGCTTGGCGAACTCTTCGGACAGCCGCTCTACCTTGATCTTCGCGAACTCGCCGGAGATGCCGAGCAGCACATTGCGCAGAGGCGGGGTCTTGAGCATGCCGAAAATCAAGTGCCCAGTTCGCACCTGGGACTCCTTGAACATCAGGGTCCCGTACACCCACCCGCGCTCCACCGCGTCGTCCAGGTGCGACGAGAGGTCGGAGATGGAGGACGAGCCTCGGGGCAGCCTGTCGAGAGCCTCGGTCATGTCCTTGGCGAGCCGGCTCGGGTTGATCTCGAACGCGCGAATCAGGCGGTGGAGGTCCGAGTCCTGCAACTGCAAGATCTGGTGAACCCAGTGGACAAGCTCCACATACGGGTTCCCTCGGATCTTGCAAAACACCGTCGCGCTCTCGATGGCCTTGTAGGCCACGGTATTGAGCTTACCGAACAGGGCAACACGGCTGATCTCGGACATGGTCGACTCTCTCTTTGCTGGGCGTCAGCCCGGTTCACGGCCTCGATGGGTTCCGTGTGTACTCCTCAGGGATGGGCGGGTTGGAGCTCCTCGGCCGTAGGGGGCTTGACGACGATGCGGTTGGGTCGTCGCCCGAGCCACGTGGTGTGGCCGAGCCCCATTTTCTCGCCGAGGCGCCAGGGGCGTCCGGCCTCCTCGTCGAGGAGTAGCTCCACGTCCCAGGCCAAGCTGTCACCGGTGTAGCTGCGCACGAGGGCAGCCATCCGCCAAAGGCTCGCGGCACCGGGAAGGAAGTGCGTGAATTGCTTGTGATTCAGGGGTCCCATGACCACGCGAAACTTTCCCTGGCAGACCCAGGCCCTGCGCCCGAGCGCCGTCTGTCGTCCCAAGGGGGAGCCGACGCCGGGGCCGCCGACACGCCACCGGGAAGAGAGCGGCACGTCGACCCATTCGCCCACGAACTGCCGCACCTTCGTCCGGATGCCGAAGAAGGAATGGATGATCGCGGCGAGACCGTCGGCATTGCGCGAATGTGCGGCGTACCGTCCCGCGAAGAAGAGCCGCACGTGATCGGGCAGCTCGTCGCGACGGAGGAACGAGGGCATGCCCATGCCGATGAGGGAGGCGACGTAGACGGCGAAGCGGTCGGTGTCAGGGCGGTCGAAGCAGACGGTGGGCTCGGTGTTGGCCCAAGCGCGGTAGTACAGGGACAGGATGCGGTGGTGGAACAGGTCGAGGAAGCGAGAGAAGGTCGGGTCGTTGCGACTGCGCTTTCGGTCGTAGGCGTACTCGGTGAGGTGCAGGGGCAAGGGACCGAAGGGGCCAAACAGTCCGAGCACGCGGGTGAGCACGCGGGGAGCGGGGTCGCCGAAGGTCGCCCCGGTGAGCGCCGAAGACGTGAAGGAGAGGAACGGTTCCTGGGCCAGACGGACGGGTTCGTCCGAGGGGTGTGTCCCCTCGCCGAGGCGGGCCTTGTGACGGTAGGCGCACTCGAGCCTGCGCAAGGCCTGAAACAGGTCGAACGCGCCCGGCTTGCTCCGGATCGCAGTGAGCAGCGCTACAGCGCCTGGGTCGTGCCGATCCGCGGCTGCCATCGCATGACCTCGCCCCGCTGCACGGTTCGCAGCACCGTTTCGGTAAACGCGTTGATGGATACGTACCGTGCGAAGAACCGCTCGAGCACGGCGCCGAGAAGAAACACCCCCGCCCCCGCGAACCCTGCCTCGTCGCACGTGATGGTCACCTCGACACCCCGGCCGAAGGCAAGCATGCCGTCCACGGGAAGGTGCCGAATCACGGGCTTGGAGGCTGCGGACAGGACGCTGTCGATCTCACGGCGCAGCGTGGCCTCGTCCTGGTTGGCATAGAGCATGAGAAGCTCGCGCAAGGCCGCCGCCCCTTTGCCGGAGGGGCCGTCGGTCAAGGACAGGTAGTTGAGAGACAGGTGGCTTATGATCCGCCAGGCGGTCTCCCCATGGGCGTGCGAGGCACGAGGCTGGGTGGGGCCCGCCACGCAGCGAATCGCCTGCACAGGCGCCCCGGTCTGCAACGTGAAGTCCGTGACGCCCTGGCCGAGGGGCATGTGCAGCGGCAGGTCGCGGTTCGTGCACAGCGTCTCGAGGGCGAGTTGTTTGAGGGCGGGCCGGAACGGCCCCTCCTCGCCGTCCACCAAGCTGATGAACACCTCGCTGCCCACGTAGCTCGACCGCGGGCCCGATCGACGCTGCTTCTCGGAGAGGCGTCGTGGTGCTCTGTACAGGGTGTAGAAGGTGTTTTGCTCTCCGGCGGTCCCCTCGTTGCACTCGTAAAACGGTGAGAATCGTTGACGCATGTCGGGCCCGTGGCCCACGACCTCGGTGACGGCGTACACCTCGAAGTCCATCGGCCGCGTCTGGTCCGGCACGATGTGGTACTCGCGCATGGTGTCGGAGAGGTGAATGCGATCCGCGCGCCGCGGGAACAGGTTGACCACGGGAGTGCAGTGAAGCGCGAGCGTGCTGGGCTCGACCGCGTTGTCGAGGATGGCGTCGTTGGTGTCGAAGAGCACCACGATCTCGATCTCTTGCTGCGAGCAAGCCTTGACCACCGGTCCAAGCCCGGCAATCTGAACGAACAGGAAGCGTCGCGGGAAGGCGAAGTACTCCTGCAGCAACCGGTATCCCTGGAACGACTGGGGACCGTAGGGCAGGAGAGCATCGTCGTCGTCGAAGCCCACGGGCCGGATGGCGTCGCGTCCGATGGCCACCCACCGGGCATCTCCGGCGGGCCTGGCATAGACGGCCACCGCGTGACCGAGCAGGGCTTCGTACAGGCGCGTGGAGGTCTCCCACTCGCCACGCAGGTACAACACGACGTCCTCCATCGACAACTTGTCGAAGGCCATGCCCGCGGTGGTTCGGAGGCGCAGCCGGGCGCCGGCGCGAGCGCGTCGGGAGCGGTCCCCGAGGTCGAGCACGTCACCAAGGTTGGAGCGGTACTCGAAGCCCGCGATCTCGATCGGCCACAGGGTGGTGTCGTGGGCCGTTCGATACTCGCAGGCGGTCTGCTCGTCCTTGCCGATGAGGCTGCGCATGGCCGTCCCGCGCGCCACGGTCACCCCGCGAACGAGTGCCCCTTCCTTGGGGTTGGGCTGGATCTGCACGACCGCCATCGAAGGCGTGGGCGCCAGGTAGTGCGGGTACACCATGTCCAACAAGTGCTGCGTGAACCTGGGGAACTCGTCATCGACCTTGAGCTGCAGACGGGCGGTCAGGAACGCGAAGCCCTCGAGCAAACGCTCCACGTACGGGTCCGCCACGTCGAACCCGTCCATGCCGAGCCGCCCCGCAATCTTGGGAAACTCGCGCGCGAACTCTCCGCCCATCTCTCGGATGAACTGCAACTCACGGCTGTAGTAGTTGAGGAACCGCGGATCCATCTCAGGCCCTGTCCGCCTTTCCAAGCTCCTCGACCGTCGCCGCCCCCGTCTCCAGGTCGATGTCCGTCTTGAAGAACAGACGCAACGGCAAAGGCTGCGCCCATAGCTCTGCCTCGATCGTGAACGTCATCGCGTTGTGCGTCATCTCCTCCGGGTCCACGTCGAGCTTCACCTGCACCGAGCTTCGAATCAGCCTCGGCTCGAAGCTCCAGATCGCCGTGCGCAGCAATCGCTCGATCGACTTCACGTCGATGCTCGTCGCCGTGTGACCCGTCAGGTCCGGAAGGCCATAGTTCACCGTGGACTGCGCCACCAACGGGTAGTCCTCGATCTCGGGCTTCAAGCACGCGAGGTTCGTCGTGTTGAACAGCCAGGCGAGATCCCGTCGGACACACTCCCGCAGCCTGCTCGGGCTCAGCACCCGGTCGAGGCGAGACTCCTGCGAACGCTCCCGATCGTCGTCCGTCAGACGGTCGAGCAACGACGGCTGAAGCCTCTCCTTGTACGTGAGCTCAGCCATCGGCCGCCGTCGTCTCGTCCGCCCCGGGTTCGACGTCGAGGTCGATCTCGCGCACGTCGAGCAACGCGTGGTCTCCTTCGTTGGTCGCGAGCACGCGCTGCCCGATACCGACGTACCCGCCTGGGACCTCGGTCCAGTCGGTGCGACGCGCGAGGCGGACGATGCCATCGGCATGGGCCTCGGAGCCGGGATAGCGGGTGGGCACGAAGGCGACCATTTCCGCGCCGGTGGCGACGGTGAGGACGACGGGCATCCAGACCATGTCGCGGAGGTCCTTGGGGGCCTCCACGCGAATGGCGCGGATCTGGTGGAAGGGTAGCCAAGCGTAGCGGCCGTGGATGATGACCTCGAGGACGGGACCGAGGCGCACGTCCCCGTCGGCGATCCACTCGAAGCGCTTGCCGTCGATGGTACCGGCGGTGGTGGGAGCGGCTTCGAAGGCCTGGGCGCGAAGCGTCTCGGCCTCGGCGTGTTTGTGTTCGGCGGTGAGCCGGAGGGCTTCGACGATCAAGGCGGCCCACTGCTGGGGCTCGCCGAAGAGGACGGGGGTCTTCTTCCCTGCGAACACTTGGGCTCGTAGCACTTCGCAGCGGAGCAGCTCGCGATAGGTCTGGACCATGGGCAAGCACTGAGAGTCCAGGTCACCCGCCACCTTGAGCTGGGTCAGGGCTCGGTCCCAGCGGCCGAGCACGGAGAGCAGTTGAAAGAGGAACACGCGATACTTGGAGTTGCCTGGCGCCTTGCGAACCTCGTCCTGGAGCAGAGCGAGGGCCTCCTCGACTTGACCGGCGCGCAGTTTCTCTTCCGCAAGCATCGCGTTTCTCCCATCGTTCGAATCGAAAAGCCTGGGGACTGCCCCTGCCCTGGGGCGGATCCCACGCACGCGGCAGGACGCCGGAGGGGGTCTCGTCGGACCGGGCGCGAACCCGGCCGACAGGGAGGCGCCCCCCCCCGGTGCCAACGAGGCGCGCGTTAGACGGTGGCCGTGTTGCTAGCGATGTTCCAGGTCATCTGGACCGCTGGAAGCGCGGACCCGTCCTCCTTCTGGGGCACGTAGTCGAGCTTGAACTTGGCGAAGTTGATGGTGAGGTTCTCGGTCAACCGATCCTCGCCACCCGAGCCGCCCGTGGACAAGGACGTGATGATGGTATCGATGAGGGTGAGCTTGAGGTACTCGACGGGCTTGCCACCGGCCTTGCGAACCGTGAGGACGATCTCCTTGATGTGGCTGCCCTCGCACATGGTCTTGAAGAGGATGGGGGTGGCCTTGTCGACCCACTTGGTGATGGACAAGTCCTGTACGTTGACCTTACCGGCGCCGCCGCCGGAGCCCATGTGCGTGGTGCCGGACTGGGACCCGCCCCAGCTCCAGGCCAGGACGTCGATCTCGTCCTTGTGCTTGGCATCGACGGACTCGCCCTTGATGTCCCCGATCTTGATGAACATATCAACTGCCATGGTGGTCTTCCTTTCTTCCGACGCCGCCCCGAAGGGCCACAGTTATCCGCAACAGCACGCGGCGACGAAGGCCGCCGCAACTCCAACAGGTCAACCCGTCAGCCACCCTTGGCCGACGGAAGCTTCGAGACCAACCGCAAAGAGACGGTGAGGCCTTCGAGCTGGTAGTGCGGCCGCAGGAAGAACTGCGCCGCGTAGTAGCCTGGATTGCCTTCGATCTCCTGCACCTCGACCTCGGCCGCAGCCAGCGGCTTCTGCGCCTTCACGTCCTCGGACGAGTGGGCCGGGTCGCCGTCGACGTACTGGATGATCCAGTCCTGGAGCCACCGCTTCATGTCGTCGCGCTCCTTGAAGGAGCCGACCTTGTCGCGGACGATGCACTTGAGGTAGTGCGCGAAGCGGCACGTGGCGAACAGGTAAGGCAGACGAGCCGCGAGAGCCGCGTTGGCGGAGGCGTCGGGGTCGTCGTACACGGCCGGCTTGTGGAGCGACTGGGCGCCGATGAAGGCCGCGAAGTCGGTGTTCTTCTTGTGCACGAGAGGCATGAAGCCGTTCTTCGCGAGCTCGGCCTCGCGACGGTCACTGATGCCGATCTCGGTGGGGCACGCCATCTCGACGCCACCGTCGTCCGTGGGGAAGGTGTGCGTGGGCAAGCCGCCGACGGCGCCGCCGGACTCGATGCCGCGGATGCGTGAGCACCAACCGTAGAGCTTGAAGGAGCGGTTGATGTTGACGGCCATGGCGTAGGCGGAATTGGCCCAGGTGTACTGGTCCTCGGAGGGACCGGTGACGTCTTCTTCGAAGTCGAAGCCTTCGACGGGGTTGGTCTTGGCGCCGTAGGGGCGACGGGACAGGAAGCGGGGCATGGCCAGGCCGAGGTACTTGGCGTCCTCGGACTCGCGCAGGGACTTCCAAGCCGCGTACTCGGGCGTCTCGAAGATCTTGGTGAGGTCCCGGGGGTTGGCGAGTTCGCTCCACGATTCCATCTGGAACAGGGTCGAAGCGGTACCGGAGATGAACGGGGCATGCGCCGACGCCGCGATCTTTGCCAGCTCACCGAGCAGCTCGACGTCGGGAGCGCTGTGGTCGAAGTAGTAGTCACCCACGAGGCATCCGTAGGGCTCGCCGCCGAACTTCCCGTACTCTTCCTCGTAGATGGCCTTGAAGACCGGGCTCTGGTCCCACGCCGCGCCCTTGAACTTCTTGAGGGTCTTGTGCAGGTCCTTCTTCGAGACGTTCAGGACGCGAATCTTGAGCATCTCGTCGGATTCGGTGTTGTTCACGAGGTAGTGGAGACCACGCCACGCGCCCTCGAGCTTCTGGAACTCGGCGTTGTGCAAGATGACGTTGATCTGCGCCGCGAGCTTCTTGTCGATCTCGGCGATGATCTTCTTGATGGTCTCGATCACGTCGTCCGAGACGACGATGGATCCCCGCAGGGCCTCCTCGGCGAGGGTGCGCACGGCGTTCTGGACTTCCTGCCGGGCGTTGTCGGTCTGGGGTCGGAACTCCTTCTGGAGGAGCGACTCGAACTCCGATACTTCGAGGGTTTGGAGCTGCCCTTCCGCCTTGACGGTCTCGTTCTCACCCATGGTCAGCCTCCCTCTCCTTCGCCGGCCTTCGGTGCCGACGCCAAAGCCTGCAGCAAGGTCGGGTCCGCCATGACCTTCGCCATCAGTTCCTCTGCGCCGCTCTTGCCGTCCATGTACGTCACGAGGTTGGACAGCTGCTGCCGGGCCTGAAGCAGCTTGTTGAGCGCCTCGACCTTGCGCGCGATCGCCGCGGGCGTGAAGTCATCCATGCTCTCGAACGTGAGGTCCACGTTCAGGTTCCCTTCGCCCGTCAAGGTGTTGGGGACCTGGAACGCTGCACGCGGCTTCATCGCCTTCATGCGCTCGTCGAAGTTGTCGACGGACACTTCGAGGAACTTGCGGTCCGCCACCTTCGGCAACGGCTCGACCGGGTTGCCCGAGAGGTCCGCCATGACCCCCATCACGAACGGGAGCTGAACCTTCTTTTCTGCACCGTACAGCTCGACGTCGTACTCGATCTGGACGCGAGGCGCGCGGTTTCGCCCGACAAATTTTTGCCCACTCATGAATAGCCGTCCTCCTCTTCCACGGGACCCCGGAGAACCTCGACCTGTCCCAGGCCGTCCGGCGCCATGTCGCGGATGATGCCCATGAAGTCCTTGTTGACCAGACGCCTGCAACGGCCGAGGAGCAACGGGAGGGGGCTCGCCGGCTCGCTGCGTGCGTAGTACTCACAGATCTTGTCGATGGCCTTGATCACGTCCTCGCGCGACGTGATGTCCCCCGAGATGCGCTTGGGCCCTGTACCTGGCGCTGCGCCGGTTGCCCCCTGGGAAGCGCCCTCCTGTCCCGAGTCCGAGGCGAAGGTTCCCTCACCGCGCGCGGCGAGCCTGGACTGGATCGCGTAGGCGGCCTGTTCGAACAACACGCGCAGCGGCGTGAGGTTCGGTGGCGACGCCCCTTCGGCTCGGTCCATCAGGACCCGCTCGATCTTGCGGATGGCCTCGGCACAGCTCATCGCCGCCGCCCCTACAGGCTCGAGATCCTCCACCGGCGCCTCGGTAAATGCCCCGTCGATCAAGGCCACGGCCGGCACCGTCTCGCCCTCCGCCGGCGCCACCTCTCCGGAAGCGAGCGCGAGATCCTTCAGCCCGAAGCTTCCGATCCCGCGAACCGACACGAGGGGGATCTTCCGAACCCAAGCCAGCACGGTCGAAGGCTCGGACAAGTCCCCCAGGATGTTGAACCGCATCGTGGGGTCGTTGTCGTCGTCGGGGTCCAGCTGCGGATGGACGCACTCCCATCTCTCTTCCACGAGCGCGCGCAACACCTCGAACCCCTGCGCCGCCCCACGGTACGCGCCCGTGTGCAGCAAGGCCTTCAACAGGTGCACGGCAACGCGCAGGTCCTTCGTGCGTTCGAACAACGCGGAAGCTTTCGTTTCCACGTCTCGCCACACAGGCTCCTCCGCCGGAATGATCGCATCCCCCATGCGCTGCTCCGGCTTGTACTGCGAGATCAGCTGCAGGTCCGTGAACGCTTCGTCGTATTCAAGATCCTCCCCGCAGGGGGCATCCTCGGTCACCGGCATCAACAACTTGGAAACGTCGATCATCGGCCCTTACCCACCTCGCCTCGGATCCCACCAGCCCCGACCCGACTACCCAACTCGAAGCAGCCGCGGAAAGTACCCTGTCGTCAGTTCTGATGCAACGGTTGTTGCCCCAGACTTGGAGGGGAGTCGTGCCTTCCGTGCAGCGACCTTGAACGCGCGAGAGGTTCACCGCGCAGCCCCCCGATTTCCCTCGATTGACGCGCCGCATTGCGAGAAGCGGACGTGCCCGTGCGTCCGCTTTCGAGCACGAGCACGAGCACGAGCACGAGGGAAGCAAACCGTGTCTACGGAGACACCAGAACCTTCGTGTTCGACGCCAGCACGATCATCCCCACCGGCACGTTGGGGTTCTTTCCGTTGTGCGACGTCATCCCCGTCATCACCATCACGCCCTTGCCCTGCGCCTTCACCTTCATGCTGCCCATCTTGCACGCCATCGGACCGATGAAGACACCCGAGATCACGCCGCCCGCCACACCCGCCTCGTCCCCACTGCTGATCGGCGTCTCTGACATCTCCACCAGCACGGGCATGTTCTCGAACAGCACCGTCGTGGTCGTGCTCAACGCCATGTTCAGCATCGCGATGTTCGGAAACGGTATCGGGATCGGAGGCGCCGGAGGCGCCGGGACCTTGCACACGTCCAGAGGCCCCGGGCACATCGCCTGCCCACCCTTCATCGTCGCCGCCGGAAATACCACGCCCGCCATGTTCCCTCCCTCACCCCAGCAAAACCCGCCGACCGTCAATGAACGTGTCCTCTTTCGACGTGATGCTCGTCGCCCCGCTCCGAACCTGTGTCGTCTCGCGAACCAGCGATCGCAACCGCCCCGCCCGCGTCTCGATCACGCCCTGTACCGTCCGGTACACATCGTTCGCACGCTCCAGCACCCGGTCCGCCGTCATGTTCCAGCGCCCCACCCCGAGCACCACCGTCTGCGCCGTGGCCTGCATCACTCCCGTCGCCACATCGATCGCCTTCGATCGGAAGCGAGTGACGTCCGCGTCGCTATCGAGCTCCACCGCGCGTATCCGCGTCGTCGCCCGAGACGACAGCTCCAGGTCGGTGCCCGCTTCCACCACCACCTTCCCGCACGGCGCAGCAAGACGAAGGTCCCCCGCCGGCGCCGCGATCGTGGCCGACCCCGTCGCCGCGTCATACACGACCACGATCGCCCCGCCGGGATCGCGCACCACCAGCCTGTCGCCCTCCACCGTCGCACTCGCCCCCAGCGGCGTTCGAACCGACCCCTCCTCCGAGCTCGTCGGCACGATGCGAAGCGCTGCCTGGTTCCTTGTCATGATTCACTTCCCTCCCGTCGTGAAGTCCTCTGCCTTGGCGCGGTCCGGATCCGTCTTGCGCACCCCCTGCAAGCTCGCGCCGGACAGCACCGTCGAGGCGAGACTCGTGCGGTGCATGTTCGCATGGTCCAGCTTCGCCTTCTGAAACGAGGCCAGGTCCGCGATGGCATGGGACAGGTCGGCAAAGGACAAGTCCGACATGTCGAAGCGCGAGCTTCGCACGTCAGCGCGCACCCACTGGGACCGCGCGAGCTTGGCTCCCCGGACGGAAGCCCTCCGCACGCGGGCGCGCACGAAGCTCGCGCACGTCAGATCCGCGCCGTCGAGGTTCGCCTCGTCGAGCAACGCGCCCGTGAAGCGCGCGAAAGGGGCCGACGCTCGGACGAGCACCGCGCCGGTTAGGACCGCGTTTTCGAAGCTCGCCTGCGCCGCCCGGACCTCTCCGAGGCGCGCTCCAGCGAGCTTGGCGCCGTCGAAGGAGCAGTCCGAAAGCACGCATCCTTGAAAGTCGACCCCCTCGGCCTGAACGCCCGTCATCAGGCATCGCTCGAGGGTGGCGCCGGCTACCTTGACCTGGCGCAGATCCGCCCCGGTCAGGTCCGCCTGAAGGACCCTCGCTCCCCGCAAGTCCGCCCCCGCGACCTTCTTCGTGGCCAAGCGCGAGCCGGTGAGATCGGCGCCCTGCAAGTCGGCGCCGGTCAAGTCCACGCCCCGCAACTCCGAGTCCGCGACCACCGCCCCGCGCAGTACGCACCGCGAAAGGTTCGCGCCCGTCAGGTCCACGTCCGTGAGCTTCGCGCCCGCCAAGTCCACGCCCGAAAGGTCAAGGTGGGCGAGGTCGATGCCGCGAATCACGGCTCCCGCACAACTCTTCCCTCGCCGCGCATGGAACGCGTCGACCGTGGTGATGGGCTCGGTGATCGATCCAGGAGGCAGCATGTCCGAACGCAGGAGCCTACCGCACAATGGCCGAGGAGGTACCCAGATCAGAAGCCATCGGGGTTGGCCGCAGATTCCGCAGAGAACCGCAGATGGTTTCGTTGCTTGTGCGGATGTGGGTCGCTGCGTAGCGACGGGTTGTGCGCCCGGAGGGACGCATGCCGTCGCTTCGCTCCGGATCAGGTCCGGCATGTGGGCGTGTTATCCTGGGCCGCGATCGGTCGTGCTGTACGTCACAGAATCTACCGCCAGCGGCCGGCAAGCGGGGCCGGCGGGTCCGCGATGGATTGAATGCGCAGCAGCTGCACCTCATCGCGCCCACGCACCGAGCACAGCGGCATGAGCCCTTGCGCAAGCCACGCCTCCGCTTCCCGCGCGCCCATCCACACCTCCGCACAAGGCGTCTGCTCCACCTCCCCGTCCACCGTAAAGGTGTGCACCGGCACCCCCTGCAGCGACAGCGTGTCTTGCACCGCGAAGCGCCAACCCGCACGCGCATAGGAACGCCCCAACAGACAAGCGACCAACCACGCCGGGTGGCCCCAGAGGTACCCCTCGTGGTCGGGAGGCGACACTTGCTCCTCGAAGACGAACCGGCTGATCTCGTCCGTTCGCTTCCCATAAGGCAAGCGCAGGAGGAACCTCGGAAGGGCAAGCCCCACCATCGCGGCCTCCGGCTTCGTGCGAACCTCCGCCCACGCAGGCCATGACGCGGGTTCGCCGTGAACGAGCGTCGGGTCGGCCTCAGCAATCAGGGGCACGCCCGCCGCTGCCAGCATCGACGAGAGCCGCTGCACCAGCCGCGCATCGCGCTCCGTCGGGCCGAAGGTGTACACCCCGACCACCAGCGCCCACGGAGGTTCCCCACCGGCCTCTCCCACGAGCCGACGCCCCAGGTGCGTGGCGAGGGGTTCGTCGACGGACACCGCGGCTTCGAGCCCGTCCTTGCTGATGTTCCACACGGACACGTCGAGTCCCTGCTCGGCAGAGCGCAGCAGGAAGTCGAGCCCACGCCACGCAGCCTCGAGCAATTGGTACGTCGGGTGGTGAAGGATGGCCCGCATCAACTCGCCCGACGTGACGTCCAGCGCGTTGAGGTGTGCCTTCCGGTTGGAAGGGGCTGCACGTACGATGTGGGGCGCGACCAGATGCCGCACGAGCTCCTCGATGCTGGACGCGCTTTCCCCCATGGCAGGTCCACCCGCCACCGAGCTCGGCTTCCCGAGTAGCCGCTCCATCGTCGTCTCGTCGGACTCGGCCGGGCCCCACGTCCCCTCCGTGGACTTGCGAATCTTTGCCACCGCGGAGCTGAAGGTCGACGGGTCCTGCAACTCCTTGCGCAGCTTGCGCAGGGCGGCGAACACCGGCAGACGGTCGTACAGGGCGTCCGGGTGAAAGTCGTCGAGCGCCTCGAACGAAATCGAGATGGCAGACCCGTCCCCCATCGTCAGGGATACCGACGGGCACCATCGCTCGATCAGCTCGTCGATTTCGGTAACGTCCACGTTGACGGGTTTGGTGCTTGCGGGAAGGTTGTCCGCGAAGGGACCCAGAACGAGAACGCGGAAGGGCGTGTCATCGGAGGGGGTCGCCGCCGATCGCCGACCCAACTGGACATTCATCTCGATGCCGCCGCGCGGCTGCTTGCTTGCCATGACGTGCCTCCCAAGGCTTCATCCTAGGACCGACGGACCGAAGTCGAAAGCCGCTTCTCGAAGCGTGAACTGTGCCGCCTACCTGCGCACCTGCCTGGGTCGCACAACCCGCGACCACAGGGGGGCGTCGCTCGGCTCCAAGACGTCCCCGATGACGAGGAAAACTCGTTCGAGCTCGGCCCAACGCGTGACGCGGTCCAGGCGGTCGCGCACGCGGACGAGCTCGACGACCCGCATCTCGTCCTTCACGAAGGAAGGCGAAGCGGTGAGGTGGAACACCTGTCCCTCCTCGCCGAGGGTCTCACCGTCACCGTAGGCGACCTCCTCGAGCGCGAGGCGAGTCCCCTGCACCAACCGGCCCTGCCGAACCAGGTAGACCGAGAGCGAGGACTGGCACGGCATGTCCGGCTTCCGCTGCTTGCACCCTTCATCGCGGACCAGAAGCACCAGCTCGCTGCCAAGACGGTCCAGGGACAAGCGGGCGTCGGCGCGGCCACGGTGCGCCCCCACGGCGATCACATAGGCGAACTCGTCCTTGAGGCGAACCAGCGCGATCGCCCCGGCCGCCTCTTGCTCCGAAGTCCCGTGCGAACGCAGCCACACAGCCTTGATCCCGTCCGCTCCCCCGCCGAGCGAGATCTCCGCGTCGGTCAGCCGGGGGGCCATCGTGGCGCCGGAGAAGGCGTCCGCTTTCAGAACGTTTGCCCCTGTGCACGCGAGCGCGTCGGCGGGAAGGTGTCCCTTGGACTCCTCGAAGGCAGGAAACACGAGCTTCCAGTACTCGTCGCGCAGCGCCACCTGCACTCCAGGGGAGGAGGACGGAAGGACGGTAGCACACGCGGGGATCGGCGAGAGTTGCCGCGCCTCGTGCTCCGCCTTCGGCTCCACAGGGGCCGAGCCGCAGGACACGGTCATCCCAAGGAGAAGAACGGAGCAGAGGTGAACGCGAAAGCCCATGGCGCCTGGGGCATTGTAGGCGACGCCCGCGCGGGAGGCCAACTCGCCGGGGACCGATTCGCTCAGCGCAACTCGAGGGTGTCGATCACGCGCCGAAGTTCGCCGCTGATGGGCGCCTGCCCGTCCACCGGGTGCACGATCTGCACGAGAACGATGCGGTGGTCCGCTCGGATCAAGTACTCCCGGCTGACGTTGATGAACGGGGCTTTGGCAGCGGGAACGCGGCGTCGGACGAGATAGGCGCGCCCCTGGCCGTTGAAGGTCGCCATGGGCACGCCCTCGTGAAGGACCTCGGCCTTGTTGGCCTCGAGGCTCTTCTCGTAGCGCGCGACGACGTCAGACCACCTGGCATCGGGCAGTTCTTGCCGCTCGTAGACACTGAAGACGTACTCGCGCGGGGACAGGTACTGGATGTAGCGGTCCCCGGGGCGGTCGCTCGCCGCACGCACGATCCAGTTCGCGGGGCGAGAGATGCGAACCTTGCGGTCGAGAATCTCCACGCCGCGGTAGGGCGGGTTGGGCTGGTGTTCGGACAGGTCCAGCGGAGGATAGGGAGTCTCGAACTTCGACCCGAGGTCACCCCCGATGGTCGTGTTGTCGTAGAAGACGGGGTTGCGAACGGCCACGCCCGTATCGCCGCCGCCGCAGGCGGGGAGAGCGAACATGGCCAAGGCCGCGATCAGAACCCTTCGAATCACGAGGCCAGGCTACCAGCATCGCCCTGCGAGGGCCAAGGACCCGGTCCGAGGGTGCAGTGCGTCGCCCCGGCTTCTGATCCCCTGCCCCTACCCTTGCCCTTTCCCCTGCCCGAGGTGCCGAGACCTTGGCCCACCGAAAGGACCTGTCGCGATGCCCTTCGCTGCAAAGCACAAAGCACCGTCCGGGTGCTCAGCATGGTGCGCGCTCCGTAGGACTGGACGCAACCAGCCTGGTTGGACGCACCCTTCCCGGCGAGTCGGGAAAGGGAAGGGGCAGGGGAAAGGGCAAGGGCAGGAACCCGGGCCCGCGCAATGCGCCCGGTCCGGTGCGGGTCGGCGACAGCGCAATTCTCGTCCCTGGGATCGATCATCGGGTAGAGTCTCGCGGGTGAGGCTCCGACCGCTCTGGACTACCCTCCTCGGCCTGGCCCTGTCGGGCTGCGCCGGGTCGGCATTGCACGCGCCCAACCGGCCGCCCGGGCGCGACTATGTCCAAGACTTCGATGGCGACTCGCGATCGGTCGACCCCGGCAGCGTGCGCCTGCTGCCCTCCGTATGCAAAGACATGGACCTCGCCCAGGAGCATCGCCCCCTGCGTCTCGAGGACTTCCTGCAATTCCTCCGGGGCCGTGGATTGAAGACCAGCGAGACCCGAGCCCGTGCGGACCTCGTGTACATAGACGTCACCGGCCCCGACATCCGTGAGCCCCTCCGGTTCCGGGTCGCCATCCTGCCCAACGCAGGGGACGCCGGCCGACACCTGCACATCGCCCTGCTCCAGCACGGCAAGGGAAGATGGGGCCTGCACCGCTCGAACCTCGCCGTGCTCGGACCCGAAGGGTCCTACGACGACATCGTCGCGTTCGCCGCACGAACCAAGCTGGCGTGCTGGGGCGTGCTGACCGTCGCCGGCCTCGACGACACCTACGTCATTCCAGGGGGCTACGCAGAGCTGTGAACGACCCCACTCCGATGCAAGGGAATCACCGAACAGGCCTCGGGCGCACGCTGGCCCGCCTCGCCCTGGGCGCCGTCGCTGCCTTCACCCTCACGGCCATGGCGCGCGACGCCGGTGCGCAGACCGAGCCCCCCGAACGGAGTGATGGCTGGCGAACAGCGTCCCACGTCTTCGTCGCACTGGGCGCCGGCTCCCAACTGCTCATGCCCCGCGTGTACTACGCCGAGTCGGAGACCACGATCGGATGGAAAGCGCGATGGCACGTGTCCGTCCTGGCGCCCGTGATGACGCTGACCGCGGCGACCCTCACGAGTGAGTACGTCATGAAGCCTCGCATCGAAGGGTACCGACCGGGGTGCGACGAGACGAACCAAGGCGGGCCGGGGTGTACGACCTTCGGGGCGCCGTCCACGCACGCCTTCGCCTCGTTCTCCGCCCTCGGCCACGGCACGGGCGTGTTCCTCGTGGACACGCTCAAGTGGAACGACGGCCGGTTCCACGGGGGCGCGTTCGTGGGCGAGGTGGCTTTCCCCCTCGTGGCAGCCGGGTTCACCGCCCTCGGTCGCGTGGCGGGAGAACCGAACCACGAGAGCGGCGGCCAGGTGCTCGCAGGCGCCGGCCTCGGCATCGGGGTCGGCCTGCTCAGCGGGCTCGTCTATTCTCTCATGCAGCGTCCGGAATGCGGGTACGGCTCCGGCATGGTCTGCTGGTAGACATCGCAAGCATGCCCTGACCGGTACGCTTGGGTCGGCCTTGCCGTGCCGTGAGCTGGACAGGCCGACTCAAAAGCGAGCCCGAGCCCGCGCCGGAAGAGAAACCACAGAGGTCGCAGAGCGCACAGAAGGCAGAGGGTTGTTTGGTGTTTTCTCGCTCCCTGCGAGGATATTCTCAGCCCAAGCCCGATCCGGTTGGGTGAACCCGCGTGGTGAAAATCACCGGTCCCATGGGGGCACCCCGCGAGTTCTGAGACGGCCTCTGGCCTCGACGGTGTCGAGTCGCCACGGACGCGGACTCGTAACGCCAACATGAACAGCGGACCGGACGTCGGAGGAAAGAGCGCTGTGGTCCGTGAAAAAGAACGTGTCAGTTCTTGGCCATGTAGGTGCGGGTGTGTGACAGACGTACCCAATGCCGATCCTCGACAAGGCTTATCCCAACGCGCTGCTGTTTAGCGTCGGCCTCCTTCTCGGTTCAGGTCAGACCACGAGCACGGCCGCGGCGTCTGCGGGCCAGGGGGAGTCTGCCCAGTCCTCGCAATCCGACCAGGCCAGGCGTCCCCCGCCTGGGTTACCGAGGTCCGAAAAGGACACCTGGGTACGCGCAAGGTACGAGTCTGAGGAGCTGGCGGCTTTGCGCCGAGCGGAGACGGAGATGTTCGGACAGCTCGACGACATCGTCTCGGAGCTTGCGGCGGTCTCTCGCAAGCTCGACAACCTGGACCAGGGAACGGTGCGGACCGCAGAGGGCGCCGCGCCAGCACAACTCGGGGCCGGGACGAAGGGCTACTGGGAGCAGCTCCGCATGCCGACGTTGCCCATCACGCCGAACGCTCGCCTGGAGAAGTACGTGCGCTTCTTCACCGAGTCGGCTGCGGGACGGAAGATGTTCGTGGCGTGGCTCAAACGAAGCGGCAAGTACCGGGACATCATCCTGTCCTCCTTGCGGGAGAACAACCTGCCGCCCGACCTCATCGCGGTGGCGTTCATCGAGAGCGGCTTCCATCCCAAGGCGGTGTCGAGCGCCGGGGCGACTGGGCTCTGGCAGTTCATGCCGAAGACCGCGCGGGCCTACGGGCTGTCCGTGGGAGCGAGGTACGACGAACGTCGATCGCTCTGGCGATCCACGGACGCGGCGGCGCGACACCTCACGGATCTCTATTCGTACTTCCAATCCTGGGAGCTCGCGCTCGCGGCCTACAACTACGGCTACGAGCGGCTGGCGTCGCTGTCCGAGCGGATGGGGACGAAGGACTTCTGGGCGTTGAGCGCGGTCGAGGGCGCCTTGCCGCGCGAGACGGTGCTGTACGTGCCGAAGGTTCTTGCGGTGGCCGTGGTCTTGAACAACCTGGACCGGTTCGAGATGGAGGACGTGGGATTGGACGAAGGAGTATCGGGTGCGCCTCTGCAGGTTCCGGGAGGGACGCGACTGTCCTTGGTGGCAAGGGCGGCGGGTACGAGTCTGGAGGCGATTCGTTCCTTGAACCCCGAGTTTCGCAACGACGTGACGCCGAACCGGGACCATCCCTATGTGGTGCACATCCCGGCCGAGGGACTGGCGCGGGCGCGAGTAATGTTGCCTCGGCTGCTCGAGGACCCCCAGCAGAACGACGAGGACACGCGCGTACCGGACGGCTTCCACTGGGGTCGCGACGACCCTGACCCGGCGGTACTGGACCGGCTTGGCAACACGATCCACGGGGCGAAGCATCAGGAAGAGGCCAAGCCTGCGCCTTCGTATCTTCGGGCTCCGTCCTCGGGAGGCCCGGCCTACTTCGGGGGAACGCCACGGTCGCCAGAGCCGGCGTCGACTTCGTTCCCACCGATGACGATGGCAACGGAGCCGACCTGCTCAGGCGAGGAGCCTCTTGCGAGCGAAGCTCCGCCCTCGAGCGCGATGCTGCGCAAAGAGAAGCTCTCGGAAGGGACGCCGGCGGAGACGGGCACGGAAGCTCCTCCGTCGGGGCGGGGCAGCAAGCGGAGGATGAAGGCGCGCACGGACCGGGAGATCATTTTCTACGTGATGTCTGAGCAGGACACGGTGTCGAGCGTGGCGAGCCGGTTCCACGTGGACGAGGGGGAGTTGCGCAACCTGAACCGGCTGGGACGCACGGACGCGGCGTCGGCCGGGGTGTTGTTGCGCATTCCGGTTTCGCCGAGCGGGCTCAGTCGGCTCGCGAGCGAAACGGTGCGGAGGTAGGGTCGGTCACGTGTAGAAGCCGGCCATTCGGAGCTTCGCGCTGGGCCATTGCTGGCGCGGTCGCCTATACTCGACCGTCCATGCAACCCGACAGCTCGAAGAGAACGGGGACGATCGCGGCAGTGGCTCTGGCCTGCACGCTCCTTGCGGGGCATGCGCACGGGCAGGGCAGCGAGCGGGCGGCCACCGCCGAAGCACTGTTCCGAGAAGGCAAGGCCTTGATGGACGAGGGCTCTTACGAGCCAGCCTGTCCGAAGCTCGAGGCGAGCCATCGAATGGACCCGGCGGTGGGAACGTTGCTCAACCTCGCGATCTGCCTCGAAAAGGTGAACAAGACCGCAAGCGCGTGGGCGAACTACCTTCGCGCCGCGGGCATGGCCCGAAGCCGTGGGCAGGTCGACCGCGAGCAGTACGCGCGCGCGCAGGCCACCGCGCTCGAGCCGCGCCTCACGCGCATCGCCTTCGCCGTGGACGAGCGCGCCATCGTCGACGGCTTCGTGGTCAAGCGAGACGGCATCGTCCAGGAGTCCGCCACCTGGGCCACCGAGACCCCGGTCGATCCCGGCACCCTGGTCATCACGGCGTCGGCGCCTGGGAAGAAGGAGTGGCGGACCGCGGTGGACGTGTCGGGCGAGGGCAAGACGTTCACCATCGACGTCCCGGTGCTAGAGGACGCACCCGAGGAGCCAACGCCCGGACCGATCCCCGTCGTGGCACCGGTCTCTCCGCAACCCACCCCGGCCCCTGCGCCTGTCCGGTCCACGGACGGGGACACGCAACGCACGATCGGCATCATCGTGGGGGGCGTGGGGCTGGCGGGCCTGGCGGTGGGGTCGGCGTTTGGGCTGCAGGCACGGAGCAAGTGGAACGGCGCCGACTGTCCGGACAACCTGTGCGTGTCGGAGGCGGACCAGACGCGGGCGGAGGATGCGAAGCAGTTCGCGAGCATCTCGACCTGGAGCTTCGTGGCGGGAGGCGCGTTGATGGCTGCGGGAGCAGCGCTGTGGCTCACCGCGCCCGACGGGACGAATGCGCGCGAGGTTGCCGCGAGTCGTCCCATGGAGCTACGGGTAGTACCAGCGGCCGGCGAAGGCTCCGCAGGCCTGCTCGTCCACGGACGCTTCTAGGACCCATCCAGCCGGTGGAAGACCGGGCAAGGCACGCTGACATGCAGCTCCAACCAGGGCACCGTCTCTCTTACTCCTCGGGCAGTCACGACCGCGGCCCCTACGGGTTTCGCACGCTCCACAAGGGGCGCGGCTTCATGCCCGTGGTGCACGAGCGGTGGCCGCATCTGCTCGCGGGGTTCGAGGGGCGAACCCCCATCGTGATCAACTGTTACCCCGCGAGCATTGGCACCTTCGATTTCGCGGTGCTGGTCGAGACGTTCCTGAGCCACGCCACGGCATCGCGGGCCCTGCACCTCGCGGCACTCGAGAAGATGCCCGTGTTCCTTCTGGGCCAGCCCTTGTTCGTGGCGGACTTGCTCTACAAACACCTCAAGAAGAACCCGATCCTCCCCGACACCGTGCTCATCGGCGTCGGAGGGTACGTCATGCCGCAGTCCCTGGAGCGCTCGCTGATGGCCTTGTGCCAGCCCCACTGCAACGTCGGCATCCTTCACGGCTACGGCGTGGCCGAGGTCGATGCCGGCTGCATGGTCGCGGTGGACCGGAACGCCAAGGGCGAGCTGATCTACTTCGCGCGCGAGGATGTACGCGTGGACATCGAAGGCGAGCGCCTCCTGCTGTCCCTGAACGACGGGGCAGGTGGGTGGCTCATCGAGCGGTTCGACAGTGAGGATTGCGGGCGCCCGGAGGGAGGGGGCCACGTCATCTGGAACAACGACCGGCTTCACCCGCACGTGCTCAAGATCATGGAGAGCTGGTCCGCGCGCGACTGGGAGCGTCGCACGGGCTACCTGTACTTCGGGCGCGAGCTCCGATTCCAGCTGCGCAAGCATGTGGAACCGGAGAGCTCCGTCGAGGCGGACTACTACGATTACGGCAAGCGCTACGGTCAGGACTGGCTGTTCAAGCCGGTGTGGAGCCGGGCCAAGGACACGGAGACGACGGTGCTGCGCCGCACGATCCTGTGAGGGTGCGGGGGGTTCTCTTGCCGCCCTCGCGTGCTATCGTCTAGCATCGTTTTCGGAGTTCCATGCGACCGCCCATGCAATCGAACGTCGACGAGCTGATCGTGGACGTCAAGGAAGGCGATGTACTCGCGGGCAAGTACCGCGTCGATCGGGTACTCGGGGTGGGGGGCATGGGGATCGTGGTGCAGGCGACGCACACGGTGCTCAACGATCGGGTGGCGTTGAAGTTCCTGCTGCCCGAGTTGCTGGAGAACGAGGCGACGGCGGCGCGGTTCCTGCGGGAGGCGCAGGCGACGGTTCGGATCAAGAGCCCGCACGTGGCGCGGGTGACGGACGTGGGAAAGCTGGAGAACGGCGCGCCGTACATGGTGATGGAGTTCCTCGAGGGAAGGGACCTGGGGCGCGTGCTCGAGGACGGGCCTCTCGACGTGGAGACGGCCATCCTTTACCTGTTGCAGGCTTGTGAGGCGGTGGCAGCGGCCCATGCGAGCGGGGTCATCCACCGGGACATCAAGCCGGCGAACCTCTTCCTGACGCAGGGCCCGGATCAGCGGCCCGTCGTGAAGGTGCTCGACTTCGGCATCTCGAAGATCGCGAACCGCGATGGGGTGGGGAGCTTGACCCAGACCCACACGGCGATGGGCTCGCCGCTGTACATGTCGCCGGAGCAGATGCGGTCGGCGAAGTCGGTCGACGCGCGGACGGACGTTTGGTCCCTCGGGATCGTGCTCTACGAGATGCTGACCGGCACGTTGCCGTTCATGGCGGACACGATGCCCCAGCTGTGCGCGCTGATCCTCGAGACGGAGCCTCCCTCGTTGAGGGATGCGGTTCCGGGCCTGCCAGAGGGGCTGGACCAAGCCGTTCGCAAGGCCATCGCGCGCAACATGGGCGATCGTTACCAAGACATCGCGGAGTTCGCTCTGGCCGTGGGTCCTTTCGCCGGACCCGGGGGGATCGAGTCGGCCCGAAGGGTCGCGCGCATCCTGCAAGCGGCAGGTCTCGGTTCGGATTCGGGCAACGGCCCTCTGTCCGTGATGCCTCGCCCCGCGCCGGTCGCGAGCACGTCGACGGCCTTCGGGGGCACGTCGTCGGACGGTGGGGACGGAGCGCAACGCAAGTGGCTGCTCGCTTTGGCGGCAGGTGGCATCGCCGTCATTTCGCTCAGCGCGGCGTGGGCCATCTATCGCATTTCCACACCGGACCCCGCGCCCGAACCCGCGGCTCTCATCGCCCCGTCAGAAGCGGCTCGGACACTTGCCCCCTCCGCCGCGCCCGCGGCACCACCCACCGAAGCGCCCATGGCTGACGCCAGCGCGTCCGCATCCGCCGTGAGTTCGGTCGCCACGCCAGCCCCCACGACGCCCGCGGCCACCACGCCGCACGCCCCTCCCCGCCCCCACGTCCCTCCGAAGGCAACGGGGGACAAGCCCAAACCCGTCAACCTCGACGATCGCGAGTAACACGCGCGGACAACCGTTCACCCCTATCGAGACGCACCATGAGCGAGCTCAGCATCCGCCAAGCCACCCTCGACGACGTCGAGCCCATCTTCGGAATCTGGAACGAAGGCTTTCGCCAGAGCCTCGGGTCGGACCCGCCCGACGGCGTCGACTTCCCCACGTTCTTCCGGCACAAGGTCGAGACCCAGGACGACACCTACAGGATCTTCGTCGCGGAACACCAAGGAGAGATCGTGGGCTGGGTTTCGCTCTCCCCGTTCCGGAGCAACCCTGCCGTCGTCGAGCTCTTCGCCGAGCTCAGCCTCTATGCCAAGACAGGGCACCACAACCTCGGCATCGGCAAGGAGCTGCTCCAGCATTGCCTGGCGCACGCAGACCGGTCGCGTTTGCAGTTCGTGGTCGCCTTCATCGCTGCCACGAACCGCGCCGCCATGAAGATGGGGATGCAAGTGGGCTTCCTGCACGTCGGCACGTTGCCCAGACCGCCCAAGCAACCCAACATGCCCGAGGTTGCCTACAACGTGTACCCGTGCAAGCCCACGGACTGACGCTTCACTGAGGGAGCAATCGCCCGGTGGTGAGGGTGTCGGCAATGACCCACCAGTCCGCAGCGGCCACCACCTCGCCGGTGTCCTCGGACGTCGCTTCGAAGCGCACGAGCGACGGTGGCGTCTGTGCGACCAGGTTGAAGACGCCGCCGCGCCCACCAACCCCGGGGCCTCCCACCGTCTGGGTTGCGTCCGCCGAGAAGCCGCTGGTCGTGACGTAGAACGGGACGGACTGGTCATCGACCGCGTTGCTCGTCTTGATGTCGAAGCGGATGCCGGGGGCGTCGTCATCCTTGCAGTCCGCCGCGTTGATGAACAGGTGTCCGCGGCCGGGGATGGCGGTGGCGCCGGGGATGGCGGAGTCGAGCTCGTCCCAGGTGACGGAGAGGAAGGGGATGGGGTCGACGAGCGTGTCGGCGATGGGCCTGGAGTAGTACGAAATATAGGGGACTCGGTTTGCATCTCCTTCGAGTCGCAAATAGCCGGTGAAGGGCACGGCGCTGGCGGGGATGTCCAGGGAGGCGATGCCGTCGGGGCCGGAGGCTGCGGTCCGGATGGGGTTGTCACAGCGGGAGTTGGCGGCGACGGCGCAGGCTTTGACGTCGAGACCTGCGAGGGCATTGCCGCTGAAGTCGGTGACCTTCACGGTGATGACGATGTTCTTCGAGGTGGTCGAGGTGGGCACGCGGCCGACACAGCGCCAGTCGCGCCCGATCGGGACCGAGTCTTCTCCCAGGCTGGTGTCATCGATGCCGAGCACGTTGGCGCAGCTGACCAGGCAGGTCATGGCTCCAAGAGCGGCTGCGGAGGGGACCGTCCATCGCACGAGCGAACGCATTGCGGGCGAGTATACGCGACCTTGCGCTGGCGGGTCCAAGATCCCCCGGCGCGGGGATCACGTGGACGGAGCTCCCTCGGGGGAACTGGTGAGCAGGGGACCGGGAACCGGGAATTCTGAATGGTCCAGTGCTGCGTGCCCGAAATCGGTATCGAGTTGAGGCGTGACCCGCACGTACTGCCTCCGCACCAGCCCCTTCTGTGCCTTCTGCGTCCTCTGTGGTTTTCCCGACTCAGTACCAGTCACTTCGCCAGCTTGGATCCCGCCACGAGCGCAAGGTCGAGCTTCGCCCCGTGGGTCTTCGCACGCCACGTTTCCACCTGGTAGAGGTTGGCCCCGCGCAGGTCCGCGTCGCTCAGGTCAGCCCCTTCGAAGTTCGCCTGCATCAGGTTGGCTTTCAGAAGGCTCGCGCCTCGCAAGCTCGCCTTTCGGAAGAACGTTCCCTTGGCCTCGGCGGTCGATAGCACGCAACGGTCCAGGATAGCGCGCTTGAAGTTGGCGCGACTGAGCCGAGCCCCGTGCAGGCTGGACCCCTGGAGGTTCGCACCCTCCCACACGGACTCTTCGGCGAGAGCGCTTCGGAAGTCCGCGTTGGGCAGCACGGCGCGATCCATGCGCGCGCTCTTCAACGACGCCCCGTCGAAGGTGCAGCGATCGCCCTTGGCCCCATAGAACCTCGCGTCATCGAGCTTGGCGCCGTTCCAGCGGGTCTCCCCGAGGACACACTCGGTGAAGTCCCCCTTGGGGATCTGAGCGCGTTCGAAGGAGCAGCGAGCCAGAATCGCCTTGGCGAACACCCCACCGGGAGCCTGCACGTCCGCGAACACACCGCCCGAAGCGTCTGCCCTCCAGAGGTTGGCTTCCGCCATGCGGGCCTTGCGGAACGTGGCGTTCACCAAGGTCGCGTCCGCGAGGTCGGCGCCAGACAGGTCGCATGCATCGAAGCACGCCCCGGTCGCTCGAACGCGGGAGAGCACGGCTCCGGACAGGTTCGCGCCCTCCAGCCGGGCGCCCTCGAGCCGGGCTCCTGGCAGAACGCAGCCCGAGAAGTCCGCGCCGCGAAGGTCCGCCGCCGACAGGTCGACGCCCGTGAGGTCCTTGCCCGCGAGGGGGGTCTTGGCCTGGATCCAGGACAGCACCTGCGCGCGTGAGACCGGGGGTGCGACGGGAGTTTCTGGGGGTTCGATCGGCAGCACGGGCGGACTGTCCGCCGGTTCGCCCGGCCCCGACGCGAGCGCAAAGCGTTGTTGGGCCTGCTGCGGGGAGAGCGCCTCGCCCACGTTCGTCGTGGTGAGAAAGAGCACGGAGACGTCCGACGCTTCGTCGTCCTGCACGACCATCATGCCCCGCCACACGAGCACGACCTTGGCCTCGTCGGCGTCGAACCACACGGTGTCGAGGTTGAGCGCGACCTCAGAGAAGGCGCCCGGGCGGTCGAGGTACGCGAAGACGCGAGGCTGGAGGCCGGGCAGGGTTCCCGACAGGACGCCCTTGGCCGGGCGCACGCCGTGCAAGGCGTAGGGTTCATCGCCTCGCAGGTAGGGGACCTGTTGCTCCGGGGGGGCGGCGTTGAAGAAGGAGAAGTCGAAGTCCTCGGGGAAGAAGGGCCATCGTTCCTTGAGCCAGCGGCTCTGAAAGGTCCCCAATCTGCCCGATCGACTCTTCCATTCCGGCGCCATCGGGCCGAAGCAAGCGGGAGGGGGAACGTCGCGAGGGGAAGAGACGAGGACTTCGCGCCGCTCGAGGTTCGGCAGCATGACCCCGGTCTTGAAGCCTCTTCCCACAGGGTTGGCTTCGGACAGGGGGCCACCCATGGCGCGCTCCCAACGAAGGGGCATCCGATCGAAGGCGGTCGGCTTGGACTGGGCGCCCAGCGTTCCCCAGGATCGGTCGCCAAACACCGCGAGGGTGCGCTGCAGTCGACCCACCTGCAGACCGACCGCTGACACGGTGGGGTTGTCGGCCGGATAGGCGTGCCCCACGAGCATCACGTCCGCCTTCGGCTTGTGAACCACGAAGTCCGACGCGTACCGCAAGCTCGCCTTTTCTTCGCCGTCGTACCGCTGGTCGCCGAAGGGTGGGGGCTGGTCCTCGCAGAGGGTGGCCGGCTGTCCGGGAACGAGATCGAAAGTCCCTTTGACCACCACGACGAGGTTGTGAGCGGGAGGGCGGATCTGCCAGGGGATGGTGAAGGGGACGAGGGGGGTGTCGCGAACGAGCGGCACGGACTCGTCGACGCGCGGGGGCGGTCGAAAGGCGGCGGGGGCTACCATCGTGGGGGCAGTGTAGACCGAACTCGAGCCCGGAGAACCACAGAAGGCGCAGAGAACACAGAAGGGGATTGGGGTTGGTGCGGACGTTGGCACGGTGCGATCCCGCGCCGGTACAAATCCGCCACCGGAGCGACTCGACACCGTCGAGTCGAGCGTTGTGCGCGGCACCGCCGCGCCTGTAGGGCACCGCCGCGCCTGTCGGCCACTGCGCCTGTCGGCCACCACGCCTGCGGGGACACGCCGCTCGGTGCTGGACGTAGCTTGGTGCTGCGTGTCCGAGTTCGCGGCCTACCTCCGCACCACCCCCATCCCTTCCGTGCCTTCTGCGTCTTCTGTGGTTCTCTGGAGGTACCCGGGACCGCTTCGGCCGATGGCAGGAGAACCTTTCGCCATTCGGTTCCCCTCACGACGGGATTCGCGGTAGGCTACGGCCCCTTGGCTATTGGATTGAAGCTGCAAATCAGCGATTCGCGCACAGGCTCGACCGAGACGCGTGTGTTCGGACATTTCCCTGTGCGCATTGGCCGCAACCCCCTGAACGACCTGAAGCTCCTGCCAGGGTTCGTCTCGCAGTTCCATGCGGTTCTCGAGCTTCATGGAAACGCGCTGATGCTCCGCGACCTGGGGAGCAAGAACGGCACGACGTTGCCGAGCGGTCGAGCCCCGGCCCACGAACCCGTGGACCTCGCCGCGAGCGAAGGACAATTCTCCATCTCCGCCTTGTCGTTCCACGGGGTCGTGGAGGACGTGGGCGACGTGGTCCCCGCACGCGCGCCCCAGCGAGGGTTGCTACTCGGCGGGCTCGGCGCCGAGAGCCAGCCCCTGGCGGAGACGATGCTGGTCGACCCGTCCCAGAGCTTCGTCATGGTGCCACCGTCGGCAGCCCCTCCACCCCCAGCGAAGCTCACGGAGGGCACAGGCCCGCTGCGCTCCCAGATCAACGCATACAAGGCGAGCCGCGCCACCATCGGTCGCTTGCTGCAGACCCTCGCTTCCGAGATCACTTCGCTGGCGCCGGACCAGAAGCAAGAGCTGCTGGTCTGGACCCGCGAGAACTTCCCGGGGATCGGCGAAGAGCCCGAGTTCAAGCGCCTCGTGGAGCACCACGGCGCCGTCATCGACGAGAAGGATGCGAGCGCCCAGGGGCGCCGCCTCGAGTACGTGGCCCTGCAGGCGGTCCGCGAGCTGTCGTCGCTGTACAACCCGCGCAGCGCGCCCCTTGGCACGGAGATGGAGCTCATCCAGTTCCTGACACGCGTGCGTGACACCCTCGACATGTTCTTCCGAACGTTCATCCCGCTGCGCGACGGACACCGGCAGTTCAAGTCGGAGATGGACATCCGCGACGCGACGCCCTACCACGACAGTCCCGCGGGGCGAGCGGCGGCGTCCGTGAGCCGGGCCAAGGCGCCCCAGGCGCTTGCGGAGCTTCTGCTGGGCTCGACGGACGAGCAGATGGCGGCGCAGAAGGCGGTCGAGGGGACGTTCGCGGACCTGATGATTCATCAGCTCGCGATGTTGAGCGGCGTGATGCGCGGGGTTCATTCGTTGATGCAGGAGCTCGCACCGAGCACGGTGGAAGCGGAACTGGAAGCGCGCCATCGCAAGGGGTCCACGGGCTGGATGTTTGGTCCCTACCGGTTCCGCGAGCTGTGGAAGGTGTTTCTGTCCCGGCACGGGGACCTGACGGAGAGCGAGAAGCAGCTCTACTCCCACGTGTTCGGTCATGACTTCGTGCGTGCATACGCCCAGCTGTCGGGGGAAGCGAGTGTCCAGGCCCCTGCGTCCGAGTCCGGATCGGAGCCGTCGTAACAGTCCAGGTCGGGGGTGACGATGAGGGACCACACTCGATCGAACCAACTCCGCGGGGCCATGGCGGGGGTGGTTTGTCTGCTCCTGTCCTTCGCGACCGCATCCTGTGAGCCGACCATCGTTCCCGTCAGGGAGCCTCGCAAGGTGTGCGAGGTCCAGAAGGTATCCCTGTCGGTGGTGGCGTCGGACACGATCAACCCGAGCCCCGAGGGCGAGCCGCGCCCCGTCTTGCTCCGCGTCTACCAACTCAAGGACGAGATCGCCTTGCACAGCGCCACGTTCGATCAGGTGTGGCGCAACGACAAGGAAGCGCTCGGCAGCGACATCGTCATGCGGGGCGAGACGTACGCCTACCCCAACACGCGAACCGAGGTCGCGTTCCAGCGCAACCCCGACGCCGACTCCGTGGTCGTGGCCGCACTCTACCGCGGCTACCAGGGCAAGAGCTGGTTCATCACGTTCGAGCTGCCCCCCGCCCCCGGCAAGGGCGACTGCCACATCGAAGGCTGCGAGGGCGACGCATGCGGCGTCGATCCCAACCCCAAATTCGCTGTCTGGCTCGACGACACCCGCGTCGAGGAAGGTTCCCAGCACCTGCAAGACGTGACCGACGAGCGACGCGTTCGTGTCGTTCAGCTCGGCAAGTCAGCAGGGGAAGCGCCACCCTCACCTGCTGCGAGCAAGCCATGATTCACAAGCTCGTTTGGACCGAAGGACTGTTCGTCACCCAGCACCACTTCCAGCAGATGGACCGGTACCACGAGGCGCTGCTCGGCGAGCGCCTGCGTGCGGCCCTGCCGTGGGATTGGGGTGTCACGCACGTGGAAATAGACGAACGCGCGCTGTCGGCGAACCAGCTGATGGTGTCTCACCTGTCCGCGGTGCTGCCCGACGGGACCACGCTCGATTGCCACGAGGGCAAGCCTGACGCGATCCCGCCGCGGTCCTTCGCCTCGGAGTTCTCCCCGCAAGCCCAGTCCCTCGACGTAAGCGTGGCCTTGGTCCACGAGATGCTCGGCGCCACGAACGTCGATCTCGACGGCTCGGCCATTCACGTGGCCCGCTATGTGCGCAAGCAGGAGCTTGTGGTGGACGCGAACACGGGCACGGGGGAGCAGCCGCTCGATCGAGCGCGCCCGCTTCTTCGTCTGCTCTTCGGCGACGAGGTGAAGGGGTCCTTCGACGCGATCCGGATCGGGCAGCTCGTGCGCGGGTCGACCGGGACGGTCCAGCTGCGGCCGAGCTGTGTTCCCCCCTGCCTGCGGATGAGCGCTTCTCCCTGGCTCGTCCAGGGCTTCCGCGGGCTGCTTGCGATCATGACCGCGCGCCAGCGGTCCTTCGCCCAGTCGCGCCGCCAGAGAACGGCGGGCTCCATCGAGGTCGACGCCTCCGACACACTGCGCTTCCTGTTCCTCGACCTGCTCAACGCGAACATCCCTGTGTTCTCTCACATCGTCGATGCGGGGACCTTGCACCCCGAGCAGGCGTACCTGGTGCTCTCGGGTCTCATCGGGCGCCTCTGCTCCTTCACGGACGTGGACCCGACGGCGATCCCCAAGTTCGACTACCTCGACCTCGGGGCCACCTTCGCGCCGATGTTCGACATGGCCTCGAGGATGCTCGAGTCGATCATCTCGGAGCGGTACGTGGAGGTGGCGCTACAGCGGCGGGACGACGGCGTGTTCGTGGGTCGCTCGACGGGCGAGCAGATCATGGGCTCGGACTTCTACCTCGCGGTGTCGGGCACGTTGCCGGAGGCGCAGATCCGGGAGCGGTTGCCGCGCATGATGAAGATCGCTTCGGTGAACCAGATCCAAGCGATCCTGAAGTCGGCGGTGAACGGGGCGCAGATCGAGCTCGAGTACCGGCCCCCGTCGGCCTTGCCGGTGAAGCCCGGGATCACGTTCTTCCGACTGCAGCGCACGCAGGATTTCTGGCCGGACATCGCCTCCACGGGCACCTTCGCGCTGTTCCACCCCTTTGACCCGCAGGCGTTGGCCATGAAGCTGTACGCCATCGAATCCCACGGAACGCCATGACCTCGCCATCGTCGCAGCTGCAAGCCGTGTACTGGTCGTGCGGGGAGGCCCTTGCATTGGCCGCGCGTCTCGGCACCTCTGCCGATCTTCCCCCCGCCTTCGAGCTCAAGCAACGGGCCGCCTCCCTGCTCGAACAGGTGGCGGACAAGGGCTCCCGCGCCGGACTGTCCCGCGACGACATCGACGACATTCGTTACGCCATCGTCGCTTTCATCGACGAGCAGATCCTGCAGTCCCCATGGGACGGCAAGCAGGAGTGGATGCTCGAGCCGCTGCAGCTCGTGTACTTCAACGAGACCACGGCGGGCGAAGGGTTCTTCACGCGGCTCGCCGCGATCGAGAGCCGGCCCGAGCGGGCGCACGTCATGCAACTGTACTATCTGTGCCTCGTGCTCGGGTTCCAGGGCGTCTACGCCATCAAGAACCCCGAAGCCCTCGAGGCGCGCATCGAAACCCTCGCCACCAAGCTCTCCAGGCTGCTGCCGACACAGGACGTCTTCAGCCCTCATGGGATCCCCTCGGACAGCGGACGTAGGCGAGCCGGCAAGCAATTGCCCGTCATCCCCGTCGCCATCGCGATCGTGTTGCTCGCGGTCGTGGGCTACGCGGGCCTGCGGATGGCGGTGGGCTCGTCCGCCTCGGACGCCGCCTCGATCATGAACCAGACCGCTGCTGCTCTCTCCAAGGGCAGCACGGAAGGTAGGTGACGGGACATGTGGATCATCCTGCTCGCCGTGCTGCTCATCGCCGGTATCTGGGTGGGGGGTTGGCTGCTCGCCTGGCCCTTGCTGCTCGAGATCGGCCTGACGGTTCTCATCGTGCTCGCCGTGGTCGGGGTCTTCGCGTTCCGAAGAATCCGCGCCGTGCGCGCTGCCAAAGCCCTCGAGCGCGAGATCCTCGCCCAGGCGGAGATGCAAGCCGCCACCGCGCGCCCCGACCGTCGCGCCGAGATCCTCGCCCTGCAGGAGCAGATGAAGCAGGGCATCGCTGCCCTCAAGAAGTCCAAGCTCGCGGTGGCCTCCGGCGGAGGCGCCCTCTACTCCTTGCCCTGGTACATGATCGTCGGCCCCCCGGGCGCCGGAAAGACCACGGCCCTGCGCCACTCCGGTCTCGTGTTCCCCTTCCTCGACCCGAGCCAGGGCGGCATCAAGGGCCTCGGCGGCACCCGCAACTGCGACTGGTGGTTCACCAACGAAGCCGTCTTGCTCGACACCGCAGGACGCTACGCCACCGACGAGGACGATCACGACGAGTGGTTCGCGTTCCTCGACATGCTCAAGAAGCACAGGTCCCAGGCTCCCATCAACGGGATGCTCGTCGCCATCAGCGTGACGGATCTGGCCGGACAGACCGAGGAGCGGATCGAGCAGACGGCTCAAATTCTCCGCGCGCGGATCGACGAGGTCATCTCGCGACTGCAGATGGTGGTGCCCGTGTACGTGGTGTTCACGAAGCTGGACCTCATCGACGGGTTCGTGGAGTACTGGGAGGACCTTCGCAAGAGCGAGCGTGCGCAGATCTGGGGAACGAGCTTCGAGATCCAGCGTTCGAAGGACTTCGACCCGGCCAAGGCCTTTGCGGAGGAGTTCGACCTGCTCACGGAGAAGGTGCACGCGAGAGCCATCGGGCGCATGCGGGCGACGCGTCGTGCGGATGCGCGCGCGAAGGTGTTGCAGTTCCCGCTCGAGTTCGCCTCCTTGAAGAACGATCTTTGCGTGTTCCTCGGGACGTTGTTCCAGAAGAATGCGTATCAAGAGACACCCTTGCTGCGCGGTGCGTACTTCACGAGCGGCACGCAGGAAGGGCGGCCTCTGGACCGCGTGATGGCGGGCATGGCCCGCGCCTTCGGGCTCGGGTTCGACGCGGCTCCGGCGGCCCAGGCGGTCGAGCCCAAGAGCTACTTCTTGACGGAGATGTTCCAGAAGGTGGTGTTCCCGGACCGGCACCTCGCGGTCCGCACGGCCGTGGAATCACGTCGTCGGATGCTCGTGCAGGTGGGGCTCGGTGGGGGAGCCGTGGTGCTGGCAACCGGCATCGCCCTGCCGGGCCTGGTCGGGTACCTCAACAACAGGGAGCTGATCAAGGACAGCTCCTCGATGGCAGAGCGGGTGAACGTCGTCGACCCGACCGATCGAGGGACCCTGTCCGAGCGCATCGACGCGCTGTCCGGGCTCAAGAGGCACCTGGACCTCCTCGACCGTTGGGACGAGGACGGGGCGGACTTGAACCATCGGTTCGGCATGTACACCGGAGGGACGTTGCGCCCCGCGGTGCAGACGAAGTTCACGGCAAGCATGGGCGTGAGTTTCGTACAGCCCATGAAGCAGCAGCTGGAACAAAGGCTCGCGTCGTTCCACGCCGCGGGGCGTGCGGGCGCGGTCTCCCCGGAGATCTACGTCCGCTACTACAACACGCTGAAGACCTACCTCATGCTCACGGAGACCGAGCATCTCGACGTGGGGTGGGTGACCCCGCCGCTCGGAGCGGACTGGGCGGAGTACCTGCGCGTGGACCCGGCGGACCGGGTTCCTTCCGAGGCCTTGATTCGCAAGTACTTCGAGCTGCAGAAGGCGGAGCGCGTGGCTCCCGCGCAGCGGGACGAGGTGATGGTGGCCCAGGCGCGCGGACAGCTGCGCAACACGCCGCGCATCCTCGGTGACTACGAGCGATTGATGGAGGTCGTGCGTCCCGGGACGGTTCCGATCGGCCGCACCACGATCTTCGGGGCCACGGCGGCGAGCCGCTACGTGACGTCCCGGACCGGGGTCGAGGTCGACGGGGTGTACACGCGGCTCGGCTGGGAGCGAGTGAAGAAAGAGCTCGAGGTGCTCGAGAGGACGCTCGCCGGGGAAGTGTGGGTGTTGGGGGAAGGCGCCTTCGACCCGAAGAAGGCAGTGGCCGACGTGCGCAAGCTGTACTTCGAGAAGTACAACCATGCATGGGAGCGGTTCCTGCGGGACCTGGACGTGGTGAAGCCGGCGAACGTGGACGAGTCGTTGCCGGAGCTTCTGGCGTTGACGGAGCCGGAGTGGCCGTATCTGCGGCTTGCGCGGACGGTGCACGACAACATGGTGCTCGACCTGACGCCGGAAGAAGCGGGGATGGAAGGCTCCCTGAAGGACGACATGAAGGCGCTGGCGGACGCGGCCAAGGCGTTGAAGGCGGGCGATGCGGGGGTCTTGACGGCGAAGCCTCACTACCCCTCTCCGATGGAGCGGCAGTTCCGCCAGTACATTCAATTCTCGGTACCTCCGGTGCCGGCCAAGCCCGACGCGCCTCCCACGCCGACGAACCTGGGACAGTACCAGGGGGTGCTGAGCAAGCTGGTAGCGGGGCTGACCGATCACAAGCAGAAGGGGGCGGACGCGCGGGGAGAGATCAAGGCGCTGGAGACGGAGTTCCAGGATGCGTATCGCGCGGCGGTCAAGCTGCTCGCGGAGCAGGATGCCTTCACCCGGGACCTGCTGCAGGATCTGTTGCTGAAGCCCATCACCCTCAGCTGGGCGAGTGTGGTGCACGACGCGGCGGGCGTGTCCGGGGCGTTCTGGGAGATTAGCGTGTACCGGCAGTGCCTCGCCAAGCTGCACGGCAGCTACCCGTTCCTCGGCAGCGGCCAGCGCGACGCCTCCATGCAGGACTTCACCGAGTTCTTCCGGCCCGAGACCGGGACGCTCTGGTCGTTCTACGGACAGAACGTCAAGGCCTCCGTGGAGAAGCGTGGCGGGGAGTTCATCCCCGCCCAGCGCTTCGAGCACAGGACACCGTACAGCAGCGGGTTCTTGAGCTTCCTCAAGCGGAGCGACGAGATCACCAACGTGTTCTTCGAGGAGGGCAGCAAGACGCCGTCGCTCGAGTTCCAGATCAACTTGCACTCCGTGAGCCCCAACGTGGCGGAGGTAACCTTCGAGATCGACGGCAAGCCTCACACCTACAAGAACACGCCCGAGGACTGGATGACGGTGGTCTGGCCGGCGAAGGAGGCGAAGGTCCGGGGCGCGAAGGTGCGAATCCGGGGCTTCTCCGGGCTGGTGGAGGAGATCCTCAACGAAGGGGACTTCGGGCTGTTCCGCCTGCTCGCGCGCGCCAAGCTCGAGCCGGGCACGGCAGGCGGCAGGCAGGGCGACGCGAGGACGATCGTCGCCACGTGGACTTCGGAGTCCCAGCAGGCGGAGGTGAAGATGGACCTGAAGCCGGCGCGGTCCAATCACCCCTTCCGCAAGGGTTTCTTCGACGACTATCGGTGTCCCCGGGTGATCAGCGAAGGGGGCAGGTGAGCGGTTGTTCTCCTGGCTGAACAAGCTGCGTCGTCGGGGGCCCGCGGTGATCGGCTTCGGTAAGGTGCCGGCGTGGCCGGAGTTCATGCGCTGCGGGGCGAGGGACGACGCCGCGGGGGAGCTGGAGAGCTGGCTTGGCAAGGCCGCGGAGTTCGGGGCCACGCACCGGAGCGAGGCGTGGAAGGGCATGGGGGAACAGCCGCCCTTGCGCTTCGTCTTGCGGTCCATTCATGGCGAGGCGGTGCTCACCGGGGTCGTGGTGCCGAGCACGGATTCGGTGGGACGTCAGTTCCCGCTTACGCTTGCCGCGGTGGTGCCTGTGCGGGACGCGGGTGCGTGGGCGCACGCGGCTCCCCTCGCCTTCTCGGGGTTCCTCGATCGGGCGTCGCGCGCCCTACCGCGGGCGCTGACTGTGTCTTCTCCCAAGGAGCTCGAAGAGTTGCTTGCGGACCTGCAGCCTCCCGATCTCGAAGACCTCCAACGCCATGCGCAAGAGTACGAAGACTGGGCGTCGCGAGAGACCCTCGGCGCACTCTTGGAGCGACTCATCGGCCCCGCCTCCGAGGCGACGTTGCACACCATCCTCGAAGCGACGTCTCCCTTCCGCGGCCACGAGGCGCCGCCCACGGCCCTGAGCGTGCGATTGCCTCTCAGTGATCCCGAGGACCTCACGCTGTGCTTCTGGCTGCACGTCATTCGTCGCGCGTGTGGCTGGAAGGACACGGTGCCTGGCTACTTCGCATTGCCCGGGAGCGCCCTCGTCCAGCTCGGCGGAACGGCCTCGCCGTCGGCGCTGGCGGACAGTTGGGTCCCGGACCACCGCAGCAAGTTCGTGTGCAGTGAGGACGCGGATACGTCGAAGTACGCGTCGGCCCTTCCCGAGAGTGTGAAAGAGTTGTTGGGGTCGGAGGGGGCGACGGTGGGGGAGTTGGTGGAGCGGATGGGGGGGTAGGCGAAGGCCAGGGAGAGGTCCCCAGGTTCGACTTGGCACGCTGTCGGAACCTGGGGTAGAACAAAGGGGATCGAGGAGGCGCTCCATGAAATGGTGGACCGGGATGTTGATGGTTGTCGGCCTCGGCGGCGGCTGCGGGGGAGAAGGTTCCTCTGGTTCTGAGGCGGCGCAGCCTTCGCCCAGCTGCGGGGGGCTATCAGGCTACGCCTACGAAGAGGATCCTGGATGCTTTCATGGATTATCAGAAATTCCTAGCGCCATTTGCCTCCGCGAAACGCTTCCGGAAACGCCTAGCTCCGGACTGTACCCCGTTTGCCTCGTAAGCCCTGCCGGGGACTTGTACGCAGCACAGGTTGGGGGAAGCAAGGCTGTGGACGGCAGCGGCTGGTCCCATTCCGCGTATGGGCTGGTGGCCTCCACGCTGAGCGAAGCCCACGAAGCGAGGTGCACCAAGGCAATGGCATCGAGCCCGTTCCTTCCGGATGCAGGCATGCCCTTCTGTGCAGGGGCGAGCGACTGAGCGATGTGTTCACCCCCCTTCCACCCACCTGCGAAGTAACGTACGGTTCAACGGGCTTTGCGGCTTCACGTCGGCGCGCTCCGCGATCAGAGCCCTCGCCAGCGCACGCTGACCGCTCCGGAAGGCGGACTCGATCAGCGTCAGATCCAGCACGTCGCGCTGGGCATGGCTGCCACCGAACCGATGGGCGCGGTTGCGCACGGGGCGCAGCAGCCGCACCACCTCGGCATGATTGCCCTCGCCGAAAGCCAGAATCGCGCGGGTCACGGGCACCCCGACGTCCTTCAAGAACCACCGATTGTCTCCCTCCTCGGCGAGCGCGCGCTCTTGCGTGTCCAGCAGCGCTTGGCGGGGTTCGTGGCGACCGGCCCCGACGAACGCCATCATCGCATGCGCATCGTTGAAGGCGTAGTGGCTAGCGTGGCTGGCGATGCCCGCCCCCTCCCATGCGTCGGCGACGGACTCCCAGCGGGACGACGCGTCCATGCCGAGCAATTGCAGGCGCCACAGCAAGGCCGAAGCATCGACCATGTCGAGGATGACCTGGGAGCGCGGACCGTAGATCGGTCCATCGTACAGGGCCAGTACCTCCGCGAGTTGGCCGAGGTCGAGGTGGAAGAGCGCCAGATGCCACCAGTTGTGCACCGCAAAGAAGCTGTCTCTGGACCAGGCTTCCGGGTTGGACCGCATCCACGCGATGCCTTCCCGCTGTCTTCCCTGCATCTCCATCACATGGGCGACCGCGTGCTGCGCCCATCCGTCGCGAGGCTCAATCTCCACCGCGCGTCGCCCCTGGGCCTCCGCCCTGTCATACATTCCTGTCTCTTCTAGCCCAAAGGCATGCATGCCTAGCATGACATGATACCCAGGCGCGTCGGACGACCAGAAAGGCAGGGCGCGGGCGATGCGGTCGCGGAGCATGCGCGACTGTCCTGTATAGAAGTCCACGAGGTGCCCGACTTGCAGGGCAAGAATGTCCGTGGGATGCTCGATGGCAATGTCCTCGAGGACACGCCCCGCCCCATGCCACCGGCCCGCGAGCAAGTGTTCCGCCGCAGCGATGTGAGCCTGCTCGTGAGCGGAAGCCGGGTACTCCCGAGCGGCGGAGAGATCCGCACGCGCGGCGTCCAACCCGGAAGGCTCGGTCCCCATCAAGTGAAGGTAAGCGTGCAGCACCCGTCCCATCACGAACGCCGGGCTGTCAGCCACGGCGCGCTCGACGTCCGCGACGGGGTCACCCACGTAGCATTGCAGTCCCCCGAGCGCCCGCTCGTAGGCTTCGATGGCGGCCATGCTCGCCCCAGACACAGCTATTCCTCGAACACGATGGTTGGTCATGATCCCCTCCTTGGCACCTTCCCTTTCGAAGAGGGGTCCATCGAGCGCGCACAGGTTCGCGTCAAGCGCCTCACGGGGGGCCAACGGCGCCATGGCCGTAGGGAGCGGTCATCCGCTCACAACAGGTCACTTCACGCGATGTTGAGGAGGGGGACGCTCACAAGGCGCCGAGAAGCACACCCACGTTCTGCGCGCCGTACTGGTTCCTCACCGGCAAGTACTTCCAGTACTCCGCAAGGCTCGGCGACGTCTCCATCCGCTCGTGGCGGTAGCCGATCCACACCACCACCGCGCCCTCTTCGCCGTTCGTCTCCGGACCGTCGAGCACCCGCATCGTGGTGTTGTAGATGAACTCCGACCCATGCCCGCAGCCCATGGGCTTCATGAAGAAGTCCACCGTGCGGCTCCCCGGGTACACGTCCCACGTAGCCTGCCTCGCCCCGGCGGGTGACAACCTCTCATTCATCCTGAGCTGACCGTGATGCCATCGCACGTTGCGCAGGGAGACGCTCCAGTCCTCGAGGTTGTCCGGCTCCGCGAGATAATCAAACGTATCCTGCATGCCGAGCCCTGGAAGGAAAAAGTGACTCCCGATGAAGTCCCCGTAGTGCGATTCCCAGGGGACCGTGGGCGTCACCTGGGACGCGATCATCCCCCAGATCATCATGGGGTCGTACATCTCGACGTTGATGAGCCCGAGGGCCGCCATCGTGGCCTCGTCCAGCGGCTCGGTGTTGCCCTCGGCCCGATAGGCCAGCACCCGGGACAGATTGTCGCGCTCCAGCCCGTGGGCAATCTTCATCATCAGAAACCCCTGCTGCAGGTCCGGGTTCCGCTTGAAGTTCTCGTGCCCGAAGTTCACCCACGTGATCACCACCCCCGGCTTGCCGATCACCTCCTCGGCATCGAGCACCCGCATGTAGTATCGCATCCAGATGTCCTCCGGGGAGTGGCCCACCCACCAGTCCACCGTGTGCGACTCCGGGTTCTTCTCCTCCAGGAAGTAGGTGTTCCCCCCAGGCGGCAACCGCTCCTCCGCCACGTATCTCGTCTTCCCCTCCCAGGTGCCCATGGGCTGAATGTTGCGCACGGACATCGTCCAGTCCTCCAGGTTGCGGATGTCCTGGATGTACTGCCACGCTTGCTCCACCGTGACCCCCGGGATGTAAGGCACGTAGGCGTGCACGTCCACAAAATCCCCATAGGCCTCCGCCCAGTCGATCTCCGGCTGGTACCCCGCCTCGATTATTGTCGTCAGCATCCCCTTCGGCACCGTGTCCACGGAGACCACGCCGGAGGGGGCCGTCGCCAGGGCCGTCGACGACACCAGGGCTCCCAGAACGAGCGTGAACAGACAAGCTCTTCGCTTCATCTCTCTCTCCTTCCCGTTGGGGGGACGCTGCGACGTCCCGGTTGATCCGCAGTCCCGCTCAGGGGACCCGCTCCGGAAGATTGTATCGCATACGACGCCGCGGGTCACGCGGGACGTGCAGGCATCACAGCGAACCACGGCCCATCGCACGCAAGTCCCCCTTCCTCCGCAAACACAACAGAACCATCTGCGGCTATCTGCGGAATCTGCGGCCAACAACCCGCCGTCTACCGCATCTCGATTCCGCCGCAGTAGTTGATGGCTTGCCCCGTCATGCACGCGGCGTCCGACGTCGCCAGGAACAAGTAGAGCCCCGCGATCTCCTCCGGGGTCGCAAACCGCTGGATCGCCATCCTGGACAGCACCATCTGGCGCAGCTGCTCGGGGCCCATGCCGGTAATTTCCCCGATCTTCGCCCCCACCGCCGCCGTCGCTTCCGTGGGCACGTGGCCCGGACAAACGCAGTTGACATTCACCCCGAAACGCCCCAGCTCCAGCGCCAGGTCCCGGGTGAACGCGACCACGAATGCCTTGCACCCGTCGTAGACCGACAGCCCGGGGGACGGCGTTTTGGCCCCTACGGAAGCCGTGTGAATGATGCTCCCACACCCCTGCCGGATCATCAGGGGGGCGACGGCCCGGGAGAGCAAGAACGTGCTTCGGACATTGAGGTCGAGCATGTGGTCGAAGAGCGCATCCGAGGTATTGACCAGCATCTCGGGCTCCCCACCCCCGACGGTGTTGACGAGGACGTGAATGGCCCCGTGCTTGCCCACGACCTGGTCGACCGCGCGCTGCACGTCCCCGGCCTGGGTACAATCCGCTTCGATCCCGAACGCACCTGGAAGCCCACGGAGAGCCGTGTCGATGGCGGAGCGGTCCCGGGCTACCACGACCACTTTCGCCCCTTGCTCCGCGAAGCGACGGCTGATGGCCCGTCCGATCCCCTTGCTTCCTCCGGCGATGACCGCCACCCGATCCTGCAACAGCATGCTATTTCCTTCCTCGACCCGGACGGGCTGCGCCGTAGGCGGGTCGATGCTCCAGTGAAAGAGGATGGCGCCCCAGACGGCCCCTTCCCCCGCCGACGCCATCAGCACCTTGTCGCCCCGCCGCAGGCGGCCGCTCCGCCAGGCTTCGTCCAGGTTCGCGAGCACCGACACGGAGGAGAGATTCCCGAGCAGCCCCAGCGTGTCGAGCGTCTTTTCCGCCGGAATGCCCGCTTCCGCCTTCCAAGCCTCGAGGAACCTGCGGTTGGGCTGGTGCAAGACATAGAAGTCAATCTGGTCCGGGGTCAGCTCCGCCCGCGCGAGAACGCCCGCGATGGCGGCCGGGACCGTGGTCGACGTGAACCACTGGAGCGCGTCCACCAGGCCCTGCCGGGACAAGGGCTGACCGCGCCACGTGGGAGGAGAGTCTCCCTGCCCGAAGGCAAGCTTCGCCCCCCCGTCACCGGAGAGGGGTCGCATCCCGAGACCGCTCTGGAAGTCACTGCCACTCTGCACGTGGCTCGCAACCCAACCGGCGTCGGTCCCCTCCCCTGCGCGCAAGACCGCGGCGCCGGCCCCGTCCCCCATCCCCATCCCGATCTCGAACGTCAACGGGCTGGTGGGGTTGAACGTCTTGGAGAACGTCTCCGCGGCCACCACCAGCACGCAGCGCGACGCCCCGGAACGGATGAGCCCGACAGCCATGTCCAGCGCCACCACGGATCCACAGCACGTCTCGAGGATCGTGGACGCCACCCCGCCGGCCCCGAGCCTGCTCTGCAGTCGGGTGGCCCCGGCAGGCACGAGCACGTCGGGCTGCAAGGTACTCGTCACCAGCAGAATCCGGTCCACCTCGGACGCCTCTACGTGCGCGGCGTCCAGGGCTCTGCGGCACGCTCGTTCCGCCAGGTCCAGCATCGTCTCGGAGGGAGGACTCCAGCGTCGCTCCTGCACGCCCCCCCGCAGAACTCGCTCCTCCGCCACGCCTGCCTCGGCGTAGTCGAAGTCCACATTGCGCTTGACTTGGTGAGGGAACGCGGACCCCACCCCGGCGAGGACGACCGTTCGGTTCATGTGCCCTCCACCAACTCGAGGAGCATTCCGGACCCCCGAAGTCGCACGAAGCGCACCGGATGGCCCCGGGCTCCGGTTCTTGGCGGACCGTCCGGCTGAGCAGCCTCGCCGAGCCGAACCATCGCGCCTTCGAGGTCGAGACAGCGTACCGCGATGTGGTGTAGTCCCGGGGGGGCGTCGTGGATCGGGCTCGCCGCGTGGACCGACCGCAACAGCTCGACTTCGACGGGACCGAGGCTGAGAAATGCGACCTCGATCCCGATGGCCTCGTGCACTTCCGTCTCATGAAGGAGGAACCCCAGGCGGAGGAGTCCCTCCAGGGCATCGCCCATGTCCGTCACCTTCACGGCCACATGGTCCAGGGACTCTATCCTTCCTTCGGGCCGGACCGTCGGCAGCTGATTCGCGCTCATGCTCGCATGGCCTCCACCAGGGCGGGGCTCACGCGCTCGAGGACCCCCACATGGTTCTCGCCTGCCCCAGAGGACGCCAACAGCACGAGGTCGCCCGCGCCAATCCGCCCCTGCTCGAGAGCCTCGCAGAAGTTCGCCCCCACGCTGGCGCACCCGATGTTCCCATAGCGCTCAAAGGACTCGTAGAACCGCTTCTCGTCGATACCGAGCGCATCGCACCAGGCACGCCCGGCCCACTCGACCGGCTGGTGGGTCACGAAGAAGTCGAGGTCTTCGACAGAGCATCTCCCCCGCTCGAGCAGCGCCCGGGCCATCCCCCGCATCCTCTCGTTGCTGGTGCTGGCTATCACCTTGCAAGCGTCCTTGTTCGCGAAGGTCACGAGGTTCTGCTCGTAGGTCGGTCCCATCGCGGTACGACGCAGCAAGCTGGGTCGACGGCGCACCATCTGCACGGCGTCGTGCACGCTTCCGTCGCTGGTGGCGTGGGAAGCCACATACCCTTGGCCTTCGGGGACGGCGGAGACGAGCGCGGCGACGGCGCCGTCGCCGAGGCGGACACAGCAGTACTCGGAGGGGTCGTGGACGTGGGAGGCGATGTGGCTGCAGGCGCAGAGCACGTGGTTGCACTGACCGGAGCGAACGAGGCTCGAGGCGAGGTCGATCATGGTGACGAAGGTGGAGCAGCACGTATCCACGCCGTAGGCTCCCGCGCCTCGCAGCATGAGGCAGTCCTGGAGGGCGGAGGCGGTGGAGGGTAGCTGGTCCGGGATCTGGGAGTAGCCGAGGACGAGGTCGATGTCTTCGGGGGAGACGGGGCCGTTCACGATCGCGATCGCAGCGGCGATGGCCTCGGCGTGGGTGGAGAGCATGGGGTGAGGGTGAATGGACTGGCGCAGGGAGTCTGGGTCCGGGGGGACGCGTCTGCGTTCCTTGGTGCCGAGGAACGGATCTTTCTGCTTGGAGGGGGGAAGGGTTTGGACCCAAGCCTCGAACCAGGGTTTCGACATCCAGCCTTCCTCGTTGGTCTCCACGGTACCAGGGAGTCGCTTCTCCGTGGCGACGTATCTGGCGAACACCCGGGGGACCCGTGTGTGGTCTTGCAGGAAGGCGGAGAGCCGCAGTGCCTGACCCGAGGAGATGGACTTGGCGGGCAGGTACGCGCCCGCGGATACCACACCGGCTGCATGCATGGCAGTTACTTCCTTGCTTGCGCTCGCAAGCCGCTGCGGACGGGCCGGCAGCTCCTTGCCGGTCCTTGTCCGATGCACGACAGCATAGCTGCCTTGACAGACTCGTCAAGGATGCAATCGATCTTCACGACCTTGCATCGACACCCTGTTGGTGTTACGAGGGAGTCAGTCGCGTTCGCCAAGGTTGCTTTTCGGGAATGGCAATCCGGCGGATCCCTGACGATGCGGGACGATGCCGGACGGGAGCATCGGAGGAGTGCACATGGACAATGCCATACAGGTCTACTTCGACGAGGCCACGGGGATCGTGTTCAACACGGGCCGGGCGGCTTCCACGGTGGAGGATGCGCGGGCCACGCTGCGCAAGGCGGGAGAGCTGATGGAGGGCAAGCCGCGGCGCTTGCTGCTGGTGGACCTGCGGGAGGCGCCTCTGAGCCTGTCGTCGGACGTGCGAGAGACGTTGATGGAGGAGTCGCGGAATCTTGCGCTGGAGCGGCAGGCGTTCGTGGTCAGCAATCCGGTCACCCGGATGCTGGCGAAAGCGATCGCGCGCGTGACGGGGGTGGCGGCCGCGGCTGCCTTCTTCAGCAGCACGGAAGAAGCCGTGAAGTGGCTGCAGGAGAAATGAGATGAGCGAGATCCGGGACGTGGAGCCAAGGCTCGAGGCGATCGAGAACTCCCTCGCAGCAGCCGCCGCGGGAATCTTCCACGAGAAGGTCCCCCTGGACGAGAATTCGCCGCTCGATGCGCTGAGCGCGGTAGAGCACGGCGTCAATCTGATGCTCGAGGACATCGGCAAGCTCCGAGAGAGGGACGCGGAGCGCAACCGCCAGCTGCAGCAGATGCTCGAGCTCACCCAAGCCCAAACCAGGGAGCTGGAGCAAGCGCTGGAGACCATCCACAACCAGCAGCGATCCATCGCCGAGCTGTCCACCCCCATCCTCCAGCTCTGGGAGGACGTGCTCGCCATGCCCATCATCGGCGTCGTGGACACCCGGCGGAGCCTCGACATCATGGAAAAGCTCCTCACCGAGGTGTCGGAACGCCAGAGTCGCTACGTCATTCTCGACATCACCGGCGTGGAGGTGGTGGACACCAAGACGGCCGATCACTTCATCAAGGTCACCCAGGCCGCGCGCCTCCTCGGCGCCACCTGCATCGTCTCCGGCATCCGGCCCGCCGTCGCCCAGACCCTCGTGGAGATCGGCGTCGACATGTCCGCCATCGAGACGGTCTCCACCATGAAGGACGGTCTGCGCGAGTGCCTCCGCCGCATGGGGCGTATCCGGGCCGCCGCGGGCGCCCCCGCCATCGCCTGAGGCCACCATGCCCGAAGAGCGCATTCCCATCATCCACCTCCGCGATCTGCTGCTGGTCTCCGTCCAGGTCGAGCTCAGTGACCGCGTCGTCCTACAGCTCAAGGAGGACATCACCCGAGAGGTCGCCCGCTCCCGCGTCCGCGGCCTCATCGTCGACCTGACCGGCGTGGACTTCATGGACAGCTACATATCGCGGACCCTGCGAGACATCAGCATCATGACCAGCCTCATGGGCGTCCCCACCGTCCTGTGCGGCATGCACGCCGTCATCGCGATGACCATGACCGAGATGGGAATCGAGCTCGGCGGCCTGTCCATGTCCCTGAACCTGGACGCCGCCCTTCGCATGTTCCGAAGTACCGACCAGGTTCACGACGTCGCCGCGCCCGGACAGGACAGGGGAACCTCCCTGCCCGGGGACGAGGACCTCGTCGTGTTTGAAGCGGGGGACCATGGCGACTTCGAAGTCGTCTTCTGACGGGGGCGGCCCCCGGGAGGAGCGCGTTCTGCAGGCGTTCGAGCCTGACTTGAGCGCGATCATGGCCCGTTGCGTGATCCGGGTCGCCCTTGCGCGGTTGTCGATGACCCTCGAGACCCTCACGCCTGCCCAGGTGCCGACGCTCGCGGGGGAGCTGAAGCGTGGACTCCGGTTGTATGCCCCCGATTCCGCGGACAGCTGCCTGCGGCGCCTCGTCCCGGTGCTCGACGCTCTTGCATCCTCGAACGAGGCCGCTGCCCGGATGGCTCCCCGCGGGTCTTCGTCGCCCGAGGGGCCTGGGCCGAGAGCCTCCCAGGAGGGCGTCTCCGGACTGACACGTTTGCCGATCGAGTCCGAGTCGGACATCCTTCTTGCGAGGCACGCGGTCCGTGAGATGTGCGGGCGGCTGGGGTTCTCCCGTTCGGAAGAGGTCAAAGCCGCCACGGTGGTGTCGGAGTTGGCTCGCAACATTGTGCAGTACGCGAAGCGGGGCGAGATCTCCCTGCGACGCTGGGTGGAGGAGGGACGCGTGGGAATCGAGATTCGCGCACGGGACCAGGGGCCTGGCATCGCCAACACCGAGGTCATCTTGTCTGGCAAGTACCGCTCCCGGACCGGCCTGGGCCTGGGAATCCTGGGGACGAAGCGCCTCGCCCATCAGTTCGAGATTACCTCGGGCGTGGGCGGGACCGAGGTCGTCGCGCGCATGGTCGTGCGATGAGGCTCCAAGCCTTCGGCTCGACCCGGCCGCGCCGCGGGGAAACCATCTCGGGCGACGCCTACTTGATCTCGTACGGCGAGGCGCCTCTGCTGGTGGTCGCGGACGGCCTCGGCCACGGAGAGCACGCGGCCATCGCTGCCCAGGTGATGGTGGCAGTGGCCTCGGAAGCCGCACCCGCGGACTCCCCCTTAACCATCTTGCAGGAGGCCTCGGGGCGCCTCGCGGCCACCCGCGGTGCGGTTGCGATGGTCGCCCGCCTCACCGCCGACAACTCCCGCCTGTGCGTGGCGGGGGTCGGGAACATCGAGCTACGCGCCTTGAGCCGGGCGTCCATTCACCCCATCTCCAGTCCCGGCATCCTGGGGCGTCGAATCCGCAGCATCCGCCAGTTCGAATACGACCTCCATTCGGGGGACCTGCTCGTCTTCTTTTCCGACGGCATCTCTCGACGGCTGGACTTGCAGCCTTTCCGCTCCCTCAGCTTGGAGGAGGTCGTCCTCGGCGCCCTTTCGGAACACGGGCAGCAGCACGATGATGCGACGTGCTTGGCCGCGCGGGTGGATTGAGCGGGTGAGGCGTCCTTCGATCCGCCCCAGTGTGTTGCCCGGCTTCGGCCAGCCCCTGGATTCCTTCGTGGTTCGTTACGACACAGACCGGATCTGGGCGGCACGACGCGCGATGGATGCCGGTTCGAAGATGGGGTTGAGCCGGCAGGCCTGCGCCGAGGTCGGGGTCATCGTGAGCGAGCTCGTCACCAACGCGGTCAAGTTCGCGGGGTCCGGTAGAGTGCAATTGCACGGCCGGGAGGGCGCCATGGAGATCGTAGTGGAGGACGCGGGTCCTGGGCTCGCCGACCCGGAGACGGCGGTGGTGGACGGTTACTCCGAGGGCGCCATGCGGAGCCCCGACGACGACCCGCGCGTGCGACGGGGGCTGGGTTCTGGGCTTGGGGCCGTGAAGAGGCTGGCGGACGAGCTGGTGATCACGCGCCGGGCGGAGGGGGGAACGCGGGTCAGGGTGGTCAAGCGGGCGCGAATAGGCCGCTAGCCACCGAAGGGGGCGGGGCACGTCCCGTCGAACGGGTGAGCCGGGGATGCGGAGCCGGGAATGGGGAATGGCCCCGGAAGGGACACCTACGGGCGCTGGGGCCCATCTCTGCCCCCTCTGCCTTCTGTGCCCTCTGCGCTTTCTGTGGTTCCTCTTCCCTCTGCCGCCGTGCCGTCCCCGTCACAGGCGGTACGTGGCAGCGAGGGCGAGAGACATGAACTCGGTCTCGTAGCGTCCGGGGTTCGAGGCTGCGGGGGAGTCCTGCTTGGGGCTAGCGTCGACCCCCCCGAACGCGTAGAAAGCGCCAGCGTCGAGGTCGAGGGAGCCGAGCGTCACCCCCACGCCTGCGTGCAGGGCCTGCAGGATGGCGGGAGGAGGCATGTAGTAGTTCGCCCGCGCCTCGGTGGTCGCCGTGTTCCCGACCGTGTACCCCGCGCGCACGGCGAAGGACGGGACGATCCGGTACTCGGCTCCGGCGTTCACGATCCACACGTTCTGCCAGTTGAGGGTGACGACCATCTCCTGGTCTCCGGCGGGGGTCGCCACGTGGGTGACCAGCTCCTTGCCCGACTCGGCATACAACGAATACCGGACGTCCGCCGCGACGAGCAGCCGGTCATCCAGGGCGCCCTGGGCGACACCCACTTTGAAGCGGTGAGGCGTGGTGAACGACGCCTCGGCAGGCGACTCCGTTCCGCCCGCACGCAACGTTCCTTCGAGGTCAGCTGTCACCTTGTTTCGGTACGTGAGTCCGAGACGCGTCGACGGCCCCAGGCGGAAGAACGCTCCGGCGTGGATTCCGGCGAAGTTCCAGCCCGACATGTCGAGCTCGGCCTTGGCCATGGAAGGGGGCTGCCCGGGGGGCCCCGGGATCGGCGCAAGCTGCTCGGCTTGCTGCTCGAGATAGCTCACCCGGTATCCCACACCAAAAGCGATGGCGTCGGAGACCGCATAGGAGAGGGCGGGGACCACGTCGAGCGCCATCACCATCTGGTTCAGGTCCACCGGCCCGGCCGGGGTTTGGACGTCTTCGTACACCGACCCGAGGCCGGCGCTGGGGTACACCGCCGCGCCCACCACGAGGTCCTCGTGTACCCTGTACCCTCCTCCCACGAAGAACATCGGGAAGAGGGAGGCGTCGCTCGAGACGGAGGTTCCCGGGCCGTTGAGCGGAACGGTGTTGGTGACCTTCGAGGGAGCAAAGACGGCAGTGAACGCACCTTGTTCCATTCCCTCGAGGGCAGCCGGGTTGTGATAGATGGCAGCCCCGTTGTGCACGTGGGCCACACCACTGCCCCCCATGGCCACCGAGCGCGCATCGTAGGCGGCAGGGGGCTCGGTGGTCGCCCCCGCACGCACGCCAAACAGCACCAAGGCCAGCACCACGTTCGCCTCCCCGCGGAGGGCTCGAACACTCCTGCAGCGCATTGTGTTCCTCGTCCTTTCGACAATGGGCTCCGTGAACCGGCGCTCCGTCCCGGTTCTGCGCCGGAGCAACTACCACTTAGTTCATCACGAACCACTCCCCTTGTCCACTCCCGCGAGGCTGACGAGCTTCCACTTCTCGGTTGCCGGTTCCCGGTGCTCGGCTCACCAGTTCCCGTCGGTTGGGCCCTCGTCGGCGCAGCCTGTGCTCGCTTTGGTTGTTCTTCCGTTGCGCGCTCGGGGTCCTGGTGCTGCGTGCCCGAAGTCCCTCCCGGGTTGAGGCCCGGCTGCGACAATGGACGGATGAGGGACATCAACTAGATGTGCCTGGCGGAAGTCTCGATCCCTTGACCGAGAAGCAAGCCAAACCAGATCGGCGACGGCGACGACGACGGCGACGGATTGATTCTTCTGCCGAGCACATCTAGGAGCTGAGAACACGGAAGGCGCTCCGGAGTGGACGGCGGCCAGCTCTGCTAGCTCTGCTGGCTGGAGTCCACGGAGGACGACGAAGCCGAAGGCGCAGTCAACTGAGAACCAGGAAAGGGCGGAGTCAGGCGCGATACGCACGGCCTAACTCCGCAACAACCTTCTGTGCCTTCTGCGTCCTCTGTGGTTCTCCGGAGTGCGATCCCGGTACTCACTTCGGGCACACGGTACCAGCGGCGGCGAGTGTAACAATTTGGGACACTGGCTCGACTACCGTCCAAAACAAGACTCCGCTTCACGATTCAATTGGCTGTTTTCGGGCAGGGTTGGTCATGATCGGGCAGGGGCGGCGAACCCGGGCGAGCGCGGAGCACGCCAAATCAATGACTTAGGAAACATCGGATTCCGGCCCGCTGCGTGCAATGGCCGACGGCACGCCGGAACGGATCCGGCCCCAACGAAGGAGACCAGACCATGCAAAACACGCAATCAGCCCAGCACCTCGACTCCCACGCCCAACTCCGTTCGCTGTACATGACCCTGCTCGAGCACCAGGCCCGATTCGACGAGTTCAAGACGCTGCTGGCCCAGTACGAGCCGGCGGAGTTGCGCGATGAGGACGAGGAACCGGCCCCGGCACGGGATGTTCGGGGAAAGCTCAACGCGCGCATCCGCGACTGGGTGGAGGGCTTCGAAGGCATGAGCGCCCAGCAGGTCATCCAGTGGCGCGCCATTGTGGTCGAGGAGCGAATCAACGTCTCTCTCTCCCCCTGGAAGGAGTCCAACCTCTACTGAAGTCGCAAGGGGATGGGTCCGGGAGGCGGAAGTCGACGAGGCCCGGCATCCGCCCCCGGACCTTTGGAGCGCTGGGAGGGTCGGTCATGGAGATGGATGTCGCACGGGTGGATTCGCTCTACGAGGAATTCTGCAACTCGGTCCCGGGGGGCCTACGCGAGCCTGCCCGGCGCCTGGCCTCCACGCTGGGGCTCGCGCCCTGTCCGGACGTGCCCTGGAGCGCGGTGTTCAATCACGAGGTCACGTTGGCGGCCCCGTGGGTGGTGGCGGAGGCCATGCCCGGAATCGGGCGCGATCTGGTTCGAGAGGCCACCAGGGCCCACCTGCTGGCCATTGTGGAGGCGTTTGCCACAGACCGGGTGGAGGATGGCCAGGTGCGGGCGACGAATGAATTGCAATCCTTGCGCATGGCTTTGCGGGCGGAGCGGGATCTTGCGCTACAGCGTGTGGTGTCGGGGGCACCGTTGCGGGTGGACTACGCCATGGCGGACCGTCAGACCTTGCACGCCATTCGGCGGGAACGAGAGATGCTGGCCGGGGAGACGGAGGTCACGCTCGGGTTGTACGAAGCAGTCTCCGCGGGCAAGCAGTCCCTGGGCCTGCCCGCCAGCCTCGGGCTCGCGCTCGCGGCCGGATGGCAAGACCGCCGCGTCCGTGCGCTGGAACGCCTGCTGCTCTCCGTCTGGCTCGGGTTGCAGGAGCACGACGACACCACGGACTGGGAGGAGGACGCGCGGGGTTCCGGTGCGTGGGCGATTTGCCTGGCCCGAGGAGCCGTTCCCGGGGACCTTCGACTGTCGAGGGGGAGTTCTTGGGAGATGCGCAGGAGCGGTGTCCACGAGGCGGGCGCCCTCGCTACCCTGCTGCGCCGGGCAGGGAGACACTTTCGCCAGGCGGCCCGCCTGGCTGCGGTCCTGGGCGCTCACGGACTGGCGGGTTGGTGCTTGGAGCGAGCCCTCGCGGTCAGCGACCTCGCGCGGCAGGAATCCCGACATCCGGGCTACGTGGGCCGAGCCAGGGCGTTGTCAGGTCTACTTCACACAGCAGGGATGTCATGAACGGTCGTCGCGGTGGGCAGAAAGCGGGTTGGGAATTCGAGTACGTCCCCTTGTCTCGTCGGGTCGATCCCGACGAACCGAGCGACGACTTCATCCTGGCGACACGGGGTCGGGTGGAGGAGACCTCCCTGGCCGCGGCGCTCGAAGGCATTGGGCCCGTGGGGGTCGAGCGCGTCGCCGTTCCCAGACCTTTGTGGTGGTATCGACTGCGGCTTTCGTCGCCGGCGAGGGCGAGCGAGGTGGAGCGGCAGGCGGGACAGGCCGGTCTTGCGGTGCGGTACGCGGCGCCTGCGCGGCGTGCTTCGTTACGGTTGGGTTCGGCCTTGGGCGCCGACGCCGCCGTGGCGAAGCCGATGGGCTGGCCGGCCCGAGACGAATCGAGGGAACCAACGGGAGCCGCTTGCTGGGCCCAGGGGCCTCTCGGGGTGAACGTGGATCGCAAGCGCTCCGGGAGCGGTGCAGGCACACGTCTGGCGGTGGTGGACGATGACGCGGCGATGGCGCACGAGGCCAGGATCGATACGGAGGTGCTGGTTCACGTGGCGTCCTGCCCAAGGTCTCAACCCCACGGGACGTTGATGGTGGGGTGGGCTGTGGGTACGCGTAGGTTTCGCGGCGTGGCTCCTGACGCGTCGGCACGGCTGTACTGCATTCCCAAGCCGGACGTGGATGTGTACTCGTTGCCAGCGGCGATCGCGCGGGCCGTGGAGGACGGTGCGGACGTGGTGCTTTGCCCCTCGTACGTGGATGGCAGTACGAGTCCGATGCTGGACGACGCGCTGGAGTATGCGTCGAGGGCTGGCCGAGGAGGGCGGGGCGCGGTGCTGGTCATGCCTACCGGACGGGAGGCATCGAGCCCTCCCTGGTCGCCCCACGCGAGCTGGACGCTGGGGCTCGGTGAGCCGGCGAGCGATCCTCGGGTACTGTGCATTGCCCCGGGCAGCCCGGGAGGGCGTTGGTTTCTTTGGCCGGACCGCAAGGGAAGACTGCGTCCCTTCGCCAACCGTGGCCCCGCGGTTCGGCTGCTGTGCCCCGGAGACGACATGACGCACCCGCTGGAGCCCGACAAGCCGTCCCATGCGGAGTCGAGCGGGGCTTCCGCCGTCGCGGCCGGGGTCGTGCTGCTGGTCCTGTCCTGCAATCCGCTGTTACGGGCCACGGAGGTAGCGACCTTGCTACGCCGTACGTGCCGCCCGCCCCGGCGGATGCAGGCGTCCGAAACGCGCGAGGTGGCGGACCCGTGGGACGTGATGCCTGCAGGTCGCGACGCCGACGGGCACGACGCCAAGCACGGGTATGGGGCGGTGGACGCGGGCCGTGCGTGTTTGTCGGCGAGTGACCCCTTGTGTTTTGCCCTGGTGAGCATGGGGGAGGAGCAGGCGGCGCGGCGCTGGTACGATGCGCGACGCACTGACCTGGTAGCGCGCAGTCTCTACTCGTGGGAGGTAGGGAGGTGGATGGCGCACCGGTGCTTGGTGGACGAGGAGACGCTGCACCGAGTGAGCGTGGTGGCGCGGCACGTGCGCCTGGTCGCGTCTGGGCATGACAGGCTGGAGGCACACGGGACGGGTGCGTTGACGCGGCAGCTGTTGCTGTTGCTTCGGTTCATGCTCGGGCCGAGCGACGCGGGAGACGCGTGTGGGGAGGAAGTCTCGGAGCTGATGGTTCGACTCGGCGGGGTACTCGACGAGACGGAGCGGAGTGACCTGGCAGAGCGTGTGGCATGGCGTCTTACAAGCGGGTTGTTCCGGGACGACCTGTCGACGGGAACGGCGGAAGCCGGGGACCGCGTTTGACACCCAATATCTGGGAGAGTTGCTCGTACATGGCAGAAAAGCCCCGCAGCGACCATGTTCGAACGTAGCAGTAAGGATCTATCCGTATAGGGTTAGACTTCACACGGAAACACCTTTCGTTCGTACGCATTCGTCGACTTCCAACTTTCCTATCTTCGGGACACAATCTACCATCGCGGGGGTTTGCGGGCGACGGAGCCCCTTGGCTCAGGCGCGGGGTCGGCGTAGCTTGAGCACGCTGAAGGAGTGCCCAACGATATCGACATGGTCCCGCAGACGAGCCGAGCGTGGAGTGGCTACGCGGTCGTCGCTGGAACGGTCCTGGTTGGACTGCTCTCCTTCTGGCACGCGCTGGACGAGTATGGGCGGCCGGTTCCTGGTGTGCTGGTCGACCCGGACCTGGCGGTGTCCAGCCTGATGCACCCTTCGTGGGATGGCTACGAGCAAGGGTTGCAGTTTCCCGATCGCGTGGTGGCGGCCGAGGGGCAGGACCTCGGCGGGCGGGCGGGTCGATTCGACGAGGTAGTGGAGAAGGCGCTCGCCGACGGGAGGGACCGGGTTCGGGTCGAGGTTCGCAAGGGGCACGGGGGGGGGGAAGTGCGTGAGGTGGAGTTGCGCTTCCGCCCGCTGGACCCGTGGACGTGGTGGCTGTTCGCCGGCGGCTCGATCCTGACAGGCTTGCTGTACGTGGGAACGGCCGCGTTGGCGATGGCTGTGAGGCCGGACGGCCGGCTCGCGCGCACGTTCGCGAGGGCGGCGGTTCTGCTTGCGCTCTTTCTCTTCACGCTGTTCGACTATCACACGGGGCGCAAGCTCGTGGTGTTGTTCGAGGCTGCCTTCGCCATGGTTCCGTTTGCGCTGGTGGCCCTCGCGCTGCGGCTGCCACGGGGCTTCCCATGGCTCGAACGTCGACGTTGGCTGGAGTGGATGCCCATGTTCACTGGCATCTTGCTGGCCGCGGGACTGCTGGGGGCTCGCGTCTTCGGGCAGGACACCCTGGGCCTTCGCGGCGTGGTGTCCGTGACGTTTGGGGCAGGCTTCCTGCTGTCCGCGGTGCTGTTCGGCGTGCAGCTTCGCCGCGCCCGAGGCAACGACAAGCTCGTGATGCGGGCGCTGTTCCTCTCGATGGTCCCCGTGACCGCCTTCGTGGGGCTGGCAGCGTTGCTCGTCATGCTGGGGCTGCTGCGCGTGTCCCCGGCGTTCTTCGCCGTGCCGACCCTTGCCCTCATTCCCCTGTCGAGCATGGTGGCCTTCGTGCGTCACGACCTATGGGGAAGCCGAGCCCTGCTATCCCGCCTGGTCGCCCGACTGGTCCTCACCCTGGGAGGCGCCTCCCTGGCCGCGGCCGTGGCGTGCGGCATCGCGGTCTTGATCATGCCCATGGGGATGCGGCACGCGGCGGTCTCCGCTGCCTTGGGCAGCGCCCTGGCTTCCGCCTTCGTCCTGGCTGCGCTCGTGTACGGGGACCGGAAGCTGTTTCGGTCCCGCGTCGCTTACAAACCCACGGTGGAGCAGCTCAGCGGCGAGCTCACGGCCGTCACCCAGCGCGAGCAAGTCAGCTCCGCGGTGGAACGGACGGTGCGGCGCTGGCTGCCGGCGGAGTCCATCTGCTTCGTATGCTACGACCTGGCGGTCACGGGAGCGGCGGACGTGGAGGCCGGCCCGGACGAGCACGGGCACTGGTCCGTTCCTGCCCGTTTCGGGGGAGCCTGCCTGGGCCTCTTGCGTGTGGGGCCCAAGCACGGCGGCGCGCTGTACTCCGACCAAGACCTGGACCTGCTGCGAACGATCGCCAACCTCGCCGCAGTCGCCCTGGCCCATGCGGACCGCTACGCGGAAGTGGAGCAGCGCCGCAAACAGCAAGCGGAGACCTGGAAGACGGAGCGCGCCGCGGTCGTCGAGACGCTCGCTGCGGAGATTGCCCACGAAATCAGGTATCCGATCAACTTCTTCCGGTCCCTGCTCAGGCGCAACGCGAAGGAGGTCGTGCTCACATCCGAGGAGATCGACATCGGCTGCGAGGAAGTGGAGCGTTTGGCGGGTCTGGTGGCGGACCTGCAGCGTGTGGCGCAGCGCAAGCTCGTGCCCCGCTGGGTGCCGATGCTCGAGCTGGTTCGCCGGTCGGAGACGCTGCTGCGGGATCAGCTGGAAGGCAGGCACTTTCGTCTTGCGGTCCCGGAAACGCTGCAGGTCCGCTGTGACGCGGACAAGGTGACGCAGGTGATTGTGAACCTGATGTCCAACGCGATCGACGCGGCCCCCCAGGGAGAACTCGGGGTGACGTGGGAGCAAGGCGAGGAAGGGTCGTTGGTGGTTTGGGACAGCGGCGAAGGGTTCGCTTGCGACTCTGCCACGCTGTTCCTCCCGCTGTTCACGACCAAGGCGACGGGAACGGGGCTCGGGCTGCCGATCGCGCATCGCCTGGTGCGTGCGCATCAGTGGCGGATCGAGGTAGCGCGCACGGGAGGCAGGACGTGCTTCGCGGTCCGCATTCCCCGCGCGAGCGTTCGGGACGGCGCCTCGGAGATCGAGAGGGACGCGCGAGGGGAGGCACCTGACCCAGCCCTGGAGGTGACGTCATGAAGATCCTCATCGTGGACGATCAGCGAAGCGCTCGCAGTGTCTTGCGAAGAATGCTGGAGCCCCTTCCGGACACACGGGTGCTGGAGGCCACGAGCAAGGAGGAGGCGCTGGCTCTGGCAGCCCAGCACGATCCCGACCTCGTGCTTCTCGACATCCGTCTGTCCCGAGACCCACGGGACCGGGGCGGGTTGGAGGTCCTGTCGGAGCTGCGCCGGGGAGGCCACCGGGCGTCGGCGATCATGGTCACGGCCCTGTCGGAGATGGCGGAGGTGCGGGAGGCCATGCGGCTTGGAGCCTGCGACTACATCATCAAGGACGAGCTGGGTGAGGAGGTGGTTCTGCCGATCGTCGAGTCACACCGAGAGAGGCTCCGGCTGCACGCGGAGGTGAACCGCTTGCAGCTGCGCGTGGACGCGAGGTGGGGTCTTGGCGCCTTGACCGGAAGCTCGGCTCGAATGGAGGCCTTGCGCGACATCATCCGGCGCGTGGCCCCTTCGGACGCCACGGTGCTCATCCGCGGCGATACGGGAACGGGCAAGGAGGTGGTGGCGCGAGCGATCCACCATCTGAGCGCACGGCGCGAGAGCGACTTCGTGGCGGTGAACTGCACCGCCCTTCCGAACACGCTCATCGAGTCGTTGCTGTTCGGCCACGAGCGCGGCGCGTTCACGGGTGCCGATCGCCGCAAGAGGGGCCAGCTCGAGGTGGCCGGCTCCGGAACGGTGCTGCTCGACGAGATCGCGGAGATGCCCGTAGAGCTGCAGAGCAAGCTGCTGCGGGTGCTCGAGGACCAACGCTTCTTGCCGCTCGGTGCGGAGCGAGAGCTGCCCCTGCGCGCGCGCATCCTGGCGTCCACGCACGCCCACCTCGAGCATCTCATGACCCACGGGCTCTTCCGAAGCGACCTGTTCTTCCGCCTCAACGTGCTCACCATCAAGGTGCCTTCCCTGGCGGAACACCTGGAGGACATTCCCGAGCTGGTCGTTCGGTTCACCCGGGAAGCCGGCTCGGACCTGCGCTTCTGCGACGATGCCATTCGCTGGCTGATGTGCCGCCCGTGGCCGGGCAACGTGCGAGAGCTACGCAACGTCGTCCAACGTGTGGCGGTGCTCGCGCGCGGGCCCGAGGTCCGCATCGCCGACCTGGAGGAGATCCTGGAGGCCGCTGCGAGCGACTCCACGTCGGAGATCGATCGCATCGCGAGGGCGCTTCTCGGTCTGCCCGGCCGCATCGGGTGCAAGCTGCGTCTGGTGGAGACGGCCGTGCTGCACCACGCGATCGAGGTGAGCGCTGGGAACAAGTCCGCCGCGGCGCGGCTGGTGGGCCTGGACCGCAAGGCGCTCGACCGGAGGCTGGAACGCAGGGAAGACGACGGACCTCCCTCGTCGTCCTGACCGGGGGTGGTCAAATTTGACCACTGTTGCCCGAAATCGACCAGGTGCCTGGTTCACCATCTCTCGAAGTTCCGGGGATTTCTCGGTTCGGCCGCTGGTACGCGCGATGCTTCCTGCGCGGTCGTCCCAAGCCGAAAGATGAGGTGAGGATGTCTCTGCAATGGACCGTCGCGGTACTGCCCGATCCCTGTCCCCTTCCCCCCGAAGTCTTGCCCGAGGACGAACCTGCGGATGAGGTCATCGCCGAGGTGGCCGAGCAGCTCGCCCGGCTGCGCAACGATTCCGCCATGAACCTCGCGCTCGACGTGGGCCGCCTGGTGGTGACCCGGTTGTTCCGAGGGGACCTCGAGCGGGTTCGCACCAGGGGACGCAAGGATCATTCGTTCCGCAAGCTGGCCAGTCACCCGCGACTGCCGTTCTCGCCCATGCGGTTGTGGCGCGCGGTGGGCGTGTACGAGCTGGTCACGCGCATGCCGGGCCTGCCCAAGGCCTCCAACCTGTCCGTGAGCCACCTGTACGTGGTCCTCGGCTTGCCGCACGAGACCCAGGAGTGGCTCTTGCGCGCCGCCAACGAGCACGCATGGTCCGTCGTGCTGCTGGGCCAGAAGGCGAACAAGCACCGCAGCCGTCGCACGTCACCTCAAGCTCGCGCGGAGGCCCCCGTGCTTCGTTCCCTGCGCGAGCTCGAGCGGCTCGCTGGCCGTCTCGACATCAACGTGGAAGACGACGAGCCTCTCGACCCGGAGCAAGTTGTTCGGGCCAGGCAGTTCATCGATCGGATCCGGGCGTGGTGCGACGAGCTGGGCCATGTCCTCGAACGACAGGTCGGCTCCGGGACGAATGAGCAGGATAGCACCTGTTGCGAGGTCCTGGTTCCCCCCGCCGGCTAGCCCTAGCGGCCCCCTTGCAGCCGGTCCAGCAACCCGGCCACACAGGCCACGTCGATCGCGCGCAAGGCGGCGGGGACGTTGATGAGTCGCGCGGCCGTCAGCGATCCGACGATGTCCCGTTGGGCCCGTCCATCCCCCGCCGCGCCAACGACCTTGAGGACCTCAGGGGGCCAGGCGGCCAACCGCATCGTGTCCGGAATCTCTTCCACCCCCACGAGCACATCGTCCATCTGGCCCTGGTGCATCCTCACGACGTCCTCATCCGACAGCGCGGCGCGGTGACCTGCCACCATGAGCGGTGCGAGGTCGAGGTCGAGGGGGAACTCGACGCGACTGGGCGAGACGCCGCGATAGAACGAGACCGTGCCAGCCGGCCACGTGAACACGTCGGTGATGCGGTCGCGACCCTGGTCGCGGATCGCCCGGAAGATCTGGACCGCATCGACGAGGTTCAGGGCGATGAGCGTGTCGCCGAGGCGGCCGTTGTACCTGGGCAGCACGGCCAGCGCCAGGTCGAGCTCTTCTCGATCGATGAGGCCACGACGCACGAGATACTCGCCGAACAGCTCGCTTTGGTCGGTGGAAGCCACATGAATCACCTTCGCCTGGGCGAGGTAGATTTCCTTGCGCGTGAACACTCCGCTGTCTCGGGTGCGCTCGGCGAACAGGACGCCCGTTTCGCGGTTCTTGAGCATGCTTGCGAAGACCTGAAGCGTCGACGTGCTCGCCAGGTTGGCGCGATAGTCGGGGACCCCGGGGCCGCTGAGCTGGTTGGTGGTGGCGGTGGAGGGCGGAACGTGTCGCTCGAGCTCCGGGATGTCGATGAGCTTCTCGAACCCCGTTCCGTGCATGTCCACCTCGTCCTGCCCGTCGAGTCGGGCGGTTGCGGTCAGCTCGATGAGCTTGGCGAGGGCGAAAGGTCCGAGCATCTCTCCAGCGCGAGTGCGAACCCTGGCGACGGGAGTCACGGCCCTGGGATCCCGGGGCGGCCTGGAGTCCAGCGAGCGCTTGCCACGACCTGGCCGCAGGGGTGCGTGCAGCGGGGAAGCGACGTTGCGGGCCCACGCGACGGCTCTACCGAGCGCCTCGCGGTAGAGCCTTGGCTCGGAGGCGACGAAGGGCTCGAGGGCCTGTCGGAATTGCTCGGCAGATCGGAAGCGGTTCGCGGGCGCACGCGCTAGCCCCTGCTCGAGCACGGGCATCAAGCCGGCTGGGACCAGGTGCGCGTGATCGCGCAGCGAATCGATCCGCCCGTCGCGGATCGCGAGCAACACCGCGAGCTGCCCGCTCCCTGGAAACAGCGGCTGGTTGATCAAGAGCTCGGCCAGGACGACGGCGAGGGAGAACAGGTCCGCCCGATGATCGAAGTCTTCTCCAGCCACCTGCTCCGGGCTCAGGTAGCCGAGCTTCCCTTTGAGAGGGTGCGTGTTTGGGGGGGCCGAGTCACGCGACAGCAGCCTGGCGATCCCGAAGTCCCCGAGCTTCACGTCCCCTTCCTGGCTGAGGTAGATGTTCGACGGCGTCACGTCACGGTGCACGACCGCGAGTGGGTGTCCCGTGTCGTCCACCGCGGTGTGCACGCAAGCGAGCGCCGAACACACTTCGTGCGCGATGAAGATCGCCACGTCAGGCGGGATCGGACGTTGCTCCGTCTGCGAGCGTCGAAGCAAGCGATAAGCATCGACGCCATCGACGTATTCCATGGCGAGGAAGGGCTCCCCGTCGACGGAGCCTGCCTCGTAGACCTCCACCACGTTGGGGTGCTGGGCGGCGCGGTGAAGGCGCGCTTCCATGGCGAAGGTGCCCACGTTCTGCGGGTTCTCGAGCACGGCGGGGAGCAAACGTTTGATGACGAGGCGATCCGCCGGCCAGGACCCGGAAGCGGGGTGTGCGAGGTACACATCGGACGATCCCCCCACCGCGATGCGGCAATCCAACAAGTAGCGCCCGAAGCGACGAGGCGCACCAACGGATCGGGTGGGAGGTAGGGTCGGCATCCGTCACCGAGGCTCGGGTCACGACGCTCCGAGCCGCCAAAGCCCACGGTCCGATCCGTGGAGCCATCTGTGTCTACCACGCGAACGAGGCGCGCGTCGATCTGGGGGTGAAGGCGCAGATCGGGTGGCGGAGGGAGGCGCCCCCCCCAGCCCTCTCACGCACCCCCGGCTTCATGGTTCGCCTCGCCATTCGCGGAGCAAGGCCCTGAGGTACCCGTCGCTTCGCTCCGGATCGGGGCAAGCGCCAAGGCGCTACGGCTTGGGCATGTCGGCCATCGTCCGCGGGTACAGCATCAGGTACTTCGCACCACCGCCATCACCCGACGGGACGAAGAGGCCGAACACGCCCGTGATGGAGGTGAAGGACACCGTGGTGGTTGCGTTGGTCGGCAGGCCGCTGAACGAACCTCCGGTCAAGAAGTACGGGCTCGCGCTCACCACCGAATCGATCCCCGCTTCCACGAACGGCCCTCCGGTCTTCCACAGTGCGAACGTCTCGGACGGCACCCCGGGCTTGCCCGATACACCGTCGACCTTGACGAGCACGGGGCCGTGGGTGTTCTCGTACGCGTTGACCGTCAGGTCCGTGAGCTGGACGCCTTCGATCGGAGAGGGCGTTCCCTCGCCGACCTTCTTGGCGCAGCCGCGCAGGGAGTTGTTGACCTGCAGGAGCAGCTCGTTTTGCGAAGGGTTGACGTTGTAGCGCCATGCGTGGGCGAGGACGTCCACGCGGTCACCGACCGCGAGGGTTTCGAAGTGCTGCGCGGTGTTGGAGGACACAAAGAGCTTCATGCCGTGGTGGGCGCCCGCCGCGAAGGACGGATAGGTGAGAGCATCCTGCAGGAACACCTGACAGGCGGACCCACCGCTGCACTTGCCATACGAGATCGCGGTGACGTACAGACCGGAGATCCAGACCTCCGTGGGGTCGGTCGGGTTGGTCGACCAGATCTCGGACAACGTCAGGTCAGGGACGCCCGAAGGCTGCGCGTCGCAAGTCGGCCACGGGTTGCCGGTGTCCGGGCCGGGCCCATCCACCTGAACGTCCGCCTGCACGTCGGTCGCAACGTCCAGTTGTACGTCGGCGCCTGTATCGACGACAACGTCTGGGGCGGCTTCGGGAGTTGCATCTGGTCCGGCGTCGGGCCCGATGATCCGATCATCGGCCACATCGGGAGGGGCATCCACGGTGCTATCCGTGCCGGCGTCACCACCGGGAGGGAAGGGTACGTCGTTGCTCGTCTCGTTGGAGCCGCAAGCAGCCAAGGCAGATCCGAGCATGGCAAGAGAGAAGAGGTGCATCCTGGTCATGGCGGGATTGTACGCAATGCGAGGGGCTTGCGCCCCTTCGATTCACGTCGGGGCGTGCCGGTGGCGAGAAGGGCAGGGAAAACAGTCCCGATCAGTACGGGTTGTCGTCTGGCGGGGGCTTGGGCGTCGCGGTCTTGGGCGGCGGCGGGGGCGGCGGCGGGGCCGTGGTCTTGGGCGGCGGCGGCGGCGGCGCGGACGTGGTCTTGGGCGGGGCTGCCGTCTTGGGTGGCGGGGCTGCTGTCTTGGGTGGCGGGGGCGGGGCTGCCGTCTTGGGCGGCTCCACGGTCTTGGGGGGTTCGACGGCAGGCTCTGCGCTCGCTTCGGGTCCCGCTTCCACGGGCGGCGGCGCGGCCTCCTCGACCTTCACGGTGTAGGTGGTGGGCGGGGGCGGCAGGGTAGGAACAGCCGCGGACGGGGTGGTCGGAGGAGCTTCCTCCAGGCCCGGCAGCACAACGAAGTACCCTACGGCGGCCAGCAGGCCGATGACGGCGGCGACACCGAGCAGCACGCGCATGGAGCCACCCTCGCCCTCCTCTGCCTCCTTGGAGGGGAGATCCTTGGCCTGTACGGCAGCTGCCTTGGGCTTCGGCTCGGAGCGCGGGGGCGGCGGGGAGGAGTCCTTCGCCCGGCGCGGGGGCTCGTCTTCGTCGTCGTCGAGTGGAGCGACCGGCGCGACCTTCTTGGGCTCGGCCTTCTTCTCCGGCTCGGGCTTGGGCTTGGGCTTGGGCAACGGCTCGTCTTCGTCGGAGGGGATGGGCGTGGTGTCGGCTGCAGCCACGGGCTTCGCCTCGACCACCTCCTTCTTGGGCTCCTCCTGCGGAGCAGCCCCGATTTCCTCCATCGAGCCCCCAGCGCCCTTGAGCGCCTCGGCAAGCAGCTCCGCCGCTTGCTTCATGACCGTCCGCTCCTCGGGCGGCGGCATCTCCTTCTCGCTGTCGGTCTTCGGGAAGAAGCCTCCCTCCTTCGGCTTCTCCTCCTCCTTCTCCCCATCGAGCGGCACGCCCACCGCACCGAGCCCGAGCATCGTGGCCTTCTTCGACTTGAGAGGCTTGACCGCCTCCGCAGCGGGGACGGGCGCCGCTGCAGGAGCCGCGGCGGGGGCGGCCTCGGCACTCTCATCCGATTCCTCGAAGGCAGATGGTACATCCCCCTTGTTGTCGATGATCTGATCGATCACCTTGCGCGAAGTCTCATCGATTTTGAGAAACTTCACGCCCATTCCGGAAGGACGCTCCCCCGCAGACTGGGAGGCGTCGCGCTTCCACACCACGCGCCCCACACCGCCGATGATGGCCTTGTCTTCGGCGATACGGATCTCGAACTTGAGCAACGTGCCCGGCGGGAAAGGGGACGGAGTCTTGATGAAAATTCCACCCCTGCTCACATCGTGCGAGTGATGCTCGATGAACTCGTCGATGGTTGCGCTCTTGTAGCGCACCGTCATCGTCAGCACCTTCGCGCGCGGGTCTTTTCGGGTGTCTTGGACCATCTCGTCGTCACTCCTAGCCTGCGTGGCTACAAGGGCATGTTCGGACGGGTCGCTGGCTCGTCCGGCGGCTATGGTAACTGAGACTCGACCGGAATCCCAAGCTCCTTGCGACCCCTCCGGTCACAGCCCTTCCCCGTCTCGTGCACGAGAGCGCCGACCGGGCTCGGAACATGGTAGATTTGGCCCCGTCATGCCCCGGGAACGTTTCAGAATGACCGCCCGACACCAGGTCCGAACGCCCGTGACCCTCCGGGTGGCCGGGGCCTCAGGGAGTCGGCGAGCGACCGTGGTCGACCTGGGGTTAGCCGGAGCTCGTCTGGAGCTGGACGAGACCCTGGCGCCCGGCACGGAGGCCATTCTCGAGGTTCGGACCCCGCTGCTCTGGGACCCGCTGCAGCTACGAGGACAGGTCGTCTGGGCACAGGGGATCGACCTGGCCGGGGTCGCCCACGTAGGCATCCGGTTTCACCACGAGAGCGGACCTCCGCTGCTCTCGCTGTTCGAGCTGCTCAGCGCCCAGGACTTCGAGCCCTAGAAAGTGTCTGCGAACACTCCCCAGGCCGACGTCGCTACCGGGTTGAGGCGGTGCACCGACAATGGACGGATGATGCACATCAACTAGGAACTGAGAACACGGAAGGCGAACAGAGAACCAGGAACGGGCGGAGTCAAGCGCGACACGCACGGCCTACCTCCGCACCACCCTTCTGTGCCTTCTGCGTCCTCTGTGGTTCTCCGGAGTGCGATCCCGGTACTCACGTCGGGCACACGGTACCAGCCGTAGCCCCAGTCCATGCACGGTTCGAGACTTGGGACCATCCGAGCCGAAAGCGCGGCGCTCAACCCGAGATGCGCGCTGACGCCCCCGTCACACGCTCGCGATCACGTCCGCGAGCATGCCACGCACCTGCTGCGCCACGTCGCGCAAGCTCTCCCTGGAGCCAATCGACTCGAGCGGGTCGACGGCACGAACTTCCACCCCGCCGTCGACCTGACGCACGATCACGTTGCAGGGCAAGAAGACGCCGACGGTCGGGTCCAGCGTGAGCGCCTGGTGCGCCATCTTCGGGTTGCAAGCGCCAAGGATGGTGTAGGAAGGCACGTCGATCCCGAGCTTGGCTTTGAGCGTGGCCGCGACGTCGATGGTGGTGAGGACCCCGAAGCCTTTGTCCTTGAGTGCGGCCGGCACACGCTCGAGCGCTTCGGAGAAGCTCAGGGCGAGGGTTCGATGCAGGGGTCGGTTCGATTCGGTCATGGCGATCTCCTTCGGTCCTGCGGCGCGAAAGCGACGCGGAAAGGTCCAGCGAACGGCGATGCTTTGCCGGCTGACCTTGCGTTCGGCGTAGGTTGGATGCAAGTGAGAGAGCCCATGAGCGACAAGGATTCCGCGAGCCAGCAGGAGATCAGCCAGGACGTTATCGCCCGGGCGCAGCGCGGCGAGCGTGCGGCGGTGACCCAACTGTTCGGAGATCACTTGGGGACCGTGCATCGTTTCGCCCTGCGCATGTGCCGTGACGAGGACCGCGCGAGGGACATCGCCCAGGAGAGCCTGCTCACGGCCCTCAAGTCCCTCGACTCCTTCCGGGGTGACGCGTCGTTCAGCACCTGGCTGTTCACCATCACGCGGAGCCACTGCGGTCGGCTCCGGCGACGCTCCGAGCGGGAGACGGTGAGCGATGACGGAGAGGTGGTGACGGACACCGCGGTATCCGACGAGCCCCTTCCGGACGCCCAAGCCGCTCACGGCGAGGTGTCCGCCGTCGTGGAGGAAGCGCTGGGCGCGCTCGATCCCGAGGACCGCGAGGTCGTGCTCCTCCGGGACGTCGAGGGGCTGTCGACCAAGGAGGCTGCCGAAGCCTTGCAGATCTCGGTGGCCGCTCTCAAGAGCCGTCTGCACCGAGCACGAGCCACGCTCCGGGAGGCCGTGCGCGGCGTCGTCGAGCAGCAAGCGGAGCGCGTCGACCCCGGGTGCCCGCAGGTCATCGAAGCCTTCTCGCGAAAGCTGGAAGGCGACCTGTCGGAGACGGACTGCGAGGCGTTCCAACAGCACATCACGGAGTGTCCTGACTGCGCGCGCCGTTGCGAGTCCATCCAAGCCGTGCTGGGCGCGTGTGCGACGCTCCGAACACACCCGATCTCGACCGACGTGCAGGGCATCATCGACCGCACCGTCGCGGCCTATCGGGACTCGACCAAGTCCTGAGGCGTCAGATCCGCCGAATCAGACCGAACCGCGCGTTCACCTCGATCCAGGGGAACACGTGACGGTCCTTCGGCGAATCGTAGGCACATCGCTCCTGGTCCCTCTCCGTCGTGACGAACTCGGTCTCCTTTTTCAGGGGTGACCAGTGGTGCGTACGCTCGCGCATCGAGGTCATGTCGCACCGCTCGAGCAGTCCCGTGGTGGGGTTGATCACGCGCGTGGACCTGCCCAGCGCATCGCTCGCGAGCACTTGCGTGTCCTGTTCGGCCCCCGACGACATATGTCTCAAGGAGTAGTAGGTCAGCTCGAGGGTCTCGGGGAGGTCTTCCTCGACCGTCACGCCGCGCAGCGTGGACGTGGGAGCGTGCTGGACGATCTGCATCTCGCGATGGAAGTCGGCGGCACGCTGCACGGTGAGGGAATGCACCCCGCCAAGGACGCGAATGAAGACGGGCGAGTCGACCACCGCCCTCGCGATGCGAAGGAACGAGGCCACGACCTCCGACGAGAACATGACCTGGTAGTGCTTGAGGAAACGCTCCCCCTCGATCATGGCCCGCTCGAACTTCTCCGACCCGTACACGCCGTGAGCCGAGCCATTGAGAGCGCTGAACAGAAGGTTGCGACACACCAGCCGATCCAGCAGCCTCTGCTGATCCGGTGTCCCGCCGCGCAGCAGACTCTCGGCCGCAAGCGCGTTCGCACACCCCTGGCTGTATCCGATAAGCCCATAGGGACCGTCGACCTGTTCGATGCTCGAGATGATCCGCCGTGCGTTCTCTTCGAGGCTCATCGCCGTGCCCGTCGGCGCACGGATCACCCGCACGCCCCGCTGCTCCGTCAGCCGCGCGAAGGCGTCCTCCAACTCCGACCCGCGCTCGCCCTCCGTGATCACCCCCATCGCGCTAATAATGGTGAAGTCGAGACGCCCCGGCACAGGGTCGACGAGAAGACGCACCAAGGGGTCACGCTCGAGCTTCTTTCGGTCCTTCGCGTCGTAAAGGAGGACATCGATCACCGTGCGCAGCAGGTCCTGCTCGCCCCGGAAACCGCTTCGCCCCGAGACGCGGTGCAGCCAAGGGCGCACACGGTCCACGTCGTGCTGGTAGTTGCGTACGACGGACAGCACCTTGAGCGCTTCCTCGTTACGGATCCAGAATGCCTTGAGCCAGGGTGCTTGGAACGCGGTCCGGTCCTGCTCGAGCAAGGCAGCACAGGCTTCGAACGCATCGCGGTACAGACCCACCGCCTTGCGGGCCGGGCCGGTCACCTTGTCCCCGAGCTTGCACGCCGCACCCGCCTCGTCCGCCCGCGCGATCGCTTGCTTCGCCGCCTCCACGTACCCCTTGTCCCGGGCGCGAGAGCGGTAGGACGAAGGCACAGGGTGGCGCTGCACCTGCAAGTGCCCCTTGCATGCGTAGGAGGCGTCGGCCCGTGCGAGCACCGCATCGGCCAGGTCCGACAGCGCACCCCAGTAACTGTCGCGCGCACGACTCCCCCCGGCCATGAAGTCGCGTCGCCGCGGCACGGGCACGCCCACCTTGCCCTCCAGCAACGAAGGAAGATCGATCGGCTCGGACATGTGGTCCTGCTCCTGCTCGAGGAAGGCAAACAGGATCCCGGACAGCGCCCGCGGGTTGTGCTGGCCAATCTCCGCCAGCACGTCGAGCGTGAAGCGCGACGGCCGCTCCTTCATCAGGTCGATCAACAGCCGGTTGTTGATCTGCGTCTGACGGTTCTGCCGGTCGAGCGCGAGCCCCGCTTTGAGGAGAACCGCCACGTCCGACGGGCCAAGGGCACACGCCGGCGGCCAGTGCGAGCGATCGTCCCAGACCTCGTCCGTCGCGACCGCCGAGTCCGAGCCGTCCGCGATGGCCTCGCCAAGGAACGTCGCGATCACGATCTCCTGGAAGGCGTACTCCACCCCCCCGTAGGCGTCGGCGATGCGATCGACCCGACGCTTGACCGCGCGCACGAAGTTCACCCACTTGATCTGGTTCGGGCCCCAGGACGCGTCGGCGCGTCGAGCCGCGTAGTCGAGCTGATCGACCGTGAGCCGCGGGGCCAAACGGCACAGCACGGCGAGCTGCTCAGGGGTCATGCCCGCCTCGAGCTGCGCATAAATCGCCCCGGCGCTCGGTAGCCCTTCGAGCTCGCCTCGGTGCACCTCGCTCAACGCGAGCGGCTCGGCCAGGACCGGCGGCTGCGGAGGTATCGGGGCCATCGGCCGCAGCAGCTCGTCGAGCCACCGCACGATGCCCCCGATCTCGTAGTCGACGTCGAACTCGTCCAGGTATTCGCGCAGCAGGCTCTTGACCTCCGCGACGTCGAGCCCACGCGCCTCGGTCACGCTCTTCACTTGCGCCGCGATGCGCTCGGCCTGCGACTCGTCCCCCGCGAGCACGAGGGACAGGAACCGCGCCATCGCCGGCCGTGGGATGAAGTGCCGGATCTCCCGGATGCCGGAACGCTGGGCCAGCGTGCGCATGCCAAGCGCGATGTCCCGGAACAGGGCCATGCGATCCGCCAGGTCCGGGCTCAGCAACTCGAGCGACGACAGCACGTGCGCGAGCGCCTCCTCCGAGCGCAAGAGCTCCGCCAGGTGCTCCGGGTCCGCCGCGGGGTTCAATAGCGTGTTGAAGTAACGAATGCCGTACAGCCCCTGACGCTCCCCGCTGAAGGACAACCGCCCTTCCCGGCTCAGGTGCACGGTCAGCTCCCCCTCGCGCAGGTCCTGCGCCAGCAGCGACGCCGTCCGCTGCCCCGCGTGCAGCAGGCACGGCTGCCCCAGCATGTCCCACGCGACGTCGAATGCCAGGGTGCCGAAGCCCGAGGAGCTCACGGACGCCTCGCGCGCACGCAGCTCGACCACGGTCCCCGCGCCAAACGCGACCCGTCGGTCCTTGATGCCGACCTCCGCCCGGTCCAATACGGTTCGCACCTTCGCTTGCCCCAGCTCCACGCGAAATGCGTTGGTCAAGGCCACGTCGGCGTCGGCTGTCGCCTGCACTTGCACGTTGCCGCAAACACGCGCCACCAGATCTCCCGCCTCGATGGACAGCTCCGGGATCCCGGGCACTTGCTTGACTACGCTCAGGTCCAGGCCCGCCTGCGCGCCGAGGTCCAAATGCCAAAGACCGTCGGCCCCAAGCTCGACCGCCCCGGCGACATGCCCGGTCGGCACCCGCAGCTGCCGTCGCAAACCCACTTCTTGCACCACCATGTCGTGGCGCGTGCTCACGTCCGCGGAGAAGTCGACTCGCCGGCTCATCGGCCACAGGTCGATGCAAGGACCGGCAAAGGACATCCCCCCTGCCCCCCCGTTGATGCGAATGTCGCGCACGGTCAGGTCGAGCTTCGACGTCCCCGTCGCGAAAGGGTGGACCGTGTCGACCTCGATCTCGACCTGCGGGATCACGGACCCCGGGGCGACGGTGTTCTCGAGGTGGGCGCGAAGGCGCGACGACCAGGAGCCCTGCTCCGGGCCGAGGTCCTCGACGAACGCGCGGACCCCCACGTGCATGCTCGGCTCCGGAAATCCCACCGTGAGGTCGTCGGCGTCGACCATCAGGGTTTCCCCTTGCCGCTTTCCCGAGACGCGACCTTCCACCGTCAGCTCGGGGGGGAGCGCCACGGTCACACGCATGTCGGTCCTGTCCACCGCTTGCGCCTGCACGAGCACCTTGGGGAGCTCGGCACGAACAAAGATGCTGCCCTCCATGGAAGCGAACAGGTCACGCATCCCCGCGACCGCTTCGTCGATGCGCACGCGGTCCTTCTTGAGGTCCGCCGAGGCGAGCGGCTGGTCCGAGACGAGGTCGTCCAGGGACGCGTACGGGATGGGAAGAAGCAACGAGGGAAGGACGACGTCGTGGAACGGGATGAGGGGAACGCCGCCGGCCAGTTGCACGTGACCGGAGAAGCTGAGCCGCAGCTCCCATCGTCCGGTGCGCGCGCGGTAAAACGGCTCGCCATGCACGTGCTGGAGCAACACGAAGCCGATGCGATTGGCCGAAGGGGCCACCAGGCTGAGCGCGCTCACCAGACGGTGCGCGTCGCTCATCGCGGACAGCTTGGAGGCACGAGAGGCGACGGGACTGGCTAGCACCGACGCCCACGCGTGATCGCGAAACAGCTCCTGGATTTCGAGAAGCGTGGGGATCAGATTCGGCAGGAGCAGCGGCGGCTCGAAGGTCATGTCGAGAGACCGCACCACACTGCGACGCTCGCGGGAGGTGACGTCGTCGGGTCCGGGGCCTAGGATGCGCGAGAGCAAGCGTGGCTCGTCAGGCGTGCCGGGGGGCGGTCCGAGCTGCACACTCGCCTTTGCGACGGACCCTTCGGACACCTCGACGACGAAGTGGTGCCGACCCGCGAGGGGGAGGCGGTGGATCCCGGGGGTCAGGGCGATGTCGAGGCGGGCGGAAGCGTGGGCCAAGAGGGAGGAGTCGATGTCGCGCAGGCGCACTTCGACGTGTTCGGGCAGCCGAAGGGGGGAGAAGGGGTCGATGCCTTCGGCGGGGTAGTCGCGCTTGGAGAGTTCGAGGTGAACGCGCGGGGAGCGACCGAGGGCGGGGTCACGCGGCGACCGGCGAACGGTGAAGGCTTCGAGGGAGATACGCGGTGAGCCCTGGGGAATCATGATGGGGCATCACGATACACAAGATGCGGGAGCCCGGACGCGGAATGGGGAAGGTTTGACGTTGCGGAGACGCCCCCGCACAATGGGAAGGATGTCACGATGGCCCTTTCCACAAAGTTGGGTGGTTTGCTTTCTGGTGCTCGCAGGGTGCGTGGCGCAAGGCGAAGAAGACGAAGCGGGATTCGAGCAGCTCACTACACCGGACGCGGGTGAAGATTCGAGCAGCGGGGGCACTGCGGGGACCGGCGGATCGCCCGAGACGGGTGGTTCCGGGGGAACCACCGAAACAGGCGGGTCCGGGGGGACATCGGAGACAGGTGGATCGGGCGGCACGGCGGGCACGAGTGGCACCGCGGGGGAAAGTGGGGCCGGCGGGTCCGGCGGAACAGCGAGCACAGGAGGAGCCGGCGGCTCGGGCGGCGCCGGTGGAACCGGCGGGACAGCGGGCACAGGAGGCACAGGAGGCACAGGCGGAACCGGCGGGACGGCGGGCACAGGAGGCACCGGGGGTACAGCAGGCACAGGAGGTACCGGGGGTACGGGCGGGTGCACACACCAGGACGTCGAACCCAACGACTCCGAAGCCTCCCCTCGCGTGCTGGACTCGATCACGGACTGCGACGGGACCGGCGGCGAGCTACCCGGCACACTCGAAGGCAGTGACAAGGACTGGTTCACATTCCACGCCGAGGACCAGTTCGGCTGCCAGGTGAACCCGGAGTTCTCCCTCGAGGCGACCACCGGCACGCTGCTGTGCGCGTACTTCCTCTGCGACTCGGGCGGCGACAACCTCAACTGCCCCACCGGCTCCACCGTCGACACCTCCCCAGACGGACTCTCGGGTTGCTGCACATCCACCGGCTCCATGAAGCCTGATATCAACTGCAGCGGGACCGACGATTCCAGCCAGGCGTACTTGCTCGTCTACGCCCCGTCGAACACGGCGTGCCAGCCGTACACCGTGAGCTACCACTACTGAGGGGCGGAATCAGAACGACGGGACCACCACATGGTCGGCTCCTCCCGTCGCGGACGCGTTGTCACCGGTCTGCCAATCGGCATCATTGCGGAGGAACTTGTAGGAGAAGGGGGCGCCCGAGGCGACCTCGGTGAGCACGAGCTTCCAGGCCCCCGAAGGCTCGCGCCATGCTGGCCATCCCTTGGACCAGGAGAGGGGAAGGGCGTCACCACGCACCGACAGGAACTCTCCCGCGGCGACAGTGGCGTCCGCGCGAAGGCGGGTGATGGCCACGTTTTGGCCGACGAATGGCGCGATTCGCACGAGCATGCCGGGGTGATCCGACACGGCGGGATAGGTGGTTCCATCGAACACGACGACCGCGCTGTTGGCGACTACCGCGCTCGCACGGTGGGCAAGGACGTGATCGATGCGGTCGGCACCCAGAGAGCTCGTGAGCTCGACGTAGCCGAAGTCCGCCATGGCAAGGAGCGCGGGGGACCCCGGCTTGGCGTTGAAGTCTCCTGCGACGAGAAGGTCACGGGCGGGGTCGGCGAGGGCGAGCAAGGCAGACGCGGTCTGTCGGGCCTGCGCCTCTCGCACCTCGGCGTCCACGTGGTCGAGGTGAATGGAGGCGAGGCGGAAGCCCCCGAGCTTGGCGGGAAGTCGACCGATCACCGCGACGCGTCGCAAGCCCGCCTGGCTGGCGTAGTCGAGCTCGACGACGTCCGCCAGGGGACCGCGCACGAGCAGCCCCACGCCTTCGTCGGCCTCGTCCGTTGTGCCTTCCCACGCCACGTGCGCGAGGGCGAAGGCGGCAGACCAGGTCTCCCCCGTGGCGGCCTCGAGGGCTTGGCGCAGCAAGGAGAGTGCGTCCACACCACCGGTCGCGCACAGCTCCTGCGCTGCGATCACGCCGACGTTCTCGGCTGCCGCTGCCTGGGCGATGGCCTCGAATCGCTGCTGGTGTGAGGTGAACGACGTACCGGTCAGCTTTAGGCAGTGCAGGTTGAGCGAGAGCAAGCCGTAGGGGGCCCAGCCAGCGGAAGCTTCGGTCGCGTCGGCAGCGTCTTGCGGGTCAGTGACGTCGGGCATCCCATCCTCCGGGCCGGAGTCGTCCACGGGCGTGTCATCGGGTGCGTCATGGCCGGTGTCGGGGTTGGCCTCGCTGGTCACGTCCGAGGTGCCTGCATCGGGGGGGGCGTCGTTGGAGGGCTCGGAGGCGCACGATGCCAGGAGCGCGAGCGAAGTCGCGCTGGCGACGAGCTTGGCGAGGGGAGAACCCGGCATGAGGTCGGTTGTAGCACGGGGGCGCGGGGCTGACCGAGCACGAGCACAGCACGAGCACGAAAGGATCGACCCTCGGGATTCGAACTTCTAGCGCGCGGGGACGGGGACGCGCAGCGCGTCGACGAGCGGGAGGGAGACGCCTTGCTGGCGGTAGAACTCAAGGACTTCCGCCCTGCCGGCCATCGGCTGGAGGCCGGTCACGAACCGGTTCGACGACGTGCCGTTGAAGCTGACGTGGAAGTGGTGGTGATGGAACAGGTACCAGCCGTACCCTTGGTTGGTTTCTTCGTACGTGAGCTTGTTCACGTTGCAGGCGGTGGTGGGGAGCCAGCCGTCCGCGCACAGCGTGTCGAGCGCCATGTCGACGATGGGGCCGACCTTGCCATCCACCCCGATGACGCGGAGGTTCGGGTGCATTTGCAGCGCGCCAATGAACAGGGCGGTGCGCCACGGGTCGAGCAGGTGAGGCGCGGCTGTGCAGTGATAGGCTTCCTGTCCACCCAGATAGTGGTCGCAGACCGGGCGGGCGCGGTTGTCCGCGGTGTTGACCTGGAAGTAGGCCAGGTCGATGTCCTTGCCATTGGTGTGGGTGCCGGTGGGGTGGCCGGGCTGGCCGATGGAGGTGCCCGGGATCGCCCCGTCCTCCTCGCTCATGTCGATCAAACCCACGTTCCCGCCTGTGCCGAAGGTCCAGTCCTTCGCTTTGCACGCCACGTACGCGGCCGCGTGCTTGATGAGGTACACGGCATCACGACGCAGCCAGCTACGGTACTGGTTGGACGTGGTCTCGCCGTTCTCGGGGTAGTCGTTGTAGCCATCGCCCACCGTGGGATCGAACTGGATGAGCTCTGCGCAGTCCTCCGTCGTCTTGTCGCACAGCAGCGGGGGAAGGTTGGGGCAGTCCCCCACGGTGTCGGGCCCGGGGCCGTCGCCGAAGTCCGGGATGCAGGTGCCGTCGTAGCAAACCTCGCCATCGGCGCACGAGTCCTCGGTGCAAGGCGCATCCACGCACATGACTCCATCACAGACCTTGCCGTCGGGGCACGTGTCGTCTTTGCAGGGCGAGCAGTTGTCGATGCACACGGACTCGGTCTGCTCCTCGTTGATGAAGAAGCACGTGGCGTTGCCTTCGCACCCACCCGTCGTGTGGCATCCGGTGGGTGCGTTGCTCGGGACGCTCCCTGCCGTCAGACAGCCGAGGTATCCGTCTCCGGTCACATCCATGCACGCGGTGCTTCCGGAACAGATGCCGCAGTTCTCGAAGCACGCGGTCTGGGTCTCGGTGTCGTCGATGTAGCGGCAGCGCTGGTTTCCGGCGCAATCCGTGGTCTCGCAGTCCATCTGGGCGTTGGCGGGGAGGCCACCGTTCTCCATGCAGGCGAGCTTGCCGCTGCCCGGGTCGTCGCAGCTGAGCCCATCGGGACAGAGGGAATCGTCCACGGGGCCCGAGTCCGGCTGGGGTGTGACGTCGGGCTCGGCCTCGGGAGCCGCATCGGGCAGGGGTGTGGCATCCTGGCCAGGAAGATCCGCGTCCACGCCAGCATCCTGGTCCGGGGTGGTGCCGTTGCCGGGGTCATCGGACGAACTTTCGCTGCACCCAGCTGAGAGAAACGCCGCGGTACCGGTCACGAAAACAAGAGCAAGCCATCGTCGCATCACACCACCTCGCCAAGTCATGGTCCGGCCTGAAGCAGCCGGGATGACGCACATAGCACGACATGGTTCCCCTCTCAACCGGGCGAAGGGCGGGGACCAGAACCGTCTCGATCCTCCGAGCGCTACCAGTGAAGGGTCGGGGGCGGGAAGCCGAACAGGCGTTCGTATACGTCCTTGTCCGGCTTCACGTGCACGCTGTTCTCGTCGACGTAGTCCAGGACGCCGTCGCGCACTTGGCGCCACTTCTGCTGCTCCTCGCGCGCCACGAACGCGGCGGTGCTGCCCTCGGGCATGCGCGCCAGGTAGTCGCGCAGCAGCTCGATATGTGCCTCGGCCCAGGTCACGATCACGTCGGGGTCGGACTTCTGGAGGTGAGCAATCCGCGCTTCGAGCTCAGCCACGATGGCCGGCGCTTCCTGCAGCTCAGCCCACGCCTCGGCGGCAAACCCTTCGTCGCTTCCGTGCCCCCACCGCGCGTAGCCGTCGAGGGAGACGGCAAGCGAAGCGAGCTGTTTCTTGCGGGCGAGCAAACGTTCGAGGGAGCTGAGCGCTTCGGACGGCATGGGTAGAGTCTTCCCCAACGGAGGAAACGCCCGGTGCGGGTCACTCGATCCGGGCGCGGAAGAAGGCGTTGTGCTGCGGGTCGTTGTACCGGGCGTAGTCGATCTCGAAAGGCGTGAGCTGCGCAATGCCGTCGCGGTACCGAATGGTCAGGGCCATCGGCGTGATTTCTCGGTAGTTGCTGTCGGGGGGAAGGTCGTTGTTCGTGGCCCCGCCCGCGGAGAACAGATTGAGCAACATGACGTCGCCGTCGTCGTACACGGTCTTGAACCCTGCAGTGACGCGCTCGTGACCGCGGATCATGCTGGAGCACCCCAGACGGGCCATGAACTTCTTGAACTGCAGCCGGCCGAAGGGGAAGCGTGCGTTGGACTGCTGCAGGGCGGTCGGGATGAAGTCGGCGTCGCTCGGGTCGCTCCACAGCATCTGAAAGCGCATTTCGGGGTCATTGAGGGAGCTGAGCCCGAGCCACTTGACGGCCATGGTGTCGTCCCGCGGGATCCCGGCGTGCACGAACAGGGTCCGGTCGAACAGCAGGGTGTTGGGGAGCGCCTCGAACAGGCTCCGGTAGGCGCGGAACATCTCCTGAGGGGCAATGTCCTGGAGGGCATTGATCGCCTCGGCCGGACGAACACCCCCGTATACACGCCCGTTGAGCTCCACGTAGTACTCGTGATTGCCCCGCAGCATGTACACATGCTCGGGAACCGTCAGGAACAGTTGCATCACCGCGCGCAGGATCCCGTTGTAGCTGAAGCGCCCGCGGTCGATGTAGTCCCCGAGCAGCACCAGCTTCATGTCCGGGTTGCGCACAGGGTCGTTGTGATAGGCCTGCACCTTCCGAAAGAAGTCCGCCTGCAGCAGCGCCGCTTTCAAGCACGAGTAACACCCGTGCAGGTCGCCCAGCACCAACACCTCGCAGTTCATCCCAGGCTTCGACGGGTGCACGTAGACGTGACCGTCCAGGAACGGCTCCCGGCCCGCGAACTCCTTGACGTCGACCGCGTCCCCCAGGGCGCCCTTGCCCTTGGCGCGTTGCTCTTCGAACTTGGCGAGGGTGCGCTGGATGAGGTCGAGGTCCTGGGCCGCCTGCTTCTTGAACGCGTCGGGAGCACGATCGTAATCGAACTCCGTGCGCTGGAAGAAGGGGTGGTCGATCTGCTGGGGGGTGAGCCGGACCTGCGGGTCCACCACCACGGCCCCGGGCTCGAGGGGCACGATGTCCGCGGGGTCCAAGTCCATCGGCGCGTTGAGCAACTCGAACAGCTCGTCCCGAAACTTCCGCTCGTTGGGGTGGACGACCCCATCCGCCATCATCAACTCGTCCACCAGGATGAGCAACTGCGACCGGTTGTCGTCGTCGAACCCGGTGAACAGCTCGAAGCACCGCAGCTTGAGGCGGGCGATCACGAAGTCTCGCGCGTCCTCGCCCTCGGCGACCGGCTCGGCGAAGTCCGCCTGGATGCCGTGGTCGATCCGGTCGAGCTCCTCGTGAAAGTGCTGGGTCCACTTGCCCACCAGCTCGTCCCGTGTGGCCCTCGCCACGGTCGCGTCCAGCGCGTCGTCGGCCCGTTTCGCCACCAGCTTCGCGATGTACTCACGAATGAAGGCCTTTTCGCTGCGATCGAAGTCACCGTCCACGTAACCGAAGGCGGTCAGGTAGAAGATGATCGCGTGCATCTGCTGCTCGGCCACGGCCGGGTCGGTCGAGAACTTGATCATGGGCGCGCAGCTTAACAGATCCGGCGTGCGAATTCATGGCCCATGACCGCAACTTGGGCTTGTCGGATCGGCCCGGACGCGCTTTGCTTCCCGAAGATGGTTCGTCGAAGTGCCCCGCTTTCCCTTTCCCTGGCCATTGCCTCCGCCTTCGCCGTGAGCCTGGCCACGCGGCGAGCGGATGCCTTCTGCTGGGCCAGCACCTGCCAGCCCAACGGCGTGCTGTGCGAGCAACCCTCCTCCCTCGACTGCGGCGTACCCTTGTACTGGCCGCGAGAATGCGTCGGCTTCAGCATCCAGAAGGACGGCACCTCGTACCTGTCCTTCCAGGACGCTTCCTGGGCCGTGTCCGCGGGGTTCCAACTCTGGCTCCAGCCCTTCTGCAACGGCGACCTGCCAGGCATCGGCCTCATCGAAATGCAGAACGTGTCCTGCGACCTCGTCGAGTACAACTCCTCGGCAGGAAACGCGAACGTCGTCGTCTTCCGCGACAAGGCGTGGACCCACCCCGAATCCCCCGACAAGATCGCCGTCACCACCGTCACGTTCAACCCGAACACCGGCGAGATCTACGACGTCGACATCGAGGTCAACAGCAACCAGCACCTGTTCACGGTCACCGAGCCCACCGAGGCCTACGACCTCGTGTCGATCATGGCGCACGAGGCGGGACACTTCTTCGGAATGGGGCACTCGCTGGAGTGGGACGCCACGATGTTCGAGATGTACGAGCCAGGGTCGACCGAACAGCGCACGTTGACGGCCGACGACCAGCGAGGGATGTGCGCGATGTACCCGCCGTGGCCGATCGACCGGGCGGGGTGCAACCCGATCCCGCGGCACGGGTTCGCCCCGGAGTGCCGTACGAGCCAACCCGAGCACAGCTGCTCGACCGCGAGGGTCGGAACGAGCGGGAGCGTGGGCTCGGTTGCCTTGTGGGTGGCAGCATGGGGGTTGGGGTTGGGGTTGGGGTTGGGGCGGCGCAAGCGGTCGGCGTAAGAGCGTCCGGCTGGGCCGGCGGAGCTGCCACGCGCACACGCTGGGCGGCGAACTTGTACCGACCCTGGTTCGCGTTGCGACCTGCGCACCATCCCCTTCTGTGCTTTCTGCGCCCTCTGTGGTTCTCCGGCCTCGGGGCATCGTCGAGGTTGCGCATGGGAACATCTGAGCATATGCTCATACAACACATGCCTCTCCCAAGCCCCAGCGACCTGTGCGAAGCCCGCGTCATCCACGCCGCTCGCGTGAAGCGCGCGTGGCAAGAGCAAATCCCGCCCCGCAAGCTCGAAGCCCTCTCCCGCCTGTTCAAGGCCCTCGGCGACCCCTCCCGCCTCCGCACCGTCCTCGCCCTCGCCCAAGGCGAAATGTGCGTCTGCGACCTCGCCGCGTTCCTGCGCGTCAGCGAGTCCGCCGCCTCCCACCAACTCCGTAAGCTTCGCGACCTGTCCATCGTCCGCAGCCGCCGTGACGGACAGGTCTTGTATTACAGCCTCGACGACGACCACGTCGCCACCCTCGTGACACAGGCCATGGTCCACATCGAACACGGCGGGGGGACATGATGCAACTCGTCTGGGCCATTGCCCACGCCACGTGGGACCTGCTGCTCGACGCGTCCGTGTACATCCTGTTCGGGCTGGTCGTGGGCGGCTTGCTGCGCATGCTGCTGAGCCCTTCGTCGGTGGCACGCCACCTGGGCAAGGGGCGTTTTCTCCCGGTGTTCAAGGCCGCCCTGCTGGGCATTCCCCTGCCCCTGTGCTCGTGCGGCGTGCTGCCGGCGGCGGCCTCGCTCCGACGCCAGGGCGCGAACCGTGGCGCGACCACCGCGTTCCTCGTCTCCACGCCCGAGTCCGGCGTGGACTCCATCGCGATCACGTATGCGCTGCTCGACCCGATCCTCACGGTGGCGCGCCCTGTCGCCGCGTTCGCGAGCGCGGTCGGCGCGGGGATCGCGCAAAACTTGCTTCACGCGCGGGAAAAAGAGGTGGAGGTCGCGCCCGACCTGGCCTGCCCCGTCGACGGGTGCTGCAACGGGATCGACTGCCCGCCGGACAAACACCAGCACCATCACGGGCTGGGAGAGCGCCTTTCCAAAGGGATGCGCTACGCCTTCACGGACCTCTGGGGCGACCTCGCGGGCTGGTTCTGGGTCGGCATGGTCCTGGCCGGGATCATCACCGTTCTCGTTCCCAACGAGCTCATGGCCTCACACCTTGGCGGAGGTCTCGGCTCCATGGCCCTGATGCTCGTCGTGGGCATCCCGCTGTACATCTGCGCGACAGCGTCGACCCCGGTGGCGGCCGCGCTGATCGTGAAGGGCGTGTCGCCCGGTGCCGCGCTCGTGTTCTTGCTCGTGGGACCGGCCACGAACGTGACTTCCCTGACCGTGCTCGTCAAGGTACTCGGCAAGCGCGGCGCCGCGATCTACCTCGTTTCGATCGCACTGTTCGCGGTGATCGCAGGGCTTTTGGTCGACGCCATTTACCTGGGTCTCGGCATCCAAGCCGCAGCCGTGGTGGGCGAAGCCTCCGAGATCATCCCGGACGCGCTGCAGTGGGCCGGCGCGGTGCTGCTCATCGCGCTGTCCGTCCGGCCGATCGGTCGGTGGCTGAGGTCCAAGCTTCAGGCGAAGCGGGATCACGCCCATGACGCGTGCTGCGATCACCACGGCCACGAGGCTCCGGAGGGCGGGTGCCATGGCGAAGGTTGCTGCGAGCCACACGCTCCGCCCGCGCCGGCTCCCGTCTCGACATGCGGGTGTCACGGGTGCGGCAAGGGCAAGACGTGACCCTCCCACGACTGCCCACTACTGAGGGAACTTGCAGCATCGGAACCCGCGGGCAGTCGGCCCCCAGTCCGCGTCGTAGTCGCACCGGTGCAGCGTAGCACGCGGTTGCACCGGTCCCCTTGCTGAGCTCGCGCGCGACGTTGCGCTGAAGCTACATCCGCCGGATCTCGGCCTTGATCATTCTGCGCATATGCTCATAATCGCCACGGAGCTCGAGTCCGATGCCTCGCCCGGTGGGAATCCGAAAAATTGCAGGCAGTCCTGCCAGCCCTGTTTTCAAGCCGGTCGGGATCCCCCGATCTCAGCTCGAAGAAGTGGTCATGACGCTCGACGAGTTCGAGGCCATGCGTCTCGCGGACCTCGACGGCCTCTACCAGGAGCAGGCGGCGCAGCACATGGGGATTTCCCGCACGACGTTCAGCCGCATCGTCGACTCGGCGCACAGGAAGATTGCCGACGCGATCGTGCATGGCAAGGCGCTGCGGATCGAGGGAGGCGCGGTGCGAGTGGAGGGTTGTCGTTGCTGCCGTGTGCACGACGAGCGGAGGGAGCCGTGACGCCGCCCTTCGAGGTAGGTCAGGACGGAAGCGTGGTGCTTTCGCTGGGCGACGTGTGCATTCAGACGGCGGCGAAGCGGGCCCATCGCGCACTCGTCACGGCGATCGTCGACGGAAGGTCGGAAGACTCGAACGAAGCGCGCGCGGTGGAGACACTCGAACGTTTCTTGACGGGAACGGACTTCGCCTCGCTGCGTTCCGGGCACCCGTCGCTGGCCGGAGGCGTGACGTGTCGCGTGCGCGTGGGTGGGAGCGCAGACGGGGCTGTTCGATGGGAGATCGTGAGGAGCGAATGAAGACGGACCCAGGACGACCAGAAGGTGGAGACGGATCGACATGCGTCCACCGCATCGTCGAGAGGTTGCGCGCGACGGTGGGCGACGTGCGGGTGGCGGATGTTCGCATCGGGCTTGGCTACACGGGGGTCTCGCTGGAGGACGGTCGAGCCGGGCTGGCCTACACGTTTCGGGATCTCGCGAAGGGAGGCTGTTCGGTCTTCCATGGCAAGAGGCCCTTGGCCGGGAGGGCAGCTGCCGATCTGCTTTCCCTGCTGGATTCGGCCGACGCGATCGAAACGGCGGTGGGCCTCGCCTGCGTCAACGCCCTGGCAAACACGAACGAGGTTGAGAGCGTGGAGGGGGACGTCCTGGACTTGATCGATTTGCGGCCCGACGACGACGTGGCGATGGTGGGGTACTTCGGGCCGTTGGTGGAGCCTCTTCGAAAGAGAGTCGGTACGTTGACGATCTACGAGCGGGAAGAAGCAACATCTCCCGGGGTTTCGCCGGCACGGGAAGCGCACGACGGGCTCGCCCGGTCCAGCATCGCGCTCATCACCTCGACCTCCTTCGTCAATGGAACGGTCGACGCCTTGCTGGAGGCGGCGCGAGGATGCCGCGAAGTGGTGATGCTGGGCGCATCGACACCGTTGCTGCCGGACGTGCTGGGACCGGCGGGAGCGACGATGCTCTCCGGCGTGGTGGTGCGCGATTCGGTTGCGGTGCTGCGGGTGGTTTCGGAAGGAGGAGGGACGCGTCAGTTCGGCCCGTACGTGAGGAAGGTGGGCGTGAGAGCCAGCAACGCTTTGGCAGGAGCAGGCCGATGACGAGTTCGATCTGCGAGCCCGTGGTAACCCTGCTGGTCGACAACCGTGCGTGGGGAGATCTGGCGACGGAGCACGGGTTCAGCGCGTGGGTCGAGGTCGAGGGCATGCGCGTGCTTTTCGACACCGGCCAAGGATCGACCTTGCGCGCGAATGCCAAGGCGCTCGGGGTCGACGTGCGCACAGCGGACGCGCTGGTGCTGAGCCACGGGCACTACGACCACACCGGAGGTATCCCGTGGGTGCTGGAGCAGGCGCCAGAGGTGACCGTGTGTGCGCACCCGGGGCTGCGGGTCTCGCGCTACGCGATACGCGAGGGCAAGGCGCGATCGATCGGCATGCCGGACGAATCGCGGGACGCGCTGGAACGTCTCGGACCATGGCGGACGATCACGGGCCCGATGGAGCTGGCGCCGGGGCTTGGTCTGACTGGACCGATCCCACGACGCACAACCTACGAAGATACGGGCGGGCCCTTCTTCCTCGACCCGGAGGGAGATTGCCCCGACCCGATCGTCGACGATCTGGGATTGTGGATGCGAACGCCCCGGGGGTTGCTCGTCATCACGGGTTGCGGCCACGCCGGTGTGATCAACACGGTGCGGCACGTGGTCGGGAGCAGCGGGGAATCCCGCGTGCACGGGGTGATCGGTGGGTTCCACCTGGGCGCGGCGAGCGAGGAGCGGCTCGACCGGACGGCAGAGGCGTTTCGGCAGCTCGAACTCGACCTGATCGTTCCGTGTCATTGCACGGGCGATCGCGCGGTCGCCCGGCTGGCGGGCGCGCTGGGCGAGCGGGTGGTGGCGGGTCGTGCGGGGCAGAAGTACGTGACGGGGCACATGGTCGAGCCGACGCCGTAGGCACGGGTCGAAGGAACGAACAGGAAAGGCCGCAGGAAATGCTCAGTGTCGAAGTGAAGCCGATCGGGGTGGTCCGCGTGGGAGTGGACGGCAGCGCTGTGTTGGCCGTGCTGCCTCCCTATCGTGCGGGCCTGAAGGGGCTAGCGGCGGGAGCGCGGGTTCAGGTGCTGTATTGGATGCACGAGCTCGCGCATGCTGACCGGCAGAGGTTGCAGGTGCACCCCGGGGGGGACGCCACGAAAGAGGTGAGTGGGGTGTTCTCGCTGCGAAGCTGTGTGCGACCGAACCCGATCGGCGTCACGGAGGCGCAGGTCTTGACGATAGGAGTGGGCGAGGTCGTGGTGTCAGGGTTGGATGCGAAGGACGGCTCTCCGCTGCTCGACGTCAAGGCGTACTGACGCTCCCGTGCAAGGTTGAAACGTGGCGGAGTGTTCCCTTGGCTTGTCCGGGCGATTGATCCATGTTCGCCAACTCCGTCGTTCAAGATACCAGCGAGTGGATCGTGCTGCCCGGAGTCAGGGTCGTCGTCTGTGCGGAGTGCGCAGCCCTCGCACCTTGTTGGGGCACCCGCGCTCGTGCGAGGATCGGGCTCGCGATGAACACGACCACGCTGTGGCTCATTCTGCTCATCCCTTTCGCCGTGCTGGCGATCGCGGTCGTGTACGTAGTCCGATTCCGCGAGCGGCTGCAGAAGCTCGGCGATGAACAGGCACCTCAATGGGAGCAGGTCGCCCGTCAGTTCGGACTGGCCTACGAACGCCCGTCTCCGGCGGCTGGCTACGTGCATGGTACATGGCAAGGACACAAGCTGGTCGCGACCGTGATCAAGCGGGGCCGTGGCGGAGGCGCCAGCCTGGTCACCCAGGTTGCCGCATTCCACAAGACCCCTCTCGACCTTGGGTTGCACATCGTACCGCAGTCGTGGCCCCGGGCTGGCAAGCGCCTGAAGACAGGCGACGAGGCGTTCGATGAAGCCTTCGATTTCACCGCTCGAGATCCGCGGGTCACGGGCGCAATCATCGACGCCGGCGTGCGCGGAGCCATCCAGGAGGTCCAACAGGCTGGGGGGCTGCGATCCGTCAACGACGCCAACGTGTTGGTCGAATTCGACCGGTACGGGGTCGACGGCGAGACCCTTGCGAAAACGTTGCGTTTGGTCGCGACCGTGTGCCTGGAGCTGGATCGAGCCTTGCCGAGGCTGGGTTCTCCTCCCGACACCGCGACGGGGCCGTTTCGGTAGCCGTGGACGCGGAAATCTGTGGGCGTCGCCCATTCCTACGTAGGACTGTCGTCGGCCTTACGACGTCGGAATTCGAGTCGCGGGAGCAACAACCGACCTTGGAAGGAATGCCGCCGGCCACCGCGCGCAAGCTCGCCCCTGCATCGCAAGGACGCTCTTGGGATTCGCCCTGGGTTGTGCCCACCCCATGGCGCTGGCATGGTGCGAACTCGATTCATGGCCCTATCCCCCTTTCGCAGCCCAGGGACCCAACCAGCCTCGGTGTACCACCTCGAGGCTAACCCGCGTGTCGCGTCCCCTCTGTACGACGGGCTTTCCCTCTCGTTTCTCTGGCCGCTGCTTTCTCTTCCCGTCGCTCTCGGATTCGTCTTCCTCGGCGCGTTTTTGAGCTTGGCGCCGGCCATCGTTTTTCCCCTGGCATTCCTTCTCGCGCTGGCGGTGGCGGCGTTCATCTACCGATGGCACGTCAAGCGCCACGGCGGCGTCTTGATGGAGTCGTACCCGAACGAGATTGTGCTCCGCACGAGCCGCAAGACGGTATCCTTCCCGCGCGACGGCCTCGAGGTCGGCGTGGAGTCGAGGGAATGGGTGTCTCCTCGGACGAGCGGACACAACACTTGGACCATCCTGACACTGCGGAGCGAGTCCAGCGCCTTGACGGTGGGCACTTCGTGCCTGTTCCAGAAGCCGTCGGGCAGGACCGGACAACCCCAGCTCATCGCGCCACCCGAGGCCCTGCGCGACCTTGCCGAACAGCTGTCCGTCGACGTCGCGAAGGAGACAGTGTTGCCGCCGCGTGTCGTTGCGCGATAGACGCCGTCAGTCCGCCTGTCCTCACTTCGGCGCGAGCACCTCGATCACGCCGGCCCCCTTCGTCACCGCCGCTCCCGCTGCCACCACCCGCCCGGTTTCCAGCCCAAACCGCCCCGTCGCGTCGTTCACGATCCGGTCCGTGTCAGCCCGGGACCTAGCCCCTCGTACGGACACGCGAACCTGGGATCGCTCGAACAGCCCCGCCAACACGCCAATCTCCGTGACGAACGCGGCCTCGTCGAGCTTGGTCCCCGGCGCGGTGTAGGTCACGAGCACGCGCTCGTCGCCACTGCCGTGGCTCTTGCGTGGCTTCGTGTCCTGAGCCGCGCCGAGCTGACGCACGAGAGACGTGATGACCTCGGGCGCCGTGCAGGGGGTCTCGGGCAGCGGCGTCGAGAGTAGACCCGCGTTGCGCCAAAGACGCCAGGTCCGCTGGAAAAGCACCTCGAGGTTCACGGCGCCTCGACCCGAGAGGCCCGCCCATCGCGCGTTGTCCCCCAGGCTCGCCCACCCGATCGGCCCCAGACGGTTGATGAGCACGAGCGGGCTGGGCGCCCCTTGCAGCTTCGAGATAGCGCGGGCAGATGCAGCCGCGTCCTGTCCGATGCGTGCCTCGCCCTCGAGCCACACGCGAGCCCACGCGGTCAACGCCTCAGTCTGCTTGGCGATGAACCCACCCTGCGCCACGGCCACCAACGGCACGAGTCGCGGGACGTCCGCGGTGGTGACGAGCAGCACGCCCCGAGACGGGTCCGGGGAAGCCTCCTCGGACAGCGCGACCCCCTCGAACGTGGGCGACTTCTTCTCCACAGGGGCATCCAGCAAGGTGATGCGGTCCGGCGCAACCCCCGCGACGTCGAGCAAGAACAGCCCGACGAGAGCGGGAGCGCTGCCGGACGGGGCGAGCACCGAGACCTTGCCCGCCGGAATGGCGTGCAGCGAAGCCTCCTTCGCGTAAAGCGCTTCCCTTCCCTTCGACCAGCCCACCACGAAGAAGACCTTCGGGTCGAGCGCCCGAAGCCTCTCGTAAGCGGCCACGAACACGGGCATCGGCATGACGGCCACGTCCGCACCGCTTTCGTCGCTGCCCCCGCGCGCCAGCGCTTCCTCGAGCTTCTTGGTGGAGTCGAGAGACGAGAGGTGGACCTCGATGCCCTCGCGAGAGAACGCGCTCGACGGAGCCGGCGCGAGGCCGTCGTTCACCAGGACGCCGGGGGCGATGAGGTCCCAACCCAGACCTACGACGCGCAAGGGCCGGTCCATGAGCTTCTTGGGTTTGGGTGGATCGGACGACACCGCGGGAGGCACGGACGCCATCGGCGATGGCGCGCTCGACGATGGGTGGACGAACGGAGAGGACGCGGGAACGACGGGGTCGGGGGATGCCACGGGGGCGGGACCGCGCGGACGCAAGGCGAAGGACACGCCGAACCCCACGAACATCAGCAGCAACAGGGTGAATACGATCTTGGAGCGCACGGTGTCACCACTGGGAGGAGCCGCCCGGGGAGCCGAAGGCGCGGCGCTTGGGGTAGTCGGAACGAATCATCTTCTTGAGGTCGTTGACAGGGACGGCGATGTTCAGGTTCTGGGCTCGGCCGCCCATGCCTCCTAGAATCTGGGCCGTGATGACCCCGATGACCTCGCCCTTCATGTTGAACAGGGGGCCTCCCGAATTGCCGGGCGACACGGGCACCGACATTTGGATCCAGGGCTTGCCCTCGTAGATGCGGCGCGCCGACACGAGACCGTCCGTGAGCGTGTGGTCGAGGCCGAGGGGGTTACCGATGGCGATGGCGCGCTCTCCCACCACGACGGCCTCCGAATCGCCGAGCACGAGCGGTTCGACATCGGGCTTGGGGGTGCCTTCCTCGGGCTCGTCGATCTTGACGCGCAACAGCGCGAGGTCTCGGTCCGCGTTCTCGTCGAGCAGCTCGGCCTTCTTGTAGACCGCGCCGTTCATGAACTTGATCTGCAGCTGCTTGGCGCTCGAGATGACGTGGTGGTTGGTGGCGATGGTGCCCTGGTCGTCGATGAGAAATCCGGTGCCGCCGCCCGCCATGCCGAGGGGACCCTCGAACGCGATGGTGACGACGGAGGGGGAGAGCAGCTTGAACAGCTCGGCCGGGGTCTTCTCCTGCGTTGCGGTCGGGCCCGCATCGGGCGCAGGTCCCGCTTCGGGCGACGCGGAGACGGGGGGCACGGCGCTCGGCGCGCTCGCGACCGCTGTTGCAGACGAGGCGGGCGGGGCCGCACTCGCAGGCGCGGGGGCAGAAGACGATGCGCTTGCCACGGGCGGGATGGGATGCGCAACGCCCGGGGCGGCGTCCGTTCCGACGAGCAGGTATGCCAGCGCCGCGGTTCGCCCGAGCCCAACCTCGGCAATCCGCGCGGCCTCCGTCGTCATCGCGGGGGAGGTGACGCTCTGTCCGGCCACCGCGAAGAGGAACGGAAAGCCGACCCACAGAACCGCAAGCACGTCCGTGGTCATGCCCTTGGCTTTGGTGACGTCGTCAGGCAGGATCCTGTCCACGATCGCCAGCGGCACGAGCAGGTTCACGGCGACAGCGACGAGGGTCCGGATCCATCCACTGCCCGTCAGCAAGCCCACGCTGGCCATGAGGCAAAGCTGGGAGAGGACGATGCCGCAAGGGATCGCGACGAGCTTGAGCACGCCATGAACGATGGCGAACTTGTCGATCCGGGAGTCGAAGGGGGACCGGGCCATGGGGGTGGCCGAAGCTTACCTGTGGGATGGGGCCCAGGACAAAGGGCAAAGGTTGTCCGCAGCCGCGATTCCGAGGTTCGGTACCCCATTGCCACGCGGAGCGGCTCAGGACCACTTGTCAAGCAGCGGCCAAGCTCACGTGCTACACCCGGCGTCGATGGCTAAGAAGAGCCTGCACAACAGGGATGGAACTGGCCTTGCCTTCAAGCTCGAGGAGGAAAAGAGCCTCCGCAACGTCCTTCGTACCGCAACGACGGCGTGCGCGTTCGCGGTGCTTGGATGCGCTTCCGCACCTCCTGCCTTCGGCCCTGCTCCGACGACCTTCTCCACCAACGCGCGGAAGCTCTGCGCCTCCCAACCGGGGATTGGGGTTGCGGCGCACGATGAAGCCGATCCAGGGGGACACCTCAGCGTTGTCTTCGAAAACCAGACGTCGCGTGCATTTCGGCTGGCGGCTCTGCACATCGAACTGGACGGTGTTCGACTGTGCGAAGCGGCCGTCGACCCCGAGGATGCTCCGGCAGCCATCCCCATAGGTTACGGGTCAGTCGCGAAGGGCGAACATGCGGTCTCCGTCGCGATCGAGCTGCGAGGCCATGGCGAAGGGGTCTTCTCCTACTTGAGAAAGTACCGCTTCGAGGCTCGTGGGTCCCACAAGCTCTCGATGACCGAGGGACAGCGCAAACGACTTCGCGTCATCCTCTTCGAAAGGGGCGGTGTGACGACTCCCCTCGAGCAGCGGCCAGCGTTGGAGTTCATCGAGGAGATCGCACGCCCAGAGTAACTCTCGATCTTTGGTCTCCGCATCCTGGAGCGCATTGTCACAGCCTCCACAGCACTTCGGTCCGCGGTGCCCCGAAGCGCTACTCAAATCGGAGTCTCTCCGACGCGGTGCAGACATTGCAGCATGCACACGGACCGGATCGAGGTTCATCCGTGCCCATCCGGCAGGACGGCGTGGGTCAGGTCCGGCCCGCGCTTCCCCCCCACGAACTCCATCACGTTCGACAGCGTCGTGTCCGCGATGTTGCGCAGCGCCTCCTCCGTGAGAAACCCCTGGTGGCTCGTGACCAGCACGTTCGGAAACGTCATCAGGCGCGCGAGAACGTCGTCGGTGATCCCGCGATCGGAGCGGTCCTCGAAGAAGTACTCGCTCTCCTCCTCGTAGACGTCGAGCCCCGCGGCGCCAACATGGCCCGTCTTGAGGCCCTCGATGAGCGCCGACGTATCCAAAAGACCGCCGCGGCTGGTGTTGATAAGCATGACGCCGGGCTTCATGCGCGCGATGCGCTCGGCGTTCACCAGGTGGTAGGTGTCCGGCGCGAGCGGCGCGTGCAGGCTGATCACGTCGGACGTGCCGCAGAGTGTGTCGAGATCCACGTAGCGAATGCCTGCTTTCACCGCATAACCGGCATCTGGGAAAGCGTCGTAGGCCACAACCTCCATGCCGAAGCCGACCAGGATTTCGGCGAGACAGCGGCCGATCTTGCCCAAGCCCACGACCCCGGCGGTTCTCCCGTGCAAGTCGAACCCCACCAACCCCTTGAGGCTGAAGTTGCCGTCCCGCACTCTCTCGTAGGCCCGATGGGTCTTGCGGTTAAGGGTGAGAATGAGCGCCACGGCGTGCTCCGCCACGGCGTGAGGGGAGTAGGCGGGCACCCGCGCCACGGATATCTGGTGGCTCGCGGCCGCGCCGACATCCACGTTGTTGTAGCCCGCACACCGCAGGGCCAGCATCCGCACCCCACCAGCCGCAAGCCGTTCGATCGTGGCGGCGCCAAGGTCGTCGTTGACGAAGGCACACACCACGGGAAACCCCGCGGCCAGCCGAGCAGTGCCCGGGCCGAGGCGCGTGTCGAAGAAGTGAAGCGAGAGCAGCTCCGACAGCGGCCTCCCCTCCGCACTCGTGCACGCGGCCAACTGCTTCTCGAAACTGGACCGGTCGTACGGCTTCGTGTCGAAGAACGCCACGGGCATCCGTGGGTCGGTCGTGCGGTCCTCCTGCAGCACCGCGAGCTCTCGCGTCTTCGCACGGACCTTCGCGCTCAGGTGCGCCATCACCGCCTTCATCAGCTCCGGGTGGGCCGACAGCAGCTCCAGGAAGCGGTCACGGTCGATGCGAACGACCGTGCAGGCATCGAGGGCAAGCAGCGTGGCAGACCTGCGCTTCGATGTCGTCATGCTCGTGAGCCCGCCCACCTCGCCGCTTCCCATGACGCGCAGCGTGACGTCGGAGCCCTTGCTCCCGACCTTGCGAACCTGGAGGTGGCCGCACTCGAGGGCAAACATCCAGTCCGCGGGGTCACCCTCGCGAAACAGCGGATCGCCCACGTTCAGCGACATGCGCGCGGCCGCGCGCGCCACGAGCGTCAGCACCGGGGCGGGCAAGTCCGCGAACAGTCCGACGGTCTTGAGAAAGCCTTCAATGTCGGTCATGGCGATTCACCTCGGATGGGGTCGAGCGCCCGGATGGCAGCGCGGGGCGCTCCCCCTTCGTGGTGAAAGAGCCCCTGGGCGACAACCCCTTCCTCTGCTGTTCGAGGACAACCCTTCGGGTGCGTCAATCGTCGGCTCCCTGGCCGCGGAGAGCGGAGCGGCACGAGCACGAGTTCGTGGGCCAATCCGTAGTTTGGAGGCCCCTTACATCCCTTGCTCTTTTCTTTCTGCCCACGGATACTTGATCCATGAAATCACAAGGGTCATGGGTAGCAGCCACCACCTTCACCCTGCTTGCCATAGCCTGCGGGGGAACGGTTGAATACGAGCGAGAGGACCCATCCGGTGGTTCAGGTGGAACCGGTCACGGGGGGACGGGGGCGACTTCCTCGGGCGGCACGGGAGTTGGGGGGACCCTCGGTGGTGCGGGTGGGGCTCCGGCTGGCAGCGGTGGGGCTCCGGCTGGCAGCGGTGGGGCTCCGGCAGGTAGCGGTGGCGCCCCAGCCGGTGCGGGCGGAGCTCCAGCCGGCAGCGGAGGGGCTCCGGCTGGCAGCGGTGGCGGCCCAGCGGGTGCCGGCGGCACAAATCCGAACTGCCCACCTCAACCCAGCTGCAATTGGTGCGGCGGGACTCCGCAGTACGATGATGCCGGTTGCGTTGCTGGCTACGTCTGCGCGAACGGGATCGATCCTTGTGTCACGGGACCCTGCGTGACCTCTGGCGACTGCCCGTCCGAGGAGTATTGCGATCCTGACGGGCTGTGTTGGGGCCCAGAACCCACTTGTTCCGAGCCCGTATGCCTGGGCCCGGACACTGCCTGCAACTGCAATTGGGAGTGCTCGGACGACAAGACGTATGAGTCTCACTGCAAAGCGGTGGGGACGGAGCAATTCTGCGACTGCTTCGAGGACAACGTTCCGACCATGAGCTGCACCCAGGGAGCCGCCGGAGGGAGCTGCGAGACCAACTGCTGTATGTACTGAGTCCTCAGCACGACACCCAAGTCAGGCGCTGTTCGAAGAACAGTGCTCGGGTTTGGGGCTATCCGAACCGAACGCGGTGGCTTTGCGTAAGCCTCCTTGGAAGGGCCCAGACCCAAAGCAGCGCGGAGCGCTTGATTTGGGAATGGTCCGGTTCATCGGCTAAGCGTCCTGGGCGGAGGGCTGGATCGACGGCACGGTGATCACTTTCTTGAGCCCCGCGTCTCACGTCCGGGAACTACAATGTCCGTAGGGATGAGTTCCAAGGCCGAGACCGCAGGCGAATCGCCGCGCGATGGGCGCGCGTCCGGGGCGTTCGCCGTCGTCCATCCGGTACACGCCCCCCTGAACAACCCAGGAATCGTGGACGGCATCCTCCACGGCAACCCGCGGGCGAAGGCGGCCCTTTTCGACCGATTCTCGGGAGACGTCCACCGAATCGTGGCGCGGATCTGCGGGGTGGACGCAGACCTGTCCGATCTGGTCCAGGAGGTCTTTGTCGGTGCGCTCGAGTCCATCGACGAACTGCAGGACCCGGGTGCACTCAAGGCGTGGCTTCGGTCCATCGCCGTGTTCACGGCAAGAAAGCGGTTGCGGAAGCAACGGCGTCATCGGTGGCTCCTGTTCTTCGCATGTGACGAGGTCCCGGAGTCAGCGGTCGAAGCCCCCGACGCCGAATGCCTCGAGGCGGTACGCGCCACGTATGCGATCCTGGACACGCTGAGCCCCGACGATCGCATCGCCTTCACACTGCGGGTGATCGAGGGCATGGAGACGGCGGAGGTAGCCGACGTCTGCGGCGTCTCGCTCGCCACGATCAAGCGACGGATTGCGCATGCAAGGGCGCGCTTCGAGGTGAAGGCAAGGAGGCACCCTGCGCTGTGCGACCTCGTGGAAAGGGGGCTGGGATGACCGCGCAAGCCAAGCCCCACGCCCGATTTGGAGAAGAGATCGCAGCCATGCAGGATGCGCTGCTCGACCCAGGGCGCGACATTGCGGCAGCGCGACAGCAGTTCATGCGGGAAGGACCCCGCCCGCGACCCTTCGTGAGAAGACCGACTTGGGTCGCCGCGGCTGCCGCGGGGTTGGTCCTCGTGGCAAGCATGGGGGTCGTGCTCTGGCCCAAACCATCGCTGACCTTCTGGGTGGAAGGGGTGAACGCGCAAGCGGAGATCGGGGTCCCCATTGCGGCCCCCGCACCCCATGACGCGGTGTTGCACTTCTCGGACGGCTCGACGTTCGTGCTCCGGCCGCACGCCAGGGCGCGCACGACCTCGCTTCGCGCCGAAGGGGCTTCCATCCTGCTCGAGCGCGGCGCCGGGATCGCGACTGTGGTACCGCGAAGGGACGCTCGATGGGAGTTTCGAGCGGGGGAGTTCCGCGTCTTGGTCACCGGCACGAAGTTCGATCTGGCGTGGCGTCCCGAGGACAGAACGCTCTCTGTTCGGATGCATGAGGGTTCCATCGTGGTGACCGGATGTCAGTTGGAGGAAGGCGTGGGTGTGTCGGCAGGGCAGGCGCTCGAGGTGCGGTGCATGCACGACGAGCCCGACGTCACGCTCCGACCACTCACCAAGGTCGGCGCGATTCTCAGCTTCGATCCCGAGGGAACGGCGGACGAGCTAGACGCTGGTAGGTTGCTGGACGCACCCCGCGATGCACAAAAGGACGCGGCCGAGACCGCCGAGGGCCCTGAACGCGAGCGCGTCGCGAAAGCCAATTCAGTGGCGAAGACCAAGAACGATCTCGGCGCGCCCCTGCAGGCCCCCGACGCAGGATCGACGACGCCGTCGTGGCAGGATCTCGCTGCCTCTGGGCAATACCGCGGAGCGTACCAAGCAGCCGCATCCCTCGGCTTTGGCGCGCAGTGCAATCAGGTGGGTGCCGAAGAGTTGCTCGTTCTTGCGGACGCAGCGACGTACGCAGGCCAGCGAGGCCACGCCGCGATGGCCCTGACCGCGGCGCGCCGGCGGTTTCCGTCCTCTCATGCCGCAGCGACGGCTGCATTCATGCTCGGTCGGATTGCATCCGACCACCGGCACGACCACGGCGAAGCAAGGCGCTGGTTCAACGTGTACTTGTCGGAGCAACCATCGGGCAGCCTCGCTCGCGAGGCCATGGGCCGTTTGATGGAGGTCGAGCGCCAATCAGGCAATTCGGACGCGGCAAGGGCCCTGGCTCGCCGCTATCTCCGAAGACACCCCAACGGGCCTCACGCGCGGTTCGCCAAGAGCCTGCTCACAAACGAATGAAACGGCGCAAACCCATAGCGTTGGCCGTCGGGGTGCCTGTACTCCTCATGTCGGCGTCGGCATTCGCCGCCGAACCCGTTCGCGTGGTCATTCTTGCTGATTCGGCTCACGAGTCGATGCGCATTCACGTGGTCGAAGAGCTACTTTCCTTGGGGTTTGCAGTGTCGACACCGCCGATCCCCCCGGATGCCACTGACGCAGCCGTCATCGCCGCACGAAACTACGAGCCGGTCGGCGTGCTGGTCATCGAGCATGGCGACATTGAAGTGTGGATCGTCGGCGAGGAAGGCGTTCCCGTGCTTTCGGAAGTGGTCGGCGCGCGAGTCGCAGAGCATCAACGCGAAGGCGTCCTGCACGCCGTGGAGCGGCTGCGAGCGAGTCTGTTGAAGATCGGCGTGAAGCTGGCGCCCGAGCCCGACCCGTCCACCCCTGCGCCGCCGGCCCCAATCCCAGCGTCAGAAGCAACACTGCCCATACATCGCCCGAACAACGTCCGATTGATCCTGGGTGGCAGTGCTGTGAGCAGCCGGGGCGGTGTGGGCTCGACCGGTCATGCGCAGCTGGGGCTGCGCTGGACCTTAGGGCCTACATGGGGATTGCACGGCTTCGGCATGCCGCCCGTCGTGAATGCCACGCTCGAGGCGGAGCAAGGCAGCGCGTTTTTCTCGCCCGCCCTCGTCGGAGCTGGCATGTGGTCGACGGTCGGTCCGAGCCGATGGGTCGAGCCGGCCGTGGAGGCGGGGATTGCGGCGGTATTCGTGGATACCCTCGGGCAAGGGGCCGACGGCTTCCAGGGAAGACACGACGCCAACGTCGTCGCCCTACCCTACGTTGGATTGGGCTTGCGCGTGCCCGTGGCGGAGTCGTGGGGGCTGCGTGCGGACATGCTCGGCGGCAGCTCCGTGCCGAGAACGAAAGTCCTGTACGCCGGCCGCGAAGTGGCAATGTGGGGGAGTCTGGTGTTCGCGGGGAGCGCGTCGGTGGAGCTCGTGCTGTTCTGAGTTCGAAAATTGAGCCGCGGGGGATGTCATCGGGGACTATGGACACGGAACTTGAACGGGGAGAAAGGGGGGAACCATGAAGCTCGGATCCGTGTGGATGTGTGCGTGCGTGTTGGCCTTGGCAGCCTGCGACGATGATGTGGAGCCCGTGGAGAACGCAGACGCGGGCGGAGCCGCAGCGTCCGGGACGGGGGGCTCGAACGCTGGCGGCTCGGGGGGGGCCGCCGGGGCCTCAGGCGGAACCACCGGGGGGAGTGGCGGGTACGCGGGGAGCGGCGGGGGCGCTGCTGGTGCCGCAGGGGAGGGAGGCAGCGCCGGCGGCGCACCCGAGAACTGGTATGTTTGGGCCATCGTCGAACGCTTCTCCCACGTCCATGGGACAGGCGAAAAAGCGCAAGCGTCGGCACTGGTGGCCCGTCGAGAACAGGCCGGTCCCGGCATCAACTACACCAAAGTTGACGAACACTGTAACGTCCTTCAGGGACGCTGGGCCGAAGTCTCGGAACCCTGGCCGCACCTGGGTACGATGACCATCGATCGCCCGGACGCCGACGACGTCGACCTGTCCCTTCAGGAGGATCAGTACTCCGCAGGCAGCGTGGTGCCCCTCTGGGAACCGGGAGAAGCCCTGACGCTATCTGCGGCTTCCGGTGATCTGCCTGGCTTCACGTTCACCTTCACGTTTCCGCCGAGCCTCTCGCCGACGTACCCCAAATTCGAAGACCTTGACGACGCAGAACTCGTCGTGAAACGAAGCGTTCCTCTGCTCGTCAGTTGGGCGCCAGTGAACACGCCCGTGCGGATTCACCTGAATCAATATGACTCTCTCGGAACGTCTCAAGAAAACGCGATGACCGCAGTCCGTTGCGTCTTTCCCGGCGAGGATGGGGCGGGTGCCCTTCCCCCAGAAGCTCTTGCGTACCTCGAGGCTGCTGACTTGACCGGTCCCCACAGTTCTTCCTCCCTGCTGTACGTCGGGCAGGACGCAACACAGACGCATACGGAAGGCAATGTTGTCTACGAACTGGACGCATGGAACGGAACAGGACTGGCCGTGAACGTCGAATAACCGTCCCTTGCCCCGGCGCCGTCGCCCGGTCGCCAGACACCCCCTGCCGCGCCGGTACTCGGTTGCGGGCCCCTCCGTCATGACGCATGAGTCGTCGATGACATGCATCGCCCCCAAGTTGGGTCCTGGGCGACACACCCTGCTCGCATGGGCGCGCGCGGAACCCGACAAAATCAGGGGCCCTCACCCTTGGTACGGAAGCTGCTCTCGGCTCCCACATCCGTGACCAACCCGAAGGAAGTGCCCCTGTGAGAGCCCCATCCCTTGTCCCGTACCTGTTCACTGTGATCGCGTTCGCTGGGGCCGCAGCCTGCTCCGGAAACGACGGCACCCCCCTCGATTCCGGCACGGCAGCCTCCGCGTGCGGCGGTTTGCGTACTTGTTGTGAGGCAATGGAGCCCGAAGCGGCGCGTGACGCCTGCACCCAAGCGGTCGACGCACAGCAATCTGCGGCCAGTGGCGAGCAGTGGTGCCAGAGCACCCTGGACGGTTACACGCAAGCCGGCCTGTGCGGCGGAGGCACAGGGGGAACCTCGGGTGGCGGCGCCAGCGGGAGCGGCGGTGTGGCCGGCACCGGCGGAAGTGCTGGCGTGGGAGGAAGCGGCGGTGTGGCCGGCAGCGGCGGTGTGGCAGGCAGCGGCGGTGTGGCAGGCAGCGGTGGGAGTGGTGGTGTGGCGGGCAGTGGCGGCTCGGCCGGCAGCGGCGGCACCGCGGGCGGAACCGGTGGGGCATCCTGCGCCCACGATGAATGCGAAACAGGTGATGCCCTGATACCGGCATGCTCTTCGTGCGCGGCCGCGGTCTGCCAGGATGACCCCTACTGCTGCAGCACGGCCTGGAACAGCTACTGTGTCGACGGAGCCAAGAGCCTCTGCGGTCTGTGCGGCGGCACGGGGGGCACAGGAGGAACCGGCGGGTCGTGCGCCCACGATGAATGCACGACAGGGGCCGCGTTGGCACCCTCCTGCTCTTCGTGTGTCGCGACCGTGTGCGACGATGATCCGTATTGTTGCAGCACGAGCTGGAACAGCTACTGCGTCGAGGGGGCCAAGAGCCTGTGCGGCGCGTGCGGCGGGACAGGTAGCGGAGGCACAAGCGGGAGCGGCGGGAGCGGCGGCGCGTGCGCTCACGACGAGTGCACGACAGGAGCCGCGCTCACCCCCTCGTGCTCTTCGTGTGCCCAGGCCGTGTGCGACTACGATTCCTATTGCTGCACAACGAGCTGGGACGATACCTGCATTGAGGCAGCCCAATCCCTGTGTGGTACCTGCGGCGGCACAGGCGGAACCGGGGGCTACGCAGGTAGCGGGGGCAGCGGCGGCTGGAGTGGCTCAGGTGGCTCGGGCGGCAGTGGCGCGGACGCGTGTGGCGGGGCGTGTGCCCCTTACGGATACGTTTGTTGCTGCGCTTCGGGGCAGGCCTTCTGCTCGCCCGGATACTGCCCGCCCTACGCGAGCTCGTGCTAATCTCGATCGCGCGAAGGTGACAAGGCAATCGGATACTTCACCGTCGTTCCCTTGCCCGCAGCCGGGAACGTGAGCGCCCCGAACACCTCCACGAAACAACGCTGCAGCTGCGCGTCCTGGAGCGTAGAATCCTCCGTGGCCTTCACGTCCTGAGCCCTACCGTCCGCGTCGATCGAAAAGCCCATCACGATCTTCCCTTCGGCATCCGGCACCGCGGCGAGATGGGTCTCGAAACACGCCCGCAGCTTGGGGTAGGCCGATCGAACCTCGGACTGGATCTCGCTCGGCCGAAGGCGGGTGTCGAGCACCACGGACGTGGGTTCCTTCGGCAACTCGCGCATCTGCGCAAAGGCCTTCTCGACCTCGGAGAGCATCGCCCAGCGCGGGGCAGCAAGCAGGACGAGGGGGGGAGCGCCGTCCCGCACGCGCACCGCGATCAGCCCCTCTCCCGCCTCGAGCCTCCGGGCCACGGCCTCACTCGGCATCGGCAGGTGTGCATCGTAGCGCGAAGGGATCCGGTGGGTCTCGAGGTCGTAGTAATAGATGACCAGAGAGCTACCGAGGCTCGGCTCCGTCGCAGGGTCCGCGGCGAGCGCCGCGGGGATCGACACCCACGAGGACACCTGCGAGATCGAGCTGTTGACCCCCACGGACTCCGTGCACAGAGGGCACTCTTCCCGCCTCTTCTCCTGCAGCGCGCCCGAGAAGTTCAGCATGGGGCTATGACGCCCTTCCTCGGGAGAACGACCAAAAATGAGCACCTGCGCACGCGTCGTCCCGTCCTTCTCCTTCGCAAAGTACGAGGCCAAGGCCCCCGCGATCGGCGCGACCTCCCCGGGGCTCCGATGCGAAGGAGGCTCCGCCTCGTTGCCCGTCAACAGCTTGCGCAACCGTCGCTCCGCGACATCCCGGCTGGCAAACCGCGTCTCCGCCCGGTGGGACCCGAGAAGCTCTTCCACCGCGCGAATGGCGGCCTCCTTGTCGCCCTGAAGCTCGTACAGACGACTGAGCGCGAGCCGCGCGTCGTCGCGCTGGTCCGTCGTGAGAGCCTCGTCCGCCAGCGACTGCTCGAGCACGCCGCGGGCGACCGGAAGGTTGCGCCCGGTCTCCACATCGCGCAGCGCGCTCTCAATCCGTCCTTCCGCCACGGTCGTGCCCGGGTCCACCTCGAAGGCAGCAGCCCCCGCCCCGGCGTCCGAGGGCTGCGCGCATCCCGCACCCAGCCCCAGACATCCCGCCACGACCGCCATACCCAGCCACGTAGATTGCTTCATGTTCTCTTCCTCCAGATGAGGGGCTGTCGCCCTGTGTTCTGGAAGCTTGCCGCCGCCCGTTGTTGGGAATCTCACGGTCATGTCACGGTTTGGTCACGGAGCGCGAAAACCGGTAGCCGGCTCCCCGCACCGTGATGAGGTGCCTGGGCGCGCGTGGGTCGGGCTCGAGCTTCGCCCGCAACCGGTTGATGAAGTTGTCCACGGTCCGGTCCGTCCCGTAGTAGTCACTGCCCCATACGGCATCGAGGATCTGCTGGCGGCTGAGCACCATCCCCTCGTGACGAAGCAGGTAGCGCAGCAGCTTGGCCTCGAGCGCCGTGAACTCCACCGGCTCCCCCTCCCGCTGCGCCTCGTGCGCGCGAAAATCGAATCGGCCCACCCCCACCTCGACAACGGCATCTGCCGCCTCCACCAGCCGACTACGGCGCAATTGTGCGTCCACCCTCGCCAAGAGCTCCGCCACCCCGAAAGGCTTTACCACATAGTCGTCCGCGCCGAGCCGCAACCCCTGCACCTTGTCCTGCTCCTCCCCCTTCGCCGTGAGCAAAATGATGGGCAGATCCGGCCGCCTCTCCCGCAACGCCCGCAGGATCTCGAACCCGTTCATCCCCGGCAACATCACGTCGAGCAGCAAGAGGTCCGGACCCTGATCCAGCGCCATCTCCAACCCCTCAGGGCCCGTCGATGCCACCAGCACCTTGAACCCCTCCGAGCGCAGCGTCGCCCGAAGCCCCATCCGAAGCGTGGGCTCGTCCTCCACCACCAGCACCGTCTCCTGCCGGACCGGGACCTTCATGTCTGCCTCCGTGGGAATCGAAGCCTCACACAGGCCCCCCCGCCCGGGGCCGCCTCCGCCTCCGCCACACCGCCGTGCGCCTGCGCCACGTGCTGCACCAACGAAAGCCCGATACCACTGCCCTGCACCGCGCTGCTCAGTCGGTCATCCCCCCGCTCGAAGGGACGAAACACCCGCTTCCGCTCCCGCCGCGGAATCCCAGGCCCATGGTCCGTCACCTCAATCACCACCGACCCGTCCTCCTCCGCCACCCGCACCCCGTAGGGCGTCCCCTTCGGCGCGTATTTGTGCGCATTGCCCAGCAGGTTGTCCACCGCCAGCTGCACCTGCCCCGCGTCCACCTCCGCCACGAGCCCCGCCACATACCGCCTCTCCACCTTGGGCAAGTCCGGATACCTCTCTTCGAAGGTGGCAATCGAGCGCTCCACCACCTCCGCCACGCTCGCCTCCTCGCGCTCGATGACATACCGCCCCGCCGCCATGCGACTGAAGCCGAGCAGCCGGTCCACCGTGTCCCCCATGCGCTTCGCTTCCCTCGCAAGCGCTGCATGCACCTCGCCCTTCTCGTCGTCCTCCACCCGCCCCTGCTCGAGCAACTCGGCGAGCATCCGCACCGACGCGATCGGAGTCCGTAGCTCGTGCGAGACCGCAGAGACGAACCCCGTCCGGAGCTCACCCAGGCGCTTCGCCGCTCTCATGCGCGCAAACAGCACCGCAGCCACGAGGAACGCCAAGGCCATCGCCACCGCTCCCACGACCCCCATCACCACACGCGCCCGCGCCGCCTGCCGCGCCGGCAACCCCGGGTCGAAAAGCACCACCCGCACGCCCAGCAACGGCGCCAAGGACGCGGCTCGCCACCACCCCTCCGCCCCCCCCTCGGGTCGCACCTCCACACGAAAGTCCCGCGGAAGCTTCGGCCAACCACGCCGACACGCCGCTTCCACGGAGCTCGCATGCGTGACGAACCCCGCCAGACGCCCGTCCGGAAGCTTCCGAAGCACGCCCCAGGATCCCCCCGCACGCCACCGCACGAACCCCGTCGCGTCCGCGCCTTCGCGTAGCGCCGCAGAAGGTCCCTCCTGCTCCAAGGTCCTCGTGACCGCCTCGTACAACGACGCCGAGGGAGACAGGGCCCGCATCACCCGCTCCCGGTCCTCACCCTGAAGCCACGCCACATCGATCGCCTCCCGTCGCGTCGCCTCCCGCTCGGCCCGACGCATGCGCTGCGCGTACCGCTCGACCCAATCCGCCAAGCGTGGCGCCAGGGACGGCTCCGGAGAACGGAGGGCCACGATCGGCCAGAGCCATCGCCCCGTCGGAGACCGAAATCCCTCGCAATCCGCGAGGAGCTGCTGCGTCAGGTCCCGTCGGTCGGGCGAGCGCGCGACGGAATCCGCCAGCGATGCGCACGAAGCAGGAACGGTCCCGTCCACGGGCACCGGCACGCTCGACGGCGGTGGCGGGAACGACACCTTGTGCTCCTGGGACAGGACGACGGGGTCGGCAAAGGCAGGGGTAAGCTCGCGCAGCTGGGTCTCGACTTCGGGGCCTGGCTGGGGGAGACGGGCGAGCCGAGTCGCGGCCGCGTCCACGTCGTCCTGCACGGCGCGAGCGATCCCATCGGCAGAGGACTGGAGCGCGGCGAGGGTCTGCCTTCGCGCGGCGTCCTCCTGACCTTCGAGCGCGCGCAGACCGAGCCATCCGACGGCGAGGGCCGGACTCAAGGCGGCCAGGGCGAACAGGGCCCAGTCCCGCCATCTCTGTGCACGCGTGGAGATCAAAGGACTCAGTGACATCGGATCGTAGCTTGGATCGCGATGGTCACGGAAGTGTCACGGGGTAGGCGGGTGTTGGGGCGGGAAATCACCCTCCGCCGATTTGCTCGAGGAAGTCCCGCGCTTCGGCGAAGTCCGGGTCCATGGAGATCGCCTTCTTCGCGAGGAAGCTGGCCTTGCGGTCGTCGCCCTGGATACGAGCGATCTGGGCCTGCTTGAGGAAGGCCATGGGGCGGGTGATGGGGCCCTGGGTCTTGGCCGTGGCGAGGGCGCGCAGCGCCTTGAGGGCGACCTCGTACTCGCCGAGCTCCGTGGCGAGGTCCGCCAGCTCGGAAGCCACGTCCGTGCCCTGCGGATAGCTCTCGAACGCGGCGAGCAGCCACTGCATCTCCGTGTTTCGATCGCTGGAGGCCGCGGCACGCGCCATGCGGTGCTGCAAAGCGGCGAGCTCGCGGGAACGACGGCCACCTTGCCGGTCGATGCCGGCCTGCAGGAGCTGGACGACCTCCTGGATGAGCCCCGCGGAGATGTACGCGTCGGCGAGCAGGAGCGTGACCTCGAGGTCGTTGGGCTGGATCTCCAAGGCTTCGGACAGAGGCCCTATGGCCGACGCCGCTTCCTCGAAGTTGGCGAGACGCAGCCTCCCCGCTTCCCGCAGCAGCTCGAACCGGGCGTTCTGATCCTGCGCCTGGGTGGCGTCGACCAGCAGCAAGTTGGACAGCTCGCGGTACTCGCCCGATTGCTCGTACAGCGCACGCAAGCGAATGCGCACCCCTTCGTTGGTGTTGTCGTCCTGGAACACCCGCTCCAGGCTCGCCCTTGCGTGGTCGGGCCTGCCCAGCTGCTCGCACGCCTCGGCGTGAAGCAAGGCTGCCTCGGACCGGGCAGGACCGGTGTCGATGTCGACGAGCCGCTCGCAGCTGGCCGCCACGTCTTGCCACCGGCCCGCAGCCCGATCCATGGCCACGAGCATGCGAAGGGCCTCGGGGTCGTCAGGAGCAGTCGAAACCCAGCGACTCAGCGCCTCGCGCGCCTGGTCCGGCTGACCCATCTCGTTCAGCAGCGCGACGATCCGCAAGGTCGCGCCTCGCTCCGCGTCGAAGTCCGACCTGTCCGCCGCGGCGTCCCTCGCTCGCGTGAGCGCGTCGAGCAGCTCGGGCAAAGACCCTTGTCCTTCGATACGACACGCCTGCTCGAGGTCGTGCACCGCAGACTCGTGCTCGCCCGACGACGCCCAGATGTCAGCACGCATACGATGCAGCTGGGCGCGCCCGGGATCGCCGCCATCCCACCGCTCGATCGCGTCCGAGACGCGGTCGATGGCCGCCTGAGGCTGACCACTCTGCAACATGGCCTGCACGAGTTGCTGCAAGATGCTGAGATCGCCAGGTCGCAGATTCTGCGCAGCGACGAGCAGCTGACCGGCGGAGGCCGGGTCGTCGAGGCGCTCGGCATGGATCGCAGCGGCCCGGAAAAGCTTCTCCACTGCCTCGTCCCCACCGGACGAGGCCCGGGCCTCCTGCTCGAGCTGCTCCGCAAGGCGCTGGTACTGCATGAGCACACGGGACTCACCCGGCTCGATCCGATAGGCCGCCTCGAGAGCCCGCTCCAGCCCCTGCACGTCCTGCATGCGCGCCCTCGCATCGACAAGGTCCAAGGCAAGCGAGAGCGGGTCGTCCGCCCCCTGCGAGTCCAAAAGCTTCTCGATCACGTCAGCCCGCTCGGCCGCGTCCAGGTCCGCATCCAGCAAGTCCAGAAGTCCTCGCATGAGCAGCCCGTCTTCGGGGATCCACGCGAGCGTGTCCCGGTACACACGCAGGGCCTCCTCGCGATTCGACGCGGCCTGCACCTCCGCAAGCCGTCGGGCGAACTGAACCCCCGCAAGCGGATCGGAACGCATGTGGCACGCCTCCAGCTGGCCTCCGAGCAACGCGACGAGCTCGTCGGTCCGGCCACTCTCCTCGAGCAAACCTGCCAGCTCCCCGGCGGCATGCGCGTGGTCCGGATCGTCGGCAAGGACGGCATGCAGCAGGTCGATCGCCTCGTCGCGACGGTCCGACTCGCGAAGCAGCGTGGCAAGCTCGATGCGAAGCCCACACCGCAGAGCAACGTCAAACACGTTTTCCACAGTGCTCCGGAGCGTCTTCTCGAGCCGATCCCTGTCACCCATGCGACGAACCACGAGGAGCATGGGCTGCCACACCGCGGGCTCCCCAGGCTCGGCCCGGAGCAGCCGCTCGTACGCATCCGCAGCGGTTTCCAGGTCGTTGAGGGAATCCGCCGCGATCTGCGCCACCCGCAGCGACATCGTTCGCGACTCCTCCCCGGTCGCGACGTCGGCGGCTTCGTGAAGCCACTGCATCGCATCGCGAAGGTTCCCCTGCGACTCCCGCAGCTCGGCGAGTCGCTTCACGGCCCAGAGCGCTGCACGCAGGTCTCCGTCCGCGTCCTTGGCCGCATCGACGGCGCGCAGGAGCAAAGCTTCCACGCGTCCCCAGTCCTCGAGCCGGTCCGCCACGTCCACAGCCTCTCGCAACACATCTTGCGTCGCTCCCTGCACTTCGATCTTCCTGCCAAGTGCATCGAGCAGCAAAGCGTCGTCGGAAGCAGCCCGCGCCACTTGTTCGAGCGCCGTGATCGCTTCCTTGGACGCGGGCTCGAGCAAAAGCGCCGCTTGGAGGGCGCGAGCGGCGTGCTCGTACCGCGGCTCCGCCTCGATCGCACTCGCGAGGGTCGCCACCCCGGACGACAGCGTGTCTTGGTTCGCGAGCTCCAGGTCGGACAAGCGGTACAGCGCATCGGTCCGCTCCGGCGACCCGGCACTCGCAGGCACGTCGATGAGCTTGCGCAGCATCGCGAGCTCCACCGACTCGTCATTGAGCAGGGCCGCCACGCGAGCACGAGCGCTCCACACGCGCGGCAAGGCACATTCCGTCTCCTGCGCGCGCGCATACAGGGCCGCAGCCCGGCTCAGATCACGACGCTCGTTCTCCTCCAGATTTCCGAGCTGCATCAGCAGACGGCACGCGAGCTCGCCGTCCCCGTCTTCCTGCGCGCGGTCCGCCGCCCTCTCGAGCATGGTGGCGTAGTCGTCCAGCTCGCCGGTCTTCTGCGCCAAGACCTGCGCCCTGTCGTACAGGCCCATGGAGTCAGGACTCTCCCCGATGGCGCGGATCAACGAGGCCAGGGCCCGATCGGATTGACCGAGCTGCTCCTGGGCGGCCGCGATTTCCGCGAGTACGCTCGCGCGCTCGCCCGCGTTCTCCGCCACCGTGAGGCGACGATCCAGGGCGCGCAGGAGCATCTCCGCATCCCCGGACACGCGCAAGGCGCTCTCGAAGCGCTCGTTCTCGGAAGGGTCGAGCGCCGCGGCGTCGAACGCGGATTCGAGGTTTTCCGCCGCCCGCTCTTCGGCCCCCAGGTCCTTCGCCACGAGGTGCAACTCGAACAGCACCTCCGCGATACCCACGTCGCCTTCCTGCAGTGGTCCTCGCTGAATGGCCGCACGGCGGCGCAACAGCAGGACGAGAGCGTGGTAGGCACGCTCGGCCTTCTCGAGCTGCCCCGTCTCCCGGTACACCTGCCCGAGCAGGTGCTGCAGGCTCAGGTTGCCCATGTCCATGGTCACGCCTTGCTCGAGCTGCCGAATGGCCTCGGAAGGCTTGCCCTGGGCACGCAAGACCTGGGCGAGCAACAAGTGAAGCTTGGCCCTCTCCGGCGGGTGGCGACGCCCGTATTCCTCGATGAGCTGCGCACCCAGGACCCGCGCGTCCTCCAGACGTCCCGATGCCCGGAACGCATCCGCCAGGGTGACACGAACGGCGCGATCGTCGGGCTGCAGCTTCACGAGCTGCTCGAGCACCGGAACGGCCCGCTCGGGGGATCGCAAGCCATGTTGCAGAACGTCCGCCGCCTCGAGCAGATACCGATGACGTACGGCATCGTCAGCACTTCGCTTGGCGCCGTCGACCAGCACGTCCACGAGCTCGGACCACGCCTCGTCAACACGGAACAAGCCCGCGAGCATGTCGAGGAGCTCGAGAGAACCAGGGTCCTCCTCGAGTCCGGACTGCAGGCATGCCAGGGCGTCCTGGTTCTGCTTCGCACCCATGTGAGCGTGCGCGAGACGCACGACCGTAGGTGTGCGCTCCCCCGCGGGGCTGATCGCCAGACGCTGCTGCAACCAGGAGACCGCCAGCGCATGCTGCTCGCGCTGCAGGAACACGTTGGCGAGCTCGTCCAACGCCTCGATGTTGGGCTGCAAGTCGACGACGCGCCGGTAGCATTGCACGGCCTCGTCGAGGTCGAGCAGCTCCCCCTTGCAGACGCGCGCCGCTCTCATCCAGAGCCGAACCGCAAGCTCCGCACGTCCGAGGCTCTCCACCGCCGCAGCCTGGGTCTTGAGCGTCTCCGCCAAGTCCTCGTGCAGCTTCTGCTCTTCGAGCTGAAGGATCAACGCGTCAATCGAAGGCTCGTGATCCGCCTGCTCCTCGAGGTTGTCCCGCAGCGCCTTGATCGCCGCAGGCGCGTCACCCACGCTGACCAGCAGGGTTGCGATCTGCAGGCGAAGCGAGAGCCGCCGATCGACGTCGCCAGCGAGACCCAGCTCGTGCTGCCGCAGGGCTAGCAGGTCCTTCGTGCGATCAGCGCCGGAGTACAGCTTCGTCAAGCTGGTGATGGCCCGCGTGTCGTCGGGCTTGTCCTCGATCAGCTGCCGATACAGCTCGATCGCGCGCTCCCGGGTCGACTCCAGACGGCCCGCCCTCTCGGCAGCGAGGTGGACGAGTCGACGCCCGCGCTCCCGATCCAACACCGGCTTGAACCCCTGCACCTCTTCGTCGAACTTGCCCCCCAGCACGCGCTTGAGCCGCGCATCCGTCCACACCTCGCGCTCCATCGCGACCAGCGCCGCCAGGTGTCCCAACGCCTCCTCGTGCGCGTCGTGTCCGATCAAGCGTCGCGCGATCTCCCTGTGAATCAGCGCCCGCTCGGCCTCCGACACGTGCACCAGCGCCGCCTCCAACGCTCGCACCACCTGGCGCCACCGCTTCGTCCCGTCGTAACTCTCCCCCAGCAGCTCGAGCGCACGCGTCCGAACCGCCGACGTCGACGTCGCCGATCCCACGATCATCTCCAACAGCGAGCCCGCCGTGGAAGCCGTCCTGGGATCGTCGACCAACGGCTCCACCGCCTCGAGCGCTCCGTTCGGGTCCTGCAAGTCCTCGAGCCAGCAAGACGCGATCTGCTGACGCGTCGACAGCGCTTCCTGCCCCGTGAGCACGTCGAGACGCTGGGTCCAGAAGGTGATGAGGTCACGGTATCGCTTCTGCAGCTTGAGCAACCGCTCGAGCGCCGAACCCGTACGGTGGTCCGAAGGACGAGCCGCGAAGACTTGCTGCAGGTAGTCGACGGCACGCTCCGGATTGCCCGCGCAGTCCTTCGCCACAGCCGCCGCCTCGTCGAGCAGCGCGAGCCGTGGGCCTTGCTCGGACGTGCTCGCAATCACCTTGTCGTAGAGCGCGAGCAGCTCGTCCCATCGAGCCTCGACCGTGAGCTTGAGCGAGATGCGGTCAAAAGCCCATCGCGCCCCGGGATCGATGTCGAGCACGCGGTTCAACAGCTCCGCCACTCCCTCCGGGTCGTCCATCCACTCGTCGTGGAAGCGCACCGCTCGATCAATCAGCTCCAGCGCGACGTCACGTTTCAGATCGGTGCCCAGCACCGCGCGGTAGGCAGCCGCAACCGCCCCGGCTCGATCGAGCTGGCGGGCCATGCGCTCGACCTGATCCCACAGCTCCGCTTGCGCCGGCGCACGCATCGCCTGGCCTATCGCCTCCTCCAGACCCGGGTCGATGGCGACCGGTGCGGGCTTCGCAGACGCCACCTCCACCCGCTCAAACACAGGCTCTGGCGCAACAGGATCGCTCTGCGGCGACGACACGATCGCCGTGGGCGGCTCCGTGGCAGGCCCTTCCTCCTGCTCGGCCGGCGGACCGTAGTCCAAAGGCGGTATGTCGAACGGGATCTCCATTATCCCAGTGGCTTCGTCGGGCACCCGTGGCTTCTCCAGGACCACAGGCCCCACCTCCAACGGCGGGTCGTCCTCGCCCGGTTCGAGGGAGATCTCTTCGAGATCGTCGATCTCCTCCACGCCGTGATTCGTCCATTCCCCATCGATTTCGTGGTCGTGTGAACCCATGACAAGGTCGGCAGTCTAGTCGATGGGCCGACCGAAAGGGGATGGAATGGGGGCCCGGGATGCATCCACCTGGGCTTTGATAAGTGGCCCCCCTCACAGCCCCGTCGCGCAACACACCGCGTAGGGGTCCGCGGGCGTCACCGCACCGCTCGGAACCGATCCGCCCACAGGACTGCAAGTCCCCCCTTTCGGCCCCTTCGCCGTCATGTTCATCGCCTCGGGCTGCTCCGTAGGTCCGAAATTCGTAGCCTTGCAGTCCCCGTCCATGTCCCAGGACCGAATGGCGAAATTGCACGCGCCGTTCGAATGAATCGATACCGTCCCGTCACACGTCCCCCCCGCCGCCGGCAGGCACGAGCAACCGGAATTCAAGCATTCCCTGTCGTCCTGTACGCCGGCAAAGACCTTCCTCGCCTCCGGGTACGCAGAAGGACAAGCTGCGGTCCCCTGCCGAACCAAACACGGCCCCTTCGACATCGCCGCATCCGGACGAAGCACACACCGCTCTCCCCCATCACACCCCCCAAACGTCTGCGTCCGACACACGTCAATCGCCTCCGACCAGGTCGCAGGCTCCATGCTCGCTTGCACCGCCGGCTGGCACAACCCCGGCACCAACACGTTCACCTCGGCCGGCTGGATGGACCCAGGAAGAACCGTCGACGTGTTGATCGCAAAGCAACCCTGACCACTCAGGAGCACCGCCGCCAGCGAATCACACGCCCCGTCGCTGTACAAAACCGTCGACGGAGACCCACAAGTTCCCCCCGACGGGGACCCGCACTTGCACGAGCACGTGGCAGCAAGAGCGTCCAGACCGTCGAAGAGCGTCTCCCCGGGAACGAAGGCCCCACACGAGACAGGTTGCGACGGTTCCCTCGAGTGAAGGAAGGCCGGTGCCCCCCACCCGTCCGGCGGATCCGGCACGCACATCACCACCGCCAGGCAGTCGTTGTCGTCACAGTCCGACTTGCCGTCCCCGTCGTCGTCGGCCTGGTTGGTGCAGATCTCCACGGCCGCCGTGTCTGGCGACACGTCCACGATCACATCCACGGTCACATCGAGGCTCCCGTCGAGCCCAGCATCTCCACCGGTTCCCCCGACGTCCGGTCCGGCATCCGCGCTGGTGCCTCCGGTAGCTCCCGTACCTCCGGAGGCTCCCGTGCCCGCCGTGCCTCCCGTGCCCGCCGTGCCTCCCGTGCCCGCCGTGCCTCCCGTGCCCGCCGTGCCCGCCGTGCCTCCCGATGTCCCGGGCTCGAGGCTTCCCTCAGTGTCGAGGGCACACCCCGCGGCCAGCATTCCCCCGACCAAGGTCCAAACGACCACGCACCGCATGAGCACTCCCCAAGGAACGAGAACGTTCTCCTAGGGGTACACCACGATCACGCCGTCCGCCACGACGAACCTCCCGTGGGGTCAGGCCGGAAGCACGAAGCTCACGTCGAAGTCGGAGTCCATCTCCACCCGGAGTTGCACGAATACAGACCCCGTGGCCACCACCCGCGCCGCCTTCGACGGCTCGAGAAGCCTGATGGTCTTGACGCTTTGGGGGGAGATGGACTGGCTCACGTAGGGCGTGGAAGAAGCACCATAGTAGAGCGAAGCCGTCACGGTCGAGGCCCCTGGGTTTCCGATGCAGACGATCGCCTGCACGACATTCGGACTGCACGGGATACGGAAGACCGTGCCCAGGGACTTGGTGGAAGGAGGAACCCAGAAACCCACGTGGGTGGTGCCGGACCATTGCCGGAGAAAGGCACCTGCCAGCACCGTCGACGAGGCACGCACGATGCCGGTGTTGCCCGCGGTAGGGCCGAACAGGTTGGGGATGGAGGAGGAGCCGGACGAAGCATAGTAGTCCCCGTTGAACGCGACGGTGGCAGGGGTCTGGGCCCCGCCGTAGAACACCGTGTACGTGACGTTGCCGGGACCCGTGGAGCTGGTCTCCATCACAGCGTTGTCAGAGCTCACGACTCTGGGGAAGATGGCGTAGTGGTCAGGCATCAGGATCCTCTCTCACGTCAGGGACCGGTGCAGGCCACGCGCGCAAACAGCATGTTGCCGTCCGGTCGGATCGAAACGAATCCGTAGTCATTCTCAGCAGCCGGGGCCATCCCGAAGGGGCCGTGCAACACATCCCCCACCGGCTCGATCGTCAACACACCCCCGAGGGGATTGAGCGCGGGCGTGAATCGATGCGCCCGGAGAGAAACGAACGTCCCGTCCTGCTCCAGCCACGCCACGATGATGCTTCGCCCGTCGAAACGGACGCGCGTGTGCTCGCGTAGAATCGCGGCGCTGCCGCACACGTGCACGGACGCCGCGGTGACCGTTTGCCCGGTGGCCCCATCGATGGAGGTCAGGTAGATGTGCTGCTGCCCTTCCCCCGCTCGCCTGTCTGCCCACGCCACCACGAAGCGATCCCCCGCCGCCGCCACCGAAACGCCCCACCCCCCCGACACGATCGGTCGGTCCGCCGCTCCGGTGAACTCGTGTACGGCCACCTCCCCGAGGTCGGCATCCAGCACGTGCAAGTAGCCGCGGGTCAGCGCGCTGTCGTCGAGAACTGCCACGCCGAAGCGCCCGATCGCCTCGGACCAGGCCACGTCCGCCGCGTAGACGTCCTCTCGCACGAAAGCCGCCTTCGTCTGCGCCAAGGGCTGCTCGCGCAGCAGGCGAACCGTCGCATCCCCTGTCACACCCTCGTTCTCGGCCTCCCTCGTCACGGCCACCACGCTCTGCAACGAAGGCGCCCACGCCATCCCCGAGACCACGACCGGCACCGCGTCCCCGCTCGTCTCCACGCTCACCGGCCCCGCGGACACCACGCCCGCGACCGCCTCCACCGCATAGAAGTCCGCGCCCCACGGCTGGGGAGCCCCCCCCGGACGCGCAACCCCAAGCATCAGCCGATCCCCAAACCCGGCCACCGCCGGCGTGAAGTACGTCCCCCCGTCCAGCAACGCGTAGTTCGCCTGGTGCACCACCACCCCGTCGTCCCGCACCGCATTGAACAAGATCGAATGGAATTCCTCCCCGATCGCCACGATCCCCCATCCCCCGTCGGTCCGGTCCATGCGCGGCCCACCCATGACACCCTCGGCCAACAGCGGAAACGTCTCCGTCACCTCACACTCCACCGGAAGACCCACGTCGATCCCCGCGTCCACCGGCACGTCGGGACACCCGTCGTGGGACACGACGTCCACCGCGGAGTCCACCACGCAACAGGAGTCGACGAACCCCGCATCGGCCATGGCTTCGGTCGAACCGTCACCCGCCTCTCCGGACAGCCCAGCGTCCTGTGTCTGCGCAGGGTCGCCGTCGATGCCGACAAGGGAGCGACACCCAGTCCCCAGCGACAGAACAGCGCCGAGCACGCCAAGCACGCCAAGCACGAACAGGGGAGCGTCGCCCTTCAACCAGCCCGCCATGACGATAGGTTAACCGCTGGCGCCATCGGTTGTCCAGGGTTGCCACGCGGGAGCGCCCCCTGGGCGGAAAGCCATGGAATCAGCGCGTGAGCTTCACCACCAAGTCCGCGGCTTCGTCCCGGTCGATGTCCAGCCCCTCCGCCATGTCGAACAACATCTCACGCTCGCTCGTCCGGATGATCCCGTCCGAGGCCGTAACCTGGATCGCGAGGGAGAGAGCAACCTTGCGCGCCCCGGCGTCCGGCAAGCGCTCCTTGATCGACGCCAGGCGCGCCTCCGACCCCTGGCCCTTCCACGCAGCCAGGACCTGACCCAACATGGCCTCCAACCGCGCGCCCCCCAGGCTTCCGTCCGTCAGGGACTCCACGCTCTTGGCGAAGTGAGCTTGCTCCTCCGCACTGAATTCCCCGTCGGCGAAAGCCGCCAGCACCATCGTCTCGAGCAGCGCCTGCAGCTTGGGGTCGTCGAAGTCTCGCAGGAAGGTGTTGTCGCTCATGCGCCAAGATGTAGAGCGACAGGCTCGGGGTGTCACCTGCAATCGAATCGACCCTGATGCAGGCTCCGCGCTCAACGCGGCGGCCGGGTCCCGAACGCCACCCGCGCCACCAACGTGACGAGGATCATAGGCAGCAAGAACGCCAACACCACACCCCAGGGACCCGAAGCATAGAACTTGTAGGGCGGGATCAGCTTGTACACCCCCGCAATCAACACAGGACAGCCGAGCGCCATCGCCCACGCACGTCGCCCCACCGGCAACGTACGCACGCGCACCGCCAGCAACGCAACGTCCACCAAGCCGAGCAACGCCACGTACAGCCCGGCCCACACCGTGCCGAACACCATGCCCGCTACCCAACCGACACCGCGCCAAATCGTCCCGACGTCGCCCCAGAGCAACGCCACGAGCGTCACTGTCGTGTACACGCTGACCAGCGGCCCCACCAGCGTCGGAACGATCCACCCTCGAAACGTCGGTCGCACATAGCGCGGAGGCATTCCAATCCGGTAGCACCCGGACGGGATCAGGGCAAACGACTCTCTACCTACCTTGTGGACGGTCGCTCCCCGAACCCGCCGGCGGGAAGTCCTGCCGCGTCACGCCAGGCAGTGCTTGCGTCCCCTCCAAGGAGCTTGAACGCGATCGTGTGACCCACACCACCACGATCACACCCGCCACCGCAAACAGCACCAGCACGACCACGACGGCCAGAAGGAGTACCAATTCGCTAACTCCGATTCCCATCATCGTTGCGCAGCTTGCCTACCCCATCTCCCGACCGATGGCTTGACCCAACTGCTCGCAGCAGGAGTCGTACTGCAGATCAGCCCCCCCATTCGCGTCGAAGTGCAACCGAACGTTCGACGCCGTCTGCCCGTGCACGGGGCAGCGGATACGATCCAGCCGCGAGGAAACTTGCCGCCCGGCCTGAAGGAACCCGTCCGAGATGCGACGGTCCGTGACTTGCTCGATCGGCACCGTCCGTCCGCGCAACGACACCGTGATTCGCACGTTCATCCTACCATCCGACCACGACCGTCTCTCGCTGTCATCCCCCCACGGAGAGGCATGGGGTGGAGCCCGGAAGGAAAATCGCGGTCCCGGAATCCATTGTGCCCCAGGCGCCTCCAACCGCGGGGTCGCGGACCCACTCGTCCCCCATCGGCCTTCCACATGCCTTGCACTGCGCCCGAAAGCTCTCCCCAACCTGGTGATCTGGTCGCTGGGAAGTACCGCATCGACCACGTCATGCAACACGGGGGCATGAGCGTGGTCCTCGGGGCCACGCATGTCGATCTCGGCCAACGCGTGGCCATCAAGCTGCTGTGCGGTGACTCCGCCGGCAGCTCGTCCCAGATCGCCTCGCGCTTCCTTCGCGAAGCCCGCGCCGCCTCCGCCATCCAATGCGTTCACGGCACCCGCATCCTCGATGTCGGCCAGCTCGAATCCGGTCTTCCCTTCCTCGTCATGGAACTGCTGGAAGGCGCCGACCTCGAAACCGTGGTGCGTGAACAAGGTCCCCTTCGCGTGACCGACGCCGTCGACTACCTCCTGCAAGCCTGCAAGGTCGTCGCCGAAGCCCACGCCCTCGGCATCGTCCATCGAGACATCAAGCCGTCCAACCTCTTTCTTACGACCCGACCCGACGGAACCGGCTTCGTCAAGGTGCTCGACTTCGGCATCTCCAAGGTGGACGACGAGCAGCGAGCGCCGTCGCGCTTGACCGCGGCCACGATGGTCATGGGAACGCCTTCCTACATGGCGCCAGAACAGCTGCGAAGCGCGCGGGAGGCGGATGCTCGGTCGGACATCTGGGCACTCGGTGTCACGCTGTTCGAGCTTCTCACCGGGCGCCCCCCGTTCCAGGCCGACACCCTCACCGCCTTGTGCGCCCAGATCATCGCGGATGAGCCACCCGCCCTCCACGAAACGCGCACCGACGCGCCCGAAGCGCTGTCCCAAGTGATCGCGTGGACCCTTCAGAAGGACCCAGCCCACCGTCCTCAGAACGTCGGCCCCCTCGCCCGCGCCTTGGCCCCCTTTGCTTCTCCTTCCGCCGCCGAATCGATCGACCTGATCGTGCGCCTCTCCGAGGCCACGCCGCCCAGCCTCCAGGAGCGACGCAGGCAACTGCAGGCGCTGCAAGGTAGCCCTCGCTCCACCACAAGCTCCGCGTCGTGCTGCAAGGACACCTGCAAGAGCCGGTGGGCCGTGCGCTCGAAGGCGGCACTCGCAGGACTGCTCATCGGCCTTGCCGCGGGTGTCGTCGGCGTCACGACGCTTTGGAATCGGAACGTACCCGCGACCGAAGCCACGCCGGCCGCGACCGCGCCGGTTGCTCCGACCGTGGCGCCCCTGCCCCAAGAACCCCGTCGCGAACAAGCGCCCCCTCCGGCACCGGCCACTTCCCACACCTCCGTCCCGCCACGACCCGCCCAGCCTGTCGCCCTTCCACCCAGCCACGGGGAGGAACGTTTTCATGGCCCACTCGACCAGCGGCATTGACCGAAACCCTTCCCGTTCGCTCCTCGTGGCGTGCGGCATCCTGGCCTCTTTCCCAGCTTCAGCTCGCGCCGAATCCCATGCCCGAGAGCGCGCCGTCGCCGATGCGCTCTTCCGCGAGGGCAAGACCCTGATGGAGCAAGGGGAAACGAAGCGGGCGTGCACGAAGCTCGCCGAAAGCCACCGACTCGACCCGCGCGGCGGAACCTTGCTCAACCTCGCCCATTGCCACGAAACCGAAGGCAAGCTCGCCACCGCCTTGCTCGAATACGAGGAAGCCCTCGAAATGGCCTTCGCCGCCCATCGAACCGATCGCATCGAGTTCGTGCAGGCGCGCATGGCCGCCCTGCAGGACAAGGTCCCCAAGCTCGTCGCACAAGTTCCCTCCAGCTCTCGCGTCCAAGGCCTCGAGGTGCGCCACAACGGGGCCCTCCTGCCCGACGCCGCCTTCGACACGCCCGTCCACGTCGACCCAGGCCGCCACACCCTCGTGGCATCCGCCCCCGGCTCCAAGCCCTGGACATCCACCATCCGCATCGATGTCGGCGAGACCGCCACCCTCACCGTACCGCCGCTCGATCGTCTGTCTCGCCCGTCGCTCAATCAACCCCCTGCTTCCCCGCAGAGTGAACAGGAGTCCCAGGTCCCCACAACCCGCGTCGCTGGCTACTCGCTCCTGGGAGCCGGCCTCGCTGGCCTGGGCGTCGGACTCTACTTCGGCTCCGTCGCCTTCTCCCGCGCCAGCGAGAGAGACGAGCACTGCAGCGGCACATCGTGCGACGCCCGGGGCATGCAGCTCGACCAACAGGGTGCAAACGCCGCCACCGTGGCGAACATCGGGTTCGTCGCCGCCGCCCTGGGCCTGGGTGCCGGCACCTACTTCCTGCTGCAAGAGGAAGACTCACGACCGGCCCCAGAGGACCGAGACGCTCGACAACTGCGCGTTGCCCCGGTGGCTGGCCGCAACGGGGGCGGGCTTTCGCTCGGAGGGACGTGGTGATGGTTGCACCGCTGTGGCTGGCGATAGCCGCTTCCGTGTGCGCCCTGATGGGGTGCCACGGCCTCGCCGACGTCGGAGGGCGCGCGCTGGACCCGGAGCTCGGCAAGATCGGAGACGCAACGCTCGCCGAGCTCGCACCTCGCCCCCCCGCCCGTCCCGACGGCGTGCTCGGTCCCTCCGGCAAGCGAGGCCCGATCGCGTTTGCCATGCGAACCCTGTTTCTCGGGTCGATCGATCCCGCGACCGACACCGCGAACCCCGATGCGTGGAAGAAGTTCGGGCACGACATCGACGGCAAGTGCACCACCGCCCACCAGTCGTCGCTGGACGCGTCGGGGGTATGCATGAAGCGTCCGAACGCGCAGGAGCTGGCGCACCTCGACGGCGATGACTGTCGCGACAACACCGCGGGCAGACTGTTGGCTGGCTCCCTGGAGTGGCTTCCGGTGGACTTCGAACGCGGCCTCCACGAACGCTCGCGCTCCGCCCAGGACCCGACCTACATCCTCGTGCTCGACGACCTCGACGACGGCCCGGACGACCCCTATGTGCCCGCCCGCCTCTACATCGCCGCCCCGCGCGGTCCGGATTCCCCTGCCCCGCGGTGGGACGGCTCCGACGAGCTGGATGTGGACTCTTCCTCGGTCCACAACGGCAGCGTCGACGAACCCCGGTACGTGTTCCCGAGCGGCTACGTCAAGAACCACATCTGGGTGAGCTCGGACTTTCACGCCACCGGGATGGCCATCCCGCTCGTGCTCGGCCACCACGCCCAAGAAATCGCAGCAGATACGGCAGCGCTGGCCCTCCAGCTCGACCCGACCCACACCCACGTCGCGCGCTCGACCTTCAGCGGTGTCCTGTCGGACGACGCTGTCGAGGCCTTCCTCCTCCCCCCGTTCCTCGTCATCACCGACTGCGATGCGGACACAGCCAGGTCCCTGCTATCGAGTACGGTCTACCCCAACGCCGATCTCGTCACCGGTCACCCGAGCTTCACGGCCGCCCATCTGCCCTGCGACCGCATGTCCATCGGCCTGGACATCGAATGGCAGCCCGTCGTCGAGCCGACAACGGTCGTGGAAGTGACGCCATCCGACGGTCCTTGTGACCCCAGCTGAGCCTCAATCCGACGGCGCGACCTTGCGCCTCCCGGCCTTCTTGTCCGCGACCTCTTTCTTGGCGTGGAGACGTCGCTCCTTCGCGCCGCGGCTCGGACTGGTGGGGCGACGCTTGCGCGGCGGTTCGAGCGCCCGACGTATCAACTCGGCAAGCTTCTGTCGCGCATCCTCGAGGTTGCGTTCCTGGGATCGGGTCAGCTGGCTGGTGATGAGGATCCGTCCGTCCGCGTCCAGGCGCGTTCGCGCGAGGACGCCAAGGCGCGCACGCACCGGGTCCGTCAGCACCGTCGACCCGGGCAAGTCGAAGCGCAGCTCCACCTTCGTCGACACCTTGTTCACGTTCTGACCGCCGGGTCCCGACGAGCGCACCGCCACCCAGCTCAGCTCCGCGGCGGGCAACGTCAACTGCTCGGTGATGATCAGGTCCTCGGACACGGGGCCCACTTTGCCGCCTTTGCCTGGCTCTCGCAAGAAGGACGTCGACCCCACCGGGACTGGATCTTGCCCGCGAACGCCCGATCCGCGATACACCGGCTCGCTCGCCCATGACCAACCAGCGCAGAGCTTACGCTTTCGGCCTCGCCACCGTGCTGCTGTGGTCCACCGTAGCGACCGCGTTCAAGCTCACGCTCCGGTATCTCGAACCCGTGCAGTTGCTGCTGTATGCCCACGCCACGTCGATCGTGGTGCTCGTGGCGATCCTCGCCGCACAACGCAACCTGCACGCGCTCGCCGCGACCACGCGGCGCCAGGCCCTCCGGTCCCTGGGGTTGGGCCTGCTCAACCCGTTCCTGTACTACCTCGTTCTGTTCGAAGCCTACGACCGGCTCCCCGCCCAGGAAGCACAACCGCTCAACTACACCTGGGCCATCACCCTGTCCCTGCTCTCGATCCCCTTGCTCAAGCAGAAAATCGCGGCGCGAGACCTCGTCGCAGCCGTCGTCAGCTACGCAGGCGTCGTCGTCATCTCCACGCGTGGAGACGTGCTGTCCTTGCGGTTCTCGGACAGCACCGGGGTCGCCCTCGCTCTCGGCAGCACCGTCATCTGGTCCCTGTACTGGATCTACAACACCCGCGACGACCGAGACCCCGTTGTGGCCTTGCTCGCCAGCTTCCTGTGCGGATTCCCCTTCGTGGCAACAGCTTGCTTGCTCCTGTCCACCCCTTGGGTGACCAGCCCCCACGGACTCGCAGGCGCCGTCTACGTCGGCTTGTTCGAAATGGGGATCACCTTCGTGCTCTGGCTCAAGGCGCTTCGCTTGTCCGACAACACGGCCCGCGTCAGCCAACTGATCTTCCTGTCCCCGTTCTTGTCCCTCGTGTTCATTCACTTCGGCGTGGGAGAACCCATCCTCGCCTCGACCTACGTCGGCCTGTTCCTCATCGTCGTGGGCCTGCTCATACGCAAGCGCTCAAAGCCCTCCGCCACGTGACGCCCCTTGCACACGTCCCGACCCTGCCCCATGGTTCCTGCCTCTTGACCCAGGCGCCGCCAACACCGCTGCCCACTGCCCCGTCGACAGCACGTGTCGTCCTGCTGGGCTTCGTTCTCGTGATCTCGGTCGGTGCGTGCGCAGTCGCGCTGCTCACGGGCACGGTCCGACCCGACACGATCCAAACGCTCGTCGCGGGAGGCGGCGCGTGGGCCATGGTGGCCTATGTGCTCGTCGTCATTCTCGCAGAGCTTCTTTGGATGCCAAGGATGTGGGGGCTGTTGGCCGGGGGTGTGCTCTTCGGGCCCGTGCTCGGCGCCGGGCTCTCCGTCCTCGCCGACACGATCGCGGCCGTGCTCTGCTTCGGCATCGCGCGAAGCACAGGGAGGGCCTTCGTGGCCCGCCTTCTCGAGAAGAAGCCTTCCGCCAGCCGGGTGGTCCACATGCTGGCCGAGAGACGAGGCGCCGCCACCATCGCCCTGCTGCGCGTTTGCCCCATCGCTCACTACACCCTCGTCAGCTACGCGGCAGGCCTCGCAGGGGTTCCCACACGCTCGTTCTTGCTCGGCAGCACCCTCGGCATCCTGCCCGGCGCCATCCTCTACCCGATCGTCGGGGACGCCGCGCTTCAGCCCTCGAGCCCCGTCTTCCTCGTGTCGACCGCCATCCTCGTGGTGTTCCTGGTGTTCACCGTCCTCGCGGCGCGACGCACGCTCGGCTCCGAAATCACTGCAACATCCGGAAGAACGAGGAAGCGTTCGCCCGGCCAGGCCGTATGACTCGACCAGGAGGCTTCATGAACCAACGCACATCGCGCTTGCTCCTTACGCTCGGATTGGCCGGCATGCTCTCCGCCCTCGGCGCCGGCGGCTGCGGTGACTCGGACGACGGTCCCTCCGGAAACGCCGGGACGGCCGGCAGCGGCGGGTCCGAGGATGCCGGTGTCGACCAGATCACTCCTCCCCAGGACGGGATTCGCATCCATGGGTCCGTCGTCGACACTTCCAGCGGCATGGGCTCCTCGCTCCCGGTCAGCGACGCCGAGGTCCGCGTCTCCGTGGACCGAAACGGCGACGGCTCCCTCTCGACCGACGAGATCACCACCTCCTCCACCGGCTTCGACGGCACCTTCGACGTGACTGTCCCGGTCGATCAGGGCGACACCGTCGTCGTACGCGTGCGCGCGGAGGGCTCCGCCCCCGCATTCCGCACGGTGGTGGCGGGACCCAAGTCCGACGTGGAGTTCACGATCTCCCTTGCGAAGCTCGCCCCCCTCGACTGCACCGCGGGACGATGCGCGATGGCGGGCAACCTGCTCAGCATCGAAGGGCTCGCGCCGGGCTTGCAGGGGGCTGCCCAGCTCTTCAACCCGGTCACCCAACCCGACCGATTCCCAGGCGGCTTCCACGAGAGCACCGGCAAACTTCTGCTCTCCGGCGTCTTCTCGAACGTCGAGCTCACGGACGACGCAGGAGAGCCGGTCGAACAGCTCAGCGAACCCGCCACGCTGCGCATGACCATCCCGGCCGACACCTGGAACATCATGACGGACATCCAGCCCGGCAACGACCGGATCGAAGTGCCGCTCTACGCCTTCGACGAAGCCATCGGCACGTGGGTGCGGGACGGGGAAGCCTACCTCGAGGACGGCGAGGGCGTGATCATCCCCGAAAGCGACCTGGAAAGCATCCGCGACGGTTCGTATCCGGGCATCGTGGTGTCCCGCGGCGAGGTCACGCACTTTTCGTACTGGAACGTCGACTGGCCCATCGACTCGCACGGGTGCGTGGGCGGCCGAATCGTGGACGCGGAAGGCAACCCCGCGGAAGGCGCCGTGGTCCTCGTGCGGGGCATCACGTACAACGGGTCTTCCACGCCCATCACCGTGGGCCCCGACGGCCGCTTCTGCGTGGACGTGATGCGGAGCGAAGGCCCGGGGGAAGACGTCGACCAGGACGGCATCCCGGGGGAAACGCAGCGCGTAACCATGCGGGTGACGCGTGCGGGCTCGGTGTACTCCGGAGGCGAGATCGACGTGGCGGTGGAGGCGTCCACCTGTGAGCAGGGTGGCTGCACGGACGTGGGTGACATCCCGTTGACGCCAGCCAATCAGCTGCAAGTCGCCGTCTGCACGGTAAGCGGCACGGTCCGGGATCGCGCCGGCACGGCGGTCGAGGGCGTGAGCGTGTATGCCTACGACGAAGCGATCGAGACGGAGGTCATGACTGAGGTTTGCGGCGAGTACTACGAGAACTGCACCTTCTTCGGCACGACCGATCCGGACGGCAAGTACAGCCTGAGCGTGGCGATACTCGACAGCCTCACGGTGCTCGCGTCGACGCAGTTCGAGGTGTCTCCGGGGCGGGAGGCGATGCGCTACGGCCAGCGCTTCCTCACCGAGTGTCCCTCCACACCCGTCGACATCACCTTGGATCAAGGGCACGACGTGATCGAGCTGTTCGTGGACGTGAACGGCAACCAGATCGAGTGGGACCCGAACGAGGCGGCCACCATCCTGGCCGTGATGGATGAGGCCCAAGAGGTCACCAAGTGGCAGGTCATGGCGACAGAAGGTGGGTTCACCGGCCCTGTGACCTACGGAACGGCACCCGCCGGCGCGACGGTGGTCATGCCCATGAGCGGCACGCCGGCGCCCCTGGCCTCGGGCGACGTGGTGCTGGTGATGGTGCAGGGCACCTCACCCGAAGGCTACGCGATGTACGGCCAGGGAGAAGCGACCGTCCCCTGACGCGCGAGCGAGATCACCGCTTCACGACAGCACACGCCCATCCATCGCCATCTCTTGGTAGGTCCTCTCCACGTCGAGCAGAAAGCGGTACTGCGCGAGCGTGTACCAACGACGGTCATCCGGGTCGACCTGCCCGGCGCGTAGCGCCCCCAGCACTTCTTCGATCCCGTACTCGATCGTACGGAAGCTTCTTCCCTTCAGCAGGCCCCAGAGCTTCTCGAACCGCACGTTGTAGTCCCTCAAATCAGGATCGGTCGGCGCCATCACGATCTGCGTGCCCGGGATCGCGTCGCGCACCCGGTAGGCCAGATTCAAGATCCGCACGTTGCTGTCGTCGTGCCCCACGTTGAAGACCTGCCCGTCCACGCGCCCCATGTCGACATCCAGAACGAACTGCATCGTCTCCGCGACGTCGGCGACGTGCACGAACGGCCGCCACTGCTTGCCACCGCCATCGACGGTGATCTGCCCGCGCGTGTAGGCATTCTTGGTCATCACGTTGATCGCGAGGTCGAAGCGCATGCGGGGAGACAGACCGAAGACCGTGGCGAGACGCAGGATGGTCGGACAGAAGCCTGGGCCTCGCATCGACAGCAGCGCAGCTTCCGCGTCGGCCTTGCACCTGGCGTACAGCGAAACGGGGTTCAACGCTGAGGTCTCTTTGAGGCCGATGCCCTCCCCTCGCCCGTACACGCTGCAAGAGCTGGCCAGGACGTACCGCTTCACCCCTGCTTCCCGCGCGCGACGCATCGTGGACACGGCAGCCTCGTAGTTCACCTGGCGGGTGAGCATGGGGTCGAGCTCGCAGGAGGGGTCGTTCGAGATGCCGGCGAGGTCGATCACCCCGTCCACCCCTTCAAACACGGCGCCGTCGAGACGGCGAACGTCAGCCCGATGCAGGGTCAGTCGGTCTGGGTGCTCGCCCAGGGCCGACGCGAGACTCTCGTGGCCGAAGTAGAATCGGTCGACCACGCGAACGACGTGCCCGCACTCGAGCAGCTTGGGAACGAGAATGGACCCGATGTAGCCGGCTCCGCCGGTGACGAGAATGGTAGACTTCACGCCGCGACGGTTAGCACAACCCGCTCCTCGCTGTACAACCCGCGAGCTTCGCGCTACGCCCCCACCCCAACCCATGCGCCTGCACGCCCTCCTCCTTGCCCCTGTCCTTGCCGCTTCCGCTTGCGGCGGGGACGACGATGACCCTGCGTTTCTCGGCCCGGTTGACGGCGGCGCGGTGCAGGATGCCAAGCTGCCGGACGTCGCGCCGCCCCCCGTCTCGGTCCTTGCTTCGGCGGCCTGCACCGGGTCGGCCCCCGTGGACGCTCCCGCCGGAACGATCGCGGTTCGGAGCCTTGCAACCCTCGAGAGCCGCGGGGTGCTGGCACTGCACGAAGAGGTTCGCGCGGTCCAGGTCGGCGAAGACGGTTGCCCCGGCGCCGCCATCCCTTCGTTCGGGAACGCCGGCTCGCTCGCCATCGATGCCACATCGGCCGTGGCCCTTCCGGGCGGCCGATCCCTCGTCGCCACAGGGACCGGCACCCTCCTGCTGGACAGCACAGGCACCCAGATCGACAGCTGCGAAGCCGACGGCGAAAGCATGGTCGCTCGGGCGCTGCACGCAACCGCTGACGGACGGGTGGCCGCCGCGTTCACCAAGTCCCCCATTGCGCTGCTCGACCTCGGACTCGGGGCCAACCAGTGCACGTCCGTCCCCCTGTCCCTCTCTCCCACCCCCTACGCACTCACCGCGGTCGCATTCGCGCTCGCAGGCGGCTTCGTCACCGTCGAGCAAGGCTCCCCGGCCTCCCCGTTGGTCGTCGCTCGCTACGGCACCGACGGCGTGCGCCTCGCTTCCTCTTCAGCCTTCGCCTCCCAGCCTGCCTCCAAGCTCTGCTCCGCCACGGGACTGATCGACACCCCCGCAGGCATCTTCGTCACCGACACGACGTGCCGTCGCGCCGTGCTGTTCGAGAAGGAAGCCCTGCACGCGACGAGCGAGATCGCCTTCGACCTTGCCCCTCGCGGCGCCGCCCTCTCCCCCGACCAGCGCCACGTCCTCATCGCCCTCGCACAGTCCGTCAACGACCGCACCACGGCCACTTTCGAACGGGTGGAGCTTCCCTGACCGCCAGACTCGCCCCTCGCTTCCTCGCCTCGAAAGAGGCACACTCCTCGTCGTGTTCCCCAGAACCGAGAACGACATCCTGACCGACCGGGAGCCGAACGAGATCGTCATCCACGACGACACGTCGGATTGCCCCTACATCGAGGGCCAAGTGGCTCGCATGCCCGTGCGCCTCCCCGTGCGCGCCCTGCAACCCCAGGAATTCGACCGACGCCTCACGCGCGGGGATCGCCGCCACGGCGTGGCCCTGTATGCCCCCGACTGCCCCAACTGCCGCGCGTGCGAAGCCATCCGGCTCGACCTGCACGACTTCCAACCCGGCAAGACCCACCGCCGCATCCTGCGACGGGGAGACCAAACCCTGCGCGTCGAAACCGGGCCTCCCCTGCTCAGCCAGTCTCGCGTCGACCTGTACGAAAAACACTTGTACGGACGGGGCCTCGCCAAGCCCGAACACTCCGACATGACCCTGCCTCGCTACCGCAGCTTCGTCGTCGACCGCTTCTGCGACAGCTTCGAGGTCCGCTTGTGGCTCGGCTCCGCCCTCGTCGGCGTGGCCATCACGGACTGCGGCACCACTGCGCTCTCCGCCCACTACACGTTCTTCGACCCGGACTTCCCCCACCTGTCGCTCGGCACCTACGCCATCCTCCAGCAGGTCCGCATCGCCCGAGAACGCGCCATGCGGTACCTCTACCTCGGCCTGTTCATCGGACAGAACGTCCACATGCGCTACAAGGCCCGCTTCCTCCCCCACGAAAGACGCATCGACGGCGTCTGGAAGCGCTTCGAGAGCTAGCGCCCACACGTCTCGCAGTCCGCACGGCGCCCCCCCAAGTTCAGCCTCGCCAGGGTCCCGTCGGACAGGTCCACTCGCGCCAGCCCGTACGACGGCTCCCCTCCCACGAGCAGCTTGATCACCTCCCCAGCCTCGAGGGAACCGACAACACCCACGACCGGTCCGAAGACACCGTCGCGCTCGGGATCACTCCCCACGCCCGGCCGCGGCGCCTCGGGAAAGACGCACCGCAGGCACGGCGTGCGACGGGGAACCACCGTCATCGACATCCCCGTCATCCCCACGACGCCCCCGTAGACCCAAGGGACCCCGAGCCGCACACAGGCCTCGTTGATCAAGTACCGCGTCTCGAAGTTGTCGGTTGCATCCGCCACGACGTCCACGTGCCGGATGAGGTCGTCCGCATTGCTCTCGTCCAGGCGGGTCAGCAGCGCCTCGAGCCGCACCGACGGGTGGACCCGCCCGAGACGCGCCACCGCGGCTTCGACCTTCGTTCTGCCTTCGCTCGCATCCTGCTCGTCGAAGAGTATCTGCCTGTGCAAGTTGCAGACTTCGACCCGATCGGGATCGACAAGCCGGACCACACCCACGCCTGCGCGCACGAGGAAGCTGGCGATCACACTTCCCAGGGCGCCACATCCCACCACGAGGACCCGTCCTCGCCCGATGGCGCGCTGGCCCGCTTCTCCGATCCCGGACACCAGCATCTGGCGCAGAAACCGCTGTTCGTCCACCATGACCCCAGCCTGGTTCCCCACGATGCGGGCGCCAAGAACCGTGTCGGCTCGTCGCGGTTTTGTTGGCCACCTTTACCCACCATGTAAGTATGGATCCATCATGAAGTACTGGCCCGCGATCGTGTCGGCTGCGGTCGCGCTCGCCGTCGCAATTCCAGTCCTCCACGAGCTGGTCCCAGGCATTCGGCTGTTCGAGCGCGCCACAGCAACCCCTGAAAAGGACGATGTCCCAGGCCCGGAGGTGTCCGAAGCCCTGGGCACTGTCGAGGTGGACAGGATGTTCCTCGGCGAACAGGGGGCTACGGCACCCGCCGGGTCGGGAAGGATCGCTCACCTGACCGTCGATCCGCGTGTGCAACGGGCGGCGGATGGGGCCGTGAAGGCGCGGCGCGTCCCGCACGGTGGGGCCATCCTGATGGATGTTCGCACGGGGGAGATCCTCGCGTACGCGTCCCGGCGCGGGGGCAACGCCAAGGACGACCCCCTTACGTCGGCCAGGGCTCCCGCCACGGACGTTTTCAAGGTCATCACGGCGACGGCGCTGGTGAACGTGACGGGTGCCACGTCGACCACTCGCCTGTGTCACCGAGATCCTGGCAAGAAGCTGGAGCTCGACGATCTCATCGAGGATGAGGAGAAGGACACGTGGTGTCCTCCTTTGGGGGAGGCTCTTGCGCGCAACCTCGATGCGCCGTTCGCGCGAGCTGCCTACCGAGGCCTCGACGGCAACGTGCTGGGAAAGACGGCGGCAGCCTTTGGCTTCGGCTCTGCGCTGGCGTTCGATCTGCCGATCGAGGCCAGCCGCGTGAGCATCCCGACCACGGACGAGGGGTTGGTGCAGGGATCCATTGGCGCGGGGCACGCGACGATGTCGGCCTTCCAGGGTCTGCTCATGGCCTCGGTCGTGGCGAGCAAGGGGATGATGGTGCGGCCAGTGCTGGTGCGGAGCGTGGAAGCTTCGGGCGGGAAGGTCGTGTACCGGGCCCCGCGTGGGCCTCGTTACACCCGCCAGGTAATCACGCACAAGGCGGCGGAAGAGCTGTCGAAGATGATGTTTGAGACAACGGAGATCGGAGAGGGCTTCCGCTCGTTCCACGACGAGATGGGTCTTCCGATCCTCGGGGATGGCAAAGCGGCGGGCATGACGGGGGCCGAGCGCGTGGGCAAGGACGCCGACCAGACGACCTGGTTCATTGGCTTCGCGCCCGTGCACGCACCGGAAGTCGCCATCGCGACCATGGCCCGCAACCGAAGAGGGGCCAGCGGGAATGCCCAGGCGCTTGCGGTCGACGTCCTGCGCGCCTACTTCGAGTCGCGAGAGAAGTCCGATCCCAGCTCCTGACCCGCGATCGCCTTCGATCGCCTTCGGTCGCCTTGCCAACCTTGCACACCCCGACCGTGAGCGGTAAGTGTCGCAGCGCGATGGCTGAATCGACCGACCTCCCCCGCGAACCGTCGCAGCGCGAACCCGCGCTGATCCCCGACGTCGCGGACAGCGCGGCCCCGAGCCGCATCCACCTTGCCTTCGCGCTCGTGGCTGGCTTCGCCTTGATCGCCGTGCCTCTGGTGCTCTGGGTGGGCCCCAGCGCGAGCGACCTGGCCGCCCCCGCGCCATCTGCCTCGATCGAGGTGCCGGTCGCGTCCGCCAGCACCGGACTCGAGGACACGCTGGAGCAAGAACCGGCCAGCGCCCCGTCCGACCTGGTTCAGCTCGGCAAGGTGTGGATCGACAAGTGCGAAAAGCCCGGCCCCGGCAAGACTCCCCCGGAGCAGTGCGACCGCCAACCTTGGTTCGAACAAGCCCTCGTGCGCGCCATCCAAGAAAACACAGCCTGCGCCCCCGAGCGCAGCGGCAACGTCAGCGTCGTCATGCGCGTCGACCACCGGCGTCAGCAGGTCGAGGTCTTCGCCGGCAAGAGCGGAACGATCCGGGGAAGACCCGCCCAGGGCCTGCTCGCATGCATCAAGCGCTCGATCCCCGACCCGGACTGGAATTCCCTCGAGCACGAGCACACCAAGTACATCATCGCCGTCATGGCGACCTACCCAGGGAAGTAAATGGGGGCCACGGGACCCGCAAAACGGGTTCCTCCGTTGGCTCCCTCGTGATCTGTAGCTGGAGGGCGAGTCGTCCGCGCTACCGCGAATGACCGGCCAGCGAGTAGTTGGAGATGGATGCCCAGCCGCGCACCATCACGTGAACAGGCGTGGTCGCCGTCAACTCCACGACGCAGGTCTCGTTGGAGCCGGTCTTGAACGGACGGCAGTCCCAAAGTTGCTTGGTAGGCGGCTCGCCGATGCGAACGAACAGGTCGGCGTCGGCGTCGCCAGTCATGGCGAACTCGTACGAGCCAGGCCCCAGCGCTGGCGTCTCGTACCTGTTCTCGATGCCCGCCGCCACGGTCCCGTTCTCCTCCATCCCTTCCCAGCCGACCACCGGCTCATCCCCGCCTCCAGGCCAGCCCGGGAAGTACTCGTTGTCCTGCTCACCCGACACGATCACCACCTGGGAGCTGTCGACGCTCTTGAAGATCTGCTCGTAGGTCTTGGGCTGATCCCAGCTCAGCAACCCGCGCACGATCGCCATCGTCGCATTGCTCATGGAAGAAAAGAACGAGGGCATGACGTTGGTGACGATGTCCACGTACTTGGTCCCGACGGTGTCGTCCGCGTTGACGGCCCGATGGGCATCGAAGAGCGCGGAGTCGATGTACGTGTACGAGTCGCAACCGTTGAGGAAGGCCATCACGTACTGGCCCTTCGCCCACTGGCCCTTGGTCGCGAGCGCACGCACGTTCGCCCCCAGCCCCGCATGGCCGTTGTAGACGATGAGGTCGGCCTGGGTGGAGAGCGCTTCGTAACGCGCGTCGAACGTGGCTCCCGCCGTGCGGACGTTGTCGACGAGCAGCGCGGTCACGTATACCTTCTTGCCGTCCGCGAGCGTGGCCTCGAACGCGATGTCCGGCGTCGCGATGCCGGGACTCGACGGGACCTCCGCGGGCGTGGTGACCAGCGAGAACGACGAAAGCTCGCTCTTGATGCCGCCCACGAAGCGATTGTACACGGCGATCCCCGCGTCCGAGGAGGTCGTCGCCCCGTCCTCGTACTTGCCGAACACGGCCACCACGCGCAGGGCATCGTCTTCCCAGATCTTGTGATACTCAGGGTACTTGCCCGTCGTGTTCATGTCGCTCAGACCGACGGTCGCCGTCGTGGCCACGACATCTGCCTCCGCGAGCTTGCAGCGATAGGCCGAGGGCCGGTAGTAGTACCACATGCTGCCCGAGTCGACGTCGTGGGCACCGGAGTCGACGCAGTCGTGGCTGTACTTCGTGGTGAAGGCCTCGAGGCCTTCGTACGAGACGTCACGCGGCAACTTCAGGTTGTAGCTGGTCGGGATGCTGTCGCGCTTGCCCCAGGCCACGGGAAGCTTCGCGTGGTAGGAGATCTTGACCTTGCCGTCCTGCTGGGTCGTCTGGATGTTCGTGAGCTCCACGAGGTCGAGACGCGCCACGGACCGGTCCCCGTTGAGGTGCCCGATCGTGTACAGGAACTGATCCTGGACCTTCGACTTGGGATTCCACGTCGACGTGGTGATCAGCTCCCCGTCGAACTCGAAGTTGACGATCACGGCTTCGACGCTGGAGTCGGACTTGCCGTCATCGAGCTTGGTCATGTCCTCGTCGCCGACGAAGAGGGTGTCGTTCTCGTCCGCGGGGGCATCGGAGGAGCAGCCCGGGGCGAGTACGAGGGAGAAGAAAGGAAGGCACGACAGGAGGATGGGCCAAGATTTCATGTCGTGAAGGGTAGGACAGTGCCCATCGGTCTTCAACCGATTTGATCGGAAAGTTGTGAGGGGGTTGGATGGGCTCCCGGGGGGAGCCCCAAGGTCACTCGGCGAGCGGCTGGCAGCACCCTGTGATGCAGTAGAACCCGTCAGGACAGGGGTCCTGCCCGGGCAGCCCGCAGGCCTGGACGCCGGTCGGGCACTGCTGCTGGTTGTTGCACTCGGGCGGCAAGGTGGTCTTGCCCAGGCACAGCTCGCAGTTACCGCAGTCGTTCCAGCACGACGGCACCACCGTGCAGGGCTTGCACTTGGTCTTGTCGTCGAGGACGGTCAGGTTACAGGTCCCCGCGCCACCGGTCTCCGAGCCGAGCCAGACCGTGTACGTCAGCTGGGGGAACTCGCAGCAGCCGAAGCAGTCGCAGCCGTTGGGCACGAGGGGCAGACAGTAATCGAGGCAGGTCGTGGATTGCCCAGCGAGCGCGTCGTCACAGGTCCCGCCGAAGCCAGGGATGTTGCTGCCGGGTGCGAACTCGCACTTGGTGCCCTCGGGCGGGTAGTCCGGCGCCACTTCCAGCGGGTCGCACTTGTGGCTCCAGTAGCAGTCGTCGTTGCCGGCGCCGGAGTCTGCATCGAAGTAGCAGTCCTGCTTGCAAGGCGCCTCGTTCTGCCCGGGAATCTGGCCTTGGAATCCTGTCTCGTTGTTGTCGCAGGCGCCCAGGCAGTCCGGGTCCTTGGAGTCGATCAGGCCGTCACCGTTGTCGTCCAGGCAGTTGCCGCACTGGTAGACCTTGCCCTGGCACGTCGCAACGACGCAGGTATTGATGCAACCGGTGCCTGGCACGCAGTCCTCGTTCGGGTCCGTGCACAGCGAGCTGTCCGCCACCGTTACACACGCCTTCGCCGTCTCGCTGCAAGACTCGAGCGTGCAGGCGATGCCATCGTCCGGACAGAGGACGTCGTCGCCGTCGGTGCACCCGGTGGACGTGCAGACCTCCCAGCCGTCACAGAAGATGTTGTTGTCGCAGACAGCGTGATCCGGAATGTGCGAGCAACCGCCAAGGCTCGTGACGCATTGGTCGATGGTGCAGGCCACGCCGTCGTCGCAGGTCGGCGTCGTCCCGGACTGGCAGCCCAGGGTCACGTGGCACGTCTCGGTGCCGTTGCAGAAGTCGCCGTCCGAACAGAGCCCGTTCACCGGCTCGTGAACGCATGCACCCAGCGTGTCGTCGCAGCTGTCGTTGGTGCAATCGATCGAGTCGTTACAGTCGAGGGGCGCTCCCCCCTGGCAGATGTTGTCGACACAGAGCTCCTGGCCGTTGCATGCCAGGGTGTCGTCACAGTTCGCGTCCGTCGTGCACGCCGTTCCCGGGATGCAGCCCTGTGTCGCGTGACAGACCTCGCCCGCATCGCACAGCGCGTGGTTGGGCGAGTACGCGCACGTATTGGTCGCTTCGCTGCAGTCGACCGTGCACTCGACCCCGTCCGTCGAACACGGGGCCGTGCCCGCGACACAGTCCAGGTCCGGGTCACAGGTCTCCGAACCGTTGCAGAAGAGAACGTCGTCACAGAACGTGTCGTCCGGTGCGTTGGAGCAGCCCTGCAAGGGGTCGCAGGTGTCGTCCGTGCACAGGACACCGTCGTCACAGTTGAGGGAAGTGCCGGCCACGCACCCGTTCGCGGTGCACTGCTCAAGGCCGTCGCACACGTCGTTGTCGGTGCACTTCACGTGGTTGGGAACGAAAAGACAGGCCTTGTTGACCTCGTCGCAGCTGTCGTCCGTACAGGGAACCCCGTCGTTGCAGGTGGGGGGAGTCCCATCCACACAGCCTGTCGCCGTGCACTGCTCAGGACCGTCGCAGAACTCGCCGTTGGAGCAGAGGGCGTCCTGCGGCACGTTGTCGCAAGCGTCCGTCGTGGTGTTGCAGAAGTCCGCCGTGCAGGGAACGGAGTCGTCGCAGGGAGGCTCCGTGCCGGCCACGCAGACGTTGTCCACGCAGGTCTCGGTCCCGTTGCAGAAGACCAAGTCGTCGCAATCGGCGCTGTCGACACAGGGTGTGGGGCCCGCACCTGCGGCGCCCGCGGTGCCCGCGCTGCCTGCGCTTCCCGCGCTGCCAGCCGCTCCGCCGCCCCCTTGACCCGCGCTGCCTGCCGCGCCAGCACTGCCCGCTGCCCCCGCACTTCCGGCCGCGCCGGCACTGCCCGCTGCCCCCGCGCTTCCGGCTGCACCGGCACTGCCTGCTGCCCCCGCACTTCCGGCTGCACCGGCACTGCCCGCTTCCCCCGCACTTCCGGCTGCACCCGCACCGCCTCCGGTACCGCCCGTCGCGCCTCCGGTTCCTCCGGTCGCGCCTCCGGTTCCTCCGGTCGCGCCTCCGGTGCCGCCCGTCGCGCCTCCAGTTCCTCCGGTCGCGCCTCCGGTACCGCCCGTCGCGCCTCCGGTGCCGCCCGTTCCACCGGACCCTCCCTTTCCGGCAGTCCCCCCCGTTCCACCCGTGCCCTGCTCAGACTCGCCGTCTCCCGCGCCGCAAGAAGCCACCGCGAAGCCGAGGGCAAGGGAACCCAGTACAACCATCCATCTTGATGTCATAGGCCGCTCTCCACCCAGGTTGGTTTAGCGATTATCATGGCCCCCCGGGGCCTCTGAGCGCAACCAGCAAGCTCGGAATCCTGCAGTAGCACAACAGACCACACGCCCTCGGATCGACTTGCGTCCGCGACGTTGAACAACGAGAGTGCCCGTCCTTCATGAACGAGACGTCCGGCAGAACGACCAAGCTCATCCTCGAGCGAACGCCTGAAACGAGCACGCGTTTCGTGGTGGCCGAGGGTGCCCATCCCGGAGCCTCGCTGATCGTGAGCCGAGCTCGTCACACGATAGGAAGGCACCCGACCAACGACTTGGTCCTCGACGATCCGTCCGTGTCCTTGGTGCACCTCGAAGTCTACCGAACGGCAGGGGACCACGTGCGGGTGCGCGATGCAGACAGCACGAACGGGACATGGTTCGGAGAGCATCGGATCCGCGAAGCGGAGCTCGCACCGGGGGCCACGTTGAGGGTCGGCAGGACGTTGCTCCGGGTCGAGAGCGAACCGCAGAGCTATCCCCTTTTGGTCAGTGAGGGCGAACGGTTCGAGGGGTTGATCGGACAAGCCGTGGAGATGCGCGAGCTGTTCGCGGTGCTCGATCGCATGGCCGCCCGAAACCTGTGTGTGCTGTTCGAGGGCGAGACGGGAACGGGCAAGGAAGAGGCCGCGCGCGCTCTGCACGCGAGAAGTCGTCGAACGGGCGGCTTCGTTGTGCTGGATGCCGCCACCATTGCACCCGTCCTGGCCGAGTCGGTGCTCTTCGGCCACGAGAAGGGGGCCTTTCCCGGTGCGGAGACAAGGCAACTGGGAGCCTTCGAACGAGCGGCCGGCGGGACGATCCTCATCGACGAGGTCGGGGACTTACCGCTCAGCATGCAGTCCAAGCTGCTCCGCGTGCTGGAGCATAGGGAGATCGTTCGCCTGGGAGCGACGGTGCCGGAGTCTGTGGACGTCCGGGTGGTGGCGACCACGCACCGGGACCTTCGCCAGGAAGTGGAAGCGGGCCGGTTCCGCGACGACCTATACTTTCGCATCGCGCAGGTTCGGGTGCACTTGCCCCCCCTGCGTGCGCGGGCGGGGGACATTCCGCGACTGGCGCGGCACTTCCTGGAGACCGCTTCGGACACGGCAGGGCCGCGGGTCCGGATCTCGGAGGAAGCGATGGCCGAACTCGTGACCCGACCATGGCCGGGCAACGTCCGCGAGCTCCGCAACGTCGTGCTACGTGCCGCAGCGCTGTGCGATGGTGGCGTGATTCAGCGGGAGGACGTGGGGACGGGGGGGTTCGGTCACGGGAATCTGGCGGGCGACAACCGGCCGGCGGCATCCATCGCGGGCACGTTCGCGGACGCCAAGGCCGCTGCCATCGCGGACTTCGAGGAGACGTACCTGCAGGCGCTGATGGCCCGAACGCGAGGGAACCTGTCCCGCGCGTCGAGAGAGTCGGGCATCGCACGCAACCACTTGCGAGACTTGCTCCGCAAGCGCGGGCTGTATCACGTGTGACGGCAGCGCAAGAGGGTTCGCTCCGGGCTACTTCTTCTGCTTCGCGATGATCGCTTCCATCGTGGCGAGGGTGTCGTCGAGCAGCTTGGCCGCGCCCGCGATCGCATCCGGCTTGCTGAGGTCCACCCCGGCGTCCCGCAACAGGTCCAGCGGCGGCTTCGAGGACCCTCCGCGGAGCATCCCCAGGTAGGCGGCTTGCGCTTCGGGCCCGCCCGTTCGAACGCGCTCTGCCAAGGCGATGCCCGACGACAACCCCGTGGCGTAGGTGAACACGTAGTACTTGTAGTAGAAGTGCGGGATGTAGGCCCACTCGATCCCGTCGTTCTTGCCGACGGTGAAGTGCTCGCCGTAGTAGGTGCGCACGAGCTTCTCGTAGGTCTGTTGGAGAAAGTCGGCGGTGAGCGGCGTCCCGCTCTCGGCCGCGGTGTGGATCTGGAGCTCGAACTCCGCGAACAAGGTTTGCCGGTAGATCGTGGTGCGGATGGTCTCCACGAGCTCATTGAGCAGATGAAGCCTCTCGGCGTCGGACTTCGCGTTGTGCACCAGGTGGTCCGAGAGCAGCTTCTCGTTGAGGGTCGATGCGATCTCCGCCACGAACATCGAGTAGCTCGAGGTGACGTAGGGCTGGTTCGTCATCGACAGGTGGCTGTGCAGGGCGTGACCGTACTCGTGCGCGAGGGTCGAGAGGTCGTCGACCTGATCGAAGTAGTTCATCTTCACGTAGGGATGGAGCCCGAAGACGCTGGCGGAGAAGGCCCCACTGTCCTTGTCCTGATGCGGATAGACGTCGATCCACCCGCTGGCGGGCTCGAGCCCCTGGCGCAAGACGGTCAGGTAGTCCTCACCGAGGGGGGCGAGCGCCTTGGGCAGGACTTCTCTCGCCTGCTCGTAGGAGAACTCCATCTTCACGCTCGCGACCATGGGGGTGTAAAGGTCGTGGATCTGCAGCTCGTCCACACCCATCACCTTCTTGCGCAACGCCATGTACCGGTGCAGCGGCGCGAGGTTCGCGTGGATGGTCGAGATGAGGTTGCGGTACACCGCCGGGTCGATGTTGTCCTTGTGCAGGTAGGCTTCGAGCGCGGTGTCGTAGCCCCGGGAACGGGCCAGGAAGATGTTGCGGCGGACCTGCCCGGAGAGGGTCCCGGCGAGGGCGTGCTTGAACTGCGACAGCGTGGAGAAGAGGGCTTCGACCGCCTCCTTGCGAACCCGCCGGTCGGAAGAGCCCCGGTACTTGCCGAAGCTCGCCAAGGTGAGCTGCACCTGCTCGTTCTTCTCGTCCCTGATCTTGGGCAGAGGGATGTCCGAAAGCGTGCCCTTGAAGGTCTTTTCGTGGTCCGAGGGCAGCTCGTTCAGGTCGATCTCGGCCCACAGGTTGTCCTCCGCGAGGGTCAGCACCTTCTCCGCCTCAGTGCCGAGCACGTGCGCGCGCCGACGTCGGATCTCGTCGAGGTAGGGTTTGTACTTCGCGAGGTCGGGCTCGGCCTTGTAAGCCTTGGTCACGGCCGCGTCGTCCAGCGCGAGAATCTCCTGGCGAATGAACGAGGCCTTCGCCATGAGCTCGTTCATGGCCTTGAGTGCCTTCTCGTTGATCGACTGCACGTTGGTGTCCTTCTGGTGCGAGTCGAAGCGCAGGTTGCCGTAGAGGGTGAGCTTGTTGGTCTGCAGGCGCGTCTGGAAGTAGAGGTCGAGGCAAGCGAGAAGGTCCGACGGCTTCGAGAGCTTGCCCTGGAAGGTCGCGAGCTTCTCGCGCTGCTGACCCACGGTGGCGAGCGACGCTTCGAAGGCGGCGTCGTGGGCGAAGAGGGGTTCGAGCTTCCACTTGTACGCGTCCGGGATCTGGGCGCGCGCCATGGTGGCATCGGGCGGGGTGCCCTTTGGCTTGGAGGGGGACGAAGCAACCGGCGCGGGTGCGGAGGCAGCCGACGAAGAGGAGGGCCGGGGTCCCTGGGTGGGGGGCTCGCAGCCTGTCGACAGGGCCAAACCGACGAGCAATCCAACGGCAACGAGGGAAGGGATACGCATGGTCGAGACCTCGGAATGTCCGCTCGAAGCGGGTTCGGACGAGAGCGGAACCCTACCGGATCGGCGAACGTCCGTCATCCCGCAGGGCATGCCCGTCACACGTCGAGCACGACGCGCCCGAGCCAGCGTCCGTCCGGCTCCTGCGCGAGCCTCAACCCGTGATAGGTGGCGCTCTTGATCTCGGTGACGACGAGATGAGCGGCGTCCCGGCGCCCGCGCAGTTCCGCGTGAAGCTCGTGCTCGCGCACGTCGATCTTCGCGCGGGTCATCACGAACCCCTCGCCGGTGGCGAGCCATAGGACTTCGTTGATCCAGCGGACGAGCAGGTCTTCGTCGTCGAGCCCGGTGACGTGCACGACGCGGTCTGCGTTCGGGACGATGGGGACGCCCTCGGTGAGCAGACCCATGACGACACAGGCCGCGTGCGCGAGGAGTTGTTGCCTGGAGGGGGCCCAGAGCTCGAGGGCGACGTCGGCGGTGTGGTCGAGGAAACGGTGGCCGGTGCTGTGCATGATGGAACCGCGAGGGCAGAGTGTAGCGCGAGAAGCCTCGGCGAGGCTTGGCGTGCGGGTCGGTGGATGGTAGGTCGTGACCGTCATGCGGATCTTCCTCACTGGGGCGACGGGCTTCATCGGGAGCCACGTCATGCAGCTTCTTCTGGCACGGGGGGACGAGGTCGTCGCGCTATCCAGGAGTGGTCAGGGCGCCGCGCACCTGAGGGAATCCACCTCAGCCTTGCTGACCGTCGTGAGGGGCGACCTGCTGGTGCCGGAGACCTACCGAGACGCGGTGGCCGGGTGCGACGCTGTCGTTCACGTGGCGGGGTGGATCAGCACACGGCGACGCGACGAGGCGAAGCTGCGGGCCCTCAACGTGACCGCAACGCAACGGCTCTGGGACGTGTGCAGCGAGGCAGGCACGGGGCGCATCGTGTACCTCGCGTCCATCTTCGCGCACGGCAGAGGACAGGGGACTGCGCCATGCGACGAGACCGCAGCGTTCGACCCGTCGATCCTGTTGCTTCCGGTACCGTACTTCCGGGCCAAGCGGGAGGCGGAGGTGTTGACGTGGCAGGTGGCGAACGAGCGCGGCCTGCCGGTGGTGTTCGGGTACCCCGGGTTCTGCGTTGGGCCGGGGGATGAGTACTTGTCGTCGATGCGGATCGTGCGGGACTTCTTGCGGGGGCGATTGCCTGCGTACGTGGAAGGGGGGATGAGCTTCGTGGACGTGCGGGACGCGGCGGCGGGTCTGGTGGGGTGTCTGGACGCGGGGCAGGTGAGGGAGAAGTACCTGCTCACGAACCACAACGTCTCGTGGGGGGCGTTGTTTCAGAGCTTGCGGGAGGTGGCGGGGGGCGGGAGGTTGCCGGTCGCGCTGCCGCGGGGGCTGGCGGGGTGGCTGGGGCGGTTGTCGGAGCGTGTGGTGCCCGGGATGGGGGTCAGTGAGGGGGACATGGCGGTGATGGGCGGGACTTGGTATTACGACGGGTCGAAGGCTCGCCGGGAGCTTGGGATGGGGAGCCGTCCGCTGGAGCGGAGCCTGGTGGACGGGGTGGCGTGGCTGCGGGAGCGTGGGCTGGCGGGCTGAGGGGTCTCGGGCGGGCACAAAGTGATTCATTGTGTATCATTTGATCCATTCCGTATCCCAACTCCAGAGCCCAGGCTGGGCCGTTCGCTCGAGATCCTCGAGGAATCTGCCAGACTGCGATGACGGCACGGTCCGTGCTCCCTGCCATCCCCAGGAGGACACGATGAAAACCACGACGACTCTGGTTCTCGGGCTGATGGGGCTTCTGGCGGTGGCGTGTGGCGGCAACGCGCAGCAGGGGACGGACCCTGGCGAGACCATCCAGTGCGGCAGCGCCGAGCTGTTCTCCACGACGCACGACGCCTGCGGGGCCATGGACGCGGAGGGCGTGGCGGGAGAGGACGGCATCACGTGCCGCTGCCACCTCGGCTTCAAGTGGAACGGCGCGGCCTGCGACGCCATCGGCGGGTGCGCGTGTGCCGGGGACGACTGCGGCAAGCTCACCGAGACCCTCGAAGAGTGTGAGCAGAGCCACACAGCCTGCAACGGGTCGGACTTCCAGTGCGGCAGCCCTCGCCTCTTCTCGTCGAGTCACGCGTCGTGCGAATCCATGGACGCGAAGGGTGCGGGCCCGGGCTGTCGCTGCGTGCTCGGCTACGCTTGGAACGGCACGACTTGCGAGATGCTCTCCAACTGCGAGTGCGAAGGCGCGGACTGCGACAAGCTCACCCAGTCCCAAGAGGAATGCGAGCAGGCGCACGCGTCGTGCGGCGCTACCACCCCACGCCAGTGCGGGAGCATGGAGCTGTACGCCGCAAGGCACGACGTCTGCGGCGCGATGGACGCGACGGCGGTGCCCGACGAGACCGGGCTTGGCTGCTACTGCTTCCTCGGGTTCGCCTGGAACGGCACCGCGTGCGAGAGCCTCGCGAACTGCGGTTGCGAGGGGGCCGATTGTGACAAGCTCACACAGACCGAAGAGCAATGCGTGCAAGCCCACGCGGCTTGCGCCGAGGCATCCAGCACCTTCGCGTGCGGGAGCGCGAAGCTGTACGCCGCGCAGCACGACGCGTGCACCGCGATGGACGCAAAGGCGGTGCCCGACGACACCGGGTCGAGCTGCTTCTGCTTTCTCGGGTTCGCGTGGAACGGCACGGCCTGCGAAGGGCTCTCGGACTGTGCGTGCCACGGCGCGGACTGCGACAAGCTCGCCGAAACCGTCGAACAATGCGAGCAGGCCCACGCGGCTTGCCTCTGACTGTTTCATGGCCCGCCACGCTTGACGCCCGATGGCGGAGGCCGGATACGCGGGTGCATGCAAGTACCGCCTGGACCGATGAGTCCGGGACCTGGAGCGCCAGGGCCCGGTGCACCCGGATACGGACAACAGCCCGGAGGCTACGCCCCGCCGCCAGGAGGCTATGCCCCACCCCCGGGACAGGTTCCCCCCGGGGGCACCCCCGGCTCCGAATCCGCCGTCAAGAACGCCAAGATCGCGCGCGGATGCGGCGCGGGTGGCTGCGGCTGCGCCGTGGTCCTCTTGATCGCCGGCATCATCTTGTTCGCCTTCGGCTCCCAGAGAGCAACCCAGGAAGCCATGCCCTTCGCGATCGTCGTGTTGGGCCTCACGCCCTTCGCGACCATCCTGGGCGCAGCGCTCCTCGGCTGGGGCATGATGTCGCTCAAGAAGCTCACCGGCAAGTAAGCCCCGTCGCTCACCGCTGCTTCATCGTCGCCGCGTCCGCGGTGCACTCCCATCGACTTGCGCTCCGCTCGTGGCACCGAACCTCCGCCACGGCGTCGGCCCCCAGCTCGGCCGCCCCCTGCCCCAGCGCGCGCTCCGCATCCGCCCGCTGACATCGCTCCAGGCATTCGACGGAAACGGTCCCAAGCACGGCGCCGGTCTCTTCGGAAGACCACACGCGCTCGACCACCCCCTCGAACCGCGCGGCCCGTTTCGATCCGGTGGGACGCACCGTCACCTGCACCGCCCGGCCCCCTACCCTCACCTCCCAACGCCGCTCTTGCGCCACGTCCACGGGGGCCCCGTCCAAAGCCCCAAGGGAACGACGCCGAGCCATCGTCGCTCGACACCGAAGGGATCTCTTCGCGAGTGCGCCCTGCTCGTCCCCGCACGACGGGGCGATGAACGCCGTGGCCCCCGCTTCGGCCGCGGCCTCTCGCATTACCCTGAGCAGTTCGAGCTCGGAGCAGTCGCGGTCGTCCCGATCGCACGACGCGTGAACCGTCCCCGTGGCCTGGTGGTCATGGGGGACATCGGCCCGCTGGATCAGGTCCTCCGCGCGGGCTGCGCGGGGCTGCGCGCGGCCGGAGACGTGCACCTGCGGCGAGACCCCGCAGGCCGGCAGAAGGGCTAGCGTGGTCGCCAAGAAGACGGCCGCAACTCGGCGAAGCGCGAGCACGCCAACGAAGGAGCCGGGGCCTAGCGAGCCAAAGGACACGTCCGAACCCTAGCAGCCCGCCGGTGGCTGAAGGACGGGAACATGGTCCATGCCTGTCCATGTTGGCGCGACGCCGTCGCATGTCCTACGATGCCGCCCGTGCGATCCCCTCCCCGTACGACGGTGTTTCACGAGGCCGGCCAGCGGCTGACACTCCATGATTACGGAACGCATCACGAGCTGATGTTCGGGAAGGTCCCGATCCTCACGAGCGCCGCGCTCGGCACGGAGCGTGACTTCGGCGCGATCGCGGGCAAGTTCTGCACTGGCCCTGCCCCCCGCGTCCTCATCGGCGGCCTCGGCTTCGGGGCCACCCTCGCGAGCGTCCTGCGAGCCACGGGCGACAAGGCCGAAGTCATCGTGGTCGAGAAGCTCGAAACCGTGGTCTCCCTCGTAGCCGGACAGCTCGCGCACCTGAACCCAGGCGTGTTGAAGGACCCGCGCACCCACCTCGTGCAAGACGACGTCGTGAAGGTCATCGAGCGTGAGCACGACTTGGACCTCATCCTGCTCGATGTCGACAACGGTCCGGACTGGGCCTCGTTTCGGTCCAATGCGCGTCTGTATGGCGAGCGCGGGTTGAGGACGGCCTGGCGGGCGCTGCGGCCTGGGGGAGCGTACGCGGTGTGGAGCGGGTATCCGGCGGATGCTTTCCTGAAGAGACTGCGCCGCGCCGGATTCGAGCCCATGGTCCTGCCGTTCTACGAGCGAAGGAAGCTCCAGGCGCGGGCCTACGTGGGGCGCAAGCGATAGGGGCTGGGCCCGGGGGGGTGACGACGACGGGCCGCGAGAGGTTCTCGGGCTGACACTCGAACGTTCAGAACGGATCTCAGACTTGTCCTCATTGATGAGAAAACGCTCTTGACAGCTCGCAGTGACACTTGTAGGAGAGGGTCGTTCGATCGAGGTAGCGTGGGGGAGATGTATCCCTGAGGCTCTAAGACCGAACGCGTACTGTCACTCATACGCATTCTGGGACGGGGCGGACCGGGGAGGCCGCCGGCCGAGCAGGAGAGTCTTACCCACGAGCAGGGGAACCAGAGGGTTCGTCCCCGCCGCTCGATTTCGACGGGTGTGGTGCGATCGCGCGCTTGCATGACTGTGTTTTGCGAGCGTGAAGGGGGTTGTTTGTTCGCTGCCTAGCCACGAACAACAGATACTGCGAGAGTCCACGCCGCCAACTACGCAATCACAAGAGGGCAATCCACGAGGGTGTCCTCGGCTGTCCACACGATGCGTCGTTCAGACCACGGCTGAGCGACGGAATGACTGGGGAGGATAAACATGAAGAAGATGGGTCACTCCGTTCTCTGGTGCGCGCTCGCCGCCTCCGGCTTGCTGCTCACCGCGTCCACCGCCATGGCTGCGCCTTCGAACGCCAAGGCGATCAGCCCAAGCCCTGCGCTCGTGCAAGCGTTGCAGGCTCGCGGGGTCATTCCCGCGGGGGCAACGGAGGCCGAAGCGCTTGGCATCTTGCAGACGTACCTGCAGACCAAGCTAGGGCACGGGGAAGACAAGGAGAATCCTCTCGCGGCGGCTGGCCTTCGCGAAGGGGAGAAGAACGGGAAGCCCAAGAACAACCACGGCCGGGTGATGCGCCCGAACAACAAGCGGTTCGACAACATTGTCACCTTGCTGGTCGAGTTCGCCGGCACGGACGACGGCGTGGGCCCGCTGCACAACCAGATCCCCCAGCCTCCGCCGTGGGACAACACCACGTTCTGGGTTCAGGATTTCAACACTGGCCACTACCAGCACATGCTCTTTGACATGAACCCCAGCGCGCGTTCCATGTCCACGTTCTACCTCGAGCAGTCGGGAGGAACTTACACGGTAGACGGGCAGGTCTATGGGTGGGTGGCAGTTCCCCACTCCGAGTGGTGGTACGGAGCTGACTCCGCAGACGGCGGCATCGACAACGGCAACGGCCCCGTCTGGCGTGTAGTCCAGGACGCGGTGGCCCAGGCGTGCCAGGTCCCATGGAAGCAGTTCGACACGGAGGACCCGAACGACCTCGACGGCGACGGCAACTTCCTCGAGCCCGACGGGTATGTCGACCATATCCAGCTGGTGCACGCCGGCATGGGGCAGGAGGCGGGAGGCGGCGACCAGGGTGACGACGCCATCTGGGCGCATTCCTGGTGGGCCGCCTACGGCACACACGGCCCCGGATACGGTGGCGTCCCGACCTGTGACCCCGACGTCTGGGTCGGACCCTACACGATCAACCCGGAGGACGGCACCATCGGCGTGTTTACGCACGAGTTCGGCCACGACCTCGGGTTGCCCGACCTGTATGACACACAGTATACCGGAGAGGCGTCGACGGGGTTCTGGACGTTGATGTCGAGCGGTTCGTGGCTCGGCTGCCCTGGCGAAGCGTTGGGCACTTGCCCGGCCGCCATGGGTGCGTGGGAGAAGTGGGTCCTCGGTTGGTTGGAACCGACGGTCGTCGTGCCGGGCGAGACCAAGTCCAACGTCGTGCTCAAGGAGTCCACGGCTGCCGGCACCAAGGGAAAGGCGATCCAAGTCCAGCTCCCCGCATACACGTACGAGACGTACCTCAACGAGCCCTACAGCGGTGGTTGGGAGTGGTATTCGGGACAGGGGGACATGCTCAACCAGACGCTCACGCGCGAGGTGTCGCTGCCCGCCGGGGCTGCGCTCAGCTTCTGGACATGGTTCGACATCGAGCAGGACTGGGACTACGGGTTCGTCGAGGTCTCGGCCGATGGCGGCGCGACCTGGGCTACCGTGCCCGGCAACCTCACCACCAACGACGATCCCAGCGGCAACAACAGCGAGGGCAACGGCATCACGGGAACCACCGGGTGGGTCCAGGGAACCTTCGACCTCGGCGCGTGGGGCGGCTCCACCGTCCTGCTGCGCTTCCGCTACGAGACCGACCAGGCCGTCCAGGGCCTCGGGTGGGCCATCGACGACATCACCGTAGGGACCCTCTTCGACGACGTCGAGTCGGGCAACCTGGGCTGGACCGCCCAGGGCTGGACTCCCTTCGAGGGAGCGGCCACCCTCTCGGTCAATCACTACTACATGGTCGAGTGGCGCACACCCGCCGGCTTCGACGTCAGCATGTCAAACCTCTACAACTTCGTCGGAAGCGGCTACGCGGAGTCCTTCTCGGCGCAACCCGGCATGCTCGTCTGGTACCGCAACACGCGTTACCAGGACAACTGGGTCGGCCTTCACCCGTGGGAGGGAGGCTGGACCGTCGTCGACGCGCACCCCGAGCTCGCGCTCGCGGACGACCTGACCTGGCTGTCCAATGCCATCTTCACGCCCGACCCGAACCTGGGGTTCCCGTACAGCACAAGGATTCAGATCGCCGACGCCACCTTCGGACTCCAGAGCACGCCGGCCCAACCCATCTCCAACATGTACGGGCTGTACACGTCGTCCGGGCTGCCCGAGCTGCCCGCCGTGCCCACCTTCGATGATTCGCAGTCCTACGTGGATGCGCGCTGGGCGCCCTGGTTCTACGATTTGGGATATGGCGCCTACATTCGCAACTCCATCAGCTCCGCCGCGACTCCCACGTACGGCCTGCGCATGAGCGTGGTCGACGAGCTGCCCGGAGCCGGCCGCGTGTCCGTCGACTTCTCCGGCTACTCCCCCAACTGACCCGCCCCCATCCCCACCGAGGCGCCCACGACACGGCCACCTCGGCGGACCTCTCCCGTTCAGGGCGTTGCGAGTGAGATCGCCAGCTCAGGAGCGAACTCCGCTCCCCGGGAGGGGTCGAACCCCGTGATCGATCGGGAGCTCTGGTAATCGGAACCGTCCGCGTCCGTCGCTGCATTGATGATCAGCAGGGTGATCGCGTTCCCCGGCTCCCAACCCGGCTGGTCCACCACGTCTTGCACCATCGCCGACAGGTCCTTCGGAACCTCGAACGCCACGGCTCGGTTCCAGCAGTCCAGCTTGCGTTGGGGGCAATCGTACTCCGTCAGATCCGTGCACGTCAGCGCAATTCTCTTCAGAGCCGATCGCCACGCGCGCGGAGAGAGCCCGGCTTGGGAATCTGCCTTCCACCGCGCGGACGACGTGCGAGAACCTGGTACAGGACCATCGCCTGGAGAGCCTCGTCGCCCACGCCGGGGGCGTCGTATTCCGGCTCCGGCGGAGCTTCGCGACGTCGGGGTTCGTCGATGCCGACAATGGCCCGGGCGACGGCCTTGGCCATGGACCGGCTGGGACGGGACGACGATGCGCGCGCCTCGATGGCCGCGGCGAGGATGACGCGGGGGTCCTTGTGGCGAACCTGGCCTTCGATCAAGGCGTCCTTTTCGGCGCGCACATGAGCCCAAAGCCCCGGGGTCATGGCGAGGCCTGGAATCACAGGGAGCGAATACCCGTGGAGCGCGCGGAATGGGTGCTCGTACATGCGCTCGACGACCGTGCGGCCGAAGGCTTCGACCGCCTGGGATGGGATACCGAAGGGGGGAGTCATCAGGGCCCTGAACCCGTACATCGGTTGCTCGCCTACCTGGGCGGACCACTCGCGCAGCAATTGCTTGGCTTCGGCGTCGAAGCCCATGACCCAGAGGGCGTGCGCGGCGAGCTGGATGCGCAGCTGCGGGGGAGGGTGATCGTCGTACCGCGCCTCGCGTGCGACGGCCCAGACCAGGTCCTCGCGGGCCTCGCTGGCGAACATGGCCGTCATGCCTCGCAAGGCGGGGGGCCCCAACAGAACGACGGCGAAGAAGTCACAGAACAGCTCCTCGAGCCAGGCGCCGTAGCATCGGCGGAGGTCGAACGAGCGGGGACCTGCCGGGATCAGAGGCTCCGCCTCCAGGGCGAGCGAGCGCCGCAGCTCCCGCGCGAACCCCGGCATCTCTCGCCAGACCACGTGCCCGATCTCATGCGATACCGCGGGCCATCGCAGAAGGTCGTCTCCGAAGTCCGACGGAACGAACACCGTGGGGTACCCTTCGGGCAGGAGACCGAAGAACACGGCTTCGTGCCCGGGCATCGCCGGCACGCATACGGGACGCCGCGACGGGAACGCAATGCCTCGGGATTGCGTGAACTCGACGAGGGGACGCAGGTGGGCAGCAGCCACGGCGTCCGCATCGGCCATCATCTCGCCTAGCACGCGGTCCGATCGAACGTCGATCATGTGCTCCACGGCGGCGAGGCGCAGACGCTGCCAGTCGAGCAAGGCCAGGGTGTCCGGCAGGGTCGTGGGCACCCTTCGCGCCTGAACGTCCTCGGCAGCCACCTCCACGTCCGATCGCAGCCGCGCTTGCTCTTCGGACAGGCGAAGCAAGACGTCGGACAGGACGCGTGCGGGGCCGAGGGCAGCGACGACGCGATTGGAAAGGCGCTGAGTTTCGAGCGCGATCCAGTCGCACAGGGCGAGGGCGTGCTGAACGGTTCGTGAGAGACCTGCGAAGTCGAGGACCGGGCTCGGTGCGGACGGCGCTTGTTCCCTGCGAGATCGCAAGGCTCGCAGGATGAGCGGCAGCACGAACCAGACGATGCCGATCAAGGCTGCGACGACGTTGCCGATGTCCTCCATACGGGCCTACTTGGGGGCAGGGCTTGGGGGTGGGGGGGACTTGGGAGGCGGGGGCCGACGCCGAAGGGCGACGGGTTTGCCCAGCACCTCGGCCAGGACGAAGCGCCGCCCGAGCTGGGAGAGGGGAAGGGAGAAGATGCGAGCCAGCTTCTCAGGTTGCACGGGAGGTTTCCTTCTTCCCGCCGCCTGCGATGGACTCGCGCATCTCGGTGTCGGCCATCACGTTGCGCAGGTTGTAGTAGTCGAGGGCGCCGAAGTTTCCACTCCGGAGCGCGTCGGCGATCGCTTGGGGAACGAGGGCTTCGGCCTCTGCGACCTTCGCGCGGGCTTCCTGGTAGCGAGCCTTCATTTCCTGCTCCGCGGCCACGGCCATGGCGCGACGGCCTTCGGCCTGGGCCTGCGCGATGTTCTTGTCGGCCTCGGCCTGGTCCATCTGCAGCTTGGCGCCGATGTTGGCGCCCACGTCGACGTCGGCGATGTCGATCGAGAGGATCTCGAAGGCGGTGCCCGAGTCGAGGCCCTTTTCCATGACGACCTTGGAGATGCGGTCGGGGTTCTCGAGCACGAGCTTGTGGTGCTGGGAGGAGCCGATGGTGGTCACGATGCCTTCGCCCACGCGCGCGAGGATGGTTTCCTCGCCGGCTCCGCCCACGAGCCGATCGATGTTGGCGCGAAGCGTGATCCTCGCGACGGCCATGAGCTGGATGCCGTCGGCGGCGACGGCGGCGACCTTGGGGGTTTCGATGACCTTCGGGTTGACGCTCATCTTGACGGCCTCGAGGACGTCGCGTCCTGCGAGGTCGATGGCGGCGGCACGCTGGAAGTCGAGGCGGATACCGGCCTTCGCGGCGGAGATGAGGGCGAAGACCACGGACTGGACGTTGCCGCCCGCCAGGAAGTGGGCCTCGAGGTCCTCGGTGGAGACGGCGAGGCCAGCCTTCACCGCACTGATGCGCGGGTTGACGATGGCCGCGGGGGGAACGCGGCGGAGTCGCATGGCTACGAGGGTACCGATGCCGACGTTGGCGCCTGCGAAGGTGGCGGCGATCCACAGCCCCACGGGAACGAAGTAGAAGAACAACACCAAGCAGGCAAGGCCCGCGATGGCGGCCATGATCACGAGAATATCCATCTCACTTCTCTCTTTCGCGGGTCACAACGACCCGCACGCCCTCGATGTCGACGATTCGCACCGCCGAGCCTCGATCGATGTACTGCAGGTCGCTCACGACATCCAGCACCTCGTCGTCGAAGCGAGCCTTGCCGGCGGGGCGCAAGTCCGTTTCCGCGACCCCGACCTGATCCACCCACTTGGCCTTGCGCTCGTCGTCCGTGGGGCCGTCCTCGCCGGGTGTCGTCGACTTCGCGCCTTGCAGCGTTCGCGACAGGATCAGCCAGCTACCTCGCGCGTCCCGCGGTGCTCGCCCCATGCGTCCGAGCACGTACATCACGAGGATGAACAGAAAGACCGCGGCAAAGAGCACGAGCAGCACCTTGCCCAGGGCTCCGGTGACGGCGCCCGTGGCCCACAGGACCCCGGGCGGACCATCGAGCATGGCCAGCACCAGGGCGGCCACCAGCATCACCACGCCGAGAACCCCAGTCCAGCCAAACCCAGGCGTCACGAAGATCTCCACACCCAAGGCGACGAGTCCGATCACGGCGAGCAAAATCTCCTCCCACCCCGCGAGCTCGACCACCATGTGGCCGGCAAAGAACAGGGCCAAGCAGGCGATTCCCACCGCCCCCGGCAACCCAAACCCGGGCGTCTTGACCTCCGTCATCAGCGCCAGAAAACCGATCAGCATCAACAGCCCTGCGACCACGGGCGACGTGAGGAACCCAGCCGTCCTCTCCGCCCAGTTCGGTGCGGTCCGGATCACGGGTTGGCCGCGCATCCCCATCGCGCCGATGAGCTCGTCCAGTGTTTCCACGGTGGCGTTCGCCACCCCCGTTCGCTCCGCCATCTCCGTGGTCAACGTCAGCAGCTTGCCCTTGGGCGTCAGGTTCTCGATCTCAATGTCGGCATCGACCATGGCCGCCGCCATCTCGCCGTCGCGGTCCTTGGCCTCCGCGGTGGCGCGCATCTCGGAGCGCATGTAGCTCGTGAGCTTCTCGCCCACGGCATCGGCTTTGCCGTCCTTGACCTCAATGGGGGTGGCAGCGCCCATCGTGCCGCCGTCCGTGAACACGATGTAGTCCGCCGCGAGGCTGATGAGAGCCCCGGCGCTGATGGCACGACGGTTCACGAACGCCACGGTGGTGACGTCCGTGGCGAGCAGGGCGTCGCGGATCTTGACCGCCGCATCCACGCGTCCCCCGAACGTGTTGACGTCGAGCACGATCACGCGAGCGTCGTGCGCTTGCTCGATACTGCGCCGGACGAACGGCGCCATGCCGAGGTCAATTTCGCCATCGATCGGGACCACGACGATGGGACCGGGGCTGCGGCCGAGCTCAGCCAGAGGCGGCCGGTCTCCGCCCAGGCGCGGTGAAGCAGCGGCGGCTGGCGGTCCGGGCTCGGGATCGGACGAGGTCACGGGCGGCGCGGAAGCGGTCGCGCTCGTCACCGGCGCGGAAGCGCTCGCGCTGCCTAGGGAAGCAGCGGGGGACTCCCCGGCCACCTGTGCTCCCGCGGCGCGCAGCCCTACCGTGCAGAGCAGCAGCAGCCAGCACACGACGCCGATCACCCCGAGCCATCTTCGTCCGTTCACCACGTTGAGCTAACCTGGGGACCGGAGCGGCGCAAGCGCCGACCTGCCAAGAAAGGGTGGGAGAGAGGGCCCCCCTGACCGCGGGGAGTCGGGTAAACTCAGGGGTCCTTCAGGATGAGAGGAGCTCGTCATGCGCGGAAGAGCCTTGGGCTTGTCGGTGGTGCTCGCTTGCTTGCTCGGATTGGGTTGTGGTGATGGCGGCGAGAGCGGAGGAGAGGGCGGAAGCTCGGGCGGGGGAGGAACCGGGGGAGCGGGAGCCTCCGGCGGCGCGGGCGGGGACGGCGGCACAGGCGGAGACGGCGGCACAGGCCTTTCGGGCGGCACGGGGGGCGGCACGGGGGGCAGCACGGGAGGGACGGGCGCGACAGGAGGCACGGGAGGGACGGCCGGGACAGGAGGCTCCGACCCCTCGCTCGGACTTCCCGTTCGTTTCGGGATCAACGGCGGCCACCGGAACCAGGCGTGGGGCGATGCGACCCAGGCACAGCTCTACGTGAAGGGGGGCTGCAACAGCTCGCGCGTGAGCTTACCGGAGCGGCACCTCGACCAGTGGGGTTACGAAATCGAAGTGGCCGACATGCAAGCCTACGCCTCCCTCGGCCTCGCCAACCATGTCGCCTTCCTCACCAGCCCCATCCGTGCGCACTCGACCGCGCCGTCGTCCGTCGCGGACTGGGAGCTGGTCCACTACAAGCCGGCGAACTTGTACGAGCCGGTGACGCTCCCGAACGGGGCCATCAACCCCGACAACTACTGGGGCGCCTACGTGCACAAGACGGTCGCCACGTACAAATCGTGGGTGAAGGTCTGGGAGATCTGGAACGAGCCCGACTGGGTCGACACGTGGAGCTACACGCAGACGTGGGACACGGAGCCGCCAACAGCCGAGCAACTCCCGCGCTTCCGGGGTTCGATCTACGAGTACGTGCGCATGCTGCGCGTGTCGCGGGAGGCCGCGTTGCTCGCGGACCCGGAGGCCAAGATCGCCACCGGGGGTCTCGGATACGACACCTTCCTCGCGGCGATCCTGCGCTACACAGACAACCCCGTCGATGGGAGCATCACGGCGGAGTATCCGAAGACGGGCGGCGCGTACTTCGACGTGGTGAGCTTCCACCACTATCCGCTCTACACGCCAGGCAACTCGGAGGCGGCGGTGGAGGGCTACGTGTCCCACTACGAGCGAATGGCAGGCCGGCTCGCGGACGCCGGGGTGACGGGCAAGACGTTCGTGACGACGGAGTCGGGGGCACCGCACGTGGAGCTGCCGGGGACGCCGAGCGGCGAGGCGTACGCGCGCAACTACCTCGTAAAGGCGATGACGCTGGCCCATGCGGTGGGGGTGAATGGCATCGACTGGTACGTCCTGAGCGACTACGCAGAGCCGGGGAGCACGGACGACGCTTACGGGTGGATGGGGTTGTTCGAGGACATAGAGCAGCTCGGGACCCCCGGCGAGGCGGTCCCCACTCCCACAGGAATCGCGTATGCCACGCTGGGAAAGCTGCTCGCGGGCGCCCGCCACGACCCGGCGGCCACGAGCGCGCTGGACCTTGGCGGATCCGTCGGCGGCGCGGCCTTCCGGTCCCCGGCCGCAAAGGGGTTGTACGTCCTGTGGGCCAAGGCAACGGGCACGGGCGAGGACGCGTCAGCGACGTACAATCTGGCTGCCTCGGGTCCGCATCGCGTGCATGCGTGGGACCATTCCGCCACGCAGGCCTCGGAGACGCTGGCGCCCGCTTCCGGGGTCATCACCCTTTCGCTCAGCGGTTCTCCGGTGATCGTGACCGAAGAGTGAGGGGCAACGCCGTGCCCTGAGCTTGCCTCGACGTGGCCGGCCCGCTGTCCGTTTTCGGATCCACCTTTCCGCTTGGATCCGAGTCGGCACCTCGGCATACTTCACGGTTATGCCGGGGGCGACCACCCAGGAAGAACATGACCTCCCTTGACCTCACCGTCCTCGCGGTCCTGTTCGCCGTCGTCGTCGCGGCACAGACGGTCGAGACCGTGGCGGGCTTTGGGGCCACCGTGATCTCGCTATCCATCGGCGTACACTTCGTGCAACTCGAGTGGCTCGTCGTGACCCTCGTGCTGATCGGCCTGCTGCAAAGCACGTGGATCGTGGTCCGCGGGCGCAGGCACATCCGCGCGCGCTTGCTCTTCACCCGGGTGCTGCCCTTGTGCGCGGTAGGGCTGGTCGCGGGCAATACCGCGTTCCAGCACCTTCCCACGGACATGCTCAAGACGATCCTCGGCCTGTTCGTCATATTTTTCTCGAGCTTCCGGCTCTGGCAACTGTTCCGGGGGGAGGCCACGAAGCCCCTCTCACCGGTGGCAAGCGCCGGCTTCCTGATGGGAGGCGGGTTCTTCCACGGGCTCTTCGCCTCGGGCGGCCCCCTCGTCGTGTACTTCGTGAGCCGCGTCATCGACAACCGCCACGCCTTCCGCGCCACCCTGTCCTCGCTCTGGCTCGTACTCAACGTGGCGTTGCTCGCGTCCTACGCATGGCACGGCCAACTCGGCCAGCCTTCCTTGACCCTGGCGGCCATGCTCCTGCCCGCCGTCGGGGTGGGCATCCTCGTCGGTGAGTTCGTCCACCATCGGGTCGACGAGGTGCTGTTCCGCAAGGTCGTCCAGGGTCTACTGCTGTTCACGGGTCTGTGCTTGCTGCTCTGAGTCCCCATGGTTGCCACGATCCTTCAACTGCTTGTCCTTCTGCTTCTGCCTGCGGCGGCGATGGCCCTCGAGCAGCGCGGCCGATGGCTGCGCATCATTCCCACGGACATCGTGGCGTGGTTCCGCAGGGCGCCTGCCTTCAACGGCCCGGTGGCAGGGAGCTTGAAGAATCGTGAGCTTGTGGTCTCCGGCATTTCCACCAGCCTGGTGGGCCTGACCATCGGCAACTGCGCAGGGCTATTCGTAGCGTGTTTTCAGTCCACAGAGGGAGGTCCATGGTGACGGTGAAACGTACCTCGACGTGCGCCGCGTTGGTGCTTTGCGCCTTGGGCTTCGCAGGCCTTGCCTGCCCAGGGTGCAGCGACGCCGCGGAGGAGCCCTGGCATGCGACGACCGCTCGCCTGCGCGGCGCGCCCTACGAGCGCGGAATGCAGCACGGCAAGCTCTTCTCGAGCCGCATCCGCTCGATGTACGCGGGCCTACTCACCAACTCGATCTTGCCCTATCTCAACCGGGAGCGGCCGGACATCGCTGCGTTTCTCACCCGCTACGAGGACGAGCGGTACGACGGCGGGACCTTCTCCTATTTGCTGATGCTCGAGAGCGCGCGGCACATGGAAACATTCATCCCGCAAGCGTACCTGGACGAGATGCGGGGCATCGCGGACGGAGCGGGGATGAGCTACGAGGAGATCCTCATCCTGAACACGTTCGTGGACACGATGCTGGGCTTTCGGGGGATGACCTTCTTCATTCGCAAGCTCCAGGCTCCCAGCATCGTGCGACTCGCGTTCGACGGGGGTCTGGAAGGTGACGGGGTGGACAACGATGGGGACGGGGAGGTGGACGAGCCCCAGGAGTCGGTGGTCACGCCGTACGACCCGAGCCCGCAGGGCGTGATGGCGGAGCTACCGGCGGACGGTACGGTGAAGATCGTCATGAAGGATTCGGCGGTGATGGCGATCCCGGAGGGCGTGGACCCCATGTCGATCCGGATCCAGCTGGACGAGGTGGTCTACGAGGCGGGGGACCCGTCGATCCAGACGCGTGAGTTCGTGGAGGACAACACGCTGATGCTGGAGGTGGCATTCCGGCCTCCGGGGGGATTTCCCGCAGGCAAGGTGGTTGCGTTGTTGTTGCAGGCGGCGGATCGGGCGTGGGTGGAGGACCCGCCGCCGGCCCATGCGCGGGTGATGCGGGACGAGCGGTTCGTGTTCTCGACGGTGGGAGCGGGCAAGGCGCCGCACGAGATGGAGAACCGGGGGGAGGAGGACGGGCGCACGCAGCCACCTTCGCTGAGCTTCGCGGTGCGGGGTTCGGCGACGCCGGACGGGTTGCCGCTGCTGGCGCATCACTATGCGTTGCTGGATTCGAACACGAGCCACAAGCACGCGGTGCTGTTCGAGATCGAGCCGGACGAAGGCAAGCCGCACGTGGTGCTGGGGTGGACGGGCGTGGTCGGCGGGCTCGCGGGCATGAACGTGGACGGTCTGGCCGTGGCGATCAACAACTCGGACAGCCTCGACAACACCATGGCGGCGAACGTGCAAGCCGCGGGGTTCGACGCGGAGCTGGTGATGGGGGGACTGCCGGTGGCGATGATGGCGCGGGAGCTGCTCACGCATCACGCCACGTCGCAGGAGGCGGCGGCGTACTTGCGGGGGGCGCACCGCACGTATGGGTGGAACGTGCTCTTGGCGGACGCCGCTTCGGACCTCGTGGCCGTGGAGGTGGATGGGGACGCGTTCGACGGGGACGACGAGGGATTCCATTCCTACACACCGGACCTGGCGGAGGCGGGCAACGCGGACCCGCTCGGTCGTCGGTGGGCGAGCGTGGGGGCGGATGACCTGCGGATGGCGAGTCACTACGTGCGAAACGTGGAGGACGTGCGGGAGAAGGTATTGCTGTGGGAGGCCGTTCCGCAGCGGTTCTGGACGAGCTTTTTCTTTCGGTCTCTTCGGGCGCACTTCGTGCTCGGCGAGCAGATCGCGATGCGCTACGGGACAATCGGCACGGAGACTGCGCTGGAGATTCTGCGCACGCCCGTGCTGGTGGACGAGCGGGACTCGATGAGCGCGGCCATCTTCCGGCCTGCGGATCGGAGGCTGCTGTACGCGCTGGGGACCATGCCGGCGACGGACGGTGCATTTCGGGAGGTGGACCTGGCTGTTGTCTTCGGCGCGGGAGGGCAGCCATGAACGGGTGGTGGCGAGGGACGCTGGGTGCCGCGTGGGCCATGGCGGTGTGTCTTGTGTCGCCGGGGGCGGAGGCGGGTTTCACGGAGACGTTGCCCGAGGGGGTGGGCCTGCTCGACCTGTCGTACAAGTACTCGTGGCTGAACGGGGCGTACGATGACGAGGGGAACCTGGGCCCGCTCATCGACGTGCTGCAGAGGTACGAGCCTGGGGGGGGGTTGCAGGGGGTGATCACGCCGAACGTGAGCGTTCGATATCATGTGTTGGTGTCGCAGGCGCAGGTGGGGGTTCTCGACGACCTGACGCTGGGGCTGGCGGTGCCTCTGGTGCTGAAGACGACGGTGGAGCCGGACCTTGTGTGGCAGCCGGGGGACTACCAATGGACGCTGGGGCGTGCGTACAGTGACGAGGACTTCTGGGCGTGGGCGGAGAGCATGGGGCAGCCGAAGCCCGATCGCTGGGAGGGAAACAAGTACACGCTGTCGGACATCGTGCTCGGGGCGCGCTGGCGCTTCACGGACCGAATGGGGTGGTTCGAGCAGGCCGGGCTTCACGGTGCCTTGCTGTTCATGGGCGCACTTCCCACGGGCAAGCCGGCGGACCCGGAGGAGATCGTGGCGGCCGGGACCACGCTTTGGGAGCTCCATACCCAGGGGGAACTCGCCGTTCACCTCGGCGTGGACAAGACGTTCGAGACATCCCTCGACGACCGGCTCCGCCTCGGCGCGGACTTTTTTTACGAGGTATTCCTCCCCCGCACCTACGACACGCCCCGTGGTGACCGCCACCCGCTCCTTCTCAACTACGACCCCTACGTGGGAGACACCTACCGTCTCGACCCGGGCGACTTCCTCGGCTTCTCTCTGCAGGCCGACGTCGTCCCCTACAAGGGTCCCGCGCGGGGCAACTGGATCACGGGGGGCGACGCAGCGAAGGCAGAGAAGCTCCCGCCTGTCTTGACGCTCTTCGGCCGCTACACCTATACGCACCTGATGCAATCGGACTGGACGTCGAGCTCGGACCTCTGGGATTGGGACAGGGAGAAGCTCTGGCGTCCGGGCTACAAGAACATCGTGACGGCCCAGGCCACGCTCGGGCTGCTCCGGTGGGGCGTGCCCTTGATGGTGTACGCGAACGTGCGGAGTCTCACGTGGCTGCCCGGCAAGAACACGCGGGCGGCCAATGTGATCACCGGGGGCGTTCAGGTCCCCTTTCCCCTGTGGTGACCATGGGTACGAACCGCCTCATGCAGCGCCTGCAAAGCTCACTCCGGCTCGGAGGCGTTCTGGCCCTCGGCCTCGTCGCCGGCTGTTCCCTCTCCTCTTACCTGGGGTATCGCGTCGCTCCCGACTACCCTCGCAGCGAGAACGAGACGATCGACCTGCCGGGGCTCTCCGACCCCGTCCTCGTTTACCTCGACGAGGCGGGAGTGGCTCACATCCACGCGCAAAGCGAGATGGATCTGCTGCGCGCGACCGGCTTCGTGCAGGGACGCGATCGCTTCTTCGCGATGGACATGATGCGGCGCTTCGCGCGCGGGAGGATCGCCGAGCTCGTGGGAGACCAGCCGGTGCTGTCGAGCACGACGGTGGAGTTCGACGTAGCGATGCGCGGGTGGGGCATGGACAGGGCGGTGCGGGGCGACGTGGAGGGGTTGGACGACGAAGAGCGCCAGCGACTGCAAGGCTTCGTGGAAGGCATCAACCACGCGGCGGGGCAGTACAGACCGGTGGAGTACCGGCTCCTCGGGGTGGACCCTGAGCCCTGGACCCTCGAGGACTCGTTCGCCCTGGGCCGGCTGAACGCCTGGAGCGTGACCCACAACTGGCACCAAGAGCTGTCGCGGCTGCTTCTTGCGCTGCAGGTGGGGCTCGATCGCGCCTCCGCCATCTATGGACACGACTTCTGGCGCGGGGGAACGAGCATCCCTGCCCGCGGTCCCGCGAGGACCCTTCCCCCGGCGATCGCCCCGGAGTTGAACCCGCTCTTTCCACCGCAGCCCTACCGCCCGTCAGACACCCCCCTGGCCCACGCGCGTACAGGGCTTGCCTCCGACGTCGCCCGCTTGTCTTCCGCCAGCAACGCCTGGGTCGTCGCGGGGGACCGATCCGCCTCGGGGATGCCCCTGCTCGCGAGCGACCCGCACATGGCACACATGGTCCCTTCCCTCGCCTACCAGCAGCACCTCACGGCGCCGGGAATCGATGTCATAGGGGGAACAGTCGCCGGCCTTCCCTACGTACTGTTCGGTCACAACGGGAATGTGGCCTGGGGTACGACGTCGGCGGTGGCGGACGCCATCGACCTGTACATCGAGCGGGTGGACCCGAAGGACCCGGGGCGGTTCGAGGTGGCCGGACGGTACTTGCCATTCGAGCGGGAGGAGCACGTGATCCGAGTGCGCGACGGGTCCGTGCTGCGGGAGAGAAAGCTGACGGTGCGCCGTTCGCATCATGGCCCGCTCCTCAATGACATGTATCCAGGGCTTCTTCCCAAGCATGCGCCCCCGGTGGCGGTGAGGTGGGAGCCGGGCCGTTTGTCCACGAGTCTGGCGTCGCTCGGCAGAGCGAATCGAGCGCGAACGGTGGGGGCCCTGCGGGAGGCTCTGTCGGGGATGCTGACGCCGGCGGCGAGCTGGATCGCCGCGGACCGGCAAGGTACGATTGCCATCTTCGCCACGGGCACGGTGCCTGTGCGCAAGAAGCACCTCGGGACGTTTCCCGTGCCCGGGTGGTCCAGGGACTATGACTGGGCGGGGACGGTCGACCCCGGCCTCATGCCGCACGCGGTCGCCAAGAAGGGAGTGTTCGCCCACGCCAACAACCTGATGACGGACCCCACGCGCAGCAGTGTCTTCTTCCAGATCGACAGCGCGCCCTCCTACCGGCTCGACCGCATCGTGCAGCTGCTCGAGGCCAAGCGCGGTCACGACGTGCGTTCGATGGCGCGCATCCAGACCGACGTGCACCTGCTGCGGGCGTCGCGGCTCGTGCCGCGGATGCTGGAGGACCTGGGGTCGGCGCCGGGGTGGGCGCCGGTGGAGGCGGAGGCGTTGCGGGTGCTTCGGGCCTGGGACTTCGAGGCACCGGCGGGGTCGGCGGCGGCGGCGATCTTCTTCGTGACGTATCGAGAGGCGGTGATGGCGGCGCTGGTGGACGAGGTGGACGCGCGGGGGTTCGAGTTCATCATGGCGCAGCGGTACTCGACGAACGTGGCGGACCTGTGGTTCGACCGGGCGGACCATGTCGTGTGGGACCACCGGGGGACGGCGGCGCCCGAAGGGCGGGCCGAGGTGGTGCGTGCGGCCTTTGGCAAGGCGGTGGCGTGGCTCGCGGAGCGTCAGGGGTCCGACCCGCGTGCGTGGCAATGGGGACAGGTGCACGACGTGTTGTTCAAGCACGCATTTGGGTCGAAGGCGGCCCTGGCGGGTTTCGTGAACATGCCGGAGGTGGGAGTAGGAGGCGGGCTCGACTCGGTGTGGAAGTCTCACTTCGACCTGGGCCATCCGGAGACGCCATTCCGGGCGATGGCGGGTCCGGTGTACCGGATGATCGTCGACCTGTCGGACATGGGTCATGCGTACTGGATCGTGGACACGGGTGTGTCGGGGTGGCCCGGTTCACCGCACTATGCCGACCAGCACGAGCTCTGGAAGCGAGGCGAGTACGTCCCCATGAGCGCGGACTGGCCGTCCATCCGGAAGCATGCCAGGGCGGTTCTGACGCTTCGGGCATCGGGCAGGGAGGTCGAGCGATGAGCATCGAAGCGAAGTTCCTGCCCACGCGCGGGCTGGGGGAGGACGAGATTCTCGAGACGATGCGGGAGGCGGCGACCCAGGATGTGCGGTGGCGAGAGGGCCGCGTGTTCAGCCTCGTGTTCGACCCCGGCGAGGAGCTTCTCGCGTTCGGCAAGAAGGCCTACACCGCATTCTTCTCGGAGAACGGGTTGAACCCTTCGGCCTTCCCTTCCCTGCGCCGGTTCGAGATCGAGGTCGTCTCGATGGTGGCGAGTCTGCTCGGCGGGGACGCGGAGGTGGTCGGCAACATGACCTCCGGCGGGACGGAGAGCATTCTCATGGCGGTGAAGACCGCTCGGGATCGGGGTAGGGACAAGAACCCCCGGGATACGAGACCGGAGATGATCTTGCCCGTTTCCGCTCACCCCGCCTTCGACAAGGCTGCTCACTACTTCGGAGTGCACCCGATTCACGTGCCCACCGGCAAGGACTTCCGAGCCGACGTCAAGGCGATGAAGAAGGCGATCAGTCGCCACACGGTCCTGATGGTTGGCTCCGCCCCGTCCTACCCCCACGGCGTCGTGGACCCCATCGAGGAGGTAGCAGAGCTTGCGCGGCAGAAGGACATTCCTTTCCACGTCGATGCCTGCGTGGGGGGCATGATTCTCCCCTTCCTGCGCTCGCTCGGCTATCCCTTGCCGGGCTTCGACTTCGCGGTCCCGGGGGTGACGTCCATCTCCGTGGACATGCACAAGTACGGCTATGCGCCCAAGGGCGCGTCGGTGATCCTGTATCGCAATCCTGCCTTACGACGGTATCAGTACTTCGCCCACATGGACTGGCCTGGAGGGATTTATGCGTCGCCGACGATGACGGGGACGCGTCCCGGGGGAGCGATCGCGGGCGCCTGGGCGATGTTGCACCGGCTCGGCTACGAGGGATACCAGGACATCGCGCGGGAGGTGATGGGGACGACGCGGCGGATCCGTGCGGGGATCGAGCGGATGGACGGGGTTCAGGTGCTCGGGGACCCGCAGGCCAGCATCCTTGCGATCGCGTCGGACGCGGTGGACATCTTCGAGGTGGGGGACCGGATGACCGAGAAGGGGTGGCACATGGACCGGCAGCAGTTCCCGCCCAGCCTGCACTTGACGGTCAACCGGGCGCACGTGCGGACAGCGGGGGTGTTCTTGGAGGACCTTCGGGACGCGGTGAGAGCGTCGAGGCGCGAGCCTCTGGACCGTTGGATTGACCGGTCCAAGCTGATGGTGGCGTCGACGATGGCGCGGGTTCTTCCGGCGCGGGTGGTGACGAAGATCACGGAGGCGGCCACGGAGCGGCTGGGGGTGCGTGGGGGGGAGATCCCGAAGAAGAGCGCGGCGATGTACGGGATGATGGCAGTGCTACCGAACCGCGGCGATCTGCGGACGGTGGTGATCGATGCCTTGGACCGGATGACGCGACCTACGCGGCCGGGGGAGTGAGCCGTTTTCCCTCCGCGGGTCCACCCAGGACCCAAAGCGTGTATCTCACGCCCGGAGGCGCGACCATGAGACAAGCTCATTTCTTGGCGCTGATGATCCTGTGTACCTCTTGCGGAGGAACCGTGATGGTGGAGGAGGAAGGGTCGAGCGGCGCGGGGCAGGGCCCGAGTACGGCGGGCGGTGCGCCTTCCGGGAGGGTGGAGGGTGGAGAGGTGGGCCCGGCCGGTACCTGTCCCCCGACGCCGGACTGCAATTGGTGCAGCGGAGAGCCGCGGTTCGACGGCAGGGGGTGCGTGGTCGGGTACACCTGCGCGAACGGGGCAGACGCTTGCACCACGAAGCCATGTGCGGCGCCCGAGGAGTGCGGACCGGGGAAGGTATGCCTGCCGGACGGGCTATGCTGGGAGGGCCCGAAATCCTGCAAGCCCAAGACGTGCGAGGGTTCGTCCGGGGACGAGTGCGCGTGTTATCGGTCGTGCGACGATGGGCGGATCTACCGCAGCGAGTGCAGCTTCGACGGGACGGTGATGTGCACGTGTCGCATCGACGGGGTGGCGTTCCCGTGGGTGTGCATCGTGGAGGAGGGTGGAACGGATGCGTGCGGGCTGGGCGCGGCGTGCTGCGGCTTCCCCGAGTGACGGAAGGGTCCCTTTGACGGGGATCGGCCTTTTGGCGCCCGGCATTCACGGTTCAACGACGGTGAGTGGGGGCGTCCGTAGTCATTGACTTCGACCGCACCGAGGGTATTAAGACATCTTGATTTCTTTCGCGTGCCTCGCGCGCTGACCCGTGATTTTCGGGCTGCCCTGCGCGGCGAGTTGAGGTGCATGGTGCGAGTCTCTCGATCGGTGTGGATCTGGTTGGTCTGCGTCGCCTTGTCGCTGCTGGCAGCCGACAAGGCCTCGGCGGAGCCTGCCAGCCTCGTGTTCCTGAACAATGCGCCCGCGGCCGTCACGTTCAACGACGGGGACAGCTTCCGGGTGCTCGAGGGCGTGAACACGGGCTCGAAGGCGCGCCTGGCGGGGTTCAACACGCTCGAGAGCCACGGCCCCGTCCATCAGTGGGGGGGATGGCATTACAAGGAGCTGTACGCCCTCGCGAAGATGGCCACGCTCAACGCGCGTCGCGGTGTCTGGCATTGCGAGTCGAAGGACCTCGCCGCGGACGGCTACGGCCGCATCCTCTGGCATTGCCTCGATCTCGCAGAAGATCAGATCCGTCATGGCTTCGCCCATGCGATGACTGTGTCCGACGAGCCCGCCAACCCGCGGCTCCTCGCCGCCCAGCACGAGGCGATCCGCTTTCGCCGCGGCATCTGGGCCAAGGGCGTGCCCACCTACATCCTCACGTCCATCCACTCCGCCGACGAAGGCTTCGGCAAGAAGACGTACAACCGCCTCGTGAACACCGTCGATGGGCACTCCAAGAAGTGGTACCACGACGCCATCTTCAACGAGTGCCAGAGCGTGTGCCACCGCCCCACGGAGCTTCCGATGGCCGAGGCCTACAAGGTTGTCGCCGAGCTTCGGGCCGACCCAGCCGTGCGCACGGCCATCGGCGGCATCGACGACATCCTCGTCGCGCTCTCCGTCAACACGTACATCCAGAATGGCTTCGTCCCGAAGATCTTCGGGACGAGCAATGCGAAGGTCCAGGCTGCCCTCGAGACCATGAAGGGCGCCGGCCGGTTCGCCAGCGTCCAGACGGTGGATGGCTCCTGCTCCATTCACGTGGACTTCAAGCGTCGATACGTTCGACCCAAACCGGCGTGTCTCAAGTGGTAAATAGCAAGCTTCCCCCCAGGCCTTGGGTGCTCGGAGGTCTCGCGCTCGTGGTGGCTGCGGCCGCCCTCGTGAGCTGCGACTTCAAGCGTCCGCCCTACGCCGTGCTCGGACACGAGACCGGCGACCACAACTGCAACGACGGTCTCGACAACGATCAGGACGGCCTCATCGACTGCGAGGACCCCGACTGCATCTACGAATCGACATGGTGTGGAGAGTTCATCCCGCTGGTCGAACCGGAATACGAGGACGAGCCCGACATGCGCCTCGTCAAGCGCTACTGCCGGGTGAACAGCGCCTACTACGACCTCGCCAAGTGCAAGAGTGCGGGCAAGGCCATCCTCGAATCCTGCCATGACTCGATGGACAACGACTTCGACGGCCAGTTCGACTGCGGGGACCGCGGGTGCTCCGGCGTCCAAGAGAACTGCTGCTCGAAGGAGTTCACGGACGCCACGTGCTCGGACGGCCGGGACAACGATCAGAACGGCTTCACGGACTGCCAGGACTTCTCCTGCCGGCACGGGCTCTTCGTGTCCGTCTGCGTGGAGAACACGGACGCGCTCTGCTCCGACGGGACCGACAACGACGGCGACGGGAAGATCGACTGCAAGGACTCGGGGTGCCAGGGCACGGCGTACTGCGAGGGCAAGGACCCCGAAAACACGGACGCGCCGTGCTCGGACCGGGTGGACAACGACGGCGACGGGCTGATCGACTGCGTCGACAAGGATTGTCAGCTGCTCGAAATTTGCCTACCTGACGGCAAGGCCGAGGACACGCTCGAGACGTGCAGCGACTTCATCGACAACGACGGCAACGGGTACCGGGACTGCGCGGACAACTCCTGCCGGTTCAGCACGGATCAGGGGATTGTCGACTACTGCGCGACGATGGTGGAAGACTCCATCGCCACGTGCACCGACGGCATCGACAACGACGCTGACGGCTACCCCGACTGCAACGACTTCTCCTGCAACCGGGATGGCCCTGCGGACGTGGTGGAGTACTGCGCGAACGCGTCGGAGGCGACGCTGGCGGAATGCCAGGACGGGATCGACAACGACTCCGACGGCTACGCGGATTGCCAGGACTGGTCCTGCACGACGGAGGACGACGGTGCGGCGCCGGAAGCCGTGGCCTACTGCGCTTCGATCTCCGAGACCTCGCTGGAAAAGTGCAGCGACGGCAAGGACAACGACGGCAACGGGTACATCGACTGCGAGGACTGGTCTTGCTCGCAAGGCACGGAGCAGGCGGTGCTCGACTACTGCGAGTCCATTGGCGAGAACACGTTCGACCGGTGCCAGGATGGCGTCGACAACGACGGCAACGGGTACATCGACTGTGGAGACTGGTCTTGCAGCCAGGCGGAGAAGGTCGATGTGCGCCGGGCGTGCCAGGAGAGCGCTGCGGATGACCCCGCGGGTGCGATCGAGGCTTGCTCTGACGGCCTGGACAACGACGCCGATGGTTTCATTGACTGTGACGATTGGGACTGCAGCCACAACCCGGACGTGACGGTTTGCGGCAACGGACCCCGGGTGTGTGAGTAACTGGCGAGGCGCTGGCTGCACGGCAGGCGGACGCCCCCAACCTACAAGGCAAGACGCATGATATCGAAACGGACATGCTTCCGAGTCTCCCTGTCGCTGGCTTCGCTGTCCTTGGCGATGGTTTCGGCTCCCGCGGTGGCGCAACCGGAAGCGGACAAGGAGATCAACTGCACCGACGCCAAGGACAACGACGGCGACGGCGTGGTGGATTGTGACGATGCGGACTGCGCCGAGGATGCCGCCTGCAAGCCTGGCGATGCCCCGCCCGCTCCTGCTCCCGCTCCCGCTCCTGCCAAGACCGACAAGGAAACCAACTGCACCGATCGGGTCGACAACGACGGAGACAGCGTAGTCGATTGCGCCGATTCGGATTGCTACGAGAACTCCGCTTGCAAGCCCAGCGGCTTGCCGGAGAAGACCAACAGCCTCTGCTCTGACTTCGTGGACAACGACGGCGACGGGGCGGTGGACTGCGACGACATGGACTGCCAGGGTCCTGGCATCACGGCGTGCAAGGGGTCCTGGCGCGGGCCAAACAGCTCGGGCTCGGCTCCCATGGACATGCCGGAGCTTCGCCCGGGCATGTCGGTCGAGGACTTGATCGGCACCGGGTCCGACAAGGACGGCGAGCGCAACGACATCCTCTGCTCCGACGGCATCGACAACGACGGCGACGGGCGCACCGACTGCGCGGACTTCGGCTGCCGGTTCGACCCCAGCGTCACGGTGTGCACGGGCAACCCCGACATCCGCTTCTCGGTCGTGGGCCAGCTCTCGCACAGTCACTTCTTCGAGAAGGATCCCTCGAGCACGCTGCCGGAAGACGACACCCGGGTCACGGCCCTGCAGCTCCGCGCCCTCGGCCCGATCCGTGGCATCGAGAACTCCTTCTTCTTGCTGAGCATGCGCGCCGAGCGGACACCCCGCCTCACCTTCGCCATGTTCCAGATCCCCGTCGGCGAGCGCTTCTACCTGAACATCAACTCCGGTGGCGGCTCCCTTTCGACGGGCCTCATCAAGTCCGCGTCCAAGCGCCCGCTCATCGACCCGCCCTACTACCTCTTCTCGTCCTTCGAGCAGGGCAACGGCGCCGCGGTCGACTTCGGCGGACCCATCACCAACAACGGTTCCGTCCAGTTCCGGACCTACGTCGCCGGTGGCTCCGGCCGCTACAACGGCAACGTCGGCGGCCGCTACTTCCGCGACGAAGACGTCGGCAACTACACCTACTCCTTCGGCGCGCAGACCACGATCAACTTCGTCGGTCACTACCACCGCTTCGATACGGGCTTCCTGTACACGAAGGTGCCGACCACCGCTGCGCTGTCCCTTGGCGCGAAGTACGACCAGCGCTCGCTCGAGCGCTACCCCGCGGGCAACGCCCAGCTCGCTTTCCGATCCGGCATCTTCAGCCTGGAGGCTGAGTTCTACGGCAAGCGCGAGCTCGAGTTCGAGTCCACGCAGTATGCCTACAACGTCACCGGCGGCGTCCTGCTCGTGCCCAAGAACCTGTTCTTCGCCGCGGACTACGGCGCCTTCATCGCCGGTGACCTCGAAAACCCGCCCGAGGACCTGTTCGACGCCGGCAGCGACGTGCGCAAGCAGCGCGACGAGATGCAGGCGCGGGCCGCCTTGCACTGGTTCTTCTACCGCCACGTCGGCGTGCTCACTGCCTTGTACCGCTACCGCGACGTCAAGTCCTCTCGCGATCAGAAGGACGGGTACAAGGAGAGTGAGGGCCGGTTGGTCGCGAGCTACTGGTTCTAACCTACGGCGCCTCCCTCACGGCACGTACCCCTGCCTCAGCCCTCCGCCTCGTCCAGTACCCCACAACACGCAGTTGTCCGATGCCCCGGGCAGGTCCCAGACCTGCACGCCGCCCTGCTCGCCCCCCAGCGTGTCCTTGAGCGACACCACGAGCTCCAGGGCTCCATCCCCGTCCAGGTCCGCTACCGACGGCGGCGCCATGCTGCCTCGACCGAACAACTCCTCCTTCTGAAGCTCTCCGCCATCCCGGTCGAGCACGATCAAGTGAGCGGGCGTCTCCGGCTCCCGCGGCGCGCCCGACGAGAACGTGCACAGCACGACCTCCGGAACCCCATCGCCGTTCAGGTCCACGATCAACGCCTCACTCGCCCCCGTGTACGGTGAGCTCGTCGTCCCAAACGTGTACGTCCACATCACGGTGCCATCGGACCGGAACGCGTACAGCTTCCCGTCGTAAGCGGGCACGAGGATCTCGAGCCCCGGCTGTCCGTCGAGGTCCGCCACCGAGGGACTGGGCCGCGTAGGCACGATGTTCTGACCCAAGTCTTCACCCTGCAGCGGTGCGCCCGTGTCCTTCGGTGGGTCCCACCCCGCCGGACGCGTCATGTCGTGGTTGAGCACCCACACCGTGATGCCCTGGTTCTCCGTGCTGTTCGAATGCTCGTGGTCCCCTCCCAGCACGATCTCGTGGTCACCATCCCCGTCGATGTCTGCGATCACGGGAGGAGAGTACGTGAACTCCGACCGGTCCCCGCTGCCCCATCCCTGCTGGGATAGCGAAAGGTCGTGGTACGCTTCCACCGCCGTGATCACACGATCGGCAAAGCTCTCGTGCGTCGGAAACGGCGTGCCATCCCCTTTGAACACCCCGAACCCAATCGCGTCGTAGCTCGAAACGACATCGAGCACCCCATCGCCGTCCAGGTCTCCCGCTCCGATGTTCTGGTTGTATCCACCGAAGTCCCAGCATTCCTCCGCGGGGGCGGGAGGGTTGCACGCGGCCGAGACCTGCGGCCACCCCGTCGCCATCGACCCATCCAGCTCGTACACGGCCGTGGTGGGTCCTGTGTTGGTCTTGTTCACCAAGATCTCGAGCTTGCCGTCGCCGTCCACGTCCGCCGCCGCGATACTGCGCACCTCGTCGCTGCCCCCGAAGTGCTGCGGCCATCCGGACAAGAGCTCGCCCGCATGATCGTACACGGCCACGTTCACCCCCGAGTCGCTGTCCGCGTCGCTCCCCACTGCGATCTCCACGTCTCCGTCGCCATCGAAGTCGCCCACCACCGGCGACGCCCACATGCGGCTGCTCCCGTGCTCCGGGGAATCGGAGGCCGAGTGGGACCACGCGGTCTGCCAGAGTGCTGCGCCATCGCTGCCCCAGGCGTAGAGTACGGAGTGGCGCGCGGCCACGATGTCGAGTTTGCCGTCCTGGTCCAGGTCGACGAGTGCGGGCGAGGCGAGCCAGTTCTCGTCCCAGGAGGCTGGCAGGGTCATTCGGAGCGTGGGGGCTTTGACCGGACCGGACGAGCCCGTTGCGGCAGGCTCGCACGTGGGGGAAGGCGTGACCGCTCCCCCCGAACCGCCTGTCGCACCACCCGACCCTCCCGTGGCGCCGCCCGTCGCACCGGTGCCCGAACCGCCCGAGCCGCCAGAACCGCCTGAGCCGCCCGTGGGACCACCTCCCGTGGCGCCGGATCCCCCGCTGCCTGCGGTACCACCGGATCCCGCGGCGCCGCCGCTGCTGTCGTCGTCGTCTCCACCACAAGCACCTGCGAGAGCGATCAGAACGCTACCCGCGAGCCACCCACGAAGCTTGCCCATCATGCGTCAAGCGTACACCCGCAAGCCGCCTCCGAGGCAACCCCGGATGCATTGCGCCGGCCCGGGTTCTGATCCCCTGCCCCTACCCCTGCCCTTTCCCTTGCCCGAGGTGCCGCGAAGCTGGCCCGCCGAAATGACCCATGGCGATGCCCTTCGCTGCCGAGCACAAGGAGGCACCACCGTACGGATGCTCAGCCGCATGGTGCGGAACCTCAAGACCCGCGCGCCCCGTAAGAGACGACCCAACCAGCCCGGCTAGCCGCACCCCTACCTGCGTGTCGGGAAAGGGAAGGGGCAGGGGAAAGGGCAAGGGAACCCAGCCTCGCGCAAGGCACCCGCCAACCTCAGACGCGCCGAAGCCACGCAACGTGGTCGCCGTTCGAACGTACTTTCGTCCACGCCTCCGGAGGACGCGCGTTCGGCGAATCACCGGTTCCCGGTCCCCGGTTCCCTGCTCACCAGTTCTGCGTGTTCCTACTCACTTCGCGCCCCCATCTCCGACACAATGTGCCCTGCCCCAGCAACCCGCTCCAGGTACCAAAGGATCGCCCGCGTGCTCACCATCACGTTGCGAGACCGCTCCGGGTTGTACCCGTAGTCCCCTGCAATGTTCTCGTACACGCGATCGAAGTTCAACCCGACGACCCGCCCCCTGCCGTCGAGCACCGGGCTGCCGGAGTTGCCTCCGGTGGTGTCCGCGTTGGAAAGGAAGCACAACGGAACGTCTTGTCCGAACGACCGCTGCTCGAAGGCGCGACGAAGGGGCTCGGGGACGTCGAAGGGGTCTTTGCCCGTGTGTTTTTCGAGAAGGCCCTGGAACGTGGTGCGTGGTGTGTACCAGGCGCCGTCGCGGGGCGCGTAGCCGGACACGTGCGCGAAGGCGACGCGCGGCGTGCTGTTGGCATCGGGGTAGAAGGCCTTGCCCCGGAACGCGATCAGGGCCTGCAGGTAAGGGCGCTCGAGGCGAACCCGGGCGCCGTCCCGCTCCTTGCCACGCCGATCGAGCGCGTCGAGCTCCGGTCCCATGCGCAGCGCGAGCTGAACCATCGGGTCCTTCGAGCCCCGCAGATGATCGAGGCTCAGGTCGAACGCCCTGCTTCTGCCTTCCGTCTCCCCCAGCTTCGTGCCGCGATACAGCTCGCTCAGCGTGCGGTCGAGCTTGGCCGGGTCGCACGCAAGCCCCCCGGGCTCCGTCAAGACCGCGGGGCGATCCCCGGCGGGAAGCGCGCAGAGCCGTTGGACCACGAGCCGCATCACTGCCCGGTCCGCGTCGAGGTGGAGGCTCTTCTGCGCCTGCTCGAGCTCACGACGGATCGTGTCGCGGTCGCGGTCCTGGAACCCAGGGTCTCGCACCTCATCGGGCTTCGCGCGCTCGGTTGCCCACTTGGTGATCCGACGGGCGAACCCAAAGACTTGCGCGCCAGACGTGAGCGCGCCCAGGAGCATGTCCCTGTCTCGTCCCTCGCGTGACCCCCGCAGGTGGCTTGCGAGATCGTCGAGCACCGTTCCGTACTGCTTTGTCCGGGTGGGGTCTTCGCTCACCCACGCACGAAGCGCAGCCTCCCGGCTCCTGGCCCGCTCGATCGACCGATTGACTCGCAACCCCTGGACCATGCCGCGAGCGTGGAACAAGCCATTGTTGAGCCGTCGCACCCAAGACGAAACGGCGAGCACGGCAGCGGGGTCTTTGCCCGCGGCGGCTTCCATGGCCTGGATCCAGGCGGTGAACAGACTATCCCGAGCGGGATAGTACCAGTCGAGGGCGTCCTCCACTTCGAGGGCGGTGGCATAGCGACGGGTGCGGCCGGGTTTCCCTGCCACCATGACGAAGTCCGGGGCCTCGGGGAACGCCGTCGATACTTCGAGGAAGCGCTCGGGGCGGTAGGGCACGTTGTTGGCGGCGTGGTCCGCGGGCTCGCCGCCGGGGGCCACGTACGCGCGCAGGAGGGCGAAGTCGAGCGTGTGGCGCGGCCAGTGCCAGTTGTCGACCTCGCCGCCGTAGTTGCCCAGGGACTCGGGCGGCACCGCCACGACGCGCACGTCCCGCAGCTCGAGGTTCTCGAGCAACATGAACCGCAACCCGTGGTTCTCCCGTGCGACTTCGCACCGTGTGTTCGGCTTCTTCTCGCAATCTCGCACGATCGCGGACTCCCGCCGCTCGATCTCCCGCAGCCGCTCCAAGTCCGACAGGGAAGCCGCCAACCCGTCGAGCACCCGGGAGGTGACGTCGGACTGTTGCTGGAAGACGAAGACGAGAGTCCCCTGGCCGGGAAGCTCGTCCGCACGCGTCTTCGCCAAGAACCCGTGCTTCAGGTAGTCGTGCTCGGGGGTCGAGTTGCGCTGGATCGCGCGATGGACGCAGTGGTGATTGGTGAGCAGGAGGCCGTCGGCGGAGACGAAGGAAGCGCTGCACCCTTGCATGCCGGCGACCGCACGAAGCAACCCTCCTCGACCGGGAGTCCAAAGGTCCGCGAGGGGGACTTCGAGACCGCGCTGGCGCAGCGCGGGTTCGTCGAGACGGGCGAGGTCGTGCCAGGGCCACATGCCTTCACCCGCAGGAGGCAGCGGGTCTCGCTGGGGGTTGCACGGGCGAGCTGCGGAAGCCGAGCCCTCGGGCGCGGCGACCTGGGGTTCGGGGTGTGGCACGGTCGGGGTCCCCGGCTGCGACGACGGCGTACAACCCGACAGGACGATGAGCGGGAGGATCAGGGCGCGTAGGGCGTGCATGGCAATGCTCATTGGAGGCGCGGCGAGGATAGGACGGTCGGGCCGAGGAGGCGACCTGTTCAGGTTACCCCCGGCCGACGCGGGGCCGAGTTCACGGCGAGCCGATCTACCAGCCGAGACAGCACGGGAGCACGCCGCATGATTTGCCACGTAGGCGTGCGCGTCCTGTTCTGACTCGTGACATCTTCTCCCCGGTTCACGCCCTGATCCGGAGCGAAGCGACGGACCGCGGGGGCAACCTCTGGATCTTGCTGTACGAATGGCAAGGCGGCTCGCCACCAACAAGGTGGGCGGCGCGTGAGAGGGCTCCTTCCCCCGAGGCGGGGGAAGGCTGGGATGGGGGCCCTAGCCGAGGCAGCACGGGGATTGTGGCTCGGGTAGCACGCTCCGCAACGCCCGG